>Ga0302311_10006498_pt1 | contig 12078 bp, 11 predicted proteins | sample III_Palsa_N1_3_FD_200449 | JGI IMG/M metagenome (GOLD analysis project Ga0302311, IMG submission 200449) | Peat permafrost microbial communities from Stordalen Mire near Abisko, Sweden - III_Palsa_N1_3 | ecosystem: Environmental > Terrestrial > Soil > Palsa > Peat permafrost | place: Sweden...
GCATAGAATCCAAACGGGCACTGGACAGTTTCACTGTCCATGAAGTCATGAGTCGAGAGGTCGGGCATCTTCATCTCTTGGCGCAGATCCAATATCGTTCCGATACGTCGGGGCCCTCGCGGCGGCTCATTCACTCGATGACGCCGATGACGTCTCCCACCTGATAGACTTCACCTTCCTGTCCGCTCCGCTTGAGTACGCCCGCCTCTTGCGCCTCAATATCCTGAGAGGTCTTTTCGCTCTCCAGCGTGTAGAGGAGATCTCCGGGCGCGACGGCGGCGCCGTCTTGCTTATGCCATTCGACAAGCGTGCCCTCGGTCATCCCAGCGCCGAGGCCCGGAATACGAATTTCGGTACTCATGTTCAGTTCATCGTCGCCCTGACAGCCGCCTTGATCTCGTCCTCGCTGTAGACGAACGCCTGCTCCAGCGGCGGCGAGAATGGCACCGGGGCGTATTTCGACCCCACGCGCTGTACGGGCGCCTTGAGCTGGCCGAAGAGTTCCTCGTGGATCCGCGCGGAGACTTCCGCGCCTACCCCGAACGCCTTCACCGCCTCGTGCACGACCACGGCGCGGTTGGTCTTGGCGACCGAAGACAGCACCGTCTCTTCGTCGAACGGCGCGATCGTGCGCAGATCGATCACCTCGACATCGATGCCCTCTTCCGCCAGCGCCTTGGCGGCGTTCTCCACCGCCAGCACCGGCCGGCCGTAGGAGATGATGGTGGCGTCGCGGCCGGTCCGGCGAATGTTGGCCTTCCCAAGCGGGATCTTCACCCCGTCCGCGAGGGCCGGGCCCTGCACGCCGTAGAGCGCGATGTTCTCGATGATCAGGGTCGGATCGTCGTCCTCGATCGCCGAGAGCAGCAGACCGGCCGCGTCGGCCGGATTGGAGGCCGCGACAACCTTCATGCCCGGCACATGGGCGAACCAGGCCTCGAGCATATCGGAGTGCTGCCCGCCGAACCCGAACCCGGCGCCAGTGCAGCACCGGATCGTCAGCGGAACGGCGGTCTTGCCACCCGACATGAACCTCAGTTTCGCCGCGTGATTGACGATCTGGTCCATGCAGACGGTGAGGAAATTCATGAACATGATTTCCGCGACCGGCCGCATGCCGGTGATGGCCGCGCCGACCGCGGCGCCCATGATCGCCTGCTCGGTGATCGGGGTCGCCCGGACGCGGGCGTCGCCATACTTGGTCGAGAGGCCCTTGGTGGTCTTGAAGACGCCGCCGCCCTGCGGATCGGCGATGTCCTCGCCCAGCAGGAAGACATTCGGATCGGCGGCCAGCGCCTGGTCGAGCGCCGTGTTGATGGCCTGACTGATGCTGATCGTGGCTGTGTCCGTCACGCGGCAATCTCCTCGGCAAGAACGTCGCGGCGCAGTTCGATGAGGTCCGGGTAGGGACTGGCCATGGCGAATTCGACAGCGTGGTCGAGGTCGCGATCGATGCGGGCCTCAATTTCACCGAGCGTCGCTTCGGTGACCTGCCGGTCCAGCATCAGCTGCCGGAACCGCGGGATGGGGTCTTGGGCGATGCTCTCTTCGCGGTGCGCCGCCGGCACATAGCTGGTGTCCGCCCCGAAGGTGTGGCCCAGCATCCGATAGGTCATCGCCTCGAGCAGCGTGGGGCCTTCGCCCCGACGCGCGCGGTCGACCGCGGCGCGCGCGGCCTGGTACATCGCGATCGGATCGTTGCCGTCCACGCGCACGCCGTTCATCTGATAGCCGATGGCGCGGTCGACGATCTGCTTCGCCGAGGTGCCCCCGGCGTAGGGCGTGTGCTCCGCGTAGCGATTGTTCTGGCAGCAGAAGATGACCGGCAGCTTCCACACCGAGGCCATGTTCAAGGCTTCGTGGAAGGCGCCGATGTTGCTGGCGCCGTCGCCGAAACAGACCACCGTGACCCGGCCGTCGTTCTTGAGCTGTGACGACAGCGCCAGCCCATTGGCGATAGGCAGGCCCGAACCGACGATGCCGGTGGTGACCATCACCCCGGTGTCGGGATCGGTGATATGCATCGGGCCGCCCTTGCCCTTGCAGGTCCCGGTCATCTTGCCGGTGAACTCGGCCCATAGAACGTCGAGCGGCACGCCCTTGGCGAGCTGGTCATGAACCCCGCGGTAGGTGGTCACCAGGTAGTCGTCGGGCTGCAGCGCCGTCATCATCGCGGCGGACAACACTTCCTGCCCACGCACCGGATAGTAGACTAGGCGTAGCTTTCCCGACGTCAGCAGCGACCGGAACCGTTCGTCGGTCTTGTTGATCAGCGTTGCGCGGCGATAAATCTCCAGCAACGTCTCGGCGTCGACGTCGCTTGGCGCGACTGAAACTTGATCCAGAGCCATAAACCCTTTCCTCCACCCGCGTTTCGCAGTCTCCGAGCCTAAATGCCCGGTTGAGGCGTTGGCCCGACAAAGCCAATTTTCCCGATCAGCGTCAAGCAAAAAGCTATCACTTGCACTATGTTTCGTCGCCGGACCGTCGAAACCGGCGAGGTCGCGGCGAGACCGCCAGGGCCCGTGTGGCGGCCGGCGTCGGCAGCCTTCATCCGCCTATGAAAATGGGGCGCGCCGCCAGGGCGCGCCCCAAGTCGTTCCGATCGTCAAGCGCGATCAGTGAAAGTGGTAGGTAAGTTCGATCAGGATCTCGAGCGGGTCGCCGATGGCCACCGACTGCTGATTCCCCGCTAGCGCCCCGAGCGCCGTGCCATCCTGGATCGGATAGAGCACATTGCCGAGGTTCTTGCCGACGACCCCAAACTCCCAGCGGCCGTCGTCGGTGTAGATTCTCGCGCTCGCATCGACCAGCCACAGGTCACAGAGACGATCGCCCTGCAGGCAGGCCGAAGGGATGTTGTCGAAGGCGTCCGCCGGCCGGTTGAGATAGTAGGACGACTTATAATTTACATCGAGGGAGAGACCGTAGGACAGGCCGTTGAACAGCGCATGATCGTAGGTGAAGCCGAGGCGGCCCGCCCAGGTCGGCGCGTTCGGCAGGGTTTGACCGGTCAGGCTGACCCCGGTGGTGCCATTGATCGAAACGCATCCCAGCGCCGTCGTCTGGAATTCGTAGCAAGGCGCGTCGGGATAGCTGCCGTACTTGGCGACGTTGTAGTTGATGAACCAGTTCACCCCAAAGCCCGTCAGCGGCGTCACCCAATTGCCCTCGAACTCGACGCCCCTGGTGTAGGCCGAAGCCGCGTTGGTCACCGTGTAGAGAACCGTCTCGACGCCAGGCGTGGGTTCGACCTCGCGCGCCGACTGCACCTGAAGGTTGGTGAAGTTGTAATTGTAGATCGTCAGGTCGCCGGCCACGGTGCGGCCGAACAGTTCAAACTTGTACCCGCCCTCCTCGCCGTGCGCGACCTCGGGCTGGAACACCAGCGCCTGCGCGCTGGTGAGGGGCGGCGGCAGGCCTGGATTGGACACGCCGCCCGACTGGAAACCCGACTTATAGGCCACGTAGAACGTCATGTTCGTCGTCGGCTTGTAGCTGAGCGTCGCTTCCGGCGAGAAATTGCTGGCCGGCACGCTGGCGGTCAGAGCATCGCCTTGCGGCAGGAACACGGCGTTCCGCACCGGTGCGATGATCGTCTCATTGACGAAGACGTTTTCGACCGTGGCGGCCTTGGTTTCGTTGATGTAGCGGACACCCCCGTCCAGCGTGAACTGGTCGGTGATCTTCCAGGTCAGCTGCCCGAAGCCCGAGTAGGTCTTGTCGGTTTCGGGCGTGTGCTGCACCCAGTCCACCGCAAAATGGTTGCGTGGGTCGTAGCCGTAGCCGTCGCCGAGGTTTTGCACGTAAGCCGACGACTCCGGAAACACCATCCCGGAGTTCAGATAGGTCTGAGTCGCATATTCGACGTAAGCGCCCGCGAGGAACTGCAGCGGACCGTCGAAGTTGCTGTTGACCCGGAACTCTTCCGAATATTGCTTGCCGACCAGCGAGTTCTCGCCGCCGAGGACGTTGAAGTCGCCGACGTCTGAGTTGCCCTGAGTGATGGCGGCATAGCTGACGACGCCGGTCAGCGAGGTGAAGGTGAAGTTGCCCGCCTTGTAGGACAGGTTCAAGCTGCCCATGCCGGGATTGAAGTGCGAAAATGGCTTGCCGCCGTCTTCCTGGTCGGGCCACGTCGCCGCGATCGTCGGGATCCAGCTGCCGAGCGACGTCGTCAGATTGAGCTTGCAATCCGAGTTCGTCAGCACGGCCGTGACGCCAGCTTGCGACTCGACCGGGTGGGCGCCGGGGCAGACGCGCTGGTCGTTGCCCACGTCGCCGTTGTCGCGATAGTCGGTGTACGACGCCTTCAATGTCGCGGTGAACGCGTCGTTCGGCCGCCAAATGATCGTCGCGCGGCCGGCGAACAGATTATAGGCCTGCACGGTCGAGCCCTGCTCGTTCCCCGGCGAAATCGCGTTGACGCAGGGACCGGTCGGATTGGGCACGCATTCGAAGGGATTGACGATCGGGCCACCCTGGTTGGTGAGGAACCCGTTCTCGTGGTCGATTCTGCCGGCGAGGCGGACGTCGAGCGTGTCGTTCACTGGGATCGTCACGGCGCCTTCGACGTACTCCTTGCCGTACTCCGGCGATCCGCCGGCGGTGATGTAGCCGTCGAAGGTCGAGCCCGGGCTCTTGGTGGTCAAGGCGACGACGCCCGCCGGGCTGTTCTTGCCGAAAAATAGCGCTTGCGGTCCTTTCAGCACCTCGACGTCCTGCATGTCGAACATCTCGGCGCGCAGGAACCTGGCGTCGCTGACCTGGACGCCGTCGAAATTGATCGAGACCGCCTGGCTGATGCCGGGATCGATCCCGGCCCCGACGCCGTGGATCGCGATGGTGCCCCCCTGCCCGGACGACACCAGCTGCAGGTTCAAGGACGGAACCTGCTGCGAAAGTTGGGTCAGATCATTGGCCACATACTTCGACAGTGTCTGCGGACTGATCTCGCTGATCGCCACCGGCGCGTCGATCAACCGTTCGGTTCGTTTTCTGGCCGTCACATATACTTCGGTGACGGTCGCCGCAGCTCCGGCCGGCGTGACGGCGGGCGCCGTGGCCGCCGGCGGTGGCGACGCGCCTGTCGGCTGCGCGGCGTCCGGAGCGGCAAGTGCGCAGGCCGGCGCGACGGCGAACAGGCCGCCAACGGCGAGCGTGACCCCTAGGCGGAGCCAATGGTGTGCTTTCACTTCGTTTCCCCCCTCGCCTGCCAGTGTGCTGACGGCGATTTTGCAGGTTCCCTACGTCCAAAAGTATCATTGATACGATTTTTGAAAAGCGAATTCTCCCCCGTTCTGGCGGCTTTGACGCCTTTTCGTGTATTTCCAAGCGTTGAGCGGCGATCTAACCGCCATTTCGACCCGTGCGGAGGCGCTGAACCGGCGCTCACAACGGCATATTTTTAGTGTGCGGTATAATATTCTGCCGGGAGTCGAGTACTGCGCGCCCGCCGGTTGGCCTTCGGTCGCCACGCCGAGCATCAGGCACGCTCCTGAAGGCTGACCGCGATGTTGTGGACGAAGGTCCGGTATAGCGGGATGCCCTGGTAGGCCATCTTCAGCGCGGGATAAGCGCCGCCGACGAACCCGCGCCAGGAGACGGCGCAGCAGACGGCGTTGCGCACCGATCGCCACAGTTCGAAGAAGCGGGCGTTCTCTTCTCGATAGGGCGCGCCGCCCGCGGCCCGGTACCGCGCCAGGAAGTCCTCCCAAGGGACCAGCGCCTGGATCACCGGGCGGCAGTAGCTGAGGTCCTCGGTCGAGTCGCCCAGGTGCGCAAATTCCCAGTCCAGCAGCGCGGCGAGTTCGCCGTCCCGAACGATGGCGTTGTGGAAACCGACGTCTCCGTGAACGATCGACAGGCGATCGATCCGATCCGGCAGGTTTCGAACCAGCCACTCGAAGCCGGCCGCCAGGGTGGGCGACGGGTGGACGCGATTGCGTCTCCAGCGCTCGCGCCACTCGAGGACATAGTTGAGCAACTGTTCCCTGGGGTCGGCCGACACCGCCGAGAGGCCGCCCTGCGCCGGCTCGAGCTGGTGAAGCCAGGCCAGCGCGTCGGCCATGCCGAAACAGGTCCGCTGGCGCGCGTCGGGATCCGCGTCCCAAGGCGCGGTGCCCGAGCTCCCCGACACCCGCCGCGACAACATCGCCGGCTGCCCCACGATGCGGCCCCGGTCGCATCCCAAGGGCTCGGCGACCGGAAATCCCAGCTGGCCGAGACGCTGCAGCAGCCCGTATTCGTCCGCCACCGTGTTCTCGCCAGGCCCGAACGGCAGGTCCCGGCGAATGACCATCTCCTCCTGGAGCCCCTGAGGCGCGCGGACCGACAGGAAGAAGCTGTCCTTGGAGAACCCGCCCGCCACGCGCGAGACCGCCAGGACCTCATGCCCTGGCCCCAGGCAGGCGTCGACGAGCGCCAGCGCCCGTTCGGCGGTCATGGCGACTTCCACCAGCGCCTGCTTCTCGGCGGCGATGCGTCTGACGGCGCTCACGCGCCTCGGTTCATCGACGAGCGCGGCGCCTTCGGTTTCGATCGCGCACCTGAGCAGGCTCGCGTCCGGCTGGTCCCCGGCTTCGATCTTGTCCTGAAGCGCCTCCGCGGCCAGGCCGAAGGCCTCGCCACCCACCGGAAACTCGCTCGCCAGGTCCGGCTCGGATCCCGGCGGCGCGATCGCGGCCATGGCCGCGGCGTATCCGGCCAGCGCCTCCGACTCGCCGTCGTGCCAAGCCGCGAGATAGGCGAACATGTCGCCGATCATGTTCGCGGCCTGGAGGGCGTCCGGGCTCACAAGGCGAGGCGTCACCCGCGCCTCAAGATCGGCGAGCAGCACCTGCAGGGTGTCCCCAAGAATTTCGCGACCGGAATTGATGCACGCCTCCCACAGTATACGGATGAAGATGGCGCGCCGCGCGCATCAGCGCGACTGTCAGCGGTGACAGGTCCGCAACGCGGGTTTGTATTCGAGCGCCGGCGGCCGGCGGCTCACTCGGCCGTTGCGGGAACTCGCACGGCCATTGACAGCGGCGAGGCGGCGTAGTGCGCCGCGAACGCCTGGGAGACCACGTCCGGGAAGATCATCGTCTCACCGGCGCCTAGCGCTTCGACGATCGTCTTGGCCATGACGTCGGGCGGACAGCGCGCGCCCTTGTCTTCCGGCCTCGCCATTTCTGTCGCAATCGGCCCCGGAAACGCCGCCACGACCGAGACGCCCTGCGGCGCGAGTTCGGCGCGCACCGCCTGGGTCAAGGACCAGGCGGCGGCCTTGGAGGCGCAATAGGAGCCGCAAAAGGGCACGCTGGTCAGCGAGCCGATCGAGAGAATGTTGACGATCGCGCCGTTGCGGGGGCTCGAGAGCGGCGGGGCGAAGGCGCGGCACATGCGCAGGACGCCCCAGTAGTTGGTCTCCATCTCGTTCCTGGCGCCCTCGAGATCCGGGACGCCGATGAGCGGGGTGTTGAACAGCGTCGCGGCGTTGTTGACGACGTAGTCGACGTCGCCGCAGCGCGCCACGGCCTCGGCGACCGACGTGTCGTTGGTGACGTCGAGCTCGACCGTTTGCACCCGCGGATGCTCGAAGACAGCCTTGCGGGCGTCTCGCACCGCCGCGTAGACGGTGGCGGCGACGCCACCCAGGAAGGCCTGCACGAGCGCGCGGCCGAGGCCGCGATTGCTGCCCGTCACCAGCACCTTGGAACCCTTGATCGGCGCCATCACTCACCGCGCTCCGTGACTTCTAGAACCCTCAGGCTAGTCATATTCCGCGCGACCATCACCTGGCAGTGTTGGCAGTCCCTCTGCCAGCTTCGTGGGGACGGTCGACGCCGGGCCATGCCTGACTCCCCTAGCCGATCGTGCGCTCGGTCGGCCAGAACGGCGCCCGCACCGAGCGCTTGTTGACCTTGCCGATGGCGTTGCGTCCGACGTCGGAGACGAAGTCGATCGACCTCGGGCATTTGTAGCCGGCCAGGTGCGTCCGGCAGTGGGCGACCAGGGCCTCGTGGGTCGGCGGCGCCGCGAGGTCCTTGGCGATCACCAGCGCCTTGACCTCCTCGCCCATCTCCTTGTTCGGCACGCCGATGACGACGGCGTCGAGGACATCGGGATGGGTCAGGAGGACGCGCTCGATCTCCGCGGGATAGATGTTCACCCCGCCGCTGACGATCATGTCCGACACCCGGTCGGTGATGTAGACGTAGCCGTCGTCGTCGAAATATCCCATCTCGCCGAGCGTGAAGACCGCCGGCTCCCGGTGCGCAGCGCGGGTCTTCTCGGCATCGTTCTTGTAGATGATGCCGCGGCCGGTCTTGTCGCGGAAATAGAGTTGGCCGACCTCGTTGGCCCCCAGCCGCTCGCCGTTCTCGCCGATCACCTGGAGCTCGAACTGTTCCATGGTGCGGCCGACGGAGCCGCGGTGCGCCAGCCATTCCTCCGAGGTGATCATGTTGGTGGTGCCGGACTCGGTGCCGCCATAGGCCTCGATCAGCACCGGCCCGAACCACTCGATCATCGCCGCCTTCACGTTCACCGGACACGCCGCGCCGGTGTGGGCGACGCGCTGCAGGCTGGAGACGTCATAGCGCGCGCGCACCTCAGGCGGCAGCGCGAGCAGCCGCTGGAAGTGGGTCGGCACCATGACGGAGGTCGCGACGCGATGTTCCTGGATCGCGCGCAGCGCCTGCTCGGCGTCGAACCGGTCCATCACCACGATAGGCGTGCCCCCAGCCAGCTGGCGAACCGAACTCAGCGGCGCGTTGTGGTACAGCGGCCCGACCACGAGGTTCGGTCCCGTGACATTGAACGCGTTCGGGGCGCGCAGCGCCTCGAACAGGCCGGCCACCGTCTCGGTGCGGGGCATGGTCGCGGCGACCGCGTCGATCGCCTTCGGCCGTCCCGTGGTGCCCGAGGTGTATTGCAGATAGGTCAGCGGCCGCATGTCGGTGGGCGGCGGCCGATCGGAGGCGGCGGCGGCGAGCCAATCCTCCCAGGCGGTGACGCCCGCGCGCGGCTCGGAGCGCCACGCGATGATGCGAACGCCGCCGGCCTTCTCGGCGGCCTGGATGGCGATGTCGAGCGTCTCCGGACCGGTGAACAGCAGGTCAGCTCCCGAGTCGGTCAGGATGTAGACCACCTCCTCGACGGTGAGTTGCGAGCTCACCGGCGCGGCGGAGACCCCCGCGTGGAGGGAGGTCAGATAGGCGAGGACCGTCTCGGCGCTGTTGCGCGCATAGACCGCGATGCGCCGCTCCGGACCGAAGTCCACCGCCAGCATCGCGTTGACGGCGCGGTTCAGCGTCTCGTCAAGCTGGGCCCAGGTGAAGGTTCTCCGCGCGTCGATCAGGGCCGGCGCTTGCGGCTCAGACTTCGCTTTTTCGGCGGCGGCTAGCGACATCCAGTAACTCCTCTAATGGGTTCAGTGCGAATTATCGTTGCGGTGCAAGGTTCTGACGGCGCGGCCGCCGGCGGCTCTAGCCTAGGCCCTCGGCCCAGGACTGAGGTTGCTCGATCAACTGTCGGAACTGCTGCAGCCAGCCGGCGCCGATCGCGCCGTCCACGACCCGGTGATCGCAGGTCAGCGTCACCTGCATCACGCTGGCGACGCAGGCTTCATCGTCGCGGAAGACGTGCTGCTTGGCGGCCTCGCCGACCGAGAGGATGCAGCCTTGCGGCGGGTTCAGCACCGAGCTGAAGCTGGTGACGCCGAACATGCCGAGGTTGGAGATCGAGAAGGTTCCGCCGGTGTATTCGGTGTGCGCCAGCCGCTTCTCCCGCGCCCGCTGGGCGAGCTCGCGCATCTCCGCCGAGATCTCCTCGAGGCTCTTCTGCTCGGCGCGCCGCACGATGGGCGTCACCAGCCCACTCTCGGTCGCGACCGCGACGGCGATGTCGGAATGGCGATGGAAGATGAGGCCCTTGGCGGTGAAGCTGGCGTTGGCGGCGGGCGCCCGTTGCAACGCCAGCGCGGCGGCCTTGATGATCCAGTCGTTGAGCGACGTCCGCGCGGATGTCTCGCGATTGAACGCGTGCCGCCGGCTCGAGAGCGCGTCCACCTCGACCTTGGCGAGCAGCGAGAAGTGCGGGATGTCGCGGAAGGACTCGGTGGTTCGACGCGCGATGGCGCGGCGCATCGCGCTGAGCGGCTGGAACTCGTAGCTGCCCGCCTCGATTCCGAGGGTTTCCAGCTCCTGCGCCAGCTCCTCCGGGGGCTCGCGCCGGCTGGTCGCCGTCTTCTTGACCTCGTCGTTCACGTTCCTCTCCCGGAGCCGTCCGGCGGCGGACGCGGGACATTAGACGACACCAGGATAATGTTGCAATGCGTGATAGTTTCCAAGAGTGAATTGAAGATGCCGCGGCCTCGGCCACGCTCGTTTCGCGGTCTCTCCCCGCGCCATCGGATCGCGGCGAAAACCATCACATGCGGTACGTTTGAATTGACATAACGGTGTGAGCGCATGCTACGTTTACACGCCGCAAGCCGGCGTACGGAGAGGAAGCAAGATGGATTTGCCTGAGAACAGCTCGGCCGCGGCGACCCTGGCGGCGGACGCTCCGGTGCTCTACGAGCGGCGTGGCGCGGTGGCGGTCATCAGTCTCAACCGGCCGCGCTACGGCAACGCCCAGAACACCCACATGCTCTATGCGCTGGACGCCGCATTGATCCGCGCCGTCAACGACGACGAGGTGGGCGCCATCGTGCTGCGCGGCGAGGGCAAGCACTTCTCGTCCGGGCACGACCTGGGGACGCCCGGCGGACGCGATTGGGTCATGGACGTCGACCGCAAGACCGGCTGGTACGACTCCGAAGGCAAGCCCGGATCGGAGCGCGGCTACGCCTACGAACAGGAAGTCTATCTCGGGCTCTGCCGCCGCTGGCGGGAGCTGCCGAAGCCGACGATCGCGGCCGTCCAAGGCGCCTGCATCGCCGGCGGCCTGATGCTGGCCTGGATCTGCGACATCATCGTCGCCTCGGACGACGCCTACTTCACCGACCCGGTGGTCGCGATGGGCGTGCCAGGGGTCGAGTACTTCGCCCACGCCTTCGAGATGCCGCCGCGCATCGCGCGGGAGTTCCTGATGCTGGGCGAGAAGATGACCGCCGCGCGCGCCCATGAGCTGGGGATGGTCAACCGGGTGGTTTCAAAGGACGAGCTGCTGGATGAGGCGATGAAGATCGGCGAGCGTCTCGCCGAACGTCCGCGTTTCGCCCTGGCGCTGACCAAGCAGGCGTTCAACTTCGTCGACGACATCCAGGGCAAGCGCACCGCCATGGAAGGCGTCTTCGCGATGCACCACCTCGCCCACTCGCACAACTTCGCCGTCTACGGCAGCGGCGTGGCGATGCGGGACCCGAAGGACATCAAAAAGAGCACCGGCGGCTGACCCGCCGGTCGCCGGCGCGGCGCCGCGGGCGCGCGGCGGCGTCTCAGAGCTGGCTTTGGTATTGGCCCAGGTCGAAGTAGTCGCGCCAAGCGATGATGAGGCCGTCCTTGAGTTCGAAGGCGCCCATCACCCGCACCGACAGCCGCTTGCCGTCGCGGACGAAGTCGTCCGTCCGTTCCGTCAGCACGACGCCGTCGGCGCCTTCGCCGATGTGGTGCACCCGCCAGTCGATCTCGCTGCAGGCGTCGATCAGCGGCGCAAAGGCGGCGCAGACCGTCTCTCGGCCCCTGATCGGCTCCAACGGTATGTTGTGATAAAAGATATCGTCGGCCATCAGCGCGCCGATGCGCTGCAGGTCGCGCGCGTTCCAGGCTTCGATGAAGCTTCGCACTTGGTCCAGGTTGGCCATCACGATCCCCTGAAAACAGTCGCGCGCGGCCCGGCGCTTGGGCGGGAGGCCGCAGACTAAGGCGCGGATCGCCGCGAACAGATAGTGCGATATTGCAGACCTCACCCCGCAGTTTTGCAGTAGCGGTGGGAGGACCGGGCTCGTACTTGGCTGACCCCATGGCGCGCGACATTCCCCACTTCATCGACGGCAAGTCCGTGCTCCGGGCGCCGGCGGGCCATGGCGACATCTTCGATCCCAATACCGGCGAGGTGCAGGCGCGGGTGGGTCTGGCGGATGCCGCC
>Ga0302311_10006500_pt1 | contig 12076 bp, 11 predicted proteins | sample III_Palsa_N1_3_FD_200449 | JGI IMG/M metagenome (GOLD analysis project Ga0302311, IMG submission 200449) | Peat permafrost microbial communities from Stordalen Mire near Abisko, Sweden - III_Palsa_N1_3 | ecosystem: Environmental > Terrestrial > Soil > Palsa > Peat permafrost | place: Sweden...
CCTCCCGAACCCGCCCGCCGCCGCGGGCAGCTACGTCCCGATGGTCCAGACGGGAGACCTCCTCTACTGCGCGGGCACGCTGCCGATGATGGACGGCAGGCTGACGCACGCGGGACCGGTGGGCCGAGACCAGACGGTCCAGACCGGGGCCAAGGCCGCCGAGACCTGCGCCCTCAACACGCTCGCCAACGTCAAGGCGGCCCTGGGGTCGCTCGACCGCGTCGCGCGCGTCGTCTTCGTGAGCGGCTTCGTGAACGCCGTTGAGGGGTTCACGGAAAGCCCGGCCGTGATCAACGGGGCGAGCGATCTCTTCCTCAAGGTCTTCGGCGAGGCCGGCCGCCACGCGCGCGCCGCGGTGGCCGTGAACGGCCTGCCCCGGGGGGCGACCGCCGAGATCCAGGCGGTCATCGAGGTGCGAAAATGAGCGGGCCGGCCTTGCGGGCCGGTCAGCGTCCTTCGAAAACTTTTCCAGGGCTCAGTGCCAGTAGCCCCTGACGTAGATCCGGGCATTGCCGCGCCAGGCATAGCGGGCATGGACCCAGACCGCGCCGGGGTGCGGCGGGCGCTCATAGTGGCCGCGGTACCAGACCCATCGGCCGCCGTACCAGTGGTAGTAGCCGCCGATCCAGAGGAATCCGGGCCCGGGGGCGACGCCGGCGACCTCCTCCACCGCGGGCGGCGGGTCCTGGTCGACGACGACCTCATTGGGCTCGGCGTAGACGGTGGCGACCGGGGCGGGGCGGACGGCGACGACGCAACCTGAGTTAAGGGCGAGCAGGGCGCAGAGGAGCGCCGCGCCCGAGGCCGCCCGGAGCAGCGAGAGACGCTTATGTGAAGGCGAACCTTCCGATGTGCATGTGTTCATGGGTTTTGTTTGCTTACAAACCCATAGACGCCGCAGGGGCGCCCCGGTTACGGGATATTCTTCGCGAGGACACGGGCGTTGCGCCCGCTGTCCTCGTAAAGCTTCAGCCTCGCCTCGGGCAGGATCTCCTTGGTGCTCTCCTCGAACCCGCACACGTTGCTGAAAAAACCGAAGCTCTGGGTCGACAGCGCGATGACCTTCTTGGCGCCGCGCTCCTTGGCCTGCAGGCAGGCGAACTCGACCATCTTCTTTCCGATCCCCCTGTTGTGGTAGAAGGGCAGCACGTAGAGCGAGCCCACCTCGGCGGTGTCGGGCTGGTCGGGATAGAAGATGAGCGTCACGCAGGCGACGATGGCCTCGTCGACCTCGAAGAGGAAGAACTGGTCGATGTTCTTCTCGATGGCCTGCTGCGTGCGGTGGATCAGCTCCTCGCGCTTGACGGCGTTGCGCGTCAGGTTGTACAGGAGCCGCGCATCCCTGCGGGTCGCCTTGCGGATCTGCTGGTAGTCGTTGCCGTAGACGAGCGAGCCGACGCCCTCGTTGGAGAATATCTCGTTGAGGAGGCCGTCGAAGACCCTCCCGTCGACGACATGCACGCGCTGCGTGCCGGTCTCGATCGCCTTGACCGCATAGATCGCCTTGCTCCGGCTCGACTCGGCGATCTGCTCGGGATGGTCGGCGATCTTCGAGCGCAGAGCGTCGACCGATATCTCATGCTGCACGATGCCCCCGATCTCGAGGCCCGGGCTGGGCGCAAGGTAGATGATCTTCGTCGCCTGGAGCGCCTCGGCCATCTCGGCGGCGAGGAGGTCGGAGTTGACGCGCAGCGACTTGCCGTCGGGCCCGAAGGCGAGGGGCGAGACGAGCGGCACGACCTGGCGCTCAATCAGGTCCTTGATGAGCTCCTTGTCGATGCGGTCGACCTTTCCGGTCAGGAGCTGGTCCACGCCCTTGATGATGCCGATCGGCACGGCGCGGACGGCGTTCGTGATGACGGCCTTGAGCGAGCTGCCTGTCAGGCCCTCGAGGATGACGTGCGAGACGCGGGCCGAGGCGCGTATCGCCAGGTCCAGGGTGGCCGCGTCCGTCACGCCGGTCCCATCGCTGTTCGAGATGGGGACGTTGCGCAGCTGGGACAGCTCGACCAGCTGGTGGCCGATCCCGTGCACGAGGACGACCTTGATGCCCAGGCTCCGCAGGACCGCGATGTCGACCAGGAGGTTCCCGAAGTTGTCGTCGGCCACGATGGAGCCGTCGATCGCGAGCACGAAAATCTGGCCCTGGAAGCGGGGAACGTACTGCAGGATCCCGCGGAGGTCCGTGGGCTTGATGGTCGTCGCCTGCGCCGTTGTGGGCGCGGCGGCGGGAGTCGGACCGTTACCGTTGGTCATTTGGAGTCTCGCGTTCTCATTCAAGCGGGGCCGCACGTCAAGGGACCTCTCAGGGCCCGGCGGCCCCGTAACGCGAACATCGCCCTCACCGGACGGTGAGCGTCCACGAGCGCGACGCCTGCTCGCCGACCAGCGTCACCCTGTACCTGCCGGGCTTGAGGGAGCCCGGCGGGACGTCGAGCAGGGCGTTGCCGTCGCGGTAGCGCGCGAGGAGCCCGCCGCCGAGGCGCTCAAAGTCGGCGACGATCACGATGTCCCCCTCGCGCTCGTAGAGGTGCGCGCCCGACAGCTGCCTCTTGTTGTCGGGGATCGAGTAGGTGAGGGCGATGGGGTAGTCTATGCCGGAGACGGCGGTCGGCGCCGCGGAGGCCGTGTCGACGCTGAGCGGCAGGAGCGGCGTCTCGACCAGCGTCTTCCTCAGCTCGTCGGGCAGGCCGCCGGGGGCCGCCAGGGTGGGCCCCCCCACCTCGCCGGTGGCGTCGGCCGGCCGGCTCGCGTCGATCGACACCCGGTGGTAACCGGCCTTCAGGAGCCTGACGACGTCCGCCCTGTCGCGCATGTCCTGGTAGGGGGCGAAGGCGCGCCCGGGGCGCCTGAAGTGGAGCGTCAGGTACGTGTACACGGGGATGAAGAGGAGGATCGAGACGACGATCCACCTCATCTTCCACGGTTTGCGGTTCCTGCCGGGGACGCTCATGCCGCGTGAAAGCCAGATCGGAGCCGCCCAATTGGCAACAAACGTTTTCGCGTGTTGCCATTGGGGCCCACAGTTTCTTGGCTGTCCCGCTTCAATGAAATTTTGGTCGCGCTACTTTATCCCCACGCTGAAGGAAAGCCCGTCCGACGCGGAGATCGCGTCGCACAAGCTGCTGGTCCGCGCCGGGCTCGTGCGCAAGCTGGGCGGCGGCCTCTACACGTACCTGCCCCTGGGCCTGAGGGTCATGCAGAAGATCTCCAGGATCTGCCGCGAGGAGATGGAGCGCTCGGGCTCCATCGAGCTCTCGATGCCGCACATCCACCCGGCCGAGCTATGGTCGGACGGCCCGAGGTGGGGACCGGTCCGCGAGATCATGTTCCGGGCCGACAGCGCCGGCGAGGGCAAGCGGGGGCCGAAGGAGCCCGAGTTCGTCCTGGGTCCGACCCACGAGGAGGTCATCACGCCGCTCGTAAAGGCCGAGATCACGAGCTACCGCGACCTGCCGAAGAGCTTCTTCCAGATCGGGACCAAGTTCCGCAACGAGATCCGGCCGCGCTACGGCCTGATGCGCGCCCGGGAGTTCGTCATGATGGACGCCTACACGTTCGACGTGGACGACGCGGCCGCGGTAAGGAGCTACATGGGGATGAAGGCCGCCTACGAGTCGTTCTTCCGGCGGATCGGCGTCAACGCGATCGCGGTCGAGGCCGACACCGGCGTCATGGGAGGGAGCTTCTCGCACGAGTTCATGGTCCCGGCCGAGGTGGGCGACAACGATCTCTTCTACAACGAGGAGAGCGGCTACTCCGCGAACCGGGAGAAGGCGACGAGCGCGCTCGTGCCGCCGGGCCACGCGGACGCCGCGCCGGCGGGGGCCCCCGAGGAATTCGCGACCCCGGGCGTCGTGACGATCGCCGCGCTCGAGGCCGCGCCCTACGCCGTCCCCGCGGACCGGCAGTTCAAGACCCTCATCTTCATCGGGGACGGCAAGCCGTTCGCGGTCATCCTGCGCGGCTGCGACGAGCTTGAGGAGGCGAAGCTGGGATCGCTCGGCTTCTCCCTGACCCGCCCGGCGACCCCCGAGGAGATCGAGCCCGTCATGGGCGCGAAGCCGGGCAGCCTCGGGGCCGTCAAGGGGACGATCCGCAACCTTGCGGGCCTGGCCGGGATCTTCGCCGACCACGCGATCCGGCTCGTCGGCAACGGCACGACCGGCGCCAACCGCGACGGGTACCACCTGCGCCATGTCAACGGGGCGCGCGACCTTGAGATCACGCGCTTCGGGGACTTCCGCCGGGTGCAGGCCGGTGAGCCGGACCCGGTCGGGGGCCGCCCGCTCAAGGTGCGCCGCGGGATCGAGGTCGGGCACATCTTCAAGCTGGGCACCAAGTACTCCGAGCGGATCGACGCCGGCTACACCGACGACAAGAAGGAGAGGCACCTCTTCATGATGGGCTGCTACGGGATCGGCATCAGCCGGACCATGCAGGCCATCATCGAGCAGGCCCACGACGCGGACGGCATCATCTGGCCGTGGCCGATCGCCCCTTTCCAGGTCATAGTGACCCTCCTGGATCCGCAGGACGCCGAGGCGACGGTCATCGCGGGCAGGCTCGCGGCGGCGGCGACCAAGGGGGGCGCCGACGTCCTCGTGGACGACCGGGCCGAGCGCCCGGGCGTCAAGTTCAAGGACGCGGACCTCATCGGGATACCCCTGCGGCTCACGGTCGGCGGCCGGGGTATCAAGGAGGGAATCGTGGAAATGAGGTGGCGCGGCAGCCCTGAAACCGTCAAGATACCCCTCGATGAATCGGAAGCCCGGGTCGAGGCGGCAGTCCGCGCGAAGTCCTGACGAGGGGCAGGCTCGCGCTCCCAACCGTGCCTGAGTCACGCTCCCATACGCGCACGGACACGCGTGCGGCCACGGAGGTGCAGCTTGAGGACGGGTGGCGCGTCGTCGTGCTGAACGACCCCGTCAACCTGATGTCCTACGTGGTCATGGTCTTCAAGAAGGTGCTCGGCTTTGACGAGACGAAGGCGCGCAAGCACATGCTCGAGGTGCACGAGCAGGGGCGTTCGGTCGTCTGGATCGGCCTGCGCGAGACCGCCGAGGCGCACGTCTTCACCCTGCAGCAGTGGCACCTGACCGCCGTCCTCGAGCCCGATGAAGCGCGTTGAGGTCAAGCTGAGCCTCCCGGTGGTGGCCCCGCTCCTCGACATCATCCGCGAGCTGTCGGTCGACCTGGAGCGCACGCTCGCGGCGCCCCAGGCCCTGCACGACCTGGACCAGGACTTCCGCGGCGCGTGGATTGGCGAGCTCCTCGAGGGCCAGAACAGCGACCTGCGCTCGCTGCTCTCCCTCTTCGACGGCGACTTCTTCACGGAGGGCGTGATCGCGTTCGACGGGAACAACGCGGAGCCGATCGTGCGCGCCTGCACGGCGTTCCGCCTCCACCTGCGCGAGCGCCGGCTGAAGGCCCTCGGCGACGAGGTGCTGGAGACGGGGGAGATCGACATGATGGGCCTCGAGGAACCCGTGCGCAAGGCCTTCATGTGCTACCTCTTCCTTGCGACCGTCCAGGAGCTCATCATCCAGCACCTGGACTCGACCATCATCGGCTCGTAGGCCGCCACCCTGGTGAAGCCCGACTATTCCGGCATGCTGAGCGCCTATGAGAAGCTGGGCGGGATCGTCTGGATCCCGCGCATGCTCCGCAAGGCCAGGCTGAAGGCCGCCGGCGAGCTTCCGGAGGACTTCCAGGCGAACGTGGGCAAGGGGTTCGACGGGCGCTGCGTCCGATTCCTCGGCGTCGACTACCAGGAACTGGCCGCGCGCGTGGCCGGCGGGGCGTCCGACGAGGAGATCCTCGCGTGGTGCCGGGAGACGGGCTCAAATCCAAATGAGGAGCAGATCGTCATCTGGAACGAGTTCATGATGAAGCGGGGCTGGAGGGACACGGACCAGCCTCCGGAGAAGATCAGGGACATGAAGGCGCGGAACGGCCTGGGAGACCGCGACGACATCCTGACCTACTTCGATTTCTACGAGGTCGACGAGGGCCGGAAGCCCTGATTCAGCCCAGACTCTCGATGAGGGAGCAGGCGGCTGCCTCCGCGCGCGCACTGTCGATCCGCGGCGCCAGCTCCCTGCAGCGTTGGCGGATGGACTCCGAGGTCAGCACGGTTCGCAGCGCTTTCCCGGCCCTCGTGCGGCTGTAGCGGCGCTGCGGCATGCCGAGGCCGATTCCCAGGCGCTCCACGCGGTGCGCGTTGTCCGGCTGGTCGTGGGCGTTGGCGACGACGAGGTGGGGGATCCCGGCGCGGACCGCCTGGGCGAGGGTGCCGATGCCCCCGTGGTAGATGATCGCCGCGCAGCGCGGCATGACACGGCTGAACGGCACATAGGCGAAGGCCCCGATCCCGGCCGGAAGCCGGCGCGGGAGCTGGCCGGGATGGTTGGTGAGGAGCATCGCCCGCACGCCCGCGGCCGCGCAGGCTGCGACGCTGTGCTCGAAGAAGGCCGTGCGGTCCATGGCCGCCGACCCCGGCGTGACAAGGACCGGAGCCGGGCCCGCGTGCAGGAAGGCGTCCGCGTCGGCGTGCGCCTGGCTGGCGCCCCCGCGGTCGTGGAGGATGAATCCTGTCAGGCGGGTGTGGGCCGGCCAGTCGGGCTGGAGCGGCGCGTACCAATCCGGGAAGAGCCCGAGGACGAGCTGGGGCGAGTGGATGTACGCGCTGAAGATGCCGCGGACCGGGGCCAGGCCCACCGTCGCGCGGAAGGCATTGAGGCCCGGCCTCACCAGCCGGTCGCCATAGAGGGCGTCCATCAGCCAGAAAAGGAAACCCTTCACGGGCCGCGGCATGCCCGGCCCCATGTTGAAGGGACCCAGGACGCCATTGTCGACGTGGCTGCGCAGCACGCTCGGCTGCAGGTGGATCGTGGCCAGGGGGATTCCGAGCTTTTCCTGGGCGACGCGGGCGCCGGGGCAGAGCGTCGTCGCGGCGACCACGGTCCCCGGCTCCCAGTGTTCGCAGAGGATACCGTAGAGGCGCGCAATGTTCGGGGCCACGCCCTTCTCCACGATGCAGGCGAAGCCCTTGCGGGGGTGCCACAGGCGCGGGTCCTGCATGATCGCCTCCGCCTCCTCGCGGGGACCGAGGGAGATGAATCCCAGCCCGCAGGCCTCCACCTGGGGCGCGAATATCTCATTCACGACCATCGTGACGCGGTGCCCCCGCGCCTTGAGGGCGCAGCCCAGCCCGATCACCGGGTTCACGTCGCCCGAGCTGCCGAGGCCGGCTAGCAGGATTCGTAAGGGCATACTTGACGGTGCGGGCACAACGAGCAGACTCAACGCCAGACACCCTGCAGTGTTCGAGGTGCTTTCAATAACTGCTCTTTGCCTTGGAAACATTACGGGAGCCAAACCCGCCGCGGAAGCTGCTAGGCCGTAAACCGGAAAGCAAACGCCGCGACGGAGGCGCCCACCTTGACATGAAAAGGTCTTGAGCCTTTGGGCATACGGCACAGGCGGAGTGTCTATTTACTTTCCTTCCAGCACCAACGATGTCCCTAACGACCCTCCTCGTCGTCCACCTGAGCTCGATCATCGTGCTGCTGGGGTACACGTTCTACGCCTTCGCCGCCCCGGCTGAGACGCGCAAGCGGGTCCTGATGATCACGGGCATAGCGACCCTGGTCGTCCTGATGACCGGGGGGGCCATGCTCGGGAAGCTGCGCCTCGGGTTTCCCGGGTGGGCCCTCGTCAAGATGGCCTGCCTCATCGGCCTGGGCTGCATGGCGGGCATCGCCTACCGCAAGCGCGCGCAGGCGGACACCTACATGCTGATCGCCGTCGTCCTGGCGATCACCGCGGTGGCGATGGTCTACGTGCGACCGTTTTGACGGCGCAGGGGGCCATGGACGACACGATCTGTGGCGTCTGGATTGACGGCGACGGCGTGGCGCGGGTGTCCCTGGCGACGCCCGAGGGCGGCCGCAGGGAAACGACCCTGCCGTTCGAGCCCTTCGCGTGGCTGGCCTCCAATCCCTTCGAGGCGCCGGTGGCCGGGGTGACCCTGGAGACGCTGGGGGGGGGCGCGGCGCTCGGCGTCCTGGCCCGCGCGGCGTCGCTCGAGGCCTTCGACGGGTTTGTCCGGACGGCCAAGGACTCGGTGGCCGTCGACGCGCTGCGCCCCCTCGAGTGCCAGTTCCTCCTGCAGCGCCGCGCGCGCCTCTACGGGGACCTGAGCTTCGCCCGGCTGCGCCGCTGCCAGGTCGACATCGAGACGGGCTCGACCGAAGGCGGGTTCAGCGACGCCGAGAAGCCCGGGGACCGGGTGCTGGCGATAGGGATGCGCTCCTTCGGGAGGAACACGCTCCTTGTCCTCGAGGCCATGACCGACGAGGCGGAGAAGCGCCTCCTGCAGTCGTTCAACGCGGAGCTGGCGGCACTCGATCCCGACGTCATCGAGGGCCACAACATCTTCAAGTTCGACCTCGACTACCTGAGGATCCGCTGCCGCCTGCGGCGGGTGCCCTGCGCCTGGGGCCGGTTCGGCCAGAAGGCGACGTTCCGCAGCAGCCGGCTGAAGGTGGCCGAGCGCTGGATCGACTTCCCGCGCTGCGACCTGCCCGGCCGGGCCGTCATCGACACCTACCTGCTGGCGCTGCTCAACGACATCTCGTCGCGCGAGCTCAACTCCTACGGCCTGAAGGAGGTGGCGATCCACTTCGGGATCACGGAGGAGGACAGCGCCGAGCGCACTTACATCGAGGGCCACAGGATCGCGGACGCCTACCGCGACGACCGGGAGCGCTTCAGGGCCTACCTAGAGGATGACCTGAGGGAGACGCAGGGCCTCGGGGACCTGCTCCTGCCGACGTATTTCGAGCAGTCGCGCGCGTTCCCGATCCCGCTGCAGGAGGCGACGCTGCGGGGGACGACCGTCAAGATCGACCTCCTGTTCCTCGAGGAATACTACCACGCGCGCCAGTCCTGCCCGCAGCCGCCCGAGATCAAGCCGTTCGACGGCGGCTACACCCGCAGCTTCAACGAGGGGGTCTTCAGGCACGTCCTGCACTTCGACGTCGCGTCGCTCTACCCGAGCCTGCTCCTCAACATCGCGAGGAACCCGGCCAACGACACGCTCGGCGTCTTCATCCCGCTCCTGAGGCGCCTCCTCGAGTACCGGCTCCGGTACAAGCAGCTTGCCAGGACGGCCCCGGGCGAGGACGAGCGGGCGGAGGCCCAGGCGCGCCAGGCCTCGTACAAGATCCTGATCAATTCGTTCTACGGCTACCTGGGGTTCTCCGGGGCCCGGTTCGGCGACGGCGACCTGGCGGCGGAGGTGACGCGCCGGGGGCGCGAGCTCCTGCAGAGCCTGATCGACGAGTTCGCGCGGCACGGCTGCACGATCCTCGAGGCGGACACGGACGGCATCTACCTTTCCTCGGAGGAATTTTTCGAGAAGCCGGAGGAGCTCCTGGCGAAGGTGGTCCCGATCCTGCCCTCCGGGATCGAGCTCGAGTTCGACGGGCGCTACGACGGCATGTTCTGCTACAAGGCGAAGAACTACGCGCTGCGCGAGGGGGGCAAGGTGACGCTCCGCGGCAGCGCGCTGCGCTCGCGCGGGATCGAGCCGTACCTGAAGCGCCTGACGGACTCCCTCATCCGCTACCTGCTCGGGGTCTCCGACGAGTCGCCCCTCGGCATCGCCGAGGAATACCGTCGGAGGCTCGGCGACCGCTCGCTCGTCGTCGCCGAGGTGGCGAAGGGCGAGGTCCTGAGCATGAACCCCGACGCCTACGAGCGCTTCATCGCCGGGGGCGGCAAGCCGCGGCGCGCCTCGGCCGAGGCCGCGCTCCAGATGTCACCGCGCCCGCGCATGGGCGAGCGGGTGACCTACTACATCACCCCGAAGCAGAAGGGAAAGGCGAGCGACTGGCAGCGCGCAAGGCCGGTGACGGCCTTCCACGCGGCGGAGGCGCCGTACGACCCGACGCATTATTCCGGCAAGCTCGACGACTGGATGGAGCGGTACGGCCGGTTCCTGGGCGTGGCCCCGGAGCCGAAGGACGCGGGCCCGCAGCAGGGCGAGCTCCTCTAGGCGCCCTTTGCGGCGCTGCTCCGCGCGACGACCCAGTCGATCGTCGCCGCGTCGTTGTCGCCGTTGCGCCAGACAACGCCGAGGAACTCGGACGGGAGGATGTCGTGGGCCTTGAAGAACCGGCGGTCGCCGCCGCAGCAGTACATCAGGCTCTCGGGAAGCTCGCCCTTCAGCTTGGCCTTGGCCTTCGGGATGATCCGGGGCAGCCACTCGATGCCCTTCACGGCCTCGGACTTCGCGGGCATCTTCGCCTCGTCGAGGACGACCTTCGAGGCCACGCCGTGCTGCACGTTGAGGAAATAATTGTGGCGCGCCGACTCGATCGTGACCGCGTGGCCGAATCCCGGCTCGCCGCCGCCGTTCTCGTCCTCGGCATAGTCATATACGTGCTGCGGCGTGATGCCGTTCGAGGCCAGCCAGGCCGTCTCGGCCTTGTCAAAGAAGGTGCCGGCGCCGCGCTGGCCCTTGGCGTAGAGGGACACGGCCTTGTCGTAGAGCTCCCTGAAGCGGGAGGGAAAGTTGTAGTTGATCATGGGTGGGCGGGGTTCAGGCGGGTCGGAAGTCGATGATGCGCTTAAACCGGTCGACCTTGTCCACGACGACGTCAAGCCGGCCATTCAGTTCGTAGGTCCTGTGCTTGCGCCGGCCGACGAGGGCGTTGCCCTCCTGGTTCAGCTGGTAGTAGTCGCCGTCCAGGACGTCCATCGAGACGAAGCCAAACGTCATCGACTCGACGAGCTCGATGAAGAAACCGTGGCGCCGGACGTCCGTGATGATGGCCGCGAACGCCGTGCGCTTCTTCTTGTTCAATTCGCGCTCGAAGAACTCGAGGAGCTTGATCTTGACGCTCTCGCGCTCGGCGTCGGACGAGTTGACCTCGGTGAGGCTGAGGTGCTCGGCCAGCTGCTGGATCCCGCGCACGTCGTGGCGCACGGCGCCCTTGACGAGGTAGGACTGGAGGACCTGGTGCACAACCAGGTCGGAGTAGCGCCGGATGGGCGACGTGAAGTGGGTGTAGTCCTTCTTGTGGAGGCCGTAGTGCCCGTCCGGGGTCGGCCGGTAGCAGGCCTTCTTCAGGCTCCGCAGGAACTGGGTCCTCAGGGTGTAGCCCTGCGGGTGGGTCTTCAGGATCCCGAGCAGCTTGACCACCTCCTCGCGCCTCGTCAGGTCGCCGACCTTGATGCCGAACGTCGAGACGAACTGGCGGTAGTCGTTGAGCTTCTCGGCGTCGGGCTGGTCGTGGACGCGGTACAGGGAGGGCAGCTTCTGCGTGCGCGTCAGGCGGGCGACGGCCTCGTTGGCCGCCAGCATGAATTCCTCGATGAGCTGGTGGCTCTCGTCCTGCTCGATCCGCTCGAGGCGGTCCGCATATCCCTGCGGGTCGACGAAGATCTTCGTCTCGGGCATGTCGAGGTCGAGGCTGCCGTGGGCCATGCGCTCGCGCCGCAGCGCGCTGCCGATCCGCCAGAGGGCGCGGATCCACGCCTGCAGGTCCTGGATCTCCCCGTCCTCAAGCTCGCGGAGCGCGCGCCCGGTCGAGCCGGTCTGGTGCTTCGGGGGGACGGGCATCGAGCGGATCTTCTCCAGGTTGTCCTCGAAGAGGAGCGCGTAGGCCTGCTTGTAGGTCAGGCGCTTGCGGCTGCGGATCACCGTGTTCGCGTAGGCGGTCTCGCGGATGCGGTTGTCCGGGCCGAAGGTGAGGAAGACGGCCTTGCACAGGCGGTCTTGCGCCTCGACGAGCGAGCACAGGCCGTTCGAGAGCTTCTCGGGCAGCATCGGGATCACGGTCCCGACGAGGTAGGTCGAGTTGCCCCGCGTGCGGGCCTCGCGGTCGATGGCGGTGCCCGGCTTCACGTAGGACGAGACGTCCGCGATGTGGATGCCGACGCGGGTGGCGCCGGATCCGAGGTCCTCGATCGACAGGGCGTCGTCGAAGTCCTTCGCGTCGTCCGGGTCGATCGTGAACACGGGCAGCTTCCGGTAGTCGAGGCGGCCCTCGGTCTCGCGGGGGCC
>Ga0302311_10006507_pt1 | contig 12065 bp, 11 predicted proteins | sample III_Palsa_N1_3_FD_200449 | JGI IMG/M metagenome (GOLD analysis project Ga0302311, IMG submission 200449) | Peat permafrost microbial communities from Stordalen Mire near Abisko, Sweden - III_Palsa_N1_3 | ecosystem: Environmental > Terrestrial > Soil > Palsa > Peat permafrost | place: Sweden...
GTTCAGGTACGCGGTGAAGTTGTTGGTGGTGCCCGAGCTGTCCGAACGGTGGAACGTCTGGATCGGCAGGTTCGGCAGGGTGGCGGTCGGGTTCAGCGTCTTGATCGCCAGGTCGTTCCAGTTGGTGATCTTGCCGGTGAAGATCTTCGCCAGGGTGGGCGCGTCCAGGATCAGGTTGCTGACACCGGGGACGTTGTACGCCACCGCGATCGGGCCACCGATCATCGGGAGGTCGATGCCCTGACCACCGGGGCAGACCGAGGCGGTCTTGGCGATGTCGGCCGGCTTCATGGCGGCGTCGGAGCCCGCGAAGGCGACCTTGCCGGCCTCGAAGCTGGTCAGACCCGCGCCGGAGCCGGTGCCCTGGTAGTTCACGGTCACGGCGGGGCACTGCGACTGGAAGTCCTTGACCCACTGGGTCACGGCGTTCTGCTGGGCGGTGGAGCCCGCGCCGAGCAGCTGGCCGCTGCCACAGGCGGCAGCCGCGGTCGAGGTCGCGGTGGAGCTGCCGGCGCTGCTCGCGGTGGAGCTGCTGGGGGAGGGGTTGTTGTTGGAGCCGCACGCCGCGAGCGTCAGCGAGCTGACGACCGCCACGGCGCCGATGGCGAGGGCCTTGGTGCGGCCGTTCCGCTGGAGCTTCACTTGGTGTCCCTTTCGGAGTGTCCCATGTCTGTGGTCTGGGACTTCTTGGTGGAGGGAGGGTCTGACGGCCTCCGACACCAATGGACGTTAGGCGGGGCAGGTGAAGCGACAGGCCAGCACAAATGAACGGAGGGTGAACCTCGGACGGACGCCGGGATACGGGGCGCGGTAGTAACGGTTTCGCTACGGCCTCGACACGGCCGGGTTAAGCTGTCTTATCGTCAGATCGCTCATCCGCAGAGCTGTTTGAGCAGGGCGTCGACCAGCTCGCGATCATGGCTGTAACTGAGCCGCGCCCGGGCCTCGGCGGCCGGCAGCCACTCCAGCCGGTCCACCTCCCGGTTCGGGCAGAACGAGCCGGACACCCGCACCGCCGACCAGTACCTGACCCGCTTCGGACGGCCCTTGACCAGGTAGCGCTGGGTCGGCAGCCGCGAGCCAAGCTCGACCCGCATCCCGGTCTCCTCCAGCGCCTCCCGCCGGGCCGCCTCCTTGGCCCGCTCCCCGTCCTTCAGCTTGCCCTTGGGGAAGCTCCAGTCGCCGAGCTTGGGCCGGTGGATCACCGCCAGCTCCGGCTCGTCCGACAGCTCACCGGCACGCCACAGCACCACCCCCGCCGCCCGGATCCGGTCCTGTGCGGGGAGGGTCAGTGCGTCAGCCATGAATCGGAGAGCCAATCCGGGTGGTGGATGTCGGGCCAGGCGAGGCTGAAGGCATGGCGGGCCGCTTCCACCTCCAGACGTTGATCAGCATGGACCACGCCCAGCACATAGGCCGTGGCGGGGGTGATCCTCGGGGTGGCGCCCGCCAGCGCGGCCGCCCCGGCCGCCTCGGTGGCCTCCTGGTGCTGCCCGAGCAGCCGGGCCAGTTCCGCCAGACCGGTGGTCGAACCGGCCGCGGCGGGGCCCAGCAGCGGTGCGCAGACCTCCAGCGCGTAGCGGGCGCGCAGCGCCAGCAGCCGGGCCTGCCGCCACGGCAGGTCGTCACCGGAGTCGTGCAGCGCCTCGCCGTTGTACGGGCGGGCGGAACGGTGCAGCGGCAGCTCCGCCACCGCCTCGGCCAGCCGCCGCCGGGCGGCGGCCGCGTACGGCAGCAGTGTCCGCGCCGGGTCCTCACCGGCCTGGCCGCGCAGCGGCAGGTCGGAGACCAGCAGCGTCATCCTGTCGGCGACCGCGTGGAAGCGGGCCGAGCCGAGCTCCTGGAGGGCCAGGCTGTGCGCGCGGGAGCGGCCCAGCGTCAGCTGCCGCTCCAGCAGCGCCCTGGCCTTGGGCGCGCCGGGGGCCGCCTCGGAGTCCACGCAGGCCAGGGTGTCCAGCGCGGCGGTCAGCCGGGCGAGCCGCCGGGTGTACGCCTGCTCCTGGCCGAGCAGGCCGCCGAGGCGGGTGAGCTCGTCGTGCAGCTCCCGCGCCCAGGCGGGCTCCAGCAGCCCGTCGAAGGTGTGCAGCGCCCCGGCGACGCGGCGCAGGGTGCGGGCGTCGATGGCCGGCAGGCCGCGCAGGAAACTGCCCGCGTGGGCGGCCAGATGCGCGGCCAGGGTCTCGCCAGCGGTGCCGGGCACCGCCGCGGCGGTGCTGTCGGCGGCCACCGGCACGGCGTCGGTGCCGCCGGCCGCCGTGGGCGCGGCGGGTCTGGCGAGCACCCCGGATGCGTCGGTCATCGTGCGTAAGTCCCCGTTGTCGTCTCGGTCGGTGGGCGGGCGCTCAGCTCCGGGGGCCACCCTGCCCCCAGCCGTCGGTTCGGCGCGTACGCCGCCGGGACTCGATGAGCAGCTCCTGGATGTTGCGCAGCGGGGTGCCGTCCTCGGCATGGGAGTGGCGGGTCCAGGTCCCGTCGGGGCCGAGGTGCCAGGAGGAGGTCTCGTCGGCGATCCCGAGCTCCAGCAGTCCGGCCAGCTCGGCGCGGTGCCCGGCGTCGGTGACCCGCAGCAGCGCCTCGATCCGCCGGTCGAGGTTGCGGTGCATCATGTCGGCGCTGCCGATCCACACCTCGGGGTCGCCGCCGTTGCCGAACAGGAAGATCCGCGAGTGCTCCAGGAAGCGCCCGAGGATGCTGCGGACCCGGATGTTGTCGGACAGCCCGGGGACCCCGGGCCGGATCGCGCAGATGCCGCGCACCCACACGTCCACCTGGACACCCGCCTGCGAGGCCCGGTAGAGCGCGTCGATGATGGCCTCGTCGACGATGGAGTTCAGCTTGAACTGGATCCTCGCCGGGCGCCCGGCCCGGTGGTGGGCGATCTCGTCCTGGATCCGGGTCACCAGGCCCTGCCGCAGCGAGCGCGGCGCGACCAGCAGCCGTCCGTAGGTCTCCCGGCGGGAGTAGCCGGAGAGCCGGTTGAACAGGTCCGAGAGGTCCGCGCCGACCTGCGGGTCGGCGGTGATGATGCCGAGGTCCTCGTACAGCCGGGCGGTCTTCGGGTGGTAGTTGCCGGTGCCGACGTGGGCGTAGCGCCGGAGCGTGTCGCCCTCCTGCCGGACCACCAGCGACAGCTTGGAGTGGGTCTTCAGCCCGACCAGGCCGTAGACCACGTGGCAGCCGGACTCCTCCAGCTTGCGGGCCCACTTGATGTTGGCCTGCTCGTCGAACCTGGCCTTGATCTCGACCAGCACCAGCACCTGCTTGCCGGACTCGGCGGCGTCGATCAGCGCGTCCACGATCGGCGAGTCGCCGCTGGTCCGGTACAGGGTCTGCTTGATCGCCAGCACCTGCGGGTCGTTGGCGGCCTGCTCCAGGAACGCGGTGACCGAGGTGGAGAAGCTGTCGTAGGGGTGGTGCAGCAGCACGTCGCGCTCGCGTACGGCGGCGAAGATGTCGGGCTGCGAGGCGGACTCGACGTCGGACAGGCCGCGGGCGGTCTTGGCGACGAACGCCGGATACTTCAGCTCCGGGTGGTCGAGTCCGGCGATGGCGAACAGGCCGGTCAGGTCGAGCGGCCCGGGCAGCGGGTAGACCTCGGACTGGCTGATGTTCAGCTCGCGGACCAGCAGGTCCAGCACGTACGGGTCGATCGACTCCTCGACCTCCAGCCGGACCGGCGGGCCGAAGCGGCGCCGCATCAGCTCCTTCTCCAGGGCCTTGAGGATGTTCTCGGTGTCGTCCTCCTCCACCTCCAGGTCCTCGTTGCGGGTGACCCGGAAGGCGTGGTGGTCCAGCACCTCCATGCCCGGGAACAGGGCCTCCAGGTGCGCGCCCATGACGTCCTCCAGTGGGACGTAGCGCTGCGGCGAGGCTTCCAGGAAGCGGTTCAGCGACTGCGGGACCTTGACCCTGGCGAAGTGCTTGTGGCCGCTGACCGGGTTGCGGACGACCACGGCCAGGTTCAGCGAGAGCCCGGAGATGTACGGGAACGGGTGCGCGGGGTCCACCGCAAGCGGGGTCAGCACCGGGAAGATCTGCTGCCGGAACAGGGTGAGCAGGCGGGCCTGCTCCTGGTCGGTGAGCTCGTTCCAGCGCACCAGCTCTATGCCCTGGCTCGCCAGCGCGGGCTGGATGTCCTGCTGGAAGCAGGCGGCGTGCCTGGCCATCAGCTCGCGCGAGCGGCGCCAGATCTGCTCCAGCACCTCGCGCGGCTGGAGTCCGGCGGCCGAGCGGGTGGCCACGCCGGTGGCGATCCGGCGCTTCAGCCCGGCCACCCGGACCATGAAGAACTCGTCCAGGTTGCTGCCGAAGATGGCCAGGAACTTGGCCCGTTCCAGCAGCGGCGTCTCCGGGTCCTCGGCCAGTTCGAGCACCCGCTCGTTGAACGCCAGCCAGCTGCGCTCGCGGTCCAGGAAGCGGCCCTGCGGCAGCTCCTCCTCGACCACCTCGACCACCTCGACCGCCGTCTCGGGCAGGGCGGCGGTGGGGACGGGCGCCGGGACGGGCCCGGGCGCGTCGGTCTTCCGGGCCGTTGGCCGGGAGGCGGCGGTCTTCCGCACAGTGGTCCGGCGGGCGGCGGCCGGCGCGGCCGACGAGGACGCTGCCTCCGGTGCGGGGGACGCGGGTGGCACGGGCGGTGTAGCAGGGTGGGCGGTCATGGTGGGCGGCTCCTCCTGCGGACTGTCAACCGTACGGCCCCGCCGATGACGCGAGTGACGTGGCGGAGACGGTACGGATTGCATTTCGTGATCTTTGCAACGGCGATTGAACTCAAGGTAAATAGGGGATGTCCCGCAGGAAAGCTGGGGAGGTCGGCTCAGCGCGGGCCGCCCTCGTCCGCTTCAGGGCGTCTGCGGCCTGCGGTACATCAGGTCGACCTCGTGCACAGTGAAGCCCAGCTTCTCGTATACCCGCAGCGCCGCCGGATTATCGGCGTCCACGTAGAGCAGCACGGTGTCCAGCCCCCGGGGCCCGCCGAGGTACCGCAGCCCGGTGGCGGTCAGCGCCCGGCCGAGCCCGCTGCCCTGCTCGTCCGGGGCGACCCCCACCACGTAGACCTCTCCCAGGCCGTTCTCGACCTTGGTCCAGTGGAAGCCGACGAGCCTGCCGTCGCGTTCGGCCAGGAAGAAGCCCGCCGGGTCGAACCACGGCTCGGCGATCCGCTGGTCCAGGTCGCGGCGGGTCCAGGAGCCCTGCTCCGGGTGGTGGGCGAAGGCGGCGGCGTTCAGTGCCAGCCAGGCGTCCTCGTCCTGGCCGGGGACGAAGGTGCGCAGGGTCACCCCGGGCGGCAGCACCGGCTCGACGTCGGCCTCGACCGGCAGGCCGCGCCGCAGCTGGCGCAGCTCGCGGGACAGCTCCAACCCGAACTCCCCGGCCAGCCGCCGGGCCGCCGGGTGGCCCCCGTGCGCCCAGACCCGCTCGGCTCCGGCCTCGGCCGCCGCCGTGGCCAGCGCCCGTCCGTGGCCGTGCCCGCGCCGCTCGGGGTCGACCACCAGTTCGGCCGTCCCCTCCCCGTCCACCTGGGCATAGCCGACCAGCGCACCCGAGACGTCGTGCTGGAGCAGATGCCGCACGTCCTGGCGCCGGCCGCCGCGCAGCGCCAGCCGCCCCTGCTCGGACACCGCCTGCCTGCCGTCCGCCCGCGCCGCCCGCTCCAGCACCCCCGCCACAGCCGCCCGCTGCCCGGCGTCCACCGCCGATATCACCGCTACCGCGCTCTCCACTGCGTCCATGGCCCGACCCTACGTCCGGGCGCCGGCCCGAGGCGCGGTGTCCGCGAGCCAGCCTCGGTTACGCCGAACGGCTGAACCGGCGGCATCGGGCTCGCCGCCCCCGGCTCGCCGCCGTTTGCGCCGGGGGCACCGTCAGCCCTCTCGGCGGAAGTCCAGCATGTAGCAGACCTTGTCGTAGCGACGTTGCCCGACGGCGACGAAGTCGCGGAGACGGCCGTACTCGGTGAAGCCCAGCGAGCGGTAGAGCCGCAGGGCATTGCTGTTGTCACCACGGGCGTCCAAGGTGAGCACCTCGACACCGGCCGCCCGGGCATCTCCGATCAAGGCGGCGGTCAGCGCCCGGCCGACGCCACGACGGTGGACGGCACGGTCCACCGCGATCTTCTCCAGATCTGCGTGCGGCTTGTGGGTCGGCCGGGCGTACCGCAGCCAGTAACCCAGTCCGACCAGGCGGTGGTCCAGATAGGCCACCCGCAGGGCCGCGTCTCCTGCCTCCACCGCGCGGGCAACGTGCTCAAGCAGCACCGTGACCTCGTCCAACGACGGCGGTTCGACCCATCCCAGCGCGGCGCCCCGACCCACCAGGTCTGCCAGGATCCGATGCGCCGCCTCCGCGACCCCGGCCTCCCGCCCCGGATCGCGAATCAGTTCCGAAGCATCGAGGACGGCGAGCCCGACAGTCGTACCGCTGAACGATTCCGAATCCATGAGCCGCACCCTAGCCAGCGGCTGGCCGGGTCACTGGCCGCTCGAAGCGGGGACCGCGCTGGCGTGGGCGGCCAGGACTCGCCAGGCGCCTTCGACGTGGACCCAGGCGCGGGTGTAGCGCAGGCGCGCGGTGAAGGCCTCGCCTGCGGCGGTGCCCCGGAGCGTGGCCAGTACGCGGGTGATCCCGGTCGTACCGACGACCGTCACCTGTAGGTCCTCCTGCTCGAATGCCTCAACGATCAGCCCCCGTGACCGGTAGCCCTCCAGGTCCTCCTCCTTGGTGAAGGTACGCCCGTCCGGCCCGGTGTAGACGACCCGGTCGTCCAACAGCCGGTCCAGCGCGTCGACGTCCCCCGACCGAACGGCGGCCTGCAATCGCTGCTCGCCATCACGGAGAGCGGCCTCAAGCGCAGCCTGATCCCTCGTCATCCCCTGATCCTCTCTGCCCATCGGATGTGACCTCCATCCAAGCGGATGTTCCCGACCGGGGTCGCTCAGACGGCCGAGAGCCACACCACCGGCAGATAGGCGGTCGGAGTTCGGACTACCGGCAGCCGCAGTGCCGGGTGGGGGTCCGGGCCGAGGGCGGCCGCCACCTCCGCCGCCGGATAGCCGAACAGGTCGACGTCATTGAGGACCACCGCCACGGCGGACGGCTCGCTCGGCCTCGGCTCGCATCGGCGGAGTTCGACACCGGCGCAGCCCCGCCTGTCGTGCTCGGGGCGACCGAGGCGGTCGGTGTAGTCCCCGTGGACGACGAGGTCGACACCGTCACAGCGGGCGGTGAAGGCCCAGCCCGCCTGGCAGACCCAGGTCTCGCGCACATCCGCCACCGTCGCCACAGCCCACTGGGCCTCCCGTTCGGACACGCCGAACCGCAGAACGCCCGCGTCGCGCGGCAGGGCGAGACCCGTCCCCGGCAACAACTCGAACATCTCACGATGGTGGCCGCACGGGTCTTTCGAGGCAACGGCATATCGGTGGGCCCCGAACCTGCGAACCGCCATTGCCACGAAGATCTTCACCACCGTCGCTCGAACGTCTACGATCGCTTGCTTCCGCACTCGACCGGAGGGGACTTCTTGGAGATCTTCCAGTTCGACCGCAACGAACGGCGCATCACCCGCCATGACAGCACCGGACTTCTCGCCACCCGCATCGCCGCAGGCGACGGTCCCGTCCAACTCACGCTGCTGAAGGTGGAACCCGGCGGAACCATCGGCACCCACCCGGCCACCTCACCGCAGATGTTCCTGGTGATCAGCGGCACCGGATGGACAGCCGGTCCGGACGGCAAGCGCATCCCGATCACCGCCGGACAGGGCGTCTGCTGGGACGAGGCCGAGGAGCACACGTCCGGCAGCGACGACGGCCTCACCGCCCTCGCAGTCGAGGGCACACCGCTCACCCTCTTCGCACCCGACCCACCCCGCAACTGACCCGCACCCGATCACCAGGACCCGGCGACCCGACGGCCGCCGGGCGGTGCTGCCCGGCACCTGGCCTGGCTGCTTGTGGAAGAGGAAGTAGCTTCGGGGCTCCCGTGAGAGAGTGCGGTGGGCACAGCTTTTGGGCAAGGAGGACGGGATGACGGTCAACCCCGAGCACATGGAGCTGCTCGAAGAGGTCCGGCAGTCGTTGCCTGATGGCTTCAAGGCGGAGATCTCCGGCGACACCATCGTGATGCAGGCCTCTCCGACCATGATCCATCAGCGGAACCTGGTGATCGTCCGCCGACAGTTCGACGCGCACCTTCCCAGTGGGTACATGGACACTGCGAACACCGACCTGGGCTCCGCCCACGCGGACACCGTGCGTAATCCCGACCTGACGTACCTGCCCGACGAGGTCATGGCCTCGCCCGGGCACATCGCCCCCGCATACGAGGCCCTGATCGCGGTGGAGATCGTGTCCCCCTCGAACCCGGACAACGACTGGGTGGGCAAAGTACGCGACTACCCCCTGATGGGCGTGCCGATGTACTTGATCGTCGATGGACGCAAGAAGTCGGTGACCTTGTTCAGCGAGCTCTCCAACGGCCGCTACCGGCTACGCGAGGACGCCGGGTTCGGCGAGGAGGTCCACATCCCCGCGCCCTTCTCCTTCACCCTGGACACCTCGGCACTCATGCCCTACTGACAGGCTGGCCGCCCGTTCAGGCCCGGGTGGTCGGGACGACGGCGATGGCGGCCAGGGCGCAGGCTGCCGCCAGGGCGAAGGCCGTGCCGAAGCCTGCTGAGGTGATGATCGCGCCGGCCAGGGGCGGGGTCAGTGAGGCGGTCAGGTTCTGGCCGATGTTCTGCACCCCCAGCGCCCGGCCCGCCCAGCGCGGGCCGGCCAGTTCGGCGACCGAGGTGAAGGACAGGCCGTTGGTGCTGGCCGACAGCCCGCACAGGACGACCAGCAGCAGCACCGACGTCCAGGACGGCCACCACTGTGCGCAGGCCGCCAGCAGCAGCGACAGGGTGCCGACCACCGCCGCCAGCGTTCGCATCGGCCGCAGCCTGCTGCCGACCGCGTCCGACCAGCGGCCCGCGCCGATCCGGCAGGCCGCCGCCAGTGCCTGGCCCACCGCGATCAGCTGCCCGGCCTCCACCGCCGACCAGTGCCGGACCTGGGTCAGGAACACCAGACCGAACGCCCCGACGGTGAACTGCGGCCACACCAGCAGCGCGCTCGCGCAGTGGATCCGCCACAGCGTCCAGGACCCGGCGTACGGGGAGGACGGCCGCTCCGCGCCCGGCGCGGGCTTCGGCGGGCGCGGCGGGTCCACCACCAGCGCCGCCGTCAGCACGGCCATCACCGCGCTGAGCGCGGTCACGAACAGCAGCGCGCCGCGCAGCCCGTAGGCCGCCGCCAGCGGAGGCATCGACACGGCCGCCACCAGCATCCCCAGCGGCGTGGAGGTCTGCCGGATGCCCATCGCCAGGCCGCGCTGCTCCGGCGCGAACCAGCCCAGCACCACCCGGCCGCTGGCCGCCGACACCGACGCGCCCGCCGCCCCCGCCAGCGCGAACATCAGCCCCAGCAGGACCAGGCCGTGCACCAGCAGCGACCCGGCCAGCGCCGCCGTCGACAGCCCCAGCCCCGAGGCCAGCACCACCCGCTCGCCGTAGCGGTCGGTGGCCGCGCCCCAGGCGTACAGGGCCAGCAGCATCCCCGCCGTCGGGCAGGCCACCAGCACCCCGGCCCCGGTCAGGCTCAGCCCCTCGGCGTGCCGCAGGGTCGGGATCAGGTACGGCAGCCCGTAGACGAAGGCGAAGGAGCCCGCCTGCGCGGCGGTCCCCAACCCCAGCATCAGCCAGCGGAGCCGCGCGCCCCGGTCGCCGGTCGGGTGCTCGGATATCTCCTGGTGCGCGCTGGGCGCCTGTTGGCCAGTCATGCCTGTCTCCCCGCAGATCCGGACGGACGATGCGGTTCATGATGGCCGGGCATCCACAGGGTGGACTATTTAGTTTCACATTCTGGACAGCTACTCGTTCGGACCAGCGGTCCCGGGCGGGTTGGCGGGCGGCGGGGTGGGCGCGCCCGGCAGTCGGACGGTGGCCAGCGCACCGCCGGTCACCCCGTCCGGACCCGGCTCGGCGGCGGCCAGCGACACCTCGCCGCCCGCGTCCCGGATCGTCTGCGCGACGATCGCCAGGCCCAGGCCGGAGCCCGGCATCTGCCGGGCCGACGGCGACCGCCAGAAACGGTCGAACACATGCGGCAGATCCTCGGCCGGGATGCCCGGACCACGGTCCCGCACCGTCAGCGTCCCGAAGCGCAGCCGGACGTCGATCGCGCCGCCGGGCGGGCTGAACTTCACCGCGTTGTCCAGCAGGTTGATCACCGCCCGCTCCATCGTGTGTGCGTCCGCCCGGACGTACCAGGGGTGCACGTCGACGTTGAAGACCAGCCCCGGACCGCGCAGCCGGGCCCGGTCCAGCGCCCGGGCGGCGATGTCGTGCAGCGGCAGCACCTCCAGCGGCTTGGCGCCCTTCGCGCGGGTCGGCCGGGACAGCTCCAGCAGGTCGCCGATGAGCGTCGACAGCTCGACCATCTGCGCCTTCATGTTGCGCATCATCCGAGTGCGGGTGTCCTCCGGCAGTGCCCGGCCGGTCTCCTCGCTACGCACCAACAGGTCCACGTTGGTCCGCAGCGAGGTCAGCGGGGTGCGCAGCTCGTGCCCGGCATCGGCGATCAGCTGGGACTGCCGGTCCCGGGAGCTGGCGAGAGCGGTACTCATCGCGTTGAACGACTCGCTGAGGCGCGCGATCTCGTCACTGCCGTTGACCTCGATGATGGTGCCCAGCTCCTCGGTCTGGGCGATGTGCTCGACCGCGTCGGTCAGCTTGTCCACCGGCTTCAGCGCGGTGCGGGCCACCACCAGCCCGATCCCGGCCGCGCCGAGGGCGCCGATGGCGGCGACGCAGATCAGCACGATGAGCAGGTACTGGAGCGAGCGCTGCATTTCGTGCAGTGGGTAGGCGATGAGGAGCGGCTCCTGCTGCCCGTTCACATTCACCGTGGCGATCCGGATCAGCGCCGGGCCGCCGTTGCTGTAGGTGCCATGGCGGAACAAGACCTGGCCGGGTGAGAGGGCTGAGGACTCGGCGGATGCCACGTCCGAGCTGACCGTGACGATCCCTCGGGTGGCTGTGGGAGGCAGGCAGATCTGAGTGCCGGAGCTCGTGGGAATGACCAGCTGGGTGTCGAGATAGGTCGACTGTCCCTCCAGGCTGCCTGGCTGCTGGCCCACACTGGCGTCGGCGGCGTTGACCTTGGCGAGGGCGTCGGTGATGGAGTCGCCACAGTAGTAGGTCGAGCCCGGGGTGGAGCCGAAGATGCTCCGGGAGCTGATGTCGACGGCGGCCAGGGTGCGCTGCGCCTGGGCGTTCAGCTGGTCCTTGACCACGAACCAGCAGGTGCAGGCGCAGATGGCGATGGCGACGGCCACGGCGGCGGCCGTGAGCACGGACAGGCGGCCGCGCAGCGACATCCGTTGGAACCAGCCGGACCAGCGGTGGCGGGGCCGCTCGGGGCCCGGCTGCTGCTCGTCCGGCTGGTCCGGTGCTGTCTCGGTGTCGCTCATCGGTGCTCTGGTCCCCGTCGGAAGTGTCGTCGCCACGTCGTCCTCAGCTGCTGCTGCGCTCGACCGCCCGCAGCGCGTAACCCACGCCGCGGACGGTGTGCACCAGCCGTGGCATGCCGCCGGCCTCGGTCTTGCGGCGCAGGTACATCACGTACACGTCGAGCGAGTTCGACGAGGGCTCGAAGTCGAAGCCCCAGACCGCCTTGAGGATCTGCTCCCGGGTGAGCACCTGGCGCGGGTGCGCCAGGAACATCTCCAGCAGCATGTACTCCGTCCGGGTGAGCTCGACCGGGTGCCCGGCCCGGGTGACCTCGCGGGTGGTGGTGTTCATCCGCAGGTCCTCGAAGGCCAGGACCTCGTCGTTGGCCGGGCCCTCGCCCAGCCCCGCCGCCTGGACGATGGTGTTGCGGCGCAGCAGCGCCCGCACCCGCGCCAGCAGTTCGTCCAGCTCGAAGGGCTTGGCCAGGTAGTCGTCCGCGCCGACGTCCAGGCCGGTGACCCGGTCGCCGACGGCGTCGCGCGCGGTCAGCATCAGCACCGGCACGTTGTCG
>Ga0302311_10006510_pt1 | contig 12063 bp, 13 predicted proteins | sample III_Palsa_N1_3_FD_200449 | JGI IMG/M metagenome (GOLD analysis project Ga0302311, IMG submission 200449) | Peat permafrost microbial communities from Stordalen Mire near Abisko, Sweden - III_Palsa_N1_3 | ecosystem: Environmental > Terrestrial > Soil > Palsa > Peat permafrost | place: Sweden...
GAAATCTGACCATCTTCATACGATCTGGCTGCAACCAGTGACTGCGGCCACGTCCGTGACATGCAGTGTTCGCTCTCAGGTCCCCCGATGGTTGGCAGAGCCAACCCCTCGGCAGGTCACAGTGCGGTGCGCCCTCGGCCACAGCGGCGCACCGCACCCCCGACATCCGCTGAGAGAGAGCACCCGCACCATGGACCAGGAACCGCAGCACTCCCCCGCGCAGGCCGCCGACGGCGAATCCCGCCTCAGCCGTCGCACCTTCATGGCCGCCTCGGCCGGTGCCGCCGCTGTCGGCGTCTCGGCGGTCGGCGCGGTCGCCGGTGCGACCCAGGCGTCCGCCAGCACCACGGCCGCCACAGCCGCCGCTGCGGCCACGAAGGCTGCGGCCGCCAAGCACGCGCCCAAGCCCAAGCTGACCCGCACCATCACCGACGCCAAGCACATCGTCGTACTGATGCAGGAGAACCGCAGCTTCGACCACTACTACGGCACCCTGCGCGGCGTGCGCGGCTTCGGCGACCGGGCCACCATCGAGCTCGCGGGCGGCTACAGCGTCTTCGACCAGCCGAACGGCGGCAAGCGGCAGTACCCGTGGGCGTTCAGCTCCACCGAACCGGCCGGCGGCGCCGACCCGGAGCGCCTGGCGCAGTGCAACGGCGACCTCGCGCACAGCTGGTCCGACCAGCACAGCGCCTGGAACAACGGCAAGCTCGACTCCTGGGTCGCGGCCAAGGGCAACGTCCGGACGCTGGGCCACATGCAGCGCGCCGACATCCCGTTCCACTACGCGCTGGCCGACAACTGGACCATCTGCGACGCGTACCACTGCTCGATCCTCAGCGCGACCGGCCCCAACCGCACCTACCTGTGGAGCGGGATGATCGACCCGGCCGGCCAGGCGGGCGGTCCGGCGTACAACGGCGGCGACGAGTCGGGCCTGAAGTGGCAGACCTACGCCGAGGCGCTCCAGGACGCGGGCGTGACCTGGAAGGTCTACCAGAACGCGAACGACAACTTCGGCGACAACGGGCTGGCCTACTTCAGCCAGTTCAGCTCGGCCCCGGCGAGCAGCCCGCTGGCCTCGCTGGGCATGGGCAGCGTCCCGCCCGCCACCGGCCGCACCCCGGACGACATCGCCGCCGCGATCCGCGCGGACGTCCTGTCCGGCAACCTGCCGCAGGTCTCCTGGGTGGTCTCCGACCAGCAGAGCTCGGAGCACCCGTACGCGACGCCGGAGGACGGCGCGCACTTCGTGCACCTGGTCATGGACGCCCTGAACGCCGACCCGGACGTCTTCAACTCGACCGTGCTGTTCCTCAACTACGACGAGAACGACGGCTTCTTCGACCACGTGCCGCCGCCCGCAGCGGCCGCCGGCACCGCCGGGGAGTTCTACGGAGGCACCAACATCGGCCTCGGCTTCCGGGTGCCGATGACCGTCATCTCCCCCTGGAGCCGGGGCGGCTGGGTCAACTCCGAGGTCTTCGACCACACCTCGGTGATCCAGTTCCTGGAGGTCTGGACGAAGGCCATCGGCAAGCCCGCGACCAGCCCGAACATCAGCGACTGGCGTCGCGCCGTGTGCGGTGACCTGACCAGCACGCTCGACTTCACCAAGCCGGTCTTCGGCATGCCGGAGCTGCCGGACACCAGCGCCACCATCGGCCTCGCGGCCTGCGGCCCGCTGTCCAACCCGTCCCCGGTGGACAACGCGCTGCCGGTGCAGGAGCCGGGCACCCGCCCGGCCCGCGCGCTGCCGTACCAGCCGAACGCCAACCTGAGCTCGTACGTCTTCGGCTCGGGCGGCTCGGCGCAGGTGTGGATCGCCATGGACAACATCGGCGACGTGGCGCACAGCGCCGCGCACTTCGCCGTCTACGCCAACGCCTTCCGCAGCGGCGGCCCCTGGCAGTACACAGTGCCCGCCGCCGGTACCGTCAGCGACTTCTTCAACGTCGGCACCGGCTACGGCAACGGCTCCTACGATCTGACGGTCACCGGCCCGAACCGCTTCCTGCGCCGCTTCCAGGGCAACGCGACCACCCCGAGCTCCAAGCTCGCGGTCACCGCCGACTACCAGAACCACGGCCTGCGCTTCACCCTCGCCAACACCGGTACGTCGATCGCGGTGTTCACCATCACCCCGAACAACTACCAGACCGGCAAGGCCGTTCAGTACGTCGTCAAGCCCGGCCGCAGCAGCAGCCACACCATCGACGTCCACGGCTCCGCCAAGGGCTGGTACGACGTCACCCTCACCTGCGACCTCGACCCGACCTGGTCCCAGCGCTACACCGGCCACGTCGAGAACGGCCGCGCCAGCATCAGCGGCTGACGCCCCATCACCCCCGCCGGACCGCGCACCCCCGTACCGCGCGGCCCGGCGGGCTTTTTTGGGTTGCACCTCCATTGGCCCAGCAGCGCAGGACAAGCTCCGGGGCCGCGTATTGACTGGCCTCCGGGGGCCCGGTTCCTTTTGCGATCGCCGAAGGAGATGCCATGCCCGTGAAACGCCTCTCGCTCACCGTGTCCCTGGTTCTGGTCGCCGCGCCGCTGGTCATCAGCGCCCCGGCGCAGGCCACCACCGCACACAGGACCACCCGAGTCGGCGCTTGGACCGCCTCGCTGGCGGGAGGCGGCATCGACATCGTCGACCGGACGGTACGCATGGTGGTGCACACGACGGTCGCCGGGGACTCCGTGCGGGTACGGCTGTCCAACCTCTACGGCAGCAAGCCGCTTCGCATCGGCGCGGTCGACGTCGCGGTCCAGGGCAGCGGCGGCAGCGCGGTGCGCGGCAGCCACCATGCCGTGACCTTCGGCGGCTCGGCCGCCACCACGGTCCCCGTGGGGAAGGAGATCGCCGGCGACCCGCTGGACATGTCCGTCGACGCGGAGGAGAAACTGCTCGTCAGCGTCTACCTCCCCGGCGATGCCGGACCCTCCAGCTGGCACTATGTCGCCGCCGACACCACCTGGTTCTCCGCGCCGGGGAACTTCACCGCCGCCGACACCATCGCCGACTACCCGTCCGACAGCGCCGCTTGGTACTACCTCGACGGCCTGGACGTGGAATCCCGCACCGCCGGGGGCACGCTGGTGGCATTCGGCGACTCGATCACCGACGGCGTCGGCTCAAGCATGTCAACGAACTCGCGCTGGCCCGACGACCTGGCCCGACGCCTGGAGAAGCAGCCGAACGGCCCGGCCCTGTCGGTCGTCGACGCCGGCATGGGCGGCAATCACCTGCTGATCGACACCGGCACCGCGTACGGCACCAGCGCCCTGCACCGCTTCGCGCACGACGCCCTGGGCCAGCCCAACGTCAAGGCGGTCATCCTGCTGGAGGGCATCAACGACATAGCCAACCCCGAGTCGGGCACCACCCCGACCGCGCAGAGCCTCATCCACGCCTACCAGACCCTGATCGCCCAGGCCCATGCCGCGCGCGTGCGGATCTACGGCGGGACGCTCACCCCCTACCAGGGATCGAGCAACCACAGCAGCAGCGGCGAGGCCGTCCGGGAGGCGGTCAACCAGTGGATCCGCAGCAGCGGCGCCTTCGACGCGGTCATCGACTTCGACGCCGCCGTCGCCGCCCCCGGCAACCCGCAGCGACTCAACCCCGCCTACGACAGCGGCGACCACCTGCACCTCGACGACGCCGGCTACGAAGCCATGGCCGACGCCATCGATCTCACCCGGATCACCGCCGCGACCAGCGGCTGAGGGCTTCGCGATCAGGGCAGCGTGAGGACGCGGGGGCCGTCCTGGGTGATGGCGACGGTGTGTTCGATGTGCGCGGCGCGGCTGCCGTCGACCGTGCGCAGGGTCCAGCCGTCGGGGTCGGTGCGGTAGTCGTTGCGTCCCCCGGCCATGAGCATGGGCTCGATCGCGAGGGCGAGGCCGTGCCGCAGCGGGAAGCCGCGTCCGGGGCGCCCGTGGTTGGGGAGGTGCGGGTCCTCGTGCATCTGGCGGCCGATGCCGTGGCCGCCGAAGTCCTCCGGCATCCCGCAGGCGGCCTCTCGGGCGACCGTGCTGATGGCATGCGAGATGTCCCCGATCCGGTGGCCGACGGTGGCGGCGGCGATACCGGCGTCCAGGGCCCGCTGGGTGGCCGCGATGAGCTCCACGTCGGCGGGACGAGGGGTCCCCACCGTGAAGCTGATCGCGGCGTCGCCGGTCCAGCCGTCGAGCTCGGCCCCGCAGTCGATGCTGACCAGGTCCCCGTCCTGCAGCCGGTAGTCGTCGGGGATGCCGTGCACGACGGCGTCGTTCACCGAGGCGCAGATGACGGCGGGGAACGGGGTGGGGGCGAAGCCGGGCTGGTAGCCCAGGAACGGAGAGCGCGCCCCGGCGCCGTTCAGGACGGCCCGGGCGGCTTCGTCGAGCTCGCGCAGGCTGACTCCCACGGCTGCCGCCGCGCGGGCGGCAGCGAGCGCGTTGGCCACGACGCGTCCGGCTTCGCGCATCGACTCCAGTGCCGCGTCGGTCTTGATCTCAACCATGTGTCGTAACTCCCAGCGATGCGGTGGTGCCCAATACTTATACCGGTATTAGTATCACGGGTATGGTGAGAGTTCCTTTGAGTCCGCAAGAACGGCAGCGTGGAGAGCGCTTCGGCGCCCTGCTCCGCCGGGCCCGTGGCGACCGCAGCATGGTGGACGTGGCAGCGGCGGCCGGGGTGTCCGCAGAAACGCTCCGCAAGATCGAGACCGGCCGGGCCCCGACCCCGGCCTTCTTCACCGTGGCGGCCCTGGCCCACGCCCTGCACATGTCACTGGACGAGCTGGCCGCAGCCTGCGCGGAGGATGCCGACGGCGACGCCCAAATCCTCTCGGCGTAGGCCGGACGCCGCCTCGGCGGACAGCACAAGGGCACCTACTCAACGGAGCAGGTGCCCGGTGCTGTACGTGCGAGGGTGACGGATGGTCAGGTGAGGTCGCCGGACTTCACCGCAGCGACGAAAGAGGCGAACGCGTCGGCCGTGAACAGCAGCGCGGGCCCCTGCGGGTCCTTGCTGTCACGGACGGGGACGATGCCGGTCAGGAATCCGGGCGCCGCCTCGATGCAGTCGCCGCCGTTGCTGCCGCTGTAGCTGCTCTTGCGCCAGGGAGCAGAGGTCAGATCCATGGGTGCCACGTCCTTCCAATCGGAGAACTGACTGTGCATCAACCATCGCATGACGGTGCCCCATCAGCAGGTGACGGGGCACTGTCGGATCAGATGTACTGCTCGCCGAGAGCGAAGACCGGGTCACCGGACTTCACCGCAGCGACGAAAGAAGCGAAGGCGGCCGTGGTGAGCAGCAGGGCCGGCCCCTGGGGGTCCTTGCTGTCACGCACCGGGACGACGCCAGTGATGAATCCGGGGGCCGCCTCGATGCAGTTGCCGCCGTCGCTGCCGCTGTAGCTGCTCTTGCGCCAAGGGGCCGACGAGAGGTCGTTGCTGGTCATGGTGACTGAGCCCTTCTCTTGCTTCGCGGATCAAGGCGGCAGATTCCGTGGCCGATAGTGCATCCGCCCTCAGCAGATCATAGATCCGCTGATAGCCCGCCATCACCTTCACATTGCTGCTGAACTCCGCATTGCTCAAGGTCTCCGAGTAGCTCCAACGTCGGCCCGTGGGCAGCGTGATCAGCGACATGTCCGCCTTCGGCGTCTCGATGTTGGAGCAGCCGAACGGGACGATCTGGATGCAGATGTTCGGCATCGCTCCAACGACCAGCAAGTGGTCCAACTGCCCCCGCATATCGGCAGGCGTCCCCACCAAGTGACGGATGCAGCTTTCGTCGAGCAGTGCGACATACAACGGCCCACCGGGTTCGAGGAAACGCAACTGTCGGCCGAGTCGCGCGGCGGCACTCGCCTCAATGCTGCCCGCATCAAGGTCTGGTACCCGCCGAAACAGTGCCTGCGCGTACGCCTTGGTCTGCAACAGACCTGGGATCAGCTGCGTCTGGTACTCGTACAGCTCGATCAGCTGCTCGTCCATCATGGCTCGACGCTTGAACCAGTCCGGGAAGAACTGAAGCCGGGCCTCCCAGTTGATCCTGCGGTGGAGTTTGATCAACTCCCCTCGCCCCGCCAGGATCCGGTCGCTCTCGTCCACCAGCTCCGCGCTGGGGAACCGCTCCCCGGCCTCGATCTTCGTCACGAACGAGCGCTCGACGTGCAGTAACTGAGCAAGCTCACCCTGCGTCATGTCCAGGCCCTCGCGCTTGATCTTCATAAGCTCACCAAAGGCTCCCCCCGCCGTCTCCGCACCCTCGTCGCGTCGCTTTACCACGTCCCATTCCCCCAATCGCACAGATGAACTAATGGCCGATCATTGATGGGACACGGCCACCCTTGTCCCCACCAGCTCCATATGAATCGGCGTCTCTGGAAAAGGCTGTACCACGCACCACTGAATCGCAATCCTGGAATCACCAGGAATCGGTGCGGCAAAGCGTGAGGCAGCGTGTTCGATGGGCGGAAAACGGCAGGGCTGGAGGCCCTTTCCGCAGGTCACCTCGGTGAGCGGCGGGGGTCGACGGGTGACCGGAGGGCGGCAATGACAACAAAAGATGTGGCAGCGGTCGGCACCCTCGTCCGGGACCGGGCGCAGGACCGGGTCGGCGTGGTGATGGCGAGGCACGCCGGGCAGATCTACCTGCGCCCACTGGGCGGCGGCATCGAGTGGACGGCCCGCGCGGAGGAGCTGGAGCCGGCCGACCGAAGGGCCCAACTACGGGCACGAGTAGGCGAGTTGAACGTCAGCAGCAGCGACCGGCGGTACTGGTGAGCGCCGACGACGGCAGCCGGCTGCCCGCCCGGCGGTCGGGCTGCTGCCACGACGACAGACACCCGGTACTGCACGCGCTCTGCTCCGGGCGGTTCAGCTATCGGGCCGGGCCGAACTCCAGCCCGGAGGAATATCGGTGCAGTTGCCCCTGCCATGCAGCCGGCGACCCAGAAAACGGCTAGCAAAAACAGGTTTGGTTTCTACACATACCAAGAGCGGTCCATCTACCGGACAGGAGAGGGAAGTTGAGCAAGGACCCACGTATCAGGTACGCGACGGCGATCCGCCGGGCCTGCGAGAACGAAGACCTTCCGCTGATCCGCTACCTGTTCGAGGAGGCGGCCACCGAGGTCTTCACGCTGCGCGGGCTGTTACCGCGCGGGACCGAGATCGCGCTGGGCAGGCTGCTGACGCCCAAGTACCGTTCGGGGGCAAGCCTGTTGCTGCTGTCGAACGAGATCGGCCGGTCGACCCAGTACGTGGGGAAGCTGCTGCGACTGGCCGGGGTGACCATCCGGCCCGCGTACCGCCCGGCGCGGACCGCGCACCCGGTCGACCTGGCCGACCTGCGCCGGCGCTACGAGAACGGCGCGACCGTCGCGGGGCTGTCCCACCTCATCCACTACTGCCGTGAGAGCACCCGAAAGTTCCTGCTGGAGGCCGGGGCGGAGCCGCGCCCGCTCGGCGCGCGCCCGCCCTTCCACTCCGACTGACGGAGCTCACAAGAACCCTGTGGAGCAAGCCGCTCCGCAACTTGTTCGGACAGGGATACGCTCAATCCGACGAGTTGGAGGCCATGGTGTCGCAGACATGCGTTGGGACGGGGCGGATGTGAGCAGGAAGCTCGCGGATTCGGTGCCTTCTGGGCACTGCCTGACATGCAGCGGCGGCGGCCGCATCGGCAAGTCGGAGTGCCAGTCGTGCAGCGGCTCAGGCCATGCGCACCAGGTGATCAGCGGCGATCCGTGCATCCTCTGCGAGGGTTCGGGCCGCTACACCCGCTACAGCGTCAGCCCGGACGGCCGCGCCCGCACCGTCATCCGCGTCGAACGCTGCATGGCCTGCAACGGCTCCGGCCGAGTCAACGCCTCCACCGGCGGCCCCCTCCCCACCGGCTGGACCGCCCTCCACTTCCCCACCCCCCGCTGACCCCAGCTCAGCCCGCCGCCTCAACGGCCTCAAAGATGTCGGAGTTGGTCTCCCGCAACTGCCCGAAGACGGCTGCGGCCGACTCCCGCTCCCCGCCCCCAACCACACCGCCGGGATACCGGACGGCGAGGCGGTGATCCGCATCCCGTTCCGGCTGGCCGAGATCATCCGAGAGGCATGCGATGCCGCCGACCGACTGGCGTGACCTGTTCGCCCGAGCCCAACGCAGTGCCGTGCATCTGGAGATGCGCGACACCTACGCCGCACCGGGAGAGGTCGATCCCATCGTCCGCTGGCAGGAGACCGGGGAGGCGGACACCGACCCCGACTCCGCATGGTGGTCGGGATGGTCGGAGATCATCCGGGACGCCGTCAGCCGGGGAGTCACGGTCCGGCGAGCCCGGATCGTCTCCGAACCGGTGAGCCAGTACACGCGCTGGCTCCACGCCATCACCCCGGCGAACCTCGCGGCTGGGGAGCTGGTGCGCTGGCTGCCCCGCGCAGAGGCCACTGATCTCTGCTTGCCGGGCTCGGACTTCTGGGCGTTCGACGATGTCCTGGTGCGCTTCGGCCAGTTCGATGGGGACGGACATCCGCTCGCTCCCCAGTACCGGGAGGAACCAGCGGTCATCGGGCTCTGCCTGGAGGCGTTCGAGGGCGTGTGGAAACGCGCGGTGCGGCACGAGGAGTACCAGATCCGCTGACACGCTCGGGTACTTCGGCTGTAGTGGTCATCCAGCCCGAGCGGTTGGGTGGTCCGGGCGCCCGGACCAACCCGCCGCGTTGGGCCCTCAGGCCGAAATGGCAGCCCGGTCAAACGATCGTTACTTCGCGTTGGGGGTCGGCGTGGTGGTCGGGAAGCCGCCGGTCGGGGTGGTGGTCGGGCCGCCGGGGGTGGCTGTGGTGGTGGGGTAGAGGCCGGTCGGGGGCGTGGTGGGGAAACCGGCGGTCGGGCTGGCGGGCGGGTCGGGGTGGACGCCGGTCGGCGTGGTGGTCGGGAAACCGCCGGTCGGGGCGGAGGTCGGGTGGGCGGTGGCCGGGGCGCTCGTGGTGGCGCCTGTCGCCACGGCCACGCTGGTGCCTCCGAGGATCGCCATCAGGGTGAGGACACCGCCTCCCACGACGCGGCGCCGTATCCTGCGCGACCTGCCTGCGGCGATCACGTCGTCGGGGTCGGTCGATGTGAACGTGACCTGGTCCATGTGTTCCTCCAGTGCAGATTTCAACCAGTGTTCGTCGTGCTCGTCCATGGCGGCTCAGACCCCCCTCATGTTGAATTCGCGCACCACGAGCTGACCCCGGAGCTTCGCCAGCGCCTTCGCGCTCTGGCTGCGCACGGTACCCACCGAGCACCCCATCGCTGCCGCCACCTCCGCTTCGGGCAGATCAACCCAGTACCTCAGCACCACAGCGGTGCGTTGGCGTTTGGGCAGCGCCATCAGGGCCCGCATGATGTCGACACGCGTCGTGTCGGCACCGGCGGGCGGGGCCACGTAGGCCCCCTGCGTCTCGACCGCCACGTCGGTGAGGAGTTCGCGCACGCGCCGCTTGCGCAACCGTGAGATGTTGGCGTTCACCAGGATCCTGCGCACGTACGCGTCCGCGTTCTCGCTGCTGCTCACCCGCCGCCAGGACACATACGCCTTCGCCAGGGCTGTCTGGACCAGGTCCTGTGCCAAGTGCGCGTCGCCGACCAGCAGATAGGCCTCCCGTTCGAGGCTTCTGCGCCGGCCGATGACGTACTCACGGAAGTCACGCTCGCTTGCTTCGTCCACTCGCACGTCCTCTCCACCCCCTACGACGCCGGGTGGCACCCGCTGCTATGCCTGGAATCGCGAGAATGCCGAAGATCCACCGCGCAATAGCGGACATACCGTCAGCAAGTTCCTGGACATGCCGGGATGACGGCCGGTGGGAGGGAGTTCTGCGGTAGAACCGAGGGGTGCGTCCACAACCTGGAGAAGTGCTTCACTTCTCGGAAGATCCCTCGATCACCGTGTTCCGCCCGCACCTCGCCGCCACCGCCCAGCAGCCGGAGGCGTACGTCTGGGCGGTCGACAGCGCGCTGGCCCCGGCGTACTGGTTTCCGCGCCAGTGCCCACGGGTGATGGCGTGGTCGGCACCAGGCACGTCGGAAGCCGATCGGGAGCGCATCCTCGGCCCGGGTGGCGGCGAGCGGGTGCACGCGATCGAGTACGGCTGGGTGAACCGGCTACTGAACGTCCAGCTGTTCGCCTATCGGTTCCCCGCCGCCTCGTTCCGTCCGCTCGGCCTCCCGGTGCCGCACGCCTTCGTGGCGACCGAGGCCGTCGAACCACTCGGACCGGCGCAGCCTGTCGGCGACCTCCTCCAGCTGCACCAGGACGCCGGGATCCAGCTGCGCATACTGGACAGCCTCTGGGGCTTCTGGGATGCGGTGAGCACCAGCACGCTGGAATTCAGCGGTATCCGGCTACGGAACGCGGCAGCCCGCTGACCTTTCGCGCCCCCGATGCGGCAACGAGCGCGGCCCCGGCGGGGCCGCGCTCGTTGCCGGTGGTGGGGCGGGTTACTTGACGACGCTCAACGGGAGGAGCTTCTTGCCGGTGGGGCCGATCTGGATGTCCAGGTCGAGCTGGGGGCAGACGCCGCAGTCGAAGCAGGGGTCCCAGCGGCAGTCCTCGACCTCGACCTCCTCCAGGGAGTCCTGCCAGTCCTCCCAGAGCCAGTCCTTGTCGAGACCGGAGTCCAGGTGGTCCCAGGGCAGGACCTCCTCGTACTGGCGCTCGCGGGTGGTGTACCAGGCGACGTCGACGCCGGTGCCGGCCAGGCCCTTCTCGGCGCTGCGCATCCAGCGCTCGAAGGAGAAGTGCTCGCGCCAGCCGTCGAAGCGGCCGCCGTCCTCGTAGACCGCGCGGATGACCTTGCCGATGCGGCGGTCGCCGCGCGACAGCAGGCCCTCGACCAGGCCGGGCTTGCCGTCGTGGTAGCGGTAGCCGATGTTACGGCCGTACTTGCGGTCGTTGCGGATGGTGTCGCGGAGCTTCAGCAGCCGGGCGTCGGTCTCCTCGACGCCGAGCTGCGGGGCCCACTGGAACGGGGTGTGCGGCTTGGGCACGAACCCGCCGATGGACACCGTGCAGCGGATGTCGTTCTGGCCGGTGACCTCGCGGCCCTTCTGGATGACGTTCCGCGCCATCTCGGCGATCTGCAGGACGTCCTCGTCGGTCTCGGTCGGCAGGCCGACCATGAAGTACAGCTTGACCTGGCGCCAGCCGTTGCCGTACGCGGCGGCGACGGTGCGGATCAGGTCCTCCTCGGAGACCATCTTGTTGATGACCTTGCGGATCCGCTCGCTGCCGCCCTCGGGGGCGAAGGTCAGCCCGGAGCGGCGGCCGTTGCGGGTGAGCTCGTTCGCCAGGTCGATGTTGAAGGCGTCGACGCGGGTGGACGGCAGCGACAGGCCGACCTTGTCCTCCTCGTAGCGGTCGGCGAGGCCCTTGGCGATGTCGGCGATCTCGGTGTGGTCGGCGGAGGAGAGCGACAGCAGGCCGACCTCCTCGAAGCCGGTGGCCTTGAGGCCGCGCTCGACCATCTCGCCGATGCCGGTGATGGAGCGCTCGCGGACCGGGCGGGTGATCATGCCGGCCTGGCAGAAGCGGCAGCCCCGGGTGCAGCCCCGGAAGATCTCCACCGACATCCGCTCGTGCACCGTCTCGGCGAGCGGGACCAGCGGCTGCTTGGGGTAGGGCCACTCGTCGAGGTCCATCACGGTGTGCTTGGAGACCCGCCACGGCACGCCGGAGATGGTCGGCACGACCCGGCTGATCCGGCCGTCCGGCAGGTACTCGACGTCGTAGAACTTGGGCACGTAGACCCCGCCGGTCCGGGCCAGCCGGAACAGCAGTTCGTCGCGGGGGCTGCGGCCGTCGGCGCCGGGGCGGCCCTCGGCCTTCCAGGCGCGGATCACCTCGGTGATGTCCAGCACGGCCTGCTCGCCGTCGCCGACGACGGCGGCGTCCAGGAAGTCGGCGATCGGCTCGGGGTTGAACGCGGCGTGGCCGCCGGCCAGCACGATCGGGTGGTCGAGACCCCGGTCCCTGGCCTCCAGCGGGATGCCCGCGAGGTCCAGCGCGGTGAGCATGTTGG
>Ga0302311_10006512_pt1 | contig 12062 bp, 12 predicted proteins | sample III_Palsa_N1_3_FD_200449 | JGI IMG/M metagenome (GOLD analysis project Ga0302311, IMG submission 200449) | Peat permafrost microbial communities from Stordalen Mire near Abisko, Sweden - III_Palsa_N1_3 | ecosystem: Environmental > Terrestrial > Soil > Palsa > Peat permafrost | place: Sweden...
GTGGAGAAGTGGGAAGCGCGTAGCGGTTTCCACTTCTCCATGCCCCATGTCGTTTGTCAGCCATGCCTCCGGTGCTGGTGGCCTATAGCCCAGCGAGGAGTGTGGTCTGACGGTGTTGTAGTGAACGCGCCATCGTTCAGCCAGCACGCGCAGTTCTTTCATCGAGTAGAAGATCTCACCGTTCAGGAACTCGTCTCTCAGCTTGGAGTTGAAGCTCTCGCAGTAGCCGTTCTCCCACGGTGAACCGGGTTCGATGTACAACGTCTTTGCTCCTGTTTTGGCCAGCCATTTCCGTAGGTCTTTCGCGACGAACTCCGGCCCATTGTCTGATCGAAGATGTTCCGGCACACCCTTCATCACCATTACATCGGCCAGTGCTGAGATGACCCTGGCGCTTGACCAGCGGCGTTCCGCACGCACCAGCAAGCTCTCGCGCGTGTGTTCGTCGATTAGGTTGAGAAGCCGTACGCTGCGGCCATCATGCGTCCGAGCACTGACGAAGTCGTAGCTCCATACATGGTTCTGCCGCTCCGATCTTAGCCGCACGCACGATCCATCGTTGAACCACAACCTGCCGCGTGGCTTCTGCTTCTGCGGAACCTTTAGCCCCTCGCGACGCCAGATACGCTCCACGCGATCCTTGCCTACCCGCCAGCCGGCCCGCTTCAGCAACGCCGTGATCCGGCGATACCCATAACGGCCGTACTGGCTGGCAAGCTGAACGATCGCCTGCGTGAGCGCATCTTCGTCTTCCCGCCGGATCGCACGATAGCGCTGCGTGCCGCGTGGCTGGTTGGCCAGCCGACATGCCCTGCGCTCCGTGAGCCCATGCTTCTGCTGTGCATGAGCTGCTGCGATCCGTCGTCGCTCAGGGCTTAGAAGTTTCCCGAGGCGAAGTCCTTCAACACAAGGTTATCCAGGCTCAGGTTCGCCACCAAACGCTTCAGCTTCGAGTTCTCCTGCTCCAACTCTTTCAGCCGCTTCGCCTGGTCCACTTGTAGCCCGCCGTACTCCTTACGCCAGCGGAAGTAGGTCTGCTCCACGATACCGGCTTCCTTACATGCCAGAGCGGTCGTCTTCCCGTTCGCTATTGCCACTTCGATCTGCCGCAGCAGGTTGACCACCTGCTCAGGTTGGTACTTCTTGCCTCGTCCCATATGCTCTCCTTGTCCAGTTGTCTCTTATCCACTGGCACATTTCAAGCCGGGCACTCCACCATGTCTACACTCTCGAATTTGAAGATCCGCACAGCCGTTCTCGTCGCCGCACTCTCCGTCGCTTTCGTCTCGCCGGCGTTGCACGCACAAGACCCAACCACACGGAGCAAAGTAACCGTACCTTTCGGATTTGAAGTCGGGTCCACCCACTTAGCTGCCGGTTCGTACATTGTCAGCAATCCTCAGGCGCCCATCCTCGCCGTTCAGGGCATGAAGCGTTCTGCGCTGGTCATGAGTTCGCATGAAACTGATCCCTCTCCGGCGCGCACAAGCAAGGTCGTCTTCGATCGCATTGGAGACCAATACTTCCTCCGCGAAGTTTGGAGCCAGGGCAAGGCCGAACATCTTCTCTGCCCCGAATCCAAGGCTGAACAGTCGATCCAACGGATGGAGCGGAATAGCGATCATGCCTCAGTAGCGAATCCCACCAGCGTTGAGATCGCCATGGTCCAAAGCCCTCGATAAGAATTCCCTTCCACAAAAGGCTTGCTCCACGCATTCTCGGAGCAAGCCTGCCTTACCTAACTTGGTCAACCAGAATAAAGGAGTCGAATATGAGCGCACATGTCACCATCCATCACATCAAAGGAGTAACGTTTCTCGAAGTCAGCGGCCGCATCACCATGGGCGAAGGCGGCGTCACCCTCCGAAATGCCATCCAGGACGCACTGGACACCGGCACAACTAAGCTCGCTCTGGATTTGAGCAGCGTCAACTATATGGATAGTTCGGGCCTCGGCGAACTCACTACAGCTTACAGGCTGGGCAAAGAGAAGGGTTGCGAACTCAAACTCGTTGGCCTCACCAAGAGGATCGACGATCTGATGCAGATCACAAAACTTGCCACTCTCTTCGATATCTTCTCGAACGAACAACAAGCGCTGTCATCTTTCGAGAACGCATGAGGGCCAGCCTCGGGGGTTGGAATCAGATGCTGCGCTTGGCCTGCGCAGCATCGTTCTTCCGCGCGTAACCGATGGCAAGCAGTAGCGCACATGCATCATCACGCTTCAAATCCGGTAGGGGTTGGGTCTCGGCAAAGTGCTTCAGCGGAGGACAAATCTGCTCCAGCGCACGCCATGATCGCTGCGGGAAGTAACGGGCCTTCATCGCAGAACACAACTCCTGCTGTTGTCTTTCGGTGATGACCCCAGCTCTGCACGCTAGCGCTAATGCCTCGCGGAGATTAACCATTGAGTCCGAAAGCGCTCGGTACGTGCCCGACTCATAAGCGACCGCGACCTCGTCGTCCGCATCGAGAATCCCATCGCGAAACTGCTCAAAGATGCGTCCAATCCCCACCATGCCGAAGGTGTGCGTCTCCGCTGCTCGAAGTGCACCCATGCTGGAAGAACCAAAGACTCTAACGCCGCGACCTAGTGCCTCGATGATTTCCTTTGGCGAGACGGCTAGCTTTTGGAAAAATTCTCCATCAATAATTCCTATGATGCGAACGTTGGAAGGCAAGAGGGCCAGGTCGCCGCGGCAGATGGGCGGAACGAACTCCGCATCCAGCAGGCGCCGGGCTTCCTCGACAGGCATGCTCGGGCCAAGAAATACAACGGTGTCATGCATGCCGTTTCCAGAACTCCACAGCACGAGGCCCGACACGCCCGTGGTCGCTGGCCCACAACTCAATTCCGGGAAGAATGACGCGCACCACGGAATGCGTTGTGCAGTCGGGTGTAAAGTCGACAACAATCGCTTCGGCCAGCCCGGCAGCCTCGAGCCGCTGCATCAGCCATTGGATATCTTGATTGAGATCCTTAAAGATGTGGGATTCGATCGCTTCAAAGGGGCGACGCGACTGCGACTCACCGAGAAACCAGCTTCTCCGATTCACGGTCGCGACTCGCTTAGTATGAAGCGAAAACATGCCTTTAGAAGCATTCGAGTCTACGATATCTTCGCGAACACTTTGAATGTCAACGCAACGCGACTGCGCGACTTCCGTAATTGCCCGGCGCAATGCCACATCGGCGTTCGGGCTGCATCCGAAGCCGACATGAGCCATGGGAAACCCGAAGATGCTCTCATCTCCCACGGAAGCAAGAAATGCCGGCACTTGAAGTGCGGACGTGATATCGCGAACCAGCAGACTCAAGCCCGCCTCCTGGAAGGCACGCAACAGCTCATTGTCCAGAGGTATTTCAACGCAAGGACAATGCTCGAGATCATCGCTTTGACCAGCTGAAGCGTCGCCCATCACTTGGCCTCTTGCTGCGGGCAGAAAGCTTCCGCCCAGTTCAGCGAATGTCCATGCGTCGCGTTCAATCAGTTCGCAGAGCGCATGGTAGATGGCTTCAAGGCGGTTATTCCCCGAAGCAAGCCCATTGCTGTCGCTTACTGTGAAAGGTGAACCATGGGGCACATCGTTCCAAAGATATCCCGCCAAATGAGCGGGCACCCAAACTTCTTCTCCGGAAAACAGATCCGTTCCGCGCACCCAGCTGCACAGGCTTTCCGGTGTGAAATCTTCAAACAAGGCTTGGTTGATCTTCCAGGGATCCAGGGTTCGGTCCTGTTGCGATAGGTGACGGTAAGTAGCTTCGATGTATGGCAGCCTGGTCTTGAGTGCTGTTTGGCGCTCGATGGACTCCATCAGGGCTCCCACCTTGGCATCGATGGATCGCAATCCTTTTCCGTTGTAGACAGAAATGCCGTCATCAGACGATGGCACAATCGCAGAGTAGACAGGGATCCCGATGCGGTCGAGGCCGGTGATATCGGCTATGCGTGTAACACCTAATGTGTTTCCGATCTCTCTTAAGCGTACAAAGGTTTCGGAGGCGCCGATCACGCGATCCAAGCCATCAATTTTTTTGCTATTCTGATTCCTCGGGCTTGTGTTGATGAGGGGCAATGGATCTCCCGGGACTGAGGTTCGATTTTCTGATGGAATGGCAACCTAAGACGACGAAATCAATCCCCTCGAGAATCTCTCCCAAAATCTCGCCGAGTCGCTCCTGAGATACGTCTGGTCCGAACGAACTGGCCGCTTCAGTAATCGTCGGCATCGAGCGCCGCACGGCGTCCCTCTGAGCTTCATTCATCGGTTCCAGGAAGTAAACGAACTTTTGTATAAGATCGCGGAATTCCTCACTACTTAGTCCCAGCTCATGCAGAAACTCTCGTTTTGTCATGTGGCCACCTCCTTCATTCGATATTCATTTGACCGAGCAGCTTATGAAAGCGAGGATCAGAATGCAGCGGCATTAGAAGGGGATCTACATTGACGAAGGGCAGGTCGCTGTCTCGCCGCTCGTAGGCCAGTTCCAACAAATCCAATGCTTTGGGGTGTTTTCCGAGAGAAGTATAGTAGACGGCAGCCTGATACGGCAAAGAATCTTGCGGATCGCCCTGCTTCGAAGCTTGCTTGAGCCATTTCGCGGCATCGACGCGGTCTCCAACCTGGGCATAGGCGATGCTCAGCATAATGGCCCTATCAGCATCTCTTGCGGGAGCAACAGGTGCTGTGCGGAGAAGATGGATGGCGTCCGTCGGCCGCTTCAGCTCAAGGTAGTCAACGGCGAGCGTTTCAATCGCTTCCTCAAAATTCGGCGTCGTTTTGAGTTGCTCTTCGAGCAAGCGGGCCGACTCAGCCATTCGGCCACCGCATTGGGCGGCCCAGGCGCGGGTGATGGTCGTAAGCAGCGAATTAGGATCGACTGCCTGGACATAGGCCAATTGGGCCTGCGCTTCCGCATCTCTCCCCAAGGGGACCAGAAGCGCGACGGCATACTGAATATGAGCGTTCAGATCGTTGGGATTAAGCTCGAGTGCGCGTTGGTAGTCGCTTTCTGCGCCTTTCCAGTCGTAGTTCAAATCGACACGAGCCGAGGCGCGCGAGGCATAGGCTTCGCCCAACGTGGGGTCGAGGGCGAGCGCCTGATCCGCCGTTTTGAGAGCATTCTTCATCATCGGTATCTGGTTCCCACCGCGGTAATGCTGGACCAGGTTGTAACTTTCGGCCAGACCCGCATAGGCCGGAGCATAGTTTGGATCAGCATTGATTGCACTTTGAAATTCCGTGACTGCCGCGAGCAGATCTGCATCCGTCCGCAGGGTGAGGCTGTAACGGCCTTTGAGATACGCGGTGTAGGCTACCGCGTTGGTGGTGTATTGGTGTTTGAGCCGGGCCTTGAGGTCGGGACTGAGACGGACCTTGAGATGGTAGGCCACGTCGGTGGATATATCGTTTTGCAGCCCGGCGAGATTGGAAATGTCGCCCTCGTAGGTCTGACCCCATACTTGCGAACCGCTGCTCACATCGATGATTTCGATTGGAATGCGGACGTGGCCATCGGCTAGGAAGAACGAACCACTCACGACGGATTTCACCTTGAGGCGTTTGCCGGATTCAGCGGGATCGTTATTTTGTGTGGCGTAGCGTTCGGCGATGCCGGCGGCCTTTACCTGCAGCCCTGGCATCCCAGCGAGGTCATTGGTAAGGGCTTCGGTGAAACCAGAGCCTACGTAGTCGAGCCTGCTGTCTCCGCTGGCATTGTGAAGCGGCAGCACCGCCAGACTGGTCGCCGCGGGTGGATGATGGCGCCACTTCCAACCCAGTGTTCCCAGCGCGAGGCATGCGATGGTTATACCCGCCGCCCAATACAGACGTTTGTGTGAGGGAGGCTTGAGATCCGACAGGATGCCGTCCAGCCTCGGAAATCGATCTTCCGGGTGCGTCGCCAAAGTACGCTCGATGACGTTTGCCCAGCGAATGGGGATCGATTTGGCGGGAAGTTTCACGGCCGCAGCCTTACCCGACGTATTGGTTTCCGCGCGGACGGGCCGGGAGCCGGTGATCATTTCACACATCACCACACCCAGGGCATATTGGTCGGCCAGCGCGGTAACATCGCCCGTCAGCTTTTGCTCAGGCGCCATGTAATCGGGCGTACCCTGCCCTCTGGCCTCCTGCAAACCGCCGTTGGGGGTGAGGACGTTCAGCGCCAGTCCAAAATCTGTGATCACGGCCCGCAGTGTTCCGGGCCCAGCGCTCACCAGCATGATGTTTTTGGATTTGAGGTCACGGTGAACAACACCGAGTGAATGGGCGCTGTTCAACCCCTGAATTAACTGTTCCACGAGGTTGAATGCAGCATCCGGTTCAAACGGACCGTTGTGGCGTAGATACTCACTGAGCGTAGGGCCGTCGAGGAACTCCATGCAAAGGAATATCCCCTTGGCGTGAGAGGCCGTTTCGTAAGTGAACAGCTCGTGAATGCGGCAAATGTTCGGATGGGAGATCGCTCGGGCCTGTCTCACTTCACGGCGGAAACGCTCTACCGCTTCAGGATGTCGCACCATGTCTGCGCGTATCGTCTTAAGCGCGACGCGTTCCTGCAACTGGCCATCCCAAGCCTCCCAAACCTCTCCCATTCCGCCGCGGGCGATGAATCGAAGAATTTTGAAACGGTTGAAGATCACCTTGTCTATTTGGAACGTGCCATTCGCGTCCAGCCCGGAATCTTCTGCTGCGAAAGAGGCTGTCGCGTGTTCCGGTTCTTCCATTCTTGCAGATGGAAAAAGAGGCTCCTCGAGGAAGCTTCCCATCTCATCGTGCGCCGCAAGTAATGCCTCCACGGCGCGGCGCAGCTCTGGGGTGCCCTCACATTTGCGATCAAGGAACGAGATTCGCTCCTCGCGCGTCAAGGGCAGGGCCGCACCGAAGAGCTCCTCAGCCGCGTCTCCCTGAGTAGACATGTCAGAACCCACGAACTCGCGAAAATTATCTCCGAACTCGGCCATTCTATCAAGTAGGATGCGACAACCACCCACTTGCGCCCGTCACGGAGGGTTCCCTTGCATCGATGTGCAAGATAAGCGCTCCCACTAGAACGCCATTCGTGCGGCGAACTGGAAGGCTCTTGGGCCGCCGGAGCCAAAGAACCCGCCTACGACGCTGACGGGCTGGAAGAAATTGGTCTGGATGGCTGGGGTTCCATCGTTGGGGCCGATGCAGATATCGCGTCCGGAGCAGTCGGCGGTGGTTGAGCCGCGAACGTTGACGTGGTTGGCGAGGTTGAAGACCTCGGCCATACGGGTGAGCGACGGACCCGGTGGAAGGCAAAGATCTTGCTGAGCGGCATGTCGAAGGCGCTGAAGGGGCAGGAATAATTGACGCCCATGGGAACGTTGTCAATGGGGCCACCGACCTGACAGGGATAATCACCTGGGCACGGCGCAAACCCATTCCACTGATCGATTTTGGCATGCTACTGGGCGCCGCTTGCGCCATTGACGGCGGTGCTGGGCAGAAGGGAGTCGGCTGGAACGCCCGATCCACGCGCGCAACACTTTGGAAGCGCCACATGTTTTCAGGCAGTCAACTTGACGCTTTTAGTTTTAGTTAAGGACGGAGAAGTTGCGTGGTGCGATCGATGTCGAAATTCCGCGGGAGTCTCGCTGAAGGCTCTGCCTTTCTCGGTGAGGGGCGCGGCGACTTTGTGTCCACTGATAGGCGAGCGGCTTGATGAGAATCCGGTTTGGGTGTGCTACGTCAGGCTCTTTGGTTCGCCAAACCTTTTCACACTGCGAGCTTTGAGCCGCGCCGCCTCTTCCTCCCGATTCTTAGGAGGAGAGTTGGTCTCGAGGGTGTTCAGAAGGTTTGCCGAAAGGTCGGCAATCGCATGGACCGCAGACAAGAACGCTTCTTCGTTAGCCTTGGATGGTTTATTGAAGCCGCTGATTTTTCTGACGAACTGAAGAGACGCCGCTTGAATTTCATCGGGTGTTACGGGTGGATCGAAGTTGAACAGCATCTTGATGTTCCGACACATTTTGATGAGTCCTCCATAGCAAGCTCGGATTAGGGTAACGCTGGTTGCTGCGCAACTCAACGGTGGCGTTGCTCGCACTTCATAGCTAGGGTGAATGCCTGGGCTTGTCTCAGACTGGGAAAGGAATAAGCAGATTCCTACGGAATGACAGCCAGAAAGGCAAGGGCAAGAGCAACCGCAAGTGCCAATGCAGAGATCTCTCCACTACGCATGATGATGATGCCATCCTTCTTCGGTCGAGATGACGAACGTTTGAGGCGGAGGAAATGAGAGCGGTCGTTTGCTACCGCAAAGGATGCCCACCTTAGGCGAGATGAAGCCGCGCCGAAGATGGGGCACCCGGTTCTTGAAATGCGCAGTTAGCTCGCGCGGTTGATGCTAGCGCGGCCGAGGTAGCGGGCGGTTTGGCCTAGCTCTTCTTCGATGCGGAGGAGTTGGTTGTATTTTGCGATGCGATCGGTGCGGGAGGCAGAACCGGTCTTGATCTGGCCGGCGTTGGTGGCTACCGCGAGGTCGGCGATGAAGGTGTCTTCGGTTTCGCCGGAGCGGTGCGAGATGATGGCGGTGTAGCCGCTGCGGCGGGCTAGCTCGATGGCGTCGAGGGTCTCGGAGACAGTGCCGATCTGGTTGAGCTTGATGAGGATGGAGTTGGCGATTCCCTCTTCGACGCCGCGCGAAAGGATGCTGGTGTTGGTGACGAAGAGGTCGTCGCCGACTAGCTGGAGCTTGTCGCCGAGCTTGTCGGTGAGGGTCTCCCAGCCTTCCCAGTCGTTTTCGTCTAGGCCGTCTTCGAGCGAGACGATGGGGTATTGGCTGGCCCAGCTGGCCCAGAAGTCAACCATCTGCTCGGAAGTTTTTTCGGACTTGTCAGACTTCTTGAAGACGTACTTGCCGGTCTGCTTGTTGAAGAACTCGCTGGCGGCTGGGTCGAGGGCGATGGCAATGTCTTCGCCGGGTTTATAGCCGGCTAGCGTGATGGCTTCGAGGATGACTTCGATGGCTTCTACGTTGGATTTGAGCGAGGGAGCGAAACCGCCTTCGTCGCCGACCGCGGTGTTGTAGCCCTTCTTCTTGAGCACGCCTTTGAGGGTGTGGAAGACTTCAGCACCCCAGCGGAGGGCGTCGGCGAAGGTTTCGGCTCCGACGGGCATGACCATGAATTCCTGGAAGTCGACGTTGTTGTCGGCATGCGCGCCACCGTTGAGGATGTTCATCATGGGGGTGGGGAGGGTGCAGGCGTTGACGCCGCCGAGATAGCGGTAGAGGGGGAGGCCGAGGGCTTCGGCGGAGGCGCGGGCGCAGGCCATGGAGACGGCGAGGATGGCGTTGGCGCCGAGGTTGCCCTTGTTGTCCGTGCCGTCGATGGCCATCATGGTGGCGTCGATGAGTTTTTGATTGCTGGCGTCCATGCCGGTGAGCTCGGGGGCGATGGCGGACTCGATGTTGTCTACGGCCTTGAGGACGCCCTTGCCGAGGTAGTGAGACTTGTCGTCATCGCGGAGCTCCACGGCTTCGTGCTCGCCGGTGGAGGCGCCGGAAGGGACGGCCGCGCGGCCGCGAATGCCGTCGGAGAGGATCACGTCGGCTTCTACGGTGGGGTTCCCTCGGCTATCTAGAATTTCACGGGCATGGATGGAGACAATTTCGGTCATTTCTTTCCTCTGTGTTTTCTGGGTGGAGCGTTTGGCGCGGCTGGTTGAGTTCGAGATGCGGTGTTGGAGGCGATCGTTAAGGGCGGGCCTGTTGTCGACGGCGATGGGTTTGCCGGAGGCGCCGGAGATCATGTCGACGATTTCTGTCATTTAGTCGGACTCTTCATGATTCATTACGCTTGCCCACCGGCCTCATTTTAGCAAAGCGCTGGCGTTGGACCTCGACGGCGTTGAGCGATTGCCGCACAGTTTCGGCGAGCATTGTGAGGAGCTCGTCGCCTTCTTCGCGGGTGGCGAGGGGCATGCGGAGGGAGACGCGGGTGCCGCGGCCAGGGCGGCTGATGATGTCGACGTGGGCTTCGTCACCGTAAAGGACCTGGATGCGCTCGCGGACGTTGCGCATGCCGATGCCGGAGCCTTCGCGGACGAGGCCGGAGACGGGGGCGGTGGTGGGGCCACCGGGCTCGATGCCTACGCCGTCGTCTTCGATTTCGAGGAGGAGGCGGCCATTGTCGATGCGGGAGCGGAGGGTGACGGTGCCGCCGGAGATGCGGGGTTCGAGGCCGTGCTTGATGGAGTTTTCGATGAGTGGCTGGAGCAGCATGGAGGGGACGATGATGTCGAGGGTTTCGGGGGCGATTTCCTTGACGACGCGGAGTTTTTCGCCGAAGCGGACGACTTCGATGTCGAGGTAGTCGTCGGTGAAGTCTAGCTCTTCGCTTAGGGGGACGAAGGCGTCGCGATCGCGGAGGAGGACGCGGAGGATGTGGGAGAGCTTGACGATCATCTCGCGGGCGAGGTCGGGCTTGGAGCGGATGAGCGAAGCGATGGAGTTGAGGGTATTGAAGAGAAAGTGGGGGTTGATCTGGCGCTGCAGGGCGTCGAGGCGGGCTTCGAGGAGGAGGCGGGATTGCTCTTCGAGCTTGTGCTCGATGCGGACGGCGTTCCAGATTTTCAGAGGGATGCCGACGACTACCGGCGCGCAGGCGCAGATGGCGAGCTCCATGATCCAGGAGGGGGAGTAGAGTTCGAAGTATTGGCGCGGGTAGAAGTGCGCGAAGATGCTGGTGGCGTATTGCGTCGCCATGATGAGGACGAGAAGAAACATCTGGCGGTCAAGATGGGGCCAGGAGACGGTGCGGCGGATCCAGCGGTAGAGGCTGAGGTCGATGAGCGGGGAGAAGGACCAGATATTTTCTTCGCCGGCGACGCGGCGGTAGGCACCGAAGATGGCGGCGACGGCGAGGTTGACGGGGAGGGCGAACCATTCGTGGTGGCCGAGCGCGGGGATGGCGAGGGCGGCGGCGCCGATCATGGCGGGCCATGGGCCGAGAAGGAGGCCGAGGATGGCAATGGCCTCGAAGGAGATGTCGGCGGCGAGGAAGTTGCGTACGCTCACGCGGACGAGCACGCCGAGAGTGAGAGGGACGCAGATCCAGGCGAGCAGGTGAAGGGTTTCGCGGGTGTTGCGGGTTTTGAGGAGGAGTAGGCGTTTGAAGGCGGTGGAGCGAGCGAGCGAGCTGGCGACGGCAGCGGCCACGCCCAGCTCGACGAGGAGGGTTATCCAGATGAGTTTGGAGTCGCTTGCGTACACGCTTTGAGTTTACGCGTTTGGGCCAGAGGGATGGCGCAGCATCTAGCTCCCAGCTTCGAGCGTTTAGCTTCGAAAGGCTTCCAGCGTCGCGGCAGGGTGCATGGAAAGGAGCACCCGGACCGGAGTTTGCGTGGTAGTGTGGAAGCCAGTTTCTCGGATGTGATCGTGTAACCAATTCAGGACGCACACATGGACAAGCAGGACGAAGCCACGGAGCGATTGTTTGGGGAAGCGGTCGACCTGCCGCGCGATCGTCGATCGGCTTTCCTGGACGGCGCCTGTGCCGGCAAGCCCGCTCTGCGGCGCAGGGTGGAAGATCTGCTAGATTCCCACGACCGGCTCAACGGCTTTCTTAGTGTGCCTGCTTACGGGGAGGGGGCCGCGGATGTGGGGATGGCGTCGCAACCCGTCGCGCTGACGGCCGGTGTGCGTCTGCTGGGACGGTATGTGATCACCGGCAATCTTGGCGCGGGCGGCATGGGGATGGTGTACCGGGCGCGCGATGAAAAGCTCAACCGCGATGTAGCGATCAAGATGCTGCAGCGCGGCCTGTTGACCAGCGATGACGCACGAGCACGGTTTCGGAGGGAGGCACAGGCGCTGGCGAAACTAAACCACGCGCACATCGCTGCCGTGTATGACGTGATCGAGCAGGACGGCGCAGACTGCATTGTGATGGAACTGGTAGAGGGCGAGTCGCTGGCGGCGAAGTTGCGGCGCGGGGCGTTGCAGGTGAAAGAGGCGACGAGCCTCGCGCTTCAGGTTGCCCAGGCCCTCGAAGAGGCGCATGAGCAGGGGGTGATCCACCGCGACC
>Ga0302311_10006517_pt1 | contig 12058 bp, 11 predicted proteins | sample III_Palsa_N1_3_FD_200449 | JGI IMG/M metagenome (GOLD analysis project Ga0302311, IMG submission 200449) | Peat permafrost microbial communities from Stordalen Mire near Abisko, Sweden - III_Palsa_N1_3 | ecosystem: Environmental > Terrestrial > Soil > Palsa > Peat permafrost | place: Sweden...
CAGCCAGGTCCGCGAGATGCTGCGCACGTGCGCCTCGAAATCCGCAAACGCCGGCTCGTAGTTGTTGCCTATGGGCGCCTCGTGCGTAAAGCCCGCGCGGTGGCTCAGCAGCAGCCGCAGGGTGATGCGGTCCTGCGGTCTCGGCTCAAAGCGGCTCTGCACGGTGAACCCGGGAAGATAGCGGGTGATGGGCTCGTCGAGGTCCAACAGCCCGCGCTGAACGGCGACCATGACGGCCGCGGCCGTGACGTTCTTCGAGGTCGACTGGATGCTGAAGATGGTGTCCGCGCCGACTTCGCGCCCGGAGGCTCCGTCGGTTACGCCGAACCCTTCGACCCAGACCGGCGCGCCGCCGTGGATCAGACAGACCGCGGCCCCTTCAACGCCATTAGTCGCCATCGCCTGGCGAATCCGCCCGCGCTCCGCCTCGATCAGCGCGCGGATGTCCACGGACGGCGTTTCGATCACCGCCGGCGCCGCGGCCCGCGCCTGGCTGGCGCATAGCCCCAAGGCCGCGCCGGACGCCGCCTGGATCATTGCTGATCGTCGGGTCGTTCCGTTCATGGCGGGGATCCCCCTGGGGCCGCGCCGCGCGGCGCAAACAGGTTGCTGAGCTGGTCGGGCCTGGAAGGATCGCGCACAAGGTGCGGGCGCCTCAGACCGCCGTGGTAATCCACCCAAAGCCGCCGCATATCGCGACCTGCCCAAACCGTCAGCGCGAAGGGCTTGGAGGTCTTCTCGGCCCGCAAGATAGCGTCGCGCGCCGCTCGCCCGGTCCATTCTCGCCCGTCGATCGAGACAAGCCGGTCCCCTGGGGCTATCCCGGCCACAAAGGCGGGGGACCTGGGGACCACATCCTGCACATCCCCGGCGTGATTGACCCACAACCCCAGCGAGAGGCTGAGGTCGTCCACGCCGGACTTCGCCTCCAAGTCGGTCAGAAACGGATTGGGCGCATCGTCATAGGCCAGGCGCCAGCCGCTGGCCTCCAGGCCGCCCAGCGGCGCGTGTGGATTGATGGCGTCGATCCGCGTAGTGAAGAAGCCATCCCAATCCAGTGGCGCGGCCTCATGCAGGGCCGCAAGCAGGTCCGCTCGGGTGTACGGCTTCACGTCTGGCTGGCCTTCGCCGCCGGAGAAAAAACTCCGGCAGAAATCGTCCAGGGACTTGTGGCCGCCTGTGCCGGCGCGGATCGCCATGTCCGCTTCCAGCCAGATCAGCAGCATCTCGTTATAATAGTCCGGTCCCCGGCGGGCCGCGGTCCAGGCGGTGGGGGCGTCGCCGAAGGCGGGGACGGCGGTCGCCGTGTCGCCAAGCGTGCGCCAAAGCCGGCCTGGCCGATCCCGGTCCATCTGGGCTGCGACATAGGCGAGATAGGCCCGTGACTGTTCGGGCGTGGCGAGGCGGCTGCGGGTGGTGAGGACCAGATCGCCGTAGTACCGGGTGAGCCCCTCATACACCCACAGCAGGTCGTCGCTCATGGGCTGCTGGAAATTGCGCGTGTCCAGCCCCTGTGGGCGACGGAACTTGCCGTTCCACGAGTGCACGTACTCGTGCGGAAAAAGGCGCCAATCGATGGCGCGCGCGGGCGCGGTGAACAGGTCTTCCGCTTCGCGAATGTCGCTGGACTCGTGATGCTCGGTGCCGTCGTGGGCGACCAGGTCGCTCAAGGAAACCAGCCAGACGTACTGGCGATAATGTCCCGGGCCGAAGACGGCGGCGGCCTCGGGGAGCAGCGCCTTCAGGGACCGTGTCACGTCCCCGCCGAGCGCCAGATCGCCAGGCGCGTCCGCCGTCAGGCTGATGCGCGCGGGACCTGGCCCCGAGGCCAGCGGCGCGCTGCGGAAATATTGGCCGGCGACCAGGGGCGAGTCGGCCAGCATCGCCAAGGAGGTGACCGGCAAGGACACCAGCGTCGCGTCCGCCGGCTGCGGCAACAAGGCGTCGTCCGCCTTCCAGGCCTCCGGAAGCGTGACCTCGGCCTTCACCAGGAGCTGGTCGGCGTCCGCATCCGCCGGGTAGAGGACGAGCTGGGCGAACAAAACGATCAGCAGATGCCGCGTGGAGCTTGGGCTTTCGCCGAAGCCTGGGCCAAACGCTGAGGGTGGAGAGACATAGTCGAACTGCACGTCCAAGGCGTCGACGCCAGACGGGACATCGACCCTGAACAGAAACGCATCAAGGGGATCACGCCGCCACCCCAGGGGCGCGCCGGCGGCGCTGATGTGAAGGTTCACCATCTGGGTGATGGGTCCATTCGGCCCATGTTCGCCGGGCACCCACTTGGGATAGGCCAGGGTCAGCGGGCCGGAATGGACCGGAATGATCAGATGCGCGTGCTGAATGCCGTGGGCGACATCCGTCGCATCAACCTCCAGCACGATGGGCGCCGCACCGGCTGCGGCGGGGAGGCTCGCCAACATCGTGGCCAGCATGCAGATCAACATCGCGAACCCGCCGCTTCCACCGATTCCGGGCCGCCAGAGATGGGTCGCGGTCGGACGAAGAGCCAGATGGGCGTGCGATCGTTCAAACATGGCCCCCATCAAGCTCCACGGCCGCCCACTGGGATTGAATGCACCTGACCGGCGCCACGTTCCCCGCCCGCGCCGCCTCGATAACGGCCTCATTGCAAACCACCACGCGTGACCCTAGCTATTGGCCTGTCAGGCGCGGGATCGCGGTGCGATTCTTCCGGCGCCACTGGGACTGACCGTGAGCGAGCCCAAACCCCTGCCCAGGACTATCGCCGAGGCCGAGCTGGTGCGGCGCTTTGGGCTGACGATCGGGCTCAAGCTGGTCGCCGTAATCATCGCCGACTTTGTCCTGCTGGGGATCTGGGCGCCGAACCTGGTCAACCGGCATCAGAATCTCGCCCTCGTCGGCGCCATCGCCTGCCTGGTCGCCGCCCTGGCGGTGACGATCTGGCTCGGCTTCCGGCTTTGGCTGGATCTTCGACAATTCATGGACGCTCGCCGCCAAATGCGGCGCGGTCCAAACCTGAAAGTCATCGGCAAATGAAAAAGTCCGCCCTCGCCATCATCGGCGTCTCGGCGCTGGCGCTCGCCGGCTGCGGCCAGGTCCAGCCTGGCCATGTGGGCATCAAGGTCAACCAGTACGGATCGGACGCCGGGGTGTCGAACCAGTCCCTGGGGGTCGGCACCTATTTCACCCCCTTCGGCACCACGATCTACGAGTATCCGGTGTTCACCAACACCTACACCTATACGAAGAGCTCGACCGAAGGCGCGGCCCAAAACGAGGAATTCAACTTCCAGGACAAGAACGGCCTGGGCCTCAGCGCCGACATCGCCGTCAGCTATTCGGTGAACTCGCAGCTGGCGCCCAAGCTGTTCCAGAAATACCGCACCGACGCGGCCGGCATCATCGCCGGACCCTTGCGCAACGCCATCCGCAACGCCCTGGTCAATCGCGCCGCGGCCATGGGGGTCGACGAAATCTACGGTCCGCGCAAGCAGGAGCTGCTCACCGGCGTTCAGAACGACGTGGCCGCCTACTTCGCCCCCTACGGCCTGATCGTCGAAAAGCTGTTCTGGGCCGGCAATGTGCGGGTGCCGGACGTGGTGCTTACCCAGATCAACAACAAGATCGCCAACGAGCAGCAGGCTCTCGCCGCCCAGGCCCAGGTCGCCACCGTCCAGGCCGAGGCGCAGCAGCGCATCGCCCAGGCCGACGGCGAGGCCAAGGCGATCTCGGTCCAAGGCGAGGCCCTGCGCTCCAACCCCGAGGTCCTGCGCCTGCGCGCCATCGAGAAATGGGACGGCAAGATGCCCCAGGTCACCTCGGGCGGGACGCCGTTCATCGACATCAACAAGTAGCGGCCGTCAGCCCGCCAGGAGAAAAGGGGTCAGAGTCATTTTTCACCCCACAGACGGCGCCGCCGTGAAAAATGACTCTGACCCCTTTTCTCCTTTCTCCGTCAACTCGCTGGGATTTCAGGCACGACCTCGGCGACCCGACCGCGCCTGAAGGCGGCCAGCTGGATCGCGACCATGACCATGCCGATCACGGTGATCAGGGCCATCACCAGATAGGCGCGCGGCCCCAGCGCCTGCCACAGGAAGCCGGAGGCGGCGACGACCAGCGCGGCGATCACGCCGAGGATGACGGCGTAGAGGCCCTGCGCCGTGGCCATCAGATGGGCCGGCGCACGCTGGGCGATGAACAGCATCAGGCCCGCCACCTCGCCCATGCCGCAGCCCTGCAGAATCTGGATCGGGATCAGGGCCACCGGACCGGGGTCCAGCGTCATCAGCAACCACCGGATCACCGTCAGGCCGGCCATGACCAGGATCAGCACCAGCGGCGATCGCTTGCCCAGCATGCGCTGGCAGACCCACAGGATGAGGATCTCGGCGCCGATGCCCACGCCGTTCAGCGCCGCGATGTAGACGCTGGGAAACCCTTTGGCGGTCCACTCGATCGCCGCGAAGGCCCCGAACAGGCCCTGGCTGCCCAGGATCAGCGAGGTGGCGAACAACACGACCATCAGCGGGCGATCCTTCACCAGCCGGGTCCACTCTCCCCTGACTGGCGGCGCGGGGTCGCCGAAGCGGCGGTCGGCGGGCAGGAAGGGGATGACGGCCAGCGGAACCAGCAACAGCGCTACGGTCATCCAGGGCACCAGGTGGATGCCCGCGTGATCGATAATCTCGCCACCCACAACATTGGCCGAGATGTGAGCCAGCGAACCCCAGACCCGCATGCGCCCGAAATCCAGTCCGCGCACGCGCACGGCCGCCACCGCATAAGAATCGGTCAGATTTTGGATCGGGTCCCAGGCCAGATCGCGATAACCACAAAGCCGTGCGCGAGGTTGAGGCAGGCCACGAGCGCCGCCGTCAGCACCAGGCATACGAACAGAACCTCACGGATCCGCCTCAGGTGGTCCGCCAGCGCGGACACCGGCGCCACAAACAGGATCCGCAGCAGAAGCGGCAGCGCGATCAGGAGACCGACCTGCGAGGACGCCAAGCCCTGATGCTTGAGCCACACCGGCATGAAGATGGCGAACACGCCGTAGTGCAGATAGACCGCGCCATACAGCGTCGACGTCTTGAGCTCGAGCCTGCCGAAGCCGTCCGCGTGCGGGGCCGTGCTGGGCTCGGTCAAGGGACGGGCTCCGGGTCTGGCGCTCAGTGGCGACGTCCACTGGCGTGCACGAACGCGCGCGGGTTCACAACCTTTTCCGGCAGGAGAAGGTTTGAGAGCCCCCTCAGGCCGCCTGCGCCCGTCGCATGCGACGCAGTTCGCTGAAGGAGATCAGCCGCTGGCTGGCTTCGTCCCACAGGGTCAGCCCGGCGCAGCGCAAGCTTTGCAGCAGGGTCAGCCGGCTCATGTCGCGCAGCTCCGGCTCGTCCCGCAGCACCTGCTGCAGGCGATAGTAGGGGATGCGGCTGTTGAGGTGGTGCACGTGGTGGACGCCGATGTTGGCGGTGAACCAGCGCAGGATCGGCGGCAGGGCGTAGTGGGACGAGCCCTTCAGCGCCGCCTCCTGAAAATCCCAGTCCTCGCCGCGCGCCCAATAGGTGGTCTCGAACTGGTGCTGGATGAAGAACAGCCACACGCCGATGGAGGATGAGATCAGGATCATCGGCAGATAGATCACCAGGAACGGCAGCCAGCCGAACACCCAGATCATGCCGGCCGCCAGCGCCGCGACTCCCAGGTTGGTCGCCTGCACCGAAAGCCACGGCTTCCAGCCCTGGCGCATCATCCCCACCGGCAGCCGGTGCTGCAGCAGGAACATGTAGGCGGGCCCGAGGCCGAACAGCACCAGCGGATGGCGGTAGAGCCAGTAGCCAAACTGCTTCAACTTCGGCAGCGCGCGGTATTCGGCCACGGTCAGAGTTTCGACCGCGCCCAGCGTGCGCCGGCCCAGGTCGCCGGAGGTGGCGTGGTGCACCACATGGCTGTGGCGCCAGTAGTCGTAGGGCGTGAGAGTGAAGACGCCGATCACCCGGCCGACCCAGTCGTTGGCGCCCTTGGCGCGGAAGAAGGATCCATGGCCGCAGTCGTGCTGGATCATGAACAGCCGCACCAGGAAGGCCGCGGCGACCGGCGCCAGCAGCAGGCCCCACCAGATCCGGTGCTGCAGCGCGATCCAGGCCAGGACGCAGATCGCCGCCAGCGGTGCGAAGGTGACCACGATCTCGAACAGACTGCGCGCCCGGCTGGGAACGCGATAACGGGTAAGGCGCCGCGCAATGGACCGTATGTCGTCCGGAACGCCGGCCGCCTGATCTAACGCCATGGAAAGAAAAATCCTGGGGAGCGAACCCGCTCCCGCGGCAGGTCCCGACAGGGGGACACCCGCACAACGTAGTGATTCTTGCCGCCTTCCGTTAGCCCCCAGGTCGCCGAAAGTCGCGGCGCTTCGTCGCCGCCCTACCGCCGCCAGGGCGAGAGAGGCCGGTATTCCGGCGTCTCGGTCGCACCCCGCCGCACGACCTCAATCAGGAAACGCCGCCGCAACACAGCCACCGCGGTCTGGGTCGAGCGCTTGGACAGGCCCGTCCGCTCGGCCAGCTCCGCATAACTCAGCGCCGCGCGCCCTCCTCCCGCGGCGGCGACGATGGCCAGATAGACCAGGAAGGCCGAGGGCCGGTGGTCGTGACCAACCAGGTCGGCCATCAGGGTGTCGATCACATAGCGGTCGAGGGCGTAGATCGCATCACTCATTGCTATAGCATTAGCTACACGCCTTCCGTTTGCAAACCGCGCCCGTAAGGTCGGAAGCGGAGGCGTCCCATGATCAAACAAGTCAAATTCGTCAGCATCCCCACCCGCGAACAGGATCGCGCCCTCAGCTTCTGGACCGAGAAGATGGGCCTGCGCGTGGCGACCGACCAGCCCATGGGCGACGGCCAGCGCTGGATCGAACTGTCGATCCCCGGCGCGGAGACCGGCGTGGTCCTCTTCACCCCCGACGGCCACGAGGACCGCATCGGAACCTTCTTCAACGGCTCCTTCGCCTGCGACGACGTCGAGTACAGCTATCGGCAATTGTCGGCGAAGGGGGTGGAGTTCGAAGGCCCGCCGGAGAAACAGCCGTGGGGAACGTTCGCGAAGTTCAAGGACCCGGACGGGAACGTGTTTGTGCTGTCGAGTCGGTGAGATGGCCGCTGAAAAAGGGGTCGGAATCGGTTCTCAGCCCAAAACCATCGCGCTGTTGGAAAATGACTCTGACCCCTTTTTTCTCGAAGGCTTTTCGGGACAACGCGCCGAAGTAAGGACGCCTCGCCGCTCCGCCGTCAGGCCTGCGAGGTCCTGTAGCGGCTGGGCGGTATTCCCAGCAGCCGCTTGAACATGGTCGAGAACGCCGCCGGGCTGTCGTAGCCGAGGTCCAGGGCCACGGCGGTCACCGGCTCGCCGGCCGCCAGCCTGGGCAGGGCGGCCAGCAGGCAGGCTTGCTGGCGCCAGGCGGCGAAGCTCATGCCGGTTTCGCGGCGGAAGGCGCGGGTGAAGGCGCGGCGGCCGAGGTTCAGGGCCGCGCTCCAGGCGTCGATGGTGACCTGGGCGTCGGGGTTGGCCAGAAAGGCGTGGCAGAGGCGCGCCAGGTCGGGCGCGTGCGGGAACGGCACCGCCAGCGGGATCACCGGTGCGCGCGCCACCTCGGCGACCAGCAGGGCCATCACCAGGCCGTCGCGGCCCTGCAGATCGTATTCCAGCGGCACGTCGGCGGCGGCCACCAGCAGGCTGCGCAGCAGGGGCGAGACGGCCAGCACTTCACAGCGCCCACCCCGATTGGGGTTGCTGGGGTTGGGCCGGATGTCGCGGTTGATCAGCACGCTGCGGGTGGAGACCTCGCCGACCATCTTTACCGCATGCCAGACGCCGGCGGGGATCCAAACCGCCCGCTCCGGCGGCGCAACCCAGGCGCCCTGGTCGGTGTCGACGGTGACGACGCCTTCGGCGGCATAGAGCAGTTGCGCGCGGCGGTGCTGGTGGCGCGCCAGCTCGAAGGCCGGCGGATATTCGTTGCCGATGCCGACCACCTCGCGCGGGGTGTCTTCGTGGTCGTCGGGATCGGCGTTGCGCATGAGAGTCCCACTCGCGAAAACGAACGGCCCATACAGGAATGCGGGCTCGCTCGCCATGGTCTATCCGTCCCCGCCTGACGAGGACCCATCCATGGACGCCACGACCGCCCCCGAACCGATCAAGCGCGCGCAGCTCGCGCAGAACACCACCGTGTTCGGGGTGATCCTGGCGATCAGCTTCTGCCACCTGCTCAACGACATGATGCAGTCGCTGCTGCCGGCCATCTATCCGAACCTGAAGGCGCAGTTCGGCCTCAGCTTCGGCCAGATCGGGCTGGTGACCCTGGCCTATCAGATCACCGCCTCGCTGCTGCAGCCGCTGGTCGGGCTCTATGCAGACCGGCGGCCGACCCCGCTGGCCCTGCCGGGCGGGACGCTGTTCTCGCTGGCGGGCCTGGCGGTGCTGTCGGTGGCCCATTCCTATGGGGTGCTGCTGGCGGGCGCCTGCCTGCTCGGCGTCGGCTCGTCGGTGTTCCACCCGGAGTCGTCACGGGTGGCGCGGATGGCGGCAGGCGGGCGCCACGGCCTGGCGCAGTCGCTGTTCCAGGTGGGCGGCAACATCGGCCAGGCGCTGGGCCCGCTGGCCGCCGCCCTGGTGGTGGTGCGCTGGGGCCAGTCCAGCCTGGGCGCCTTTGCGTTCATGGCGCTGCTGTCGGGCGGCGTGCTGTGGAATGTCGGCCTCTGGTACAAGCATCACGGCCTGGCGCGGATGGCCGCTACGCCCGCGCGCAAGGCGGGCGAGGCTGCGCTGCCGCGAAAGACCGCCCTGGGCGGCGTCGCCGTGCTGCTGGCGCTGATCTTCTCCAAATACGTCTACCTGGCCAGCCTGACGAGCTACTTCACCTTCTACCTGATCCACAAGTTCCACACCTCGGTGCAGACGGCGCAGCTGCATCTGTTCGTCTTCCTGGCCGCCGTGGCCGCCGGGACGGTGCTCGGCGGGCCGATCGGCGACCGGATCGGCCGCAAGGCGGTGATCTGGGTCTCGATCCTCGGCGCCCTGCCCTTCACCCTGATGCTGCCCTACGCCAGCCTGTTCTGGACCGGGCCGCTGACGGTGGCGATCGGCCTGATCCTGGCCTCGGCCTTCCCGGCCATCGTGGTGTTCGCCCAGGAGTTGGTTCCGGGCAAGGTCGGCATGATCTCGGGCCTGTTCTTCGGCTTCTCCTTTGGCATGGGCGGCCTGGGCGCGGCGGCGCTCGGGCACATGGCCGACCTGGCCGGGATCGAGGCGGTCTACCGCCTCTGCGCCTTCCTGCCGATCATCGGGCTCTTGGCCGCGCTGCTGCCCAATATCGAGCGACCCAGGGGCGCCTAGCCCTTGGTCGCCAGCCAGATCACGTGGCGCGCCCCGCGCTTTCCGTTGGCGTGGACGCGCAGCTCCTCCACCGCAAACCTGGTCGCCCTCAGCCGGCGGGTGAAGGCCGGGTTGGGGTCCACCGACCACACCGCCAGTACGCCGCCCGGGCGCAGAGCGGCGTAGGTTTCGGTGAGGCCATAGGAGTCATAGAGATCGTCGTTGGCCTTGCGCATCAGCGCCTCAGGGCCGTTATCCACGTCCAGCAGGATCGCGTCCCAGCGGGCCGGCTCGGCGTTGATCAACGCGGCCACGTCGCCCTCGAATACGGTGACGCGGGGGTCGGTCAGGCCTTCGCCATGGATATGCGCGAGCGGCCCGCGGGCCCAGGCGACCACTTCGGGCACCAGTTCGGCGATGGTGACGCCTGCGTCCGGGCCCCACGCGGCCAGGGCGGCGCGCAGGGTGAACCCCATGCCGAGGCCGCCGATCAAAATTTTGGGGTTGGAACGGTCCTTCAGTCTCGCGCGCGTCAGCGACGCCAGCGCTTCCTCCGAGCCCGAGAGCCGGCTGTTCATCAGCTCGATAGCCCCGGCCATGATCGAGAACTCGGCGCCCCGCTGCATCAGCCGCAGGACCCCGCCGTCTCCCGGCACCGCGGCGACGCCCAGTTCAACCCAACGGATCATGTGGCCGGCCAACCTCTCGCTACGCCCCGCCGTTTAGAGCGTCGCGGGGCGAGCGCGAAACCCTTTCCTTGCGGGAGAAGGTAACCCGCGTTTGGCCGCGAAAACTCGTGTAGCAATCGAGCCTCGCATCCCGGCCGCCCAATGGCCGCCTGAGAAAGGATGAGGGCTTGTCCAAGGAAGACGCATCGGTGGAAGCCTCGTCGGCCGCCATAAGGCGGCTGTTGCCGTGGCTGGTCGCCGTCGCCTTCTTCATGGAGTCGCTGGACACCACGATCCTGAATACGGCGGTCCCGGTGGTGTCCAAGGCGCTGGGCGTTTCGGCGCTTAGCATGAAGTCGGTGCTGGCCAGCTACACCCTGAGCCTGGCCGTGTTCATCCCGATCAGCGGCTGGATGGCCGACCGGTTCGGCACCCGGCGCGTGTTCGCCTCGGCGATCGGGTTGTTCACGCTCGGCTCCTTCCTGTGCGGCCTGACCAGCAACATCCACGTGCTGGTGGCCTGCCGCATCCTGCAGGGCTGCGGCGGGGCGATGATGGTGCCCGTGGGCCGGCTTACGCTGGTGCGGACCTTTCCCAAGTCGGAGCTGGTGCGCGCCATGAGTTTCGTGGCCATTCCCGGCCTGATCGGCCCGATGCTGGGTCCACTGGCCGGGGGGCTGATCGTCGACCACTTCCCCTGGCGGACCATCTTCTTCCTGAACATCCCCATCGGGATAGCCGGACTGATCCTGGTCTATTTTCGCCTGCCGGACTATCGCGGGGCGACCTCCAGGCCGCTCGACCTGCTGGGCCTGATCCTGTTCGGGTCCGGCATCGCGCTTTTATCCTATGTGCTGGAGATCTTCGGCGAGCACACGCTTGGCGCCTGGGAAATCCTGGGTCTGCTGGCGATCTCCCTGGCCCTGATCTTCGGCTACGGCCTGCACGCGCGGCACACCCTGTACCCGCTGCTGCAACTGGAGCTGTTTCGCATCCGCACCTTCGCCGCCGCGGTCAGCGGCAGCTTCTTCACTCGGCTCGGCATCGGCGGGGTGCCGTTTCTGCTGCCGCTGCTCTACCAGTTGGGCCTGGGGCTGACGCCGGTCCAGTCGGGGCTGCTGATCATGCCGCAGGCGGCCGCGGCGATGAGCACCAAGTTCCTGATGCCGAAACTGCTCGACCGGCTCGGCTACCGCGCCGTACTGATTTCGAACACGGTGCTGCTGGGCCTTCTGCTGATGCTGTTCGCGACCATCAGGCCGGGGACCCCGATCTGGCTGATCGTGGTGCAGGCCTGCTGCTATGGCGCGCTGACCTCGACCCAGTACACCAGCATGAACACGCTGGTGTACGCCGACGTGCCCGAGGCCAGCGCCAGCAACGCCAGCTCCATCGCCAGTACGCTGCAGCAGCTGTCCATCAGTTTCGGAGTCGCGGCGGCCGGGCTGACCACCGTGTTCTTCATCCCCAGTAAACTCCAGGGGAACTCAGGCGCCGTGATTTCGGGCCTGCATCAGGCTTTCCTGGCGCTGGGCGCCTTCACCATCCTTTCGACGGTGGTCTTCGCCCGGCTCAGGCGGGGCGATGGGGCCGACGAGACGCATCAGAAGGATATTCACCTGGGCTGACGGCAGGGCCTCAGAAGGTTTCTCGCGCGCGTAGCGGCGGTTCGCCCATTGCTCGGCGAACCATGCTAGGGTGTCTGACGTCTGACAGCCCCGCTCGCCTGTTCGGGACGTCCGGAACGACGCGCCAAGGGGCGAAGCCCGCCCGTCACCGATACCACCGAAAAGGAGCCCGCCTTGGCCAAAGGTCAGAAGAAAAGCAATCGCGAAGTCCGCAAACCCAAGGCGGAAAAGCCCAAGCCCGCCCCCGCCGGCCAGTCCTTCCTGAATCCGTTCCCGAAGAAAAAGTAGGCAGGGCTGGAGGCGCACGCCTGAACACCTCTTCCTTCGGAGACCTCTGCAAAACTGCCGATCTGGGCGCGCATCCGGCTTAGCGGGCTTTTGCGACGGCCTTGAGAGGGACGT
>Ga0302311_10006519_pt1 | contig 12054 bp, 8 predicted proteins | sample III_Palsa_N1_3_FD_200449 | JGI IMG/M metagenome (GOLD analysis project Ga0302311, IMG submission 200449) | Peat permafrost microbial communities from Stordalen Mire near Abisko, Sweden - III_Palsa_N1_3 | ecosystem: Environmental > Terrestrial > Soil > Palsa > Peat permafrost | place: Sweden...
GATCTACACGCGAAAGAGCACCGAGGCTGGGCTGGAGCGTGAACTGAACAGCTTGGAAGCGCAGCGGGAGACGTGCTCGGCTTATATCCGCAGTCAGCGCCACCGCGGCTGGCTCGAGCTGCCTCAGCACTACGACGACGGCGGGTTTTCCGGAGCTAATCTGCAGAGACCCGGGCTGCAGCAGTTGCTCGCCGACATCGAGGCCGCACGGATCGACGTCGTCGTCATCTACAAGATCGATCGGCTTACCCGTTCGCTTCTCGACTTCGTCCGCTTGCTCGACACCATGCAGCGTTACGGCGTGTCGTTCGTCAGCATCACGCAGGCATTCGACACCGGTGATTCCATGGGCCGATTGATCCTCAATGTGCTGCTGACCTTCGCCCAATTCGAACGCGAACTGATCGGCGACCGACTCCGCGACAAATTCGCGATGATGAAACGGCGCGGCAAATGGGTCGGCGGGCGCGAGCCATTTGGGTATCGCAAGCAAGCGGGCCGGCTCATCGTCGAACCAGCGGTGGCGGCGATCGTCCGCTCGATCTATGAGCGCTATCCTCTCTACCCCTCAGGCAATCAGCTGCTCAGGGCCCTTCAATGCGAAGGGATCCGCAACAAGACGCGGGTCGCCGCGAACGGTAAGGTCGAGGGCGGGCGGCTGTTCGCCGAGGGCATGTTTCACCGGCTGCTCACGAACCCGATCTATCTCGGGAAGATCGAATATCAGGGCGAATTGTTCGAGGGAGAGCACGAGCCGATCATCACACAGGGGCAGTGGGACGGTGTTCAGGCGTTGCGGAAGCAGCGGCATGATCTGCAGATCCCACGCCAGCCGATAGGCAATCTGCTGCTCGGTATCCTTCACGACACGCACGGCCGGCGGATGGACGTCGATACGGTCGTCAAGAACGGCCGGCGCTTTCGCTACTATTCGACGCGCGTTGACCGCAGCCCGCGCCAGGCGCGGCTGAAGATCGTCCGCGTCGACGGTGACGAGGTCGAGCAGGTCACGACGGGAGCTTTGCGCACGTTCCTTTGTGACCGGCCGGCCGTCGGCGAAGCCCTTAGCACGCTCGGCCTCTATGACGAGGAAGTCGACCGGGCGGCCGCCGCAGGCAGCGAGACGGCCGCAAAGCTCGCCAGACTCACGACCGGTGCCACGCGACTAGTCTGCGTTGCTGTGCTTAGGCGCGCCGAGGTCAGCCGCGACCGCTTGCGTCTGTTCATATGCTGCCACGAGCTTCATCGATTGTTGCTCTGGGATGGCATCGGCCATTTCCGTGCGGATGGCATCGAACGTGCCCGGATCAAAGCGCGGGTCCACGTCCTTGATGTACCGGTCGGCCTCGTCCGTGAGAACAACGCGACCTACCTTCCGCTATCTCCACGCGACGAAAGTCAGGCGCGCGATCCGAACCCCCACTTGGTCGGCTTGCTCGACAAGGGCCGTCGAGCGCTCGACGACGTTTTCGCGAACCGCGAGGTTGCTGTCGCCGATCTTGCCCGTCGACGCGGGGTAAGCCCCCATCGCTACGCACGGCTCGTAAAACTTAACTATCTTGCCCCCGACATCGTTGCCGCCATTCTTGATGGGCAGCAGCCGCCCGATCTGACGGTCCACAAATTGATCAGGACGAGCGTTCCGCTCGACTGGGCCGTCCAACGACAGATGCTAGGCTTCGGGCCGCGCCACGACGTTGGAGGTTCGCTGACCCGGCATCATGACTGGCGCCGCTGGGATCCGGCGTATGGACACGGCTCAATGCAAGCCGGACCAAACAAGCCCCTATGCCCTAGCGACGAGGCCGCCGACGAGGACGGGGACGGTATCTCTTGACGCCGGTGCGTGCGTCGCAAGTAGCGTCGTCCGACGCGTGCTTCAGCTGTGAAGACCCAGCTTCGGCCGTTTGCGGGCAGGCTGCGGCATCCTGTTTGCCGCCGTTTGTTCATGCTCAACTCGTGGCGTAAGCTGGTGGCAAGCGGCTGCCGGTTTTCAGGCTATGGGAACCCGAGAGCTGCGCCCGTGAGTTAGTGTCGAAGTGGCATCGGCTCACGCATCGCGTAGCTCGCAGACTTGAGTTAAATACTGAGACCAGGATCAAGCTGAGGGAACCGCAGAGGTTGGCATACGAGTGGGACGTGTTTGTGAGCTACCCGAGGGGGGGGCAGGTGGGACGCTGGGTCCACAACCACTTCCTACCGCTGTTGCGCGACTGCCTCGAGTCGACGTTGCCGCACCAGCCGCGAGTGTTCATTGACGCGGAGATGCCAACTGGCGGTGTATGGCCCCAACAGCTCAAGCAAGCGCTCCTGCATAGCCAACTGCTCGTACCGGTCTGGACGCCGCCATTCTTCCGCTCGCGCTGGTGCATGGCCGAGTGGGAGAGCATGCTGGCCCGGGAGACCGCCCTTGGCGAAGCCGTGCCGCCCCGCGGGCTGGTCTACCCAGTAGTCTATTCCGACGGGGACCACTTCGCGCAGCGGGCCAAGCAGACGCAGCACAAGCGCAGCCTGTCCGCCTTTACCTATCCGTTCCCGGGGTTCCGTGACTCGGCGGCCTACATACCCTTCCATGACGCGATGATGGAAATGGCCGCAGAGATCGAGGCGCACTTGGGCACCATCCCGCCCTGGCAGCCGGGCTGGCCGACCGTCGAGCCGGCGGTCGAAGACGCGCCCCCGATCGCGCTGGCGAGGCTCTGACATGGCCGGCAGCGTCGTCACCTTCTACTCCTATAAGGGCGGGGTCGGCCGCTCGTTCGCCCTCGCGAATGTGGGGACCCTGCTAGCCAGGTGGGGCTTCAAGGTCCTGTGCATCGACTTCGACCTTGAGGCCCCCGGCTTGGCGCAGTTCTTCGGATCGGTGCCGCAGACGCCCGACGCCGCCGAGTGGCTGCTCGAGGCCCCCGGGCTTGTGGAGATGGTGGAGGCATTTAAGGGCGACCACTGGATCCCCCTCGATTGGCGAGCCTACGTGCGTCGCCTGGACGCGCCCGGGCTCGGGGGCATCGCGCTGATGAAGGCGGGCCGGACCGACGTCACCTACCACCGGCGGTTGCAGCGGCTCTCCTGGCAGTCGCTATACCGGGCAGGCCTGGGTTCGCAGCTCGAGCGGATGTTCGACGAGCTGCGCGAGGAGTTTGACTACGTCCTGATCGACGCGCGCACCGGCGTCACCGACTTCTCAGGCATCATCACGGCGCAGCTACCCGACGTCCTGGCCTTCCTCTTCACCGCCAACGAACAGAGCCTCGAGGGGGCCATGCACGTGGCCCGGCGGGCCGCCGAGGCCAGGAACGGGCTTGCGCTCGACCGGTCCCGCCTGCTCCTGCTCCCGATCCCAGCCCGCTTCGAGACGCAGGTCGAGCACCGGATCGCGCTCCTCTGGCGCGAGCGCTTCGTATCCGAGCTGGCCGAGTTTTACGTCGGCTGGGCGGGTCCGAACGACCCCATCCCCAAGCTGGTCCAGGCCATCACCATCCCCTACGTGCCGTACTGGAGCTTCGGCGAGCGCCTGTCCGTCGTCGAGGACGAAAGCTCGGACCCACCCGGGATCAACTTTACGCTGGAGACGCTCGCGGCGCTGCTCGCGCATAGGCTCGGGCAGACCGGTCTGCTGCTCGACAGCCGCGACGACTTCGTCGCTGCCGCGAAGCGGCTCGCGCGACACGGCGGGGGCGCGCGCCGCAGCGTGTTCCTGAGCTACGACCACGCGAACACCTTCGCGGCCGAAGGCCTGCGGGAGGCGCTCGAGAAGCGGGGCACGCCGGTCTTCATGGACCGTCACGACATCCCGTCGGGCGCGCAGTTCGAGGCCGAGCTGGACGCCGCCATCGAGGCGTCGGACCACATGCTGGTGCTCGTCGGCGATCGCACGCGCGAGCGCCGCTGGCAGACCGCCGAGATACGCAAGTTCCTCCGGCAGGCGGCCAGTGACGAGCGGCCTAGGTTCGTCGTGCCAGTCCTCCTAGAAGGGACGCCCCCGTCCGCGATCCCGGACGTGCTGAGGCAGTACCGCACCATCGAGCTCGGCATCGACTTCGACGGGGCCGCCCGAGAGGTTGCGGAGCTCCTCCGGCCCCGGTCGGCGGAGACGCCGCCCAAGTTGAAGCGGAAGTGCTATCTCAGCTTCAGCTACGTCCACGACCTCTGGCGCGTGCAGCAAGTCCGCAACATGGGCTCGGTCGAGACCCAGCCGATCCTTGACCATGGCAGCTGGGAGACCGTCCGCCGCGGGGGGGACGCGGCGATCGCCGAGCTGATTGCGGAGAACATGCGGTCGAAGGAGTGTCTCGTCGTGCTCGTCGGCGCCGAGAACACGCGCCGGAAGTGGGAGACCTACGAGATCGAGCGGGCCTGGCGGGAGGGCCTGGGACTCCTGGCGATCCACGTTCACAAGCTGAGGGACCGCGACGGCAGTCAGACCAGGAGGGGCGCCGATCCGTTCGAGGGCCTGCTCGTCGACGGCAGCCCTGTCATCGGCCGGGTCTACGATCCGCCCTTCGACGACAGCGGGGCCGTATACGAGCACATCAGGAGGAACATCGAGGCTTGGATCTCGGAAGCGGTGGGCGCCGGCCAAGACGACGATCGCGCAGGTCTCCGAGATCGTGCCGCTCGGCGGGCTCGATCCGGAGGAGGTCGTCACCCCCGGCATCTTCGTCCAGCGCGTCGTCGCGATCGCGCGCCCCGTCTCCGCGCAGCTGAGAGAAGCCGCATGAACCGTCTCAACCGCGACCAGATGGCCGCGCGCGTCGCGCGCTACATTCCCGAGGGCGCCTATGTCAATCTCGGCATCGGGCTTCCCACGAAGGTGGCGAACTATCTGCCCGCCGACCGCGAGATTTTTCTACAAAGCGAGAATGGCCTGCTCGGCATGGGTCCCGCGCCCGCCAAGGGCGAGGAGGATCCCGAGCTGATCAACGCGGGCAAGCAGCCGGTGACGCTGCTCACCGGCGGCTGCTTCTTCCACCATGCCGACAGCTTCGCAATGATGCGCGGCGGCCATCTCGACATCTGCGTACTCGGCGCCTTCCAGGTCTCAACCACGGGCGATCTCGCCAATTGGCACACCGGTGAGCCGGGCGCGATCCCCGCGGTCGGCGGCGCGATGGACCTCGCCATCGGCGCCAAGCAGACCTTCGTCATGATGGAGCTGCTCACCAAACAGGGGGCGAGCAAGCTCGTCGAGGCCTGCACCTATCCCGTCACCGGGCTGGCGTGCGTGTCGCGCGTCTACTCCGACCTCGCCGTCTTCGACGTCGGGCCCGAGGGCGCGCGCGTCGTCGAGATGGTCGAGGGGCTGACGATCGACGAACTGCGCACGCTGACCGGCCTGCCGCTCGCCAACGCGACGCCCGCGCAGGCCGCCTGAACAAAAACCGAGAGGATTTTCCGCCATGACCGAAGCCTTCATCTGCGACGCCGTCCGCACGCCGATCGGCCGCTACGGCGGCATCCTCGCAAAAGTCCGCGCCGACGATCTCGGCGCGGTGCCGATGAAGGCGCTGCTCGCGCGCAGTCCCGGGCTCGACCCGGCGGCGATCGAGGAGGTGTTCTACGGCTGCGCCAACCAGTCGGGCGAGGACAATCGCAACGTCGCGCGGATGAGCCTGCTGCTCGCCGGGCTGCCGCACATCGTGCCGGGCGTCACGCTCAACCGGCTGTGCGCTTCGGGTCTCGAGGCGGTCGGCGCCGCGGCGCGCGCGATCCGTTCGGACGAGATGGCGCTGGCCCTCGCCGGCGGCGTCGAGAGCATGACTCGTGCCCCCTTCGTGATGGGCAAGGCCGACGGCGCCTTCGGCCGCGGCCAAAAGCTCGAGGACACGACGATGGGCTGGCGCTTCGTCAATCCCGCGCTCGACGCACTCTACGGCACCGAGCCGATGCCGCGCACCGGCGAGAACGTCGCCGAGAATTATAAAATCTCCCGCGCCGACCAAGATGCGTTCGCGCTGCGCAGCCAGCAGCGCGCGGTCGCGGCACAGGCGAACGGTTTCTTCGCCGAGGAAATCGTCGTCGTCTCCACTCCGGGAAAGAGGCGTGGTGACACCATCGAGGTCCTGGTCGACGAGCATCCCCGCGCCGGCAGTTCGATGGAGGGGCTACAGAAGCTGAAACCCCTGTTCGGCCCCAACGGTACAGTCACCGCGGGCAACGCCTCGGGGATCAACGACGGCGCCGCCGCGATGATCGTCGCAAGCGAGGCGGCAGCGAAGGCGCACGGCCTAACCTCGCGCGCTCGCATCCTCGGCATGGCGTCAGCAGGCGTCGAGCCACGCGTGATGGGCATCGGCCCAGTCCCGGCGACGGAGAAGCTGATGGCACGACTCGGACTCGCGATCGACGACTTCGACGCGATCGAACTCAACGAGGCTTTCGCCAGCCAAAGCCTCGCGGTGCTGCGCGGCCTCGGGCTTCCCGACGACGCGCCGCACGTCAACGCGAACGGCGGCGCGATCGCGCTTGGTCACCCGCTCGGCATGTCGGGCGCACGGATCGCGATGACCTTGGTCCACCAGCTAGAAAAGTGCGGCGGCAAGCGCGGCCTCGCCACGCTCTGCATCGGCGTAGGAATGGGGTTGGCACTCGCGGTCGAGCGGATCTGACGCCATTAGGCGGGCCGCCTCCGATAGAACGGCTAATGGATTGACGGTATGCCGTTCGAGCTCGCATTGCGTGATCTCCGCCTTGGCTACAGCGCCTCGACGATGGTGACGTTCGCGATGCCGCCACCCTCACACATCGTCTGTAGGCCCCAACGCTTGCCGCGAGCCTTCAGGGCATGAACCAGCGTCGCCATTAGTTTGGTGCCAGATGCACCGAGCGGATGGCCCAGCGCGATCGCGCCGCCGTTGACGTTGAGCTTCGCCGGATCCGCACCGAGCGCCTTCAGCCACGCCATCGGGATCGAAGCGAAGGCCTCGTTGACCTCGACCAGATCGATCTGGTCGATTGTCATGCCGATGCGCGCGAGCGCCTTGCGCGTCGCCGGGATCGGCTCCTCGAGCATGATCACCGGGTCGCCCGCGGTTACCGTCAACCCCTGAATGCGCGCGAGCGGAGTGAGCCCGAAGCGCTTCAGCGCCGCCTCGCTGACCACCATTACGCCCGACGCGCCGTCAGTCATCTGGCTAGCGTTGGCGGCGGTGATCGTGCCGCCCTCCTCGAGCGTCTTAACCAACGCCATCGCCGCCATCGTGCCGCCACGGCGCACCCCGTCGTCGACCGCGAACATCCCGCCCGGCGTCTCGACCGACACGATCTCGGCGTCGAACGCACCGGCATCGATCGCGGCTGCTGCCTTGGCATGACTTGCGAGCGCGTACTCGTCCATCTGCTCGCGCGAGAAACCGTATTTGTTCGCGATCGCCTGCGCGCCGTGGAATTGGCTGAACTCGGCGACGCCGTAGCGATCACGGATCGATTTCGACCACGGACCAGTGCCGACCCCGGCCTGCGCGTGGAGCGAAAAATTCGATCCCATCGGGACACGCGTCATGCTTTCGCAGCCCGCGGCGATGACGATGTCCTGCGTGCCCGACATCACCGCCTGCGCAGCGAAGTGCAGCGCCTGCTGCGATGAACCGCACTGGCGGTCGATCGTCACCGCCGGAACACTGTCGGGCAGCATGGAGGCGAGCACGAGGTTTCGGCCGAAGGCGAAGGATTGTTCGCCGCCCTGCGTTACGCAGCCGACGATGACGTCCTCGACCGCGGCGGGGTCGATGCCGGTGCGGGCGACCAGTGCGTCCAGGATGGTGGCGCCGAGATCGGCGGGATGGACGTCGATCAGCCCACCCTTACGCGCGCGGCCGCCGGGGGTGCGCAACGCTTCGACGATATAGGCTTCGGCCACGAATCAGGCTCCTTTGAAATCGGGGGCGCGCTTGGCGAGATAGGCGGCGAGGCCTTCGTGGCCCTCGGCACTGGCGCCGGCCGACGAGATGCCGCGTGCCTCGTGTTCGAGCTGGGTCTCGAGGCCAGTGGAAAAACTTTCGTGCAGCAGCCTGCGCGTCACACCGATCGCGCCCGTCGCCGAAGCAGCGAGGGCCACAGCGGCGGCATGCCCTTCAGTGGCGAGTGCTTCGTCGTCGACCACGCGCGTCACCATGCCGATGGCTTCGGCCTCGGGCGCTTTAATACGGCGGTTGGTGAGGATGATCTCCTGCGCCTTGCGTAGCCCCACGAGCCGCGGCAGCAACCAGGTCAGGCCGCCGTCAGGGGTCAAGCCCAGCGTGCCGTAGGCGGGTGTGAAATGCGCTGACCGCGCGCACAGCACGACGTCGCCGGCAAGCGCTATGCCGACGCCCGCACCCGCCGCCGGGCCGTTGATGAGGTTGAGCAGCGGTTTCGCCATCCCGGCGAGCCGCTCCAGCGCGAGATGCAATGTGCCAGCGAGCTCGCTCAGCACCGCCTCGACCCGCTCGCCCGCGGCGGCCATCACACTTACGTCGCCGCCCGCACAGAAGAGTCGTCCGGCGCCAGTGAGCACGACGCAACGGACCGCCCGGTCGGTCTGGCACCGGATCGTCAAATCTGCGAGCGCGCGCGCCATCGGCAGATCAATTGCATTGCCCGCGTCGGGGCGGTTGAGCGTCAGCGTCGCGATCCCGTCCTCAACCGCGAATAGCACGGGGGCGGCGCTCATCGTGGCGCCATCCGGATCGCGCCGTCGAGGCGGATCACCTCACCGTTGAGCATCGGATTGGCGACGATGCTCTCGACAAGGTGTGCATATTCCTTCGGCCGCCCCAGCCGCGACGGATGCGGCACCTGCGTGCCAAGGCTGTCCTGAGCTGCCTGGGGCAGGCCCATCAGCATCGGGGTAAGAAAAATGCCCGGCGCGATCGTCATCACGCGGATGCGATGCTGCGCGAGATCGCGCGCGATCGGCAGAGTCATTCCGACCACACCACCGTTGGAGGCGGCATAGGCGGCCTGGCCGATCTGGCCATCATAGGCGGCGACCGAGGCGGTGTTGACGATGACACCCGCCTCCTCGCCCTCAATCTCGGCGGCGATCAGCCGCGCGGCGAACTGGCTGATCGTGTTGAAGCTGCCGATCAGGTTGATTTCGACTGCCCTGCGGAAGCTGGCGAGCGGGTGTGCGGTGCCGTCCTTGGCAACGACGCGGATCGCGGGTGCCACCCCCGCGCAATTTACCAGCACGCGGGCGACACCGTGCTTTGCCTCGGCTGCGGCGAGCGCTTGGGCGACGCTGTCGTCGTCCGAAACGTCCGTCCGGACGAAGGTTCCCCCTATTTTGGCGGCGGTCGCTTCGCCGGCTTCGGCGTTAACGTCGAGGATCGCCACCCTGGCGCCGTGCGACGAGAGCATTTCCGCGGTCGCTCCGCCAAGGCCCGAGGCGCCTCCGGTGACGATTGCCGCAACATTAGCCAGATCCATCAACCTCTCCCGCCCGTCATCCAGTCTGACTCATTAGAATAAGATCTACTCGCGGGTAAGTTGTGGAACAATGGGCTTTCTGTAAGGTCAGCGAAATGGACATGCTCGGAATGGATGCGAGCACATCGGTGCCGGAGCGTTCGCCGTTTGGCACGCGTGCCGAGCGCGAGGCCGAGCGCGCCGGCAAGCGCGAGGCGGTGCTCCGCGCCGCGGTGCGAATGTTCAACGCGCGCGGCTTCCAGGCGACGTCGCTCGAGGACGTCGCCTCTAGCCTGCACATCACGAAGCCGACCATCTATCATTATCTCGGCAACAAGGAGCAGGTGCTGCTCGAATGCGTGAGTCGCGGGCTCGCGGAGCTTCGGATCGCCGGCGAGGCGGCGCATGCGTCGCCCGGGGGCGGCCTGGTCCGCCTGCGCAGCTTTTTACGCGAATATGCCCGGATCATCATGGACGATTTCGGCCGCTGCGTGATCCGCACCGGCGATGAACTCCTCTCGGCAGAAGGGGCGGAACATTTCCGCGCCTTAAAGCGCCGTATCGACGACACGATGCGCACGCTGATCCGTGAAGGGATCGACGATGGCTCGATCGCCGCCGGCGACGAGCGGCTGCTCGCCTTCACGTTGGCAGGTGCGCTCAACTGGCCGGCGCGCTGGCATGATCCGGCGGGGCCGCTCGGCTCGCCGGACATCGCGGCACAAATGGTCGACATCCTCACCGCGGGGCTTGCGCCTCGACGATCGTGACCGCGGCGGGGACTGCTTCCGCTGTCGCGACGAGGTCGAGACGCCGACGCGCATGTTCGCGCACGACGACGAGCAGCATCAGGATCACGATTGGCGTGCAGATAGCGCCGATGCCCGCCAGCGCCACTGACAACGGATGGCGGACGCCCACCAGGCAATCGCTCACCACGCCCGCGACGATCGGCCCGAGCCCGGTGCCGAACAGCGCCGCGACCATCGCCATCAGCGCGATCGCCTGCGCGCGCAGATGGCGCGGCGTTATATATTGGAAGGGAAGCGAGGAGAGGCTGGTCACCGAACTGATCAGGAACAGCGCTGCCCCCATCAGCCACAGCTCGGCCGTGAGCGACGACGTCGACAGCCCAATCACCGCCGTGGGCCAGAGCAAGGCGAGCATGACCAACATGTAACGAAGCACGGTGCGGACCGGATCGTTGCCTGCGAACAGCATCACGATCGCGCCTGCGGAAAGCGTACCGGCAGCGCCGCATATGAGATAGATCGGCCCGAACAGCGCGCCGATCCGCGTTTCGTCGATCCCCTTGGAGCGCATGATCGCGCTCGTCAACCAAGTCACATAGCCTGCAAGGATGATCATCACGATCGCCATTGCGAACTGGAACAGCATGAAGATCTTCCAGTCTCTGCGGAACAGGGCAAAAATTTCTCCCAAGCCGGCTCTGACTACCGCAGCGGACTTCGCCTTCCTGTCGCGAATCAGCAGCAGCAGGATCGCGGGTACGAGCCCCGCCGCGCCGACGACGAGGAAGACGATCTGCCAATCCTCGACATGGACGAGCAGAGGCATGGCTGAGCGATTGAGCCCCTTCGCCCAGGCGTAGGCCGCGCCGCCTCCTGCCAGCGCAAGGCCGCCGCCGACATAGGGGGCGAGCATATAAAACGAGGTCGCGACCGCCAATTGGCGGCGGTTGAACCGGTCCGACAAGGTGGCGAGTGCAGCCGGCGTTAGCCCGGCCTCGCCGATCGCGATTCCGATCCGGGCGAGCATCATCTGCCAGAAGACGCTGGTTAGGCCACAGGCCATCGTCATCGCCGTCCAGAAGGCGACGCAGCCGCTCATCACGCGTGACCGTCGCGTGCGATCCGCTAGCCATGCGAGCGGCAGCGCGGCAGCGACGTAGAACAGCGAGAAGCTGACTCCCTGAAGTAGCCCGACCTGCGTATCGCTGATGTGGAGGCTGGCCTCGATCGGCCGGATCAGGAGGCTGATCACCTGCCGATCAACATAGGCGACGGTGTAGCAGACCGCCAATAGGATCGCGACGAGCCAGCTGCGCCATGACGCACCCGAGGCCCCAACCTGCTGCGTCAGATCGATCGAGCCTGCCTCCATTTTCCCGCTCCATTATCTTTTGTGGAACAATATGGCACGAGGGAGCGATAATCAACGATCTCGTTTAAGGTTGCCGAGCAACGCCAGGCAGTGGCACGAAGCGATATTGTGACATATTGACTCAGACGTTCGATATTGTCACTTATTCCAACGTCACGAGTTGGGATATTCCGGCTCGCGCGACGGAGCGGACGGCGTGAACGGATATAGTCTCGAAGAACGACGGATTCTGCCGACAGGGCGCTCGTGATCTCCTTCGGTAGCGTCGACGAGGCGCGTGCGATTGCGCGGCGCCGGCTTCCCGCCCCGGTTTATCATTATGTCGAGGGCGGTAAGGAATCCGAGGCGACCGCGGCAATGAACGAACTGGCGTTCGGGCGGGTGCTGTTTGATGCGCCGACCTGCCCTACGGCGATCGCACCCACTTGCGGGACGACGTTGCTCGGGCGCGAAGTCGGCATGCCGCTTGCGATCGCGCCGACCGGATTCGTCCGCATCATCCATCGCGACGGCGAACTGGGCGCGGCGCGCGCCGCGGCGCGC
>Ga0302311_10006520_pt1 | contig 12052 bp, 8 predicted proteins | sample III_Palsa_N1_3_FD_200449 | JGI IMG/M metagenome (GOLD analysis project Ga0302311, IMG submission 200449) | Peat permafrost microbial communities from Stordalen Mire near Abisko, Sweden - III_Palsa_N1_3 | ecosystem: Environmental > Terrestrial > Soil > Palsa > Peat permafrost | place: Sweden...
TCGGGCATCAAGCGCGGTGTCGCGGGACTGACCGAAGGTTACGTCTTGATCAGCCAGTTGTGCGAACGCTATTGGACCACGCTGCATCCCTTGCCCGAGGTCGACGACGTCGAATACCGCATGGGCAATATCGTCTGGTTGATCGGCCGTACGGCACAGCTTCTGCTGGCGATACCGCTCACCGATACCAATGACGGCAAATTAAGCGCGCTCGATTGGGAAGTGGCCGGCAATATTGCGCAAGCGATCAAGCGCGATCCCAATCATGCCGATGCGCTGGCACGCGGCAAGATTACCGTGGATCGTTTTGAGGCGGTGCGGCGGGCCACGCCGGCGCGTTTTTATGCGAGCTTGCTGGCTGATCTGCAAAGCTTTCAACAGGCGGTATTGACGCTGGAGCGTTTGCTCGATGTATTGGCCAAAGACGCCGCACCGAGTTTTCGCAAGGTCAAGGATGCGTACCAAACGGTCTTTAGTCTGGTCGAGCGTTTTGCGCGCGATGCGGGCGTGTTGGTCAATCCGGTAGCCGCTAAAGCGGCGGTGCCGGAATTACCGGTGGAACGTGCCGAACCGAGTTTTTATACCCCGCCTGTTGCTGCCGAGCCGGCTCGTGCAATCGCGCCACAGGGAATACAAACGCGCGAGCAAGCCGTGGCGCAACTGCGGGAAGTGGCCGCTTTTCTGCGCCGTACCGAACCGCATAGCCCCGCAGCTTACCTGGCCGACAAAGCCGCGCATTGGGCCGAAATGTCCTTGCATGAATGGTTGGGCACGGTGGTCAAGGACCACGGCACGCTCGGACATATTCGAGAACTCCTGGGCATCAGCGAACTGCCTGACGTGCCGCCTCAATAGGGTTCGATAAAGCTTGGGCCCCTGCGCAGTGGACACTGCGCAGGGGCCCAAGCCTGCTCAACTTCTATTCATGCTCTATTGGCCGGCGCGGAATTCGATACGTCGATTGCGCGAGCGGCCGGCGTCGGTATCGTTCGATGCCACCGGCTGGTCTGGACCTACGCCGGCCGTGGTCAGTTGCTGCGGTGTGATGCCCTTGGACACCAGATAACCTTTCACGGCATCGGCGCGGGCTTGGCTCAGTGCGATATTGGACGCGCGATTGCCTTGATTGTCGGTATGTCCAATGATGGCGACCGTCTTGGTATTGACGCCCGCCAGCACTACCGCCATTTGATCGAGAATGGCCCGGCCCTCCGGTGCCAGCGTGGAACTGCCGATTTCAAATTCAATGGTCCGGTTCGCCAGCGTCGAATCCAGCGCGCCTTGTTCAGATGCGGTGACGCGCAAACCGTTCTTGATGGTGTAGGTCGGATTCAAGGCATTGGCCATGTCGCTGGCGATTTGCTGACGTTTGGCTTCGTTGCCGACTTCGCCTTTGACTTCAATTTGCGTGCCGTCGATTTTCAACTGGCCTTTGCTGATTTGCTTCAGTTCCGGATTTAATAATTTTTGCACGTTGTCGGCCCAGTTGGCCGGTGTCGCCACTTCGCCGACTTCGATCTGATCCAGCACATTGCCGGCACCATAGATCTCGCGCAAGCGCGCCAATACCGCGGCTTTGGTGGCGTCATCGGGGACGGTGCCGCCTGCTACCACTTGGCCGGGCAGGGCGGTGACATTGGCCGTCGGCATGATGGTTGCGTGCACCGCCACGCCATCGCCGTTGATTGCATCGGCGGCGTGAAGGCTGGCGGATGCCGCGGCGAGTGCCGCGATCGCGGCCATGCGACAGGTGAGCGCCAGGACGCTTGAGGTGCGCATGTGTTTATTCTCCGATGAACACTTCGCGGAACGTATCGATGGCAACACGTAGCGACAATTGAGGCTGGTCAAGATAACTGACAAGTTTGCTGATCTTGTGATCGTTCTTCGCATGATCGTCGACCCATTCCGGGTCGTCGATCTCGATGTTTTGCGCCAGGTAGGCTTGCGGGTCGATCACACTATGCAGGGTCTTGGCCGAAGCGCCGTTGAAACCGACCACCAGGCGGTCATGCTCTTCGAAAGTGCCGATAAATATCGCCAGCTCGAAATCGGCGCGTGCCACAAACGGCGTAATCAGTTCCAACCAGAACGCTGCCACCAAACTGCGGTAAAACGGATCGCGCGGCAGCGGCAGGGTCAGGCCTTTTTCCAGGTGGCTTGAGCCGCTCGCCATTACCGGCTGCAACAGCAAGCCCAAGGCCAGCAAGATGCGCGGTACACGCACCGCATTTTGGTTATCGCGCAGCATCTGTTCCAGCCCCTGCAAGGTCTGGAATTCCACGAAATCGGCAAAGGTCCCGTCATGCGCGCTGCCATGCGTACTGGTATCCACCGGCACCTGGGTTTCGGCGAGCAATTGCAACACCTCGCCGGGTTCGCTGATGCTGAGCAGAGGTTGTATCTGGCTGGCGGAACGACTCCAAAGACGGGCCAGCGCCAAGGGACTGCGCGCTAGAAATGCCAGGGGCCGTTCCACTTCCAGGGCGGCTGCAACCAAAAAGGGAAAACGTCGCGTCGAGGCGTCGCTGCTGGCAACCATATGGCCCGCAATCGCGAGTTTGCTGTGCGAGCCGAGGAACGCAAAATGCAGCGGTTGCATGTTTTCGTAGACCAGGCGCCAGCGCGGATTTTCCGACAACAGCTCCATCGCTTGTGCCACCCATTGATCCAGGGTTTGCAACAACTGTGGATTATGCGAACTCTTGACGAAATCGCCGCGTGAAGGGATCTTGCCGAAGTAAGTGAACTGAGCTTGTACAGTTTGGCTCATGCCGCACCTCCGGGATTGCTGCTGTCATTGGCTTTGGGTGCGCTGTCCGGCGTGCTTCGCTCAGTGGACTGGCGCGGTGCTGCGGGTGCGGTTACCGCGGGCACCTGCGAGGCCGGGGCGTTCGGTTGCGCCGGCGGCGGCAGATTCGGCGCGCTGCTGTCGACGATCGACGATGGTAGTTTCAGACCACGCAAGCTTTGCGTCTGAGGTGTGTTGCCACCACCGGCCGCGGCCTGCGAGGTGCTGATAAGGCGCATGCTGACTGTCACCGTGATGCTGCCTTTGGTCCAGCTCAGGTTGAATGAGCCATCCGCTTGGCGCGTACGCTGTGCCGAATCGATCAACTTCTCCAGGCCGAAGTGGCCGGGCTCGTTGACGATTTCGATGGTGCGGCCATCGAAGGTGGTGACCGTCAATTTGGCGCCTGGGGTGCCTTGGGCATTGGGCCAGACAAAGTGCGTCCATTGCGGCTGTGCATTGCGATAACGCATCTGCTGACCGTCGATTTCCACAGTGTATTCGGTCACGCCGCTGGCAGGCTGCGGCAGCATCTCGAACACGGTTTGCGGTTCTGCCGCCTGGGTGGAGCCGGAAGCTGCGCCGCCCGCCAAAGGGGCAACCCAGTTGGAGAAGCCGGTGGTGAATTCAGGCATCAAGGTCAGACCCATATCACCCCAGGTGCGCGCACTCAGGACGTCGCCACGGCGCACGGCGAGCGGCCCCAGCGTGGTGCCGACAAACTTCGAGATGGCGCCGTCCGGACCGAATACCTGGCCAATTTCGGCCGTGCCCGCTTCAACCTTGGCATCGGGCTGGAACGGATATTTATTGGCGAGCGACTGCTGGAAGGTCTGATAAACCTGGGCATTCCACACCTTGTTGATTTCGCCGCTGGCAGGCTGGATCACCACCGCAAAGGCCTGCATTAACGGACGCACCAGCAAGGGACGCAGGGTTTTGCGTTGCGAATCGGTGAGGCCGGTGAGCATCTGTTCATCGACATATTTCAGCGTATCGGCCAACTCCGAGCCGTTGCCGTCCAGCGTTTGTTGCATCAACTGACGCGCCCCCGGCCCCGGATCGCCTTGATTTTTAATCAAGTTGAAGCGGGTCCTGAGTTTGGACAGCGAGTTCATATATTCCTGCAAAAACGAGGTGCCGTCATGAATCGCCACGATTCGGCCCAGCGCGGAAAATTCCTGTCCGACCGGTCCCATCGGCAATTCGACCGGGTTGCCGTTGATATCGATATTGGCGTTGACCGTGCCCGTCGGCGCATGGGAGAACAGTTGTTTGACCCAGGCGAAGGCGCCCGCTCCGGCGCGCTGCAAGCCGGCATTGACCAGCGAGGGATTATCCCAGGAGGTCTGGTCGTAGGCGGTTTCGAGAACCTTGCGTATCGGCGAATCCTGCGGATCGCCCAGACGGTTCATCGCGTCGACCGCCTGATCGAAATTGCTGAAGCGCTGAACCGTGATGCCCTGCATAAAGTTCTGCCATTGGCTCGCATACTCGGCTTTGTACATCCCGACCAGGGCTTTCTGAATTTGCTCGGGGCTGCCGTCCAAGGTCAGATCGTCTTGAGTCGAGGTGTTCAAGACCCAATCCTTGGCCTGCAATTCCTTGGTGGCCGCATCGCGAATGGCGGGCTGGACATACTGCAGCCAGCTTTCACGGGTAAAGGTGCCGGGAATGGCGTAACCGCCCACTACCAGGTCGTTATTGCGGTCGCCGACAATCCGCGCCACCGTCATCGGGGCGAAGCGGGTCGAGGCGCGAGCCTTGATTTCTTCATAAACGCGTTCGCGAGCGGGCATGCCGCGCACCACATGGCGCAAGTTCTCGCGGGTCTGGTCCACCAGCGCCAGGTTTTCATCGATCATGGGCCAGTCGTCATCGTTCACCCGCGATAGGTAAAACGAAATCATGCGTTCGGCACTTTTGATCATCTGGTCGCGCGGCATGGTGCCGCGATTGGCTTCGAGCCAGCCGCGCCAGAACCGGGCAATCTGGTCGGTCAGGTGAGCGGCTTCCGCATGGCGCTTGTCGCCCAGCATCAAATACGTCTTCAACGCGTTGTAGGCGTCCTGCACGTTGGTCGGCGAGGCATCCGTGTACAGTCCGGCCTGGTTGCTGACCGGCACCGCATGCGCGTTAGCCGGTGTGGCACCCGACTCAGGCGGGTGAGTCAGCGGCGCGAGTTGATCCGGATGGGCATTGACGTCGGTCATAAAGCTCGCCAGATTGGCCGAAACCGGCGTCAGCAGAAGCTGCTTGATGCCGTTGAAATATTCGGCAAGCAGCTTTTGTTCGAGCAGATCGCCTTGATATAGACCGAGCGACAGCGAGAGCGGCCGATCGTGATGAAATTCGTCGAGTTGCGCGATACGGTCTTCCAGAATGTCCATGGCCTGGAGCCGCGATTGCAGGTCGTTGTGATTCTGCTGCAGGTGTTGCACCGTATCGAGATCGGCTTGGACATTCGCCACCAACTGCTGATTGCTGATGGTGGACCAGGCCCAACCGCCCATTACCAATGCCAGTAATGCAACAAAGCCGAAGAACGTGGCGTAACGCAACTGCGTCTTGGCTCGGCTGGCAAATTGTTTGACCGTCTTGCTATCGGCAAAAATTACCTGCGAAAACAAGTCGCGCAGGAAAAACCCGTTCTTCGAGAAGGCGCCTTCGGCTTTGGGCAGTTGACTGCTGTCGAGCGCAAAACGATGGGCGATACGTTCTGCCGCGCCGCTGCTGCTGACGCCTTCTTGCAACGCGCTGGTAAAGTAAAAGCCGCGGAAGATCGGCTTGTACTGGAATGGGTTGTTCTCGAATAAGGTGGCGAGGAAACTGCGCAAAACCGGCTTGATCGCCGAAAACTCAAGCGGGAAGCTTAACTGCCCGGGCACCAGTTTTTTGCCGCGATTCCCGGAAATCTGTGCAATGCTGATTTCTTTCAGACCTTCGTACAGCTCATCGAAATGCAGGTCGAAAGCACCGACAATGTCGCGCTTCTCGTCCGGCTCGTAGGGCAGCGTCGCGCCCCAGACCCGATCGTATTCGTGGCGCTCGCCACCGCTGAAAAACTCGGTGAAGCCGGTAATCAGATCGGTCTTGGTGAACATCACGTACACCGGCGCGAAGACCTCCAGTTTTTCGGTTAACTCCTGCACCCGCTGGCGCAGATTCTTGGCCAGATTAATCGCAAATTCGGGTTTGTTGCCGGTCAACTCGGCAATGCTGGCTGTGACGATAATGCCGTTGATCGGGGCTTTGGGGCGATGGCGCTTGAGCAAACCGAGAAACCCCAGCCATTCGCTACGATCTTCCTGGTGCACCGAATAGCGCCCGGCGGTATCGAGCAAGATGCCTTCAGTGGTGAAGAACCAATCGCAATTGCGGGTGCCGCCTATGCCCTGGATCACGGCGTCGCTTTTGTCGGCAAAAGGAAATTGCAAGCCGGAGTTCAGTACCGCCGAGCTTTTACCGGCCGCCGGATTGCCGATCACGATATACCAGGGCAATTCATAAAGCGCGGCACTGCCTGACATCTGCCCCAGCTTCGAGGTTTTGATGGTTTTGACCGCTTCGACCAGGCGGGTGCGCAGCACGTCGATATCGGCCTGTTTATCCGGATCGCTGCTGCGCGCCGTATTGGCCTGTTGCTCCAGCATATCTCCTAGCCGCCGATTGGACTGCTGGGCTTGATAACGGCGCCACAGCCACACTACCAGCCAAACGGCGATCAGGGCGAGCAGCACATAGGCCGCCCAGATCAAAGCGATTTGCAAAGTGTCAGCGACCAGGAACAAAAAAGCCGCAAGCGCGAGCACGCCGATAATGGAGAGGGTGCGAATGTGGGTGAGCACAGAGAGGAAACGTTGCATGGGGGAAGTCAGGTCTCGGTGAATACTTGAGTGCCGGGTAGTACGATAAGTGCTGCACGTTCGCTTGGATCTGCCAACGTCACGGCAAACGCCGCGGTGTTCGTTTGCGCTACATGATGAGCGGCCATGGCGATGGTCAACAGCGCACCGGCCGCGCCCGTTACGCCGCATCCGCCGTCGAGCGGCAGGCAATCGAGCAACGGAGTCAGGGCTGGAAAGCGTTGCGAAGAAAATTGTGTCAGTTCATGGGCGCGAGTAGCGTGGGAACCCGCATCCGCATAGAGCGCTTGAATCTGCTCGGCTTTCAAGGGCGCGGCGGCCAACGCATTTTGGCCAATGCGTTCCAGTGTCTCAGGCGCAGCACGGCCGCTACCGCTGATCGGCAGCGCCAGTTGACCAAACGATGCACGCGCGAGATGTACCTCGGTTGGGGCTGAGGCGGCAAGCGCAGGCTCCACCGGTTGCAACACCAGCGCAGCGGCCGCTTCACCCAATACGGCCGCGTGTTGACGCGCACCGGTAAACAGGATGCCGGACTGGTCGTAGTGCGCGACCAGCTCGCCGTCGAGATCCGACTGGGCCGCGGCGACGATATGGAAATCATCGGGATCCAGTGCGTCATGGTTATTCAGCGCGGCAATGGTGTTATCGACTTCAGCAAATGCCGCCTGCGGTGCGGTATTTGCCATGACCCGATAAATGGCCTGATGCGGAGTTTTGTGCTCGATACTTTGCGAATTCAGCCAACGTTCCACCGTGGCTCGGGTAGGTTCGTCCCAACGCGTCGGGATCAAGATCACCGCGCGCATCCGGCGCGGCCTATGCCGCACGGCATGAAGTTGTGGTTGCGTCGCCGCATGGGCGCCGATGGCATCGAATGCTTCCTTCAGCACTCCATCGAGCAGCGCCAGGGTACGCACGTTCTCGTCGCGCCAGGTGATGCTCGGATCGAATTCATGCAATGTCACGCGCAGCGTGTTCACCCGCGTCTGATCCAATTCGGTGACGCGTGCCGCATAGACCGGGAAACCGTTTAGATCGTGCAGATCCGGGTCGATCGCAGCACGCTGACTCGCGGCCAGCGCTTGCGCGATCTGGTGCGTGCTGTTTCCTAAACCGCAGCGTACGCTGGCATGCAACAGCCTGGCTTTGAACCGCCCGTCTGCCGCCGGAGGGGGCGGCGTGTCCGACTGGGGTTGCGGATCGGTGGTGGTTTGCATTTTAGGGGCTGCCAACGCTGTATAGATACCGCCCAAGGTGCCGCGCAAGATTACGTAGGCAGCGACCACGGCGCTGGGCAACGCCGCCAGATAAAGCGCGATATCGGTGCCGGTCGGCATCCGGTGGGTCTGATGCCACCAGATCAGGATCAGTATCCACACCACTCCGAATACCAGGAGCAGCAGCAAGCCGCGTTGGAGTAATTTTTTGACCATGTTGCTAAAGATCGTGCAAATGGGTCGGCGGGCGCGTGCCATAAGGCCGCACCCGCCGGCAAAGCGAAACCGGTGCCGACAAGATGGCGCAGGAGCGGGTATCGGTCATTGCCTTAGCCGCTGGTGGTAAGCATTTGCTGAGACACCAGGGTCGCGCCGCACTCGATCTGATCGCCATGCCGTGCAACTGCCTTACCATCGATCAGCATGGTGGCGTCGCCCGACACGATGGCTTTGACGCCATGGCGCGGGCAGCGCACCTTGTCGCCTACGCATGCGATGGCTTTGCCATCGGTCTGGGCAGTCCCCGACGCGGTGATCACTGTACCGCCGTGATTGGTGGTATCCCCGAGAACGATAATTGCACGCCCCATAACAATCCTAATGTGTCAGTTGAATCCGGCAATTAATTGGGATGAATCATCACAAAGCCGGGCTTGTGATACTCGACGTGCCCGAGGTCCATGTTTTTCCAATGACCGCCCCAATGCAACCCAACTTGTTCCGCGACCTGCCCATATAACTGGTAACCCTTCATGGCCCACGGGTCTTTCTCGGTGATCACGATCTTTCCTTCGCGCAAAAAGGCGTTGTCCGCCGCCAAGCCATATTGGTGATAGCTCTGGTACGCGGCCGCATTGGTTACGTTGCCGCCCATGCGGGATAGCGCATCTTGACGTTCCGGGCTGCGATAACCTTCAAGTAGCACCAAGTCGTATCCATACTGCTCATGCATGATTTTGTAGACCAGCAGCAAGCGGGTCCGAAAATCGCTATCCAGCAAATTCCAATCGCGGCTTGCACCCTTGAGCGCGGGCCTGTACTGCTCGACTTCAGGGGTGGTAAACACCTCGGGAGGAAGCGGCGGCGGGGCGACAAGCTGCTCGCCATTCAACAGCGCGGCGATTTTTTCATCAGGCTCTGGGGTGTAATTAAATTGAAAGAAACGTTTGCCGTGCAATGCAATGGCGATAAGCGGAGGCGTCAAGAGAATACCTGCAGTTCCCAAAAGCAGCAAGCGTCTCCGGACCAATAAATTTTGTATCTCACTTGCATTGACAATTGCAGAAGCACCTGAGCGGCGTATCTCACCCGATGCCGATTTGATGATAAATGAGATCTTATCTTGGCACTGGGACGAAATGCTGCTAAGGCTTGATAGCATTGCTGTACGGGCCGGTTTAAATAGGGCCAGTGTTATTAATGAGACAGCAATAACGAAATATAGGACTAAGGCGGCTAATATCAATTTAATTACGATTATTACAATATTTAATTACAAAAATTACGATTGTCAGCCGCTCGTTTGAAACAATTGAGTTTTAACAGTTCTGCTCTTAGAATCGCACAGTTGAGCAACATCAGATCATATTATCTGAGAAAATTAAGTCAAGATTTAACAGGATATTGAATGAGCGCGTCGGATGGTTCGAAACACAATGGCCGGCCTAGCCTGCTCAATGGCGCACCTGCTGCGTCCACCGAAGCGAAAGAGAACGGATCAAGAATCCTCGCAGCCCTTGAAGGCCGAGTCGATGCGCCATCTGACACGACGGCGCGGCGCGGCAAAGCACGCTTGATTGGGTTGGGTTTGATGCTGGTGGGCGTGGTTTGTGTGGCTGCTCTGGTCGTGCCGCGCCGGTTGGCCGGACACCGGGAAGATGCCAGCTTGGCACTGCCTGCGCCCGCTGCTGCGAGTTCTGCCGAGGCGGTAAAACCCGCGAGCGGCACGGATCTTAATCCGTCGGCCAAAAGCGATGCTTCCGCTGCGCCGCAAGCGGCCACCATCGTTACCGTCGCTCCGGATGCGCTGGTGTCCGGATCCGCGGTGCAAGGGGTGCCGGCGGTGGAACCTGGTCACAGCAGAATTGCCGATGCCTTGGCGGCTGGCTCCGATACGGCTTCGGCTGGAGGAACAATAAAAGCTAAGGAATCCAAAGCGTCGAAAAAAGCAGCACATGAAGAAAAAGCCAAATTGGCTCATGACGAGGCCAAGGCTCGCGCGAAACATGAGTTAAGTGAGACGCACGCTGCCGCCGCGCATACCGCGAAGAAACCATCGACCCCAGGAAGCAGTGCAAAAACCGAAGACCCGGATGCAGACTTGCTTGCGGTACTGGTTTCGCGCACCAAGCCGTTCAAAGGCAAGGCCGCACCGGCTGGCGCGGCATCTACTTCAGCCCCAGCTTCGGCACCCGCGGCAAAACTTTCTTTTGCAGACCAAATCAAGGCTTGCCAAAAGCAAGGTTTTTTTGCCAGCGAGGTTTGCCGCTGGCGCATCTGCGAAGGCCATTGGGGCCACGACCCGGCGTGTCCGTCGGGGCAGCAATCGCCGACCACCCAATCCAATCCATAGCGTAGCCGCGTTATCGCCGCTTTGCGGCAAGGTCAGGGCAGCGAAATGGTCAGGCTGGCGGAGCGGGGGCCCAGCTTCACCAGTTGGGAGTATGGGGCGATTGCCTGCTGGGTGGAGTTGCGCAAATAAGACGACAAGCCGATGTAGGCCAGCACCCCGGCCAGCGAAAATACGGCGGCGACAATCCACAGCGGCAGTTCACGTTTCAGCGCATGCGCAACCTTGTCCGGCAGTTGCCCATGGGGCGCGAACGCTGCCCGGGTACCTTTGAGGCGCGCAATTTCATCGCCCAGGCGTGCCGTCAGATAGGCCAGTTTTTCCGGGCCTTCCAGCAGGTATTTGCCTTGAAAGCCGAGCAGCAGACACATGTGGAACACTTCAAGCGACTGCAAGCGCACGCTGCCTTGAGCCCGGCATTCTTCGAGGTACTGATAGAACTTCTCGCCGGCAAGTTGTTCGCCGAATAATTGCAACTGCAGCGGGCGACGCTCCCATTCCGAGCGAATTTTAAACTGTGACGAGAGTATCGATTCGTCGATGGCCGCACAGAATGCGAACTTCGACATAAAGACATCGTCGGCCGCAATGTTGAGTTTTTTCGCGCCGCGCTCGAAGTCGCCGAGAAACTGCTTGATGCGCTCGACAAAAGCATCGGCGGCACCCGGTTCGCGGCCATTTTTCAGCAGGAACAACATGAAAAAGCCGTCGTACAACAAGTCCAGCAAACACTTGACCTGATATGAAGGTTCGCTTGCCGGGCCTGCATGGGCCAGCGGCACATCGTTGTCGAAGAGAGAGGGGGCGAGGCTCATGAGGTCACGGCAATCAGTTCTATTTCAAGATTTTTAATGCCGGAGGGCGTGTAAATTTGCGCAGATTGCGATTGCAACATGCGCTCATACAAGGCTCCACGCGTTTCCAGCTCGAAGTAACACACGCCGGGCCGCACCGGAATTGCCGGTGGAATTTGCGGCGTATAGGTCAGGACCACTCCCGGCATCGCGGATAACACCAGTTTGTCGACGTCATCGGGCGCACCGACCTTGAAGCGTGCGGGTACGGCCTCGACCAATTCCACGGCCGGCATATCAGCCGAAACGGCGATGTAGAAGGTGGTCTTGTCGTCGATCTTGCCCGAATCGAGACGGCCCTGATGGAACGACGGGCGGACTTCTTCCAAGGCAATCGCAAAATAGCGTGTCGAAATCACCGTCTCAAGCAGTTCGCGCAAAATAAAATCCAGCCGCGCGAATGCCGGGCCTGGGTCGTCATGCCGGTACACGGGCAGATCCGCCAGCGTATAACCCTTGGAAAAGGTCATCAGCGCTCCGGCCAGGCGCAGCAATTCTTGGTAAAGCCGCTCGGGATGCAGTACCGGATGCTGGAACAGGTGATTCAGCGCGGCATAGGCGGCACTGGCGGTATGCAGCAGCCAGAACGATGCAATATCGCCTGAGCGGAATTCGATAATGTTCTTGGTCGGTTCACGGTGGAAACCGAACAGAGCGTTGACCTTGGCTTGCAAGGCATCGATCAGGCGGCGCAGCCGCTGAAACACAAACGGCGACGCACTGATCGACAAAATCGGCGGCACAAAATCTTC
>Ga0302311_10006522_pt1 | contig 12048 bp, 10 predicted proteins | sample III_Palsa_N1_3_FD_200449 | JGI IMG/M metagenome (GOLD analysis project Ga0302311, IMG submission 200449) | Peat permafrost microbial communities from Stordalen Mire near Abisko, Sweden - III_Palsa_N1_3 | ecosystem: Environmental > Terrestrial > Soil > Palsa > Peat permafrost | place: Sweden...
GGCCCCGGCCAATGCCTCCACTGCGTTGGCCAGGTTCATGAGGAGCTTGCGGTACTTCCAGCGCATGATGTCGGGCCGGGCCACCGATTGGAAGGGCGTCGTCGCGATGGCGTCGGCGATGGCCCGCCCCCTGTCGTCCATGCCGGACGGGAAGCGTCCGATGTCGAGGAGGCCCGAGACCGGGGCCGAGTGCAGCTGCACGACTCCGGGACGGAGCTGAGAGGCGGGGCACATCACACAGATGCCGTACGTATGTGGGAAGTGGCGCAGCACGCGGCGCTCGTTCTCGACGCCGTTCTGCAGGCAGACCAGCGGGGTGCCCGGGGGCGCACCGACGAGTTGCCCGAGCGCGTGGTCGGTGCTCTGGCCCTTCACCGCGAGCAACACGACCGGTTCCCCGTCGGCGTCACTGTCCCACGACACCTGCGCCGGTTCCTCCACGACGGGAATGGGCAGCGTGACGGTCTCGTCAGGTGCCTCGAGGACCAGGCCGGACCGCAGGGCCCGGCCGTGCTCACTCCGTGCAACGAGCGTGACGTCAAAACCGGCCTGGAAGAGGCGGGCGCCGACGGACCCGCCGATGGCACCCGCTCCGACAACGATGAAGCGCATGAGCGCCACTGTAAGACGTGCCAAGCTTTCGTCGTGTCGTCGTTGAACCCGTTGGAGCGCGCCACCGCGCTGGGCGGCTCGGTCGCCTCGGTGCCGCTGCGCCTCGTCGGCGGGCTCGCCGCGCCGGCCCGCGGCGACATGGCGCGCAACGTGCGGCGCGCCATCGGCATCACCGGTGAACCGGCCCCCATCGCGGCCGACCCCGAAGAGGCCTACCTGCCACCCGGCGGCGTGGCCCGCCGGGTCCACGCGGATCTGCCCACCATGCTGATCGGCGGCGTCAGTGCGCTGCTGCTGCAGACACTTCACCCGCTCGCCATGGCGGGAGTGGCGGAGCACTCGAGCTACAAGGAAGACCCGCTGGGCCGGCTGCGCCGGACCGCCTCCTTCGTGGGCACGACGACCTTCGGCACGGTGGCGGAGGCCGAAGCCGCCATCGCCCAGGTGCACCGCGTGCACCGCCGCGTCCACGGGATCGCACCCGATGGGCGCCCCTACTCGGCCGACGATCCCGAGCTCGTCACCTTCATTCACGTGGCTGAGGTCGCGAGCTTCCTCGCCTCATCGCAGCGCTACGGGAGGCGGCCGCTGACGCCCGAGGAGTGCGACGAGTACTACGAGCAGGTGGCGCCGGTGGCGTTGGCCCTCGGGGCGACCTGGGCCCCGCGCTCGGCGGCCGAGGTCGAGAGCTACCTGCTGCGGGTGCGGCCCGAGCTCTACGCCGGCCCGCAGGCCCGGGCGGCCCGGGACTGGCTGTTGCGCGGCGTGGCCCGCCGGCCGGGCGAGCGGGCCGTCTACGCCCTCGTCGTGGCCGCCGCCGTCGGCGTCCTGCCCGGCTGGGCCCGGGGCGAGCTCGGGCTCTCCCTCGCCGGGCCGCTCGACCTGCTCGTCGACACCGCCGCCGTCATGCCGCTGGCGCGCGGGTTGGCCACCGCCCTGCGCTGGGTCGTCACGCCGCCCGAATAGGGCGATCAGGTGGCGAGCGAGAGCCCGCCGTCGACCACCACGACCTGGCCCGTGACATAGGCGGCACGGGCCAGTGCCAGGATCACCTCGGCGACATCCTCGGGTTGCCCGGAGCGCTTGAGGGGTGTCACCTGGGTCACAACGTCGCGCACGAGCTCCCAGTCCGCCGTCCATGGCGTGTCGACCAGGCCGGGCGCCACCGCGTTGACCCGCACCTCGGGCCCGACCACCTTGGCCACCAATTGGGTCATGTGGTTGAGCGCCGCTTTGCTGGCGGCGTAGGGAATGGAGGAGCCCGTCGGCCGCACCCCCGCCACCGAGGCCACGTTGACCACCGACCCGTGGGCCTCGCGCAGCGCCGGCACCGCCGCCACCGTCATGGCCCAGGTGGCGAAGACGTTGACCTCGAAGATGCGCCGCCAGACGTCGATGGAGGCCGCCGCCAGGTCCTGATGCGGAATCACGGCGGTGGTCCCGGCATTGTTCACCAGCGTGTCGAGTCGGCCCCAGCGCTCCAGCGCGGCGGCCACCAGTCGGTCGGGGACGTCGGGGTCGGTGATGTCGCCTTGGACGTAGTGGGCGTCGGGCAGCGAGGCCGCCACCGCCTCGCCCTCGGCGACTGAGCGGGCCGAGTTGACGAGCACGGCCGCTCCGGCGGCGGCGAAGGCCCGCGCCGTGGCGGCTCCGATGCCGCTGGACGAGCCCGTGATCGCCACGACTTGCCCGGCGAGGGCCGCGCCGGCGGCCTCGGGTGCGCTCATTGGGGCTCGATCCCCCAGCGGGCCCGCCACTCTTCCCCGGGCTGCAGCGCGATCACGTCGTCACCGGTGCGGAACGCATTGGGGGGACAGGTCATGGGCTCCAGGGCGACGCCGTGGCGGCGACGCTGCACTTCGCCCAGGGTGTCGCCCGTGTACACCATCAGGTAGGGAAAGCCGGGATCGGTCCACAGGACGGCCCCGCCGGCGCCGCCCGGCGCCTCGAGCCTGGCCCGGGCCAGGCCGTCGGCGTCCCGGTCGAGCGTGGTGTACCCCGTATCGAGCACGACCGGGCCCACGAAGCGCGCCGTGGTGAAGTCGCGGTCGGTCCCCTCGACCGGCGTCAGTGTCCCGGTCGGCAGCCCCCGGTCGTCCGTGTCGAGGGTGTGGTGCGCCGGCACCTGCAGGATGGCGCCGTCGATGCTGTTGGTGCCGGTGCCGCCCCCGGCCCCGGTCCCGGCGGTCAGGTACGGGTGGAAACCCAGGCCGAAGGGGATCGGGCCCTCCTCCAACGACTGCGCCCGGGTGGTGACCGACAGTCCCTCGCGGCCCACGTGGTAGTCGATCTCGAGCAGCAGCGAGAAGGGATAGCCCGGCTGGGGGTGGAGCTGCAGCCGGAGCGAGAGCTGGTTCTGGTGGCGTGTCTGGAGGGTCCAGGGCATCCAGCGCACAAGGCCGTGGATGGCGTTGTGGCGCTCCGGCTCGTCCAGCGCGGCCTGGGCCTGCACGCCGTTGTACTCGTAGCGGCCATCGGCCAGGCGGTTGGGCCAGGGGGCCAGGACCTGGCCCCGGCCCGAATGGGACCACTCGTCGGCCCCGAAGCCGTCGAGGATGGCGGTCGAGCCGACCGTGTAAGCCCGCAGGGTGGCGCCCATCTCACAGACGACGACCTCCTGGCGGCCGTGCCCGATCCGCCACTGCTGGCCGGTCGGCGAGGCGATGGAGATCCTGGGTGACGGGGAGGCGGGCATGGCGAGTGAATTGAAGCAGACCTGGGCTGGGGCGTGGGTGAAGGTGGAGGCTGGGGGCGCTCGGCTGCCTGGTGTGACGTCCCGGTGACGCTGGGGCGAACGGGGGATGGACGGGCCTGGGGGTCGGTGGCGGCGGCGGTAGGGTGGGCACACCGTGAGGATTCTCGTCACCAACGACGACGGTGTGAGTGCCCCCGGGCTTGCGGCTCTCACGAGAGCGCTGGTGGGCTGGACCGAGCGGGCGGGTTCGGGCGAGGATGGCGGGGACCCGCCTCACGAGATCATCGTGGTGGCACCGTCCTCCAACTACAGCGGCGCCGGAGCCGCCGTCGGTTCGGTCACCGATTCCACGACGATTCCGTATCAGCGGGCCTACGTCGAAGGGGCCAAGGCGGTCGAGGCCTACGGGCTCGATGCCTCTCCCGCGCTGTCGGTCATCGCCGGCGCCCTCGGGGCCGTCGGGCCCAAGCCCGACCTCGTGTTGTCGGGCATCAACCACGGCGTCAACGTGGGCCGCTCCGTGCTGCACTCCGGCACGGTCGGCGCCGCGCTGACCGCCAGCCAACTCGGCATCAGCGCGTTGGCGGTCTCGCTGCGCGTCGGCGACGGGCCTGACCCATGGGAGTCGGCGGCCGAACTCGCCGTCGCCCTCATTCCGCTGCTGCGGGCCGCGCCGGTGCGCACTGTGCTCAACCTGAACGTGCCGCACCTGCCCCTTGGGGAGGTGCGCGGCCTGCGCTGGGCCCGGGTGAGCGGCGCTGGCCTGATCAAGTCGGCGCGGGGCACAGGGGCCTGGGAGGCGCCCAACGAGGAGGAGATCGAGGGGCCGGCGGCGGCCGAGGCGGCGCGCTCGGTCATGGAGGGCGAACCGGACGAGAAGGGCGAGATCGTGCTGACCGTCGGATCGCCCTTCCCTCATTCGGGCGACCTCGGCCTGGCTGACTCCGCCGCAGAGGACGCCACACTGGTGGCCCAGGGCTATGCCGCCCTGACTGCGCTGCGCGGTCCGCGCGCCGAGGAGGACGAGGAGCTGCTGGGCACTCTCGATTTGGGTCTCGCGGCGGCGTTGGCGGGCTTCGACTTCGGCGGCTGAATCACGCCGTCGTCCGGACACCGAGCCCAGGCGTCCTTTCATCGAATCGCGGTGACATCGGTTTGATGGGGCGACCGTTCTGTTACCGATGGCCGAGAACACTGCTGAGGTGACTGCGCTCGACGCCAGCGGCGGAGCCGCCTTCATGAGTGCCGTGTCGGCCGAATCCAACGAGGCGTTGGCGGCAGGGATGAGAGACGATCGGCGCCGGATCGCTCGGGCCCAGGCGAGATTCGTCGTGCGCTTGGCCGAGTCCACCAAGCGCGAGATGTTCCGTGACGACGGTGCCACCTCGCCCGAGGCCTGGGTGGCCGAGTGCTTCGGTATCTCGGCGCCGACGGCCCGCTCGTTCTCCCAGGTCGCAGACAAGGCTCAGGACCTGCCCCACCTGGTGGGGTCCTTGGGGGCGGGCGAGATCTCCTTTGACAAGGTGCGGGCCGTCGTCGGCGTGGCGACGCGGGCGAGCGACCAAGAGCTGTGCGAAGTGGCCAAAGAGCACAGTGTCCGTGAGCTGGTCGAAGTGGCCCGCAACGTCGCCGAGCGGGCCCGGTCGGCTTCTTCATCGCCTTCACGTTCCGAACACGACAGCCGCTACCTGCGCTTCAACGACGGTCACCGCACCATGTCGCTGCAGGTCCCCAGCGAGCAGTACGCCCGCACCAAGGCCTGTGTCGACGCCTGGGCTGGCGCTCTCGCCTCCGAGGACGAGGACGAGGACGAGGACGGGGACGAGGACAGAGACGAGACGAAGACGCCTTTGGACCAGCGCCGCTGTGACGGGTTCATGGACATGGTGGACGCGGCGACTCCGGGCAGTCAGAGCCATGGCGGCGGGACCTCGTCGGATCGGGTGCCCGCGCCCAACCCGTTCTTCGTGGTGGCCCACGTTCCCCTCGAGGCCCTGGTGGAGGAGTCAGGCGAGAAGAGTGAGCTGGCCGCAGAGCTCGAGCATCACGGCCTGATCGACGTCGAGACGGTGCAGCGCATCGCCTGTGACGCCACCGTGGTCGTGGCGGTCGACGACGAGGCGGGCCACACCATGTACGAGGGCCGGGCCCGGCGCTTCCCCTCTGGTGCCCAGCGCCGAGAGATCATCCGCCGGGACCGCCACTGCCGGTTCGCGGGCTGTACCAACGCCACGTTTGTCATTGTCCACCACATCGTGCCGTGGAAACCCGGCGGTGGCACCGACCTGCCCAACCTGGTGCTCTTGTGCAAACACCACCACGGGGTGGTGCACCGAAAAGGATGGACCCTGACGGGCAACGCCAATAAGGAGCTCAGCATCAAAACCCCCACCGGCCGGGTCATGGTCTCGCGCCCTTCGCCCCTTTGGACGAGGGTGACGGCGGCTCGGCGGTCCGCAGGTTCGGGGTAGACCGAGCCGAGAGCAGCAACCGCGCCGTCGTTACGCCACACTCGTGAGGTGAGCCAGGGGGCAAACCGGAAAAGGAGACGCAAGCCCAAGCGCCCACTCCCCCCTGTCCCCGACTACGTGCGGTACACCGGCGGGGGCAGACGGTACTGGCGACTCGGCGGCCCGCTCACCAAGGACCACGAAGCCGCGGCGAAGGCGGCGCAAGACGCGAAGTCCCCCAGCCGGCTCGGGCGTGTGGTGTTGCGGATCCTCGGGGGTGGGAAGGCCACTCCGGGCCACTCCTCCTCAGTGATCAGGCCGCGATGATCAGGCGAGGCCGCCGGCCGAGCCGGAGGGCCGCAATTCGGCGATGACCGCGGGCGCGGGAGCGTTCAGGGCGGCCTCGATCACCTCGGTGATCTCTGAGCCCACGAGCTCGTCCCGCTCGAGCAGGGCGTCGCGCAGCGCCTCGACCACCTCCGGATGGGCGGTGACGATGGCCTTGGCCGCATCGCAGCTTCCCATGAGCAACGAGTCGAGCTCGGCCCGGGCCGCCGTGTCGCCGAGCACCTTGTCGACGAGGCTGCCCTCCAGATAGCCGTTACCGGCGGCGGCGACAGAGATGAGCGAGGTGCCCATGCCACAGGCACCGATCATCTGCGCCCCGATGGAAGTTGCGGCAGCCAGGTCCGAGGCGGGGCCGGTCGACACCTCGTCGAACCAGTGCTCCTCGGCCACCATGCCGCCCATGGCAATCTGCAGCAGCGCGTGCAGCTCTTCGCTGCTCTTGGTGAAGCGCTCTTCGGTGTCCGAGTGCTGCAGCAGTCCCAGCGAGTCCCGGCGCTTAACGATGGAGAGGACGTCGAGCTGGCGGGTCTGTCCCACGAAGTAGGCCACTGTGGCGTGGCCGGCCTCATGGGTGGCCACGCGGTCGCGTTCGTTCGGGGTGTAGATCGTCTCGTCGGTGACGCCGAGCTCGACGAGCATCTTGGCCTCAGCGACATCGGACAACGTCATGGCGGCGCGCCCGTGTGTCAGCGCGATGACCAGCGCCTCGTCCATCAGCCGTTCCAGCGCGGCTGGGGAGTAGCCGAAGGTCATGCCGGCGACGATGTCGACGGCGCCGTGCTCGTCGAGATCGGCGGCATGCGCCTTCTTGCCCAGGTAGTAGGCGACGATGTCGCCGCGGGCGCGGCGTCCCGGCAGCCCGAAGTAGATGGTGCGGTCGAAGCGTCCGGGGCGGACGAGCGCCGGATCGAGGTCGTCCTTGCGGTTGGTGGCCCCCACCACCAGCACGTTGGCGGGTACGACGGCCGGCTTGCGCAGCTTGCTGCCGTCGGGCAGGTAACGGTTGAGCAAGTCGAGCCAGGCCCAGGCGACGCGCTGACCCCGGGTCGGGGTGTCGAAGGACTGCAGCTGCACGAGCAGCTCGTTGACCACACCGGAGACGCCCTCGTTCCCGCCGCTGCCGCCCATGCCGCGCCGGGTGGCGCCGATCGCATCGATCTCCTCGATGAAGCCGATGGCGCCGCCTTCCTTGCGGGCGTGCTTGCGGAGCTGCTTGAAGAACGAACGGATCTTGCGGTTGGTCTGGCCGTAGTACATCGACTGGAACGCCGACGCGGACACGAACAGGAAGGGGACGTTGGCCTCCTTGGCCATGGCCTTGGCCACGAACGTCTTGCCAGTCCCGGGCGGACCTTCAAAGAGCACGCCGCGCCGAGCGGACCCGCCCAGGGCGTCGCGGAACGTCTGATGGGCGAGGAACAGGTTGATCGACCGGACGACCTCCGCCTTGATGGGGTCGATCCCGACCAGGTCCTCCAGCCCCACCTTGGTCTCGCCCGGGCGGATGAGCGTGTGCGGAGACCGCCCGGCGACCAGCAGCGGGGCCATCATGACCGCTCCCAGCATGACGACGATAAGGACGATCGGGATGGCGGTCCCGAGCCCGTGAGGCAGGTGGACCGTGGGGAAGATGCCGTGCCCGCTGATGCGGCGGATGACGATCCAGCCCAGGGCGAGCGCGGCGACGGCCACCAGGCGGCGGATCCGGGTCACCCGGTGGCGTTCCCGGGTCTGGGCGACGTCCGCCGTGCCGAGAATGCTGTCGCCCACGATCCCCGAGATCGACCGGCCGGCGCTTCTGGGCGCTTCCTCGCCGGGACGTGTGGGTGTTGGGACCTTGTCGGCAGGTCGACTCATGACCACTCCGTTCACTCCCCCGAGGACGTATTCCAATTTAGAGAATCCCATAGGGCCTATGACCTTGCGAAGTGACAAAAGTCATAAATAGTGGGTGGTTTCCTGCTCCGACACCCCTATTTGACCGGATTTTGGACCAATAGCCTCGCGGCGGGTGCCCACCCAGACCGCGGAGGGCTCTCGGCTCCCATCCGGAGAGGAGGAGAGGCCGTCAGGCGTCTCCCGTTCAGTTTCGGCGCCCACTTGGGAGGGTGCCGAGTACTGCCCTTTTGGCGGACCCCCGTCTGGGCGGGGTTGAATGTGACGCGCCGTCAGATCGGCTGGCGGCACCCGAGTCGGGAGCACACATGGCCGAGACCACCCAGCGCAACGAGAACCAACTCCTCATCGGGGGCAAGTGGGTCGATGCGTCAGACGGGACCTACGAGATCATCAACCCCGCCACTGAGGAGATCGTCGGGCTGGCCCCCAACGCCAGCGCCGACGACGCCATGGCCGCCGCATCAGCGGCCAAGGAGGCCCAACCGGGCTGGGCGGCCTGGTCGGCCGATGAGCGCGGCGCCCTCATGCGCGAGGCCGCGGCCGCCATCCGGGCCAAGTCCTCGGATCTGCTGCCGCTCGTCATCGCCGAGACGGGGGCCACCGCAACCGTCGGCTCGCGCATGCAGGTGCCCGTGGCCGCAGACCGCTTCGAGCGCTACTCCCGCGATCCTCGTGCAGTGCTGCAGACGGGGCTCGTCCCCCAGACGGCGCAGGCCACGCCTCTGGCACCGGGCGGGATCATCGGCGCCATGGTCAACCGCCAACCCCTCGGTGTCGTGGCCTGCATCACGTCGTACAACTTCCCCATGGTGAACATGGCGGGCAAGGTGGCCCCCGCGCTGGCGGCGGGTAACACCGTCGTGGTGAAGCCGGCGCCGCAGGACCCGCTCGCCATCGTGGAGCTCGTGCGCATCCTCAACGACGTCGGCTTCCCCCCGGGTGTAGTCAATCTGGTCAACGGCAACGGTCCGGCCTCCTCCGCCGCGTTGGTTGATTCCGACGAGGTGGACTGCGTCAGCTTCACCGGATCGACCCAGGTCGGCGTGACCATCGGCCAGCAGGCGGCCCGCACCATGAAGCGCACCCTGCTCGAACTCGGTGGCAAGGGCGCCTGCCTCGTCTTCGAGGACGCTGATATCAAGGGTGCCATCGGCTGCATTGGGTCCACGTGGTCCTTCCACTCCGGGCAGATCTGCACTGCGCCGACGCGGGCGGTGGTGCACCGGAGTGTGTTCGACCAGGTGCGTGACGGGCTCGTGCAGATGGCGGGTTACCTCAAGGTGGGCGATCCCACAGACACCGCCACCATCATCGGACCGGTGATCTCGGCGGCGCAGCGTGGGCGGATCGAGGCGCACATTCAGACGGCGATCGAGGACGGCGGCGAGATCGTCATCGGCGGAGAGCGCCCGGCGGACCTGCCGACCGGCTTCTACGTGGCGCCCACGCTCATCACGGGCGACAACACCATGCGGGTGGCCCGCGAGGAGATCTTCGGCCCCGTCATCACAATGATCCCCTTCGACGACGAGGAGGAGGGCATCGCCATCGCCAACGACACGGAGTTCGGACTCTACGACTACGTGTTCTCGAAGGACGGCGGTCGGGCACTGCGCGTGGCCAAGCGCCTGCAGGCGGGGCACGTCGGCGTCAACACCGCGCAGCGCCACCACGACGCGCCCTTCGGGGGCTTCAAGATGTCGGGCGTCGGGCGCGACGGGGGTGACTACGGGCTGCTGGCCTACACCGAGCCCCAGGCCATCATCTGGAGCTCGTAGACGTCCGGCGCGGCTCACGCTGCTGCGCCGCGGTTGGTCATCAGCCCATCGTCTTGGCGCCGTCGATCGTCTCGCGGATGATGTCCGCGTGGCCGGCATGCTGCGCGGTCTCGGCGACGATGTGCAGGAGCACGCGGCGGGCCGACCATGAAGCCCCTTGCTCGAACCACGGTGCCTCGGGCAGCCGGTGCGACACGTCCAGGGACGGCAACGTCATGATCAGTTCGTCGGTGGACCGGGCCGCCTCCTCGTAACGCTGGCGCAGGGCCGCCAGTGTCTCGTCGTCATCGACGTCGAAGGTGGTGGCGTGATGGGCGGAGCTGTCCGCATCGGCCGGGCTCATCGCCCCTGCGCCTTCGGCGATGAAGCGGCACCAGCTCCGCTCCATCAGCGTCACGTGGTTGATCAGGCCTCCGAGGCACAGCGCACTGGCCGTGGGGCGCAGGCGCACCTGCTCCTCCGACAGACCCCGTACGGTTCGCAGCAGGAGCTTTCGCTGCTTGGCCAACGCCCCGATGAACTCACGTCGCTCGGCTTCGCCGCTGCTACGGAGGTCGCTCATGGAGCCCACCGTAGGCTGTGGAGTAAGAACACAGCATGGCCACCTTCCCCCACACGCCGATGCCGGCACAGGGCCTCCCTCGCGACGAGGTCATGCAGCGTCTGATCACCATGAAGCAGGACGACCAGGACTGGCGGGGCGGTCGGGTGTTCAGCCTCGTCTACTCCGCCGGCGACGACGTGCACGAGCTCCTCTCTGACGCACTGGCGCTCTACAGCGCCGAGAACGGCCTCAACGTCCTGGCCTTCCCGAGCATCGGCATCATGCAGCACGACATCGTCTCCAACACCGCCTCGCTGCTGGGTGCCGATGACCCGGCCTCCGGGGGCGCCGTCGAGGGGTACCTGACCTCCGGCGGGACCGAGAGCCTGTTGCAGGCCGTGAAGACAGCCCGCGATGTGGGGCGCGACCGCGGCATGGCGCGGCCGCGTGTGGTGGCGGCCGAGAGCGCCCACGCCGCCTTCACCAAGGCGGCCGACTACTTCGACGTCGAGCTGGTGCGCGTGCCGGTCGACGCGGGCTTCCGGGTATCCGCCGACGCGCTGTCGGAGGCCTGCACGGACGAGACGATCATGGTGGTGGGGTCGGCCCCGACGTATCCCCAGGGCGTGATCGACCCCATCGCCGACATTGCCGGGCTGGCCTTGGAGCGTGACATCCTCTGCCATGTCGACGCCTGCATGGGTGGCTTCTTATTGCCCTTCCTGACCGACCTCGGCCGCCTGGACGAGCCGTTCGACTTCCGGCTCCCGGGCGTGACCTCCATGTCGGCCGACGTCCACAAGTACGGCTACGCGTCGAAGGGGGTCTCTGTGATCCTCTACCGGACACACGAGCTGGCCCGCAAGCAGCTGTTCGTGACCACCGACTGGCTGGGCGGGTTCTACGCCTCGACCGCCATGGCGGGGACCCGGCCGGCGGGGCCCGTCGCCGCGGCCTGGGCCGCCCTGATGCACATCGGCCGTGACGGCTACCTCGAGCTCACGCGCGTCGCGCACGACGCGGCGCTGGAGTTGCGTGCCGGTATCGAGTCGATCGATGGCCTCGAGGTGCGGGGCGATCCGCCGGCGACGGTCATGGCGTTCGGCGCCGTCGATGGCGACACCCTCGACATCTTCGCCGTCGGCGAGCGGCTGGCCGCCGACGGGTGGTATCTCGACCGCCAGAACCGGCCCGACTCGCTCCACGCCACCGTGCACGCCGGCAGCGCCGCCACCGTGCCCGCGCTGGTGACCGACCTGCGGCGTGCGGTCAATGAGGTGGGGTCGAGCCGCACGGAGCAACGCGACACCACCTATGGGAAGAGCGATTAGCTCCTCGCGATCATCGGGGCTCGAGGGTGACCTCGTCGACGTAGCACCAGACCCAGTCCTCGCCGGGCTGGAAGGACTGCATGAGCGGATGGCCCGACTCGTGGAAGTGCGCCGTGGCATGCCGGTTGGGCGAGGAGTCGCAACAGTTGACCTCCCCGCACGACAGGCAGAGGCGCAGGTGCAGCCAGGTGCCGCCGATCTTCATGCATTCGCCGCACCCGGTGGGCGTCTGTGGATCGACCTCCGTGATCTGGTCCAGATGAGTACACGCAGCAGCCATGGCTGTTCTCCTGTCGTTGCCTATGAAGCCGTCATGCCGCCGTCGACCGGGAGGACCGCGCCGGTCAGTCCCGACGAGCTCATGCCGCAAAGCCAGGCGATCAGCGCGGCC
>Ga0302311_10006524_pt1 | contig 12044 bp, 10 predicted proteins | sample III_Palsa_N1_3_FD_200449 | JGI IMG/M metagenome (GOLD analysis project Ga0302311, IMG submission 200449) | Peat permafrost microbial communities from Stordalen Mire near Abisko, Sweden - III_Palsa_N1_3 | ecosystem: Environmental > Terrestrial > Soil > Palsa > Peat permafrost | place: Sweden...
ACGACAAGTACGGGGATTACGAACTCAACGCGGAAATGAAGCAGCATGGCCTGAGGCGCACCTTCTTGCATGCGCAGCAGGTGGCCTTCGAATGGCCGGGATCCGGTGTGCCGTTCCACGTCAGCGCGCCGCTGCCGGCGGAATTGTCGGCGGTGATCGATGCCATTACGCCCATGAAGCGATCGGCGAAGCGGGCGGCGCCGAGAGCATCCGCTGGCGCGGCAGCAGGTGGTAGCGCAAAGAGCGGTGGGCCGAGGGCCGGCGGAGGGAGGACCGGCGGACCGCGGACGGGCGAGGCCAGGGCAAGCGAACCGAGGAGTGGCGGGGCAGGGGCACGCCGACCGAGGGCTGATGGCGCTAGGACTGACGAACCGCGAAGTGGCGGGGCAAGGCCAAGCCGACCGAGGGCTGGCGGGACAAGAACTGACGGGCCGAGAGCGGGCACCGCAAGGGCCGATGGGCCGAGGGCTGGCAACGCAAGGGCTGGTGGGCCCAAGAGCTCTGCGCGTCCGGCGCGAAAGAAGTCATCGCGCGGCCGCGGTTAGCGGAAGGGCGGCCTAAGACCGGTCAGCCGGACCGAGGTCGCCTATGGCAAATCAAAGCCCACATCGCGCAACACGCCACACAGGCGAATCAGCGGCAGCCCGATTAGCCCCGTAGGGTCGTTGCTCTCGATGGATTCGCACAATGTGATTCCCAGGGCTTCGCTCTTGAAGCCGCCTGCGCAATCCAACGGTGATTCGCGCGACACGTAACGCGCGAGGGTGGCGGGGTCCAGTTGCCGGTATGTAACCCGCGTGGTGTCGACAAATTCGACCAGCGCAGCCGTCCGTCGGTTGACCACGGCGACCGCCGTGATAAAAGCAACGGTTCGCCCAGAGCAGGCCTGAAGCTGCTCGAAGCACTTGGCGGTCGTGCCCGGCTTGCCGAGAATTCGGTCGTGTTGCGATGCGTCGGTCAGCAGGGCGACCTGATCGGAGCCGATGACCCACGCTTCGGGGTGGCGTTCGGCCACCGCCTGGGCCTTCAGACGGGCTAGGCGAACCACCAGATCGGCCGCGCGTTCGCCCGGCTGGGGCGTTTCATCGACCCCCGGGGAATGGCATTCGAAGGGGATTTGCAGGCGTGCGAGCAATTCCCGCCGATAAACCGACGTGGAGCCCAAGATCAGCGGAGGCGGGGACTTCAAAAACAACGACTTGCAACCGATTCATTTTTGACAGAGGTGGGCATGGGCCCTATTATACGCGGCCCATGGCAGCCGGCCCGCCCGACCTCGTTGATTGCGTACGCCTGAGTACGGACTCGACGGAGTTCGACCGCGAGTATGAGCTTGGAGATTTGCCGCGACTGAAGGATGCCCTTGCGTCGCTGCGCGGCACTCTGAGCGTGCATTTCGCCTTTGCGATCCTGGCTTCGGGACGTCCTGGAGCAGAGGTTAGCATCGAGGCGACTCCGGAGCTGGTATGTCAACGCTGCATGCAGGGCAGGGACTTGGCCGTGACGAGCGGCAGTGAAGTGGAATTCGCAACTTCCGACGAAGCGGATGCTGCGGATTCGGATCGAGAGTTATATCGGATGAATAACGGACAGGTGTCGCTGCGCGATCTGGCCGAGGAAGAATTATTGTTGGCCCTGCCACATGTGTTCATGTGCGATACGCCGGATACTTGCGGCAGGGCGCCAAGCTACGCAATTGGCGATGAGATGCCCGGCGAGACTGGCGATATGCGCCGGCCGTTCAGCGCGTTGCAGGATTTGTTGAAGAAAACTTGATAGGACATAGCACCCATGGCAGTTCAGAAAAGCAGAAAGACCCCCTCCAAGCGCGGTATGCATCGCTCTCACTCCGCGCTCGCGGCTCCTGCGGTATCCATCGATTCGAAGAGCGGCGAGACGCACTCGCGTCATCGCATCTCTCGCGATGGCTTCTATCGCGGTCGTAAGGTGCTTCAGACCAAAGCCGACATCGCCGCCAGCGAAAGCGACGAATAGCCCGCTCGCGCAGCGGGGAAGTGACCTCCGCTCGAACATAGCCGCATAGTGACTGCGCTGCTTCACATAGCCATCGACGCGATGAGCGGCGATCGTGGGCCATCAACCTGCGTGCCCGCAGCGTTGGCTACGGCACGCGAATTTCCCGATGTAAAGTTCACCCTGATCGGCCGTCAGGCCGATCTCGAGCATGAGATGGCGGCCGGTCCCGCCGCCGCCAATATTTCCTGCGTATTCGCCGGCGAAGTTGTCGAAATGACGGACCACCCGCGCGAGGCGCTGCGCCGGAAGAAAGACTCTTCGATGCGCCGCGCTCTCGACATGGTGAAGAGCGGTGAGGCCAGCGCCTGCGTCAGCGCCGGCAATACCGGCGCCTTGATGGCCATGGCGCACTTCGTGCTCAAAATGCTTCCCGGGGTGGAACGGCCGGCCATCGTCTCCATGATTCCGGCGCGCGGCGGCCACACCTATATGTTGGATCTGGGTGCTAATGCGTCGTGCACGCCGGAACAGCTGCGTCAGTTCGGCGTGATGGGATCGGTGCTCGCCGCCGACCTCAAGGGCGCCCACGAGCGGCCGCGGGTGGGCCTTCTCAACATCGGTGAAGAAGAAATCAAAGGCAACGACATCGTCCAGGCCGCGCACGCGTTGATGGCGGCCAGCGACCTCAACTATGTCGGTTTCGTCGAAGGGCATGATATTTTCTCCGGCAAGGTGGATGTGGTCGTAACCGACGGGTTTACGGGCAACGTGGCCCTCAAGACCATGGAGGGCGCGGCGCGTCTCATTGCCGATACTTTGCGTGAGGAATTCAAACGCAATTTCGTACGCAAGCTGGGCGCTTTGGGTGCGCGGCCCGCGCTCAATGCGCTGCGCACGCGGATGAACCCGGATCGCTACAATGGCGCCACGATGGTGGGTTTGAACGGCATCGTCATCAAGAGTCACGGCGGCGCCGATCTTTTCGGTTTTCAACGCGCCATCGAGGTGGCAGTGCAGGAGGCGCGCAACGGCGTCCCGGAGCGCATCGCTGAACGGTTGGGCGCCTCGCACGGGGCTTGAAGGATTTATGTACTCACGTATCGCCGGCACCGGCAGCTACCTGCCCGAAAAAATTCTGACCAACGCCGATTTGGAAAAGTTGGTCGATACCAGCGACGAATGGATACAAAGCCGCACCGGCATTCGCAGCCGGCATATCGCGGCGGAAGGCGAGACCACCACCGATCTGGCCGAGCATGCGGCGCGGCGCGCCATGGAAGCGGCGGGCGTGACCGCGGCGGATATCGATCTCATCTGCGTGGGCACGACGACTCCGGATTTGGTGTTTCCCAACGTCGGCACATTGCTGCAGGAACGGCTGGGTATTCATGGCTGTCCGGCCTTCAGTTTGGAAGCGGCCTGCACCGGCTTCGTGTATGCCCTCAGCGTCGCGGATAAATTCGTACGCCTGGGTGAATCCAAGTGCGCCCTGGTGGTCGGCGCCGAGACCCTGACGCGCATCGTCGATTGGAAAGACCGCGGCACCTGCGTGATATTCGCCGATGGTGCGGGGGCGGTGGTGCTGAAGCCCTCGGAGGAGCCGGGGATCATCAGCACGCGCCTGCATTCCGACGGCAAGTACAAAGATTTGCTGCACTATCCGGACGGCGTATCCAAGGGCTTCCATCTGGTGAAAGAGGGTAAGGCCGGCGTGCAAATGAAGGGCAACGAAGTCTACAAGGTTGCCGTCAACACGTTGGGACAGTTGGTCACCGACACGTTAAGCGCCAATGGCATCAGCAAGGATCAACTCGATTGGCTGATACCGCATCAGGCGAACATTCGCATCATCGAGGCCATCGCCAAGCGGCTGGCGTTGCCCATGGAACGAGTCATCGTGACCATCGGCGATCACGGCAACACGTCGGCGGCATCAGTGCCGCTGGCGCTCGATACGGGCATACGCGATGGCCGCGTCCAACGAGGCCAACTCCTGCTGCTCGAGGCCTTCGGCGGGGGCTTCACCTGGGGCTCGGCGCTGGTTCGTTACTGAGCGCGTTTATGTTCAGGCAATCAATAGCGCCATAGCGTGTTCAATGTACCGCTGGTGATCGCGGCGTTGCCGTAACCGCCGAACATCCAGAAATTACCCTGTTGATCGGTGAAGGGCACCATGTACAGGAGAGCGCCCGACACGTTACCCGCGGCCGGCGTGCCTTGCGTGCCATACACGGCAACTGCATAGACGGTATTGGCACCGCTCACCCACGTCCATTCGTTTGAGCTTGGGGTGTATTCCCACAGATCATTCAGTGGGTTGTAACTCCCCACGGAATCCACGCCCACGCCGCCAAACAACCATAGATTGCCCACACTGTCCGCCCAGGCGATGGCATGTTGGCGAGCCCCGGGAACATTGCCCGCCGCGGCCGTGCCCTTGGCGCCATACGTGCCATTTTGATTGACGGTAGAGGCGCCGCTCACCCAGCTCCACTGACCCGAGGCCGGACTGTACCGCCATAGATCGTTCAAATTGCTGCCGGTGCCGTTCGAGTCAAAGCCAATGCCGCCGAACAACCAGAGATTGCCGGCCGAGTCCGTCCAGCTTATAGCGGTGGCGCGCGCGCCAGGCACGTTGCCGGCAGCGACAATACCCTTGGTGCCATAGATCCCGCTCGCACCGGTCGTGCTCGAGCCGCTCATCCAGGTCCATTGTCCCGAGGCGGGACTGTATCGCCATAAATCATTCAGCAACGTGCCGCCCGGACCATAGCCGCCAAAAAACCAAAAGTTCCCGGCACTGTCGACCCACGAGACGAGCTGGGCACGTGCACTGGGCATATTGCCGGCGGCGGCGGTGCCCTGGGTACCATACACGCCGGCTGCACCACCCACGTTCGAGCCGCTCACCCAAGTCCATAGCCCCGTGACTGGGCTGTACATCCACAGGTCGCTGTAACTGATGCTGTTACCGTCACCGCCAAACAGCCAGAGATTACCGGCGCTATCGCTCCAGCTGGCAGCGTTTTCGCGCGCTCCGGGTGAATTGTTGGCTGCGGCGATGCCCTGCGTTCCATAGACGGGCGCGGCCGTGAGGTTGGTGCTGGAGCCTCCCATCCAAGTCCATTCACCGGTGCTCAAGCTGTACCTCCACAGATCCTCCTGAACGCCCTGAGTATCCGAGACGTTGTAGCTGTAACCCCCGTACAACCAGAGATTGCCGGCGGTATCCGCCCAAGAAGCAGGATCGTCGCGTGAGCCGGGCATGTTGTTGGCAGCAGCCGTACCCTGGATGCCATAGATGCCGGCGGCATTCGGCGTGTTGGCGGGGCCGCTTTCCCAAGTCCACTCGCGCGTCGCGCAGGCCACGAGCACGCTCGTGACGAGACTCGCGGGCATGGTGCCCGCGCCATTCGTCACCGTGCAGGTGAGCCCTGACGGTTGCATCGCCACGGCGACTGCGTAGCTACTGGTATAAGCCACCGCGGTGGGCATGGTGAATTGCGCTGCGCCGGCCGCCACGGTGAGACGATCGCTACCATTCTTGAGGACCAAACCGCCGGTTGTGAGCCCGCTGATCGCGCCGCCCAGCGTATAGGCATTATCCGCACAAGCAACAGTGACACTCGTGACGTTGCTCGCCGGCATGGTTCCCGTGCCGTTGCTGACCGTGCAGGTCAGACCCACGGGCTGAGTGGCCACCGTCACGGCATAGGCGCTGGAGTAGGCCACCGCTGTCGGCAGCGTGAAGCTCGAGGCATTGGCGGATAGCGTGACCTGATTATTGCCATTGCCCAATACCAAGCCGCCTACGGAGAGGCCCGTGATGCTGCCGCCGAGCGGGTAGGCGAGGTTCGAGCAGGTCACGGCAATGTTGCCGACATTCGCGGCCGGCATGGTTCCGCTACCATTGCTGACCGTGCAGTTCACGCCCGTGGGCTGCGTCACTATCGACACCGCATAGGCGCTGTCATAGGCAAGGACGCCGGGCAACATGAAGGCGCTCGACCCCGAGGCAACGGTCACCTGAGTGGTGCCGTTGGCGAGAACCAAGCCGCTGCCGTCGAGCCCTGTGATGGCGCCACCCAACGTGTAAGCCTTATCCGAACAGGTCACCGCGACGTTATTGATGCTGGAGCTGCCCGCCGTGCCCACGCCGTTGGCGACACTGCATGTCATTCCTGTGGGCGCGCTCGCAACGCTCACCGAATAGATCGATCCGCTGGTCAACACCGCGCCGAAGCTGAAAGTAGAGGCATTTGCGTCGATCGTGAGGCTCGTGCCCTGGCCGGTCAGCATCAGGCCCACCGCAGTCAACCCCGAGATCGTCCCGCTCAGCGTGTGCGCACTGTCTATGCAGGTCACGACGACGTTGCTGACGTTGGCTTGGACTTGCGCACCCATACCGTTCGTCACGTGACAGGTCTGTGCAGTCGGTTGTTGCAGTACGGTGACAGTGAAGGCATCGCCCGGCGCGAGCACCGGGCCGAAGTCGAAGCGGGTTTGTCCGGGGGTGGTGAAAAGCGTGGTACTGGGTCCGCCGCTGACGCCCAGCACCAGCCCGTACGATGATAAACCGGCGATCGTGCCGCTCAGAGAATACGTGTCGCCAGGCGATGAATTTCCACACCCGGCCAGCACCCATGGAATGCCCAGGAGCAGGCAGGGAAGCCCTGTGCGGCGCAGACGAGAACGAGAGCCACTGATGGATCGATCGGCCGACATACCTCATCTCCGGGCTTGCTGTTGGGCACGCGGTCGATGAGCTGCTGATCTCCCCGATGCGACGTATTGGACGTCATATCGGTGCAATGCGGGAATTCTTGAGGGTCCAGTTAATGCTACTGGGATTCAAGCACAAAGAAAAACGCCGCGGGGATTAGCCGCGGCGTCTTTGCGTTCAAATCAAATGCTCGAAATTTACTTCGACACTGACTTCTTGAACATGCGATCGATCTTCTCGTTGATCGCTTCGATGGCGGTCGAGTTCGACTGGGCCGTGGACAACGCCTGGTTCGCGGTGCTCTGCGCGCCGGAGGCGGCGGAAGAGGCAGCGGCGGCGGCGCTGTTGGCAGCGGCGGCATCGCTAGAGGCCTTCGCCGTGTCGCTCTGCAGCTTGCTGACCTGGGACTTCAGATCGTCGATCTGAGCTTGGATCGGCTTCAGGTCGGTGCAACCGGCGAACGCGAGTACGCAGGCGGCGGCGGCGGTGGCCTTCAGTGTCGTGTTAAATGTCATATCAATATTCCCCTAGGGTTAATTCATTTGTTTCGCAAAGCCCGACGTGTTGTAGCAAGCAGGTCCAATCGGGCTCACATGCGTCGCAACACAGTCGCACATAAAGCCAAATTCGCGACGCGAATGCAACTGATATGAGCTAACTGTCGGGCAGCAGCGACTATTTTGCCCCAATTTGTCGCCGAGAAATTAATTCCCCGTTAAAAAAAGCCGTTTCAGGTGTAATTTTTACAGCAGATCGCAGCTCATGCACCGTCGGTGTGCAACTCCGTTACTGCGCGATGCCCTTGATTGATGGCCGAGTCCGTGTATGCAGCACCGCCCGAGTCGGAGTTCGCGATGGTAATTCGGCCGAAACGTGCGCGGCCCAGTACATGCGGCTGTTGTTCCTCGGGAACGTCGGGATCGAACAGCGGGTTGAATTCGGGGGCATAGCCATGCGGCCAACGATTCACCGTAATAGCCGTAATATCCCGGGCCGGATCGAAGCCTCCATCCCTCAAGGTGCGCCCGAGCTGGTCGCGAATATTCCGCTCGAAGGTTTCGAACGAGGTGCTAAGAAGGTCAGCACGACCGGCACGATTTTGATCATGTTCCGGCAAACCGGCCTTGCAAGGAGTACGAACCATGTGGACCAGGACGGGGTCCTGGGGTGAGTTCGATCCCTGGTAACCGCCGATAGTCACGTGCGGGTTCAAATGGAAGTAACTGTGATAGCCGCCCGGTGCATAGACGCCGTAGACTTTCAGCTTGTCGAAGGCCTCCCAGTTACGCAGTGCGACACTGGTGTAGACCAGGGGCGTCTTCACCAATTTGTGCAGCGCCTCCTTCTGGCTATCCGGTAATTCGGGGCAAAGATAGGGAATCATCATGTTGTAGCAGGCCAGCACCACACCGCCGGCGCGCGCGGTAAAGGGCTTGCCGCCGCGCAGATAGGTGACTTCGACTTGTTTTGCCGACTCCTTGGATCCCAGGTGATGGGCGCGGGTGACAATGCTGCTCAAGCGTAGGCGCACTGGCGCGGCGGGACGGTCGAGTTCGGCATAGTTGACCCGCGCAGTGACGAGGTTGTCGACGCCGGTGCCAGGCACGGCGTCGGGAATCAGATTGCGAACCAGGAGCCGTGCGATGGTGGCATTGCCGTCGGGGAAGTGCAGGCGGTATGACCCGCCGGTGTCCTCATAGCCCTTGGCCGTGTGACCCATGTGGGGGATGGACCCCTTCGCGAGTTGCATACCCTGAAAACCCGGGAGTTCGAAAACCCAGCAGTCGAGGGCGTTTACGGCATCGGTACCCACTCCATACTCACCCATGGTGCGTGCGTAATAGAACTTGAGCACCATGGGATCGGCCTGCACCACATCGCGCAGGAAGGCTTCATAGCTCATGCGCGACAAGCGATTTTTCTTTGCGGTGGATGAGAGGCCTGGCATGTAATCGATTTTCGCCGTTTCGATTTGCACTATTTGCCTGCGGGCGAGATCCGACAAGGGCGCCTCGCGCAGAGCTTCCTCCAGGGGGATGGAGTCGTCGCGCTCATAGGCGCCGGGGCCCGCGACCAATTTGTCGGCGCCGAAAGTTTCTTGGTCGAAGAATGTCGCGGGCCTGAGGCCACGCTGCTTATAAAATTTCAAATGTTGCGTGCTTTTGATGAGCGCCGGGACGTCGAGCCCCAGTGTCTTCAAGAGACCGGCGGCAACCGGGCCATAGGGACGCGGGCTGTCGATTTCCAGTGTGCCGCCATTCATCAAATGTAGCTGCCCATTCAAATTAAATTCGTTGCGCTTGGCATGGCCGCCGAAGTCATCGTGGTTGTCCAGGATGAGAATGCGGCTCTTGGGAGCTTTCGCGCGATAGAAGTGAGCGGCTGCGAGGCCGCTGATCCCGCCGCCCACTACGATGAGATCGTATTCCTCACCGGTGTCCGTCGCAGCCGGCCAGGTATGGCCATCGCGCAGCGCATGGGCATCCTCGAACGACCCGGGATGACTGCCGCGCATGCCGTTGAGTAGCGGTGGATAGTAGCCAAACGCATCCTGGGCGGCGCTGGGCATCGACGCGACGGCCGGGGAATCGGTGAGGGCACCGGCGAGGAGTGGCCCTGAGGCAGCTACAGCGGTGCCAATGGCGACGCCATTCAGAAAATCGCGGCGAGTAATGGGGCGATCCATGCCCAGTAGCTGATCCCGGGATTTTTGTTCTTTTTCTGTCATGAGGGACTATCCGGACCGAATTTGACGATTTGGCAAGTTACTCTGCCCTTGACCCACTTGCCAGACGCCATGACCTGTATATAATACCAGGACTGGCTACATATACAGGTGATGCATGTCGGACCTCACTCCTCGCCAAACTCAGATCTTGCGACTCATTCAGGACGCCATATCCGAAAGCGGGATGCCGCCTACTCGGGCCGAAATCGCTCGCACGCTGGGATTCAAATCTCCCAATGCGGCCGAAGAACATTTGCGTGCCTTGCAACGCAAGGGGGTCATCGATCTCATTCCCGGTGCGTCGCGGGGCATTCAACTCAAGGACATTCTTCGGGAGCAGCTGGGTCTGCCGCTCATCGGGCGAGTCGCTGCCGGCCGGCCTATTCTGGCCGAGGAGCATATCGAAACGCGTTATCAAATCGACCCGCAATTATTTCAGCCGACGCCGCATTATCTTTTGAAGGTGCAGGGCATGAGCATGAAGAACGCGGGCATTCTGCATGGCGACCTGGTCGCGGTACATCGCACGCCCGAGGTACGTAATCGCCAGATCGTCGTGGCTCGATTGGAAAACGAAGTCACCGTCAAGCGCTACCGACAGGAAGGCACCATCGTTTGGCTGTTGCCCGAGAACACCGATTTCGAACCTATTCGGGTCAATCTCAAGGAACAGCCCATGATCATCGAAGGGGTCGTGGTAGGTGTGCTTCGTCGCGGTAAAGACGTGGATGCCGCGTGAGGCCCACATTGATCCGTCTTTGGCGCTTGCGGACATCTTGGCTGATGCGCGAGTTTGGAAGTTAAAAGACACGTCGGTCAACCTGCCTCCATCTCGTCCGGTTTGGTCCACCGGTCGAAGCGCGCTGGATGCGCGCCTGCCAGGCGGAGGTTGGCCGACGGCGTCGCTCGTCGAAGTATTGTTGGGCACAGCGGGCTTGGGCGAAGTTCAGTTGTTTTTGCCGGCTCTGGTGGAATGCCAGCGCAGAGCGGTGGTGGCTCCCTGGCTGGTGTGGATTTCTCCGCCGCATGAGCCTTATGCGCCGGCTCTGGCGCAACAGGGTATCGATCTCAGTCGATTGTTGGTGGTGCGCCCTGCGAGCGCCACCGAGGCCTTGTGGGCCGCCGAACAGGTCTTAAGTTCCGGGGTGTGTGCGGCCGTTCTGTTATGGCTGCAAGGTACCGATGATCGTTGGCTGCGACGGTTGAAGCTCGCTGCCGAGACGGGGGGCGCGCTGTGCGTGTTGTTTCGTCCGGAGCGGCATCGCTTCGAGTCCTCTCCCGCCAGCCTGCGACTGCTGCTCACTCAGGGCGAGCCGGACATTCATCTCGAACTCGTCAAGGTGCAAGGCGGCCGTCCCGGACCTGTTGATTTTCAGGTCCAATGAAATTGCGCAGGCGGTCCGGTGTGGCCGAGAGGCCAGCGACCGTGGACTTGTTCGCACCGGCGTTGCCTACGAACGTCGCGAGCGTCAAACCGGTCCCGCCGATCGTTTTACGACCCGATCCGCAACCACCGCCGCGTCCGCGTTCCGCGCAGCTGTGGTACGCCGTGGTGTTTCCGGAACTCAAGGAGTCGGAGGCGGCGGCCATGCTGCAGCGTCTCGGCGCTTGCGCGTTGCAGTTCACCTCACTGGTCAGCATCGAAATGCCCAATGCGTTGCTGCTGGAAATCAAGGGCAGCGTGAAATTGTTCGGCTCGTTGCCTGACTTGCATGCGCGTATGGATGCTGCGTGGAGCGGGCTCGAGCTGCGCGCCCAGGGAGCGATCGCGCCCACGGCTCTTGCGGCGCTGTGGTGCGCGCGCGTCGGCAAGCGGGCTTGCATCGAAGAGGCAGGAGCGTTGACGGGGGAGCTGGCGCAGTTGCCGTTGGGCTGTACGGCGTGGGATGTCCAGCGGCTGGAAACCCTGCACGCCATGGGCGTTACCCGGGTGGGAGAGCTGCTGCGTCTGCCGCGGTCCGGTCTTGCGCGCCGCTTGGGGCCTGCCGCTGTGCTGGATCTCGATATGGCCTTGGCGCGCCAGGCGGCGCCGCGCCGAGCATTCATTCCCCGCGAGCGATTTCGCGAACGCTGCGATTTCGAAACGGAAATCGAGACCGTCGTTTACTTGCAGAAGGCGCTCGAGCCCTTGGTTGAACGCTGTGCGAAATTCTTGCGCGAGCGGCAGGCGGGTGTACAGGCCTTGGAGCTGCGGCTGCGGCATCGAGTGAAGCCTATGACACGCGTGCGTTTGGGGCTGGCCAGCATCACAGGCGAGCAGCGTCGCTTGTCGGATGTGCTGGAGGGGAAACTGAACCGCTTGGAGTTGAGTGCTCCCGTGCGGGGCATGGAATTGCTGTCGGGATCCTTGCGGCCTCTGTCCGCTGCTTCCGTGGATGCCTTCGCGGGCGGCATAAGTGCGGGTGAGGCGGTACCGCACTTGGTGGAGCGCCTGCGGGCGCGGCTCGGCGAGACGGCGGTGTATGGAGTGATTTCCGTCCCCGAGCATCGGCCCGAAGCGGCGTGGCAGCGAGTGCAGGAGTTGAGCTTTTCAGTCACCGGCGTGCGTGGCCTGCGGGTACCCGCCGTGTCGACCACCGGCTTGCAGGACGAGGTGCCGCGGCCGGTGTGGTTGTT
>Ga0302311_10006529_pt1 | contig 12042 bp, 10 predicted proteins | sample III_Palsa_N1_3_FD_200449 | JGI IMG/M metagenome (GOLD analysis project Ga0302311, IMG submission 200449) | Peat permafrost microbial communities from Stordalen Mire near Abisko, Sweden - III_Palsa_N1_3 | ecosystem: Environmental > Terrestrial > Soil > Palsa > Peat permafrost | place: Sweden...
TGCTGTTCGTCGTCATCCCCAAGGGCTTCTTCCCGCAGCAGGACACGGGCTTCATCTTCGGCAGCGCGCAGGCCGCGCAGGATTCGTCGTTCGCCTCGATGAACCGGCGCCAGGTGGAATTCGCCGACATCATCCGCCAGGACCCGGACGTCACCGGCGTGGCGATGTTCGGCAACTCGTCGCAGTTCAACCTCGGCAACTTCTTCATCGCGCTCAAGCCGAAGGACGAGGGCCGCAAGGTGAGCTCCGACGAGATCATCGCGCGCCTGCGTCCGAAGCTCGCGAAGGTGGAAGGCGCCTCGCTGCTGATGCAGTCCGGCCAGGACATCAACGTCGGCGGCCGGCTGGCGCGGACGCAGTACCAGTACACCATCACCGACGCCAACCTGGCGGAACTCGACGAATGGTCGCCCAAGCTGCTGGCGCGCTTCCAGCAGCTGCCGCAGCTCACCGACGTCGCCTCCGACCTGCAGAGCGCCGCCACCACCGCCACGCTGACGATCGACCGCGACCGCGCGGCGAGCTTCGGCATCACGCCGGCGCTGATCGACGCCACCATCTACGACGCGGTCGGCCAGCGCCAGGTGAACCAGTACTTCACGCAGATCAACAGCTACCACGTGGTGCTCGAGGTCACGCCGAAGCTGCAGGAAGATTCCAACCTGTTCAGCAAGCTCTACCTGACCTCGCCCGTCACCGGCAAGCAGGTGCCGCTGTCGACGTTCGTGAAGGTGGACACCAGCAAGACCAGCTACCTGACCATCAGCCACCAGAGCCAGTTCCCCGCGGTGACGCTGTCGTTCAACCTGAAGCCGGGCGCGTCGCTCGGCCAGGCGGTCGAGGCGATCAACAAGGCGCAGGCCCAGATGGGGCTGCCCGAGGCGTTGACCGGCTCGTTCCAGGGCACCGCCCAGGCCTTCGGCGACTCGCTCAAGAGCCAGCCCTACCTGATCGCGGCCGCGCTGGTGGCGGTCTACATCGTGCTGGGCCTGCTGTACGAGAGCTACATCCACCCGCTGACGATCCTCTCGACGCTGCCGTCGGCCGGCGTGGGCGCGCTGCTGATCCTGATGGCCGGCGGCTACGACCTCACCGTCATCGCGCTGATCGGCATCATCCTGCTGATCGGCATCGTGAAGAAGAACGGCATCATGATGGTGGACTTCGCGCTCACGGCGGAGCGCGAGCAGGGGCTCAAGCCCGAGGAGGCGATCTACCGCGCCTGCCTGCTGCGCTTCCGCCCGATCATGATGACCACGATGTGCGCGCTGCTGTCGGGCCTGCCGCTGATGCTGGGCCACGGGCAGGGCTCCGAGCTGCGCCGTCCGCTGGGCTACGCCATGGTCGGCGGCCTGGTGCTGTCGCAGATGCTGACGCTGTTCACGACGCCGATCGTCTACCTCTACCTCGATCGCACGCACTACTGGTACGAGAAGAAGAAGGAGGCGCGCAAGAAGCGCAAGGCCGCCAAGTCGATCAGTGCCGACGGCACCGACGCCGACCGGAGCCTGCCGGTCGTGGTCGAAGAGCCGAAGCATTGATCGCGTGCCGGCCATGAAGCTGCTGATCGTCGAGGACGAGCCCAAGACCGCCGAGTACCTGCAGAAGGGCCTCACGGAACAGGGCTGCGCCGTCGACGTGGCGCACAACGGCGTCGACGGCCAGCACCTCGCGCTGGTGCACGACTACGACGTCATCGTGCTCGACGCGATGCTGCCCGGCATCGACGGCTTCACGCTGCTGCGCTCGCTGCGCGCGGTCAAGCAGACGCCGGTGATCATGCTCACCGCGCGCGATTCCATCGAGGACCGCGTGCGCGGCCTGCACGACGGCGCCGACGACTACCTCGTCAAGCCGTTCTCGTTCCTCGAGCTGCTCGCGCGCCTGCAGGCGCTGCAGCGGCGCGGGCGCGCGCAGGAGCCGACGCAGCTGAAGATCGCCAACCTGCAGATCGACCTGATCGCGCGCAAGGCCTGGCGCGGCGCCGAGCGCATCGACCTGAGCGCCAAGGAGTTCGCGCTGCTGGCCGTGCTGGCGCGCCGCCAGGGCGAGATCCTGTCGAAGACGGCGATCGCCGAGCTGGTGTGGGACATGAACTTCGATTCCAACACCAACGTCGTCGAGGTCGCGATCAAGCGGCTGCGCGCGAAGGTGGATGCCGCGTTCACTCCGAAGCTGCTGCACACGATCCGCGGCATGGGCTACGTGATGGAGGCGCGCCACGACGCCCCGGCGGGTGGATTCGACGAGGAGTCCGCGCCATGAGGCGGTCGATCACGGCGCGTCTCATCGCGATGTTCGCGCTGGCGACGCTGCTGACCTTCAGCATCATCGGCGTCGTGCTGTATTGCGTGCTGGAGCGCGAGCTGATCCGCCACCAGAACGACGACCTGAACACCAACCTGCAGAACGTCGGCTACACGATCCAGCGCTTCACCGACAGCGTCGACCACTGGAACCGCCTGGAGACCAAGCTCGACGCGATCACCCCGGCCGACGGCAGCCTGCGCTTCTGGGTGATGAGCGACGACGCGCGCTTCAACTACGGCAAGGGCCTGGACGAGATGGAGCGCGTCAACCAGGGCGAAGCCGGCTACGGCGAGCTGACGCTGCCGATCAGCCAGCGCACCTACCGCACGCGCTCGATGCGCATCGCGCCGCTGCAGGAACGTCCCGCCGTGCGTCTGATCGTGGGCGTCGACATGGCGCCTTTCGAGCACACGATGCGTGCGTTCGTCGTCGCGCTGACCTTGCTGTTGCTGGGTGCCATGGCGGTCGTGATGGGCATGGGCTGGTGGATCGCGCGCATCGGGCTGCGTCCGCTGCAGCGGCTGTCGACGGAGGCGCGCGCGCTGCGTCCGAAGACGCTGTCGCAGCGCCTTCAGCTGGAGCACCTGCCGGTGGAGCTGGAAGACCTCACCGTGGCCTTCAACGGCGCCCTCGGCCGGCTCGAGGACGCCTACCAGCAGCTCGAAGGCTTCAACGCCGACGTCGCGCACGAGCTGCGCACGCCGCTGGCCAACCTGATCGGCGGCACGCAGGTCGCGCTGTCGCGCCCGCGCAGCGCGAGCGAGTTCCAGGAGACGCTGCAGTCCAACCTCGAGGAGCTCGAGCGGCTGCGCTCCATCGTCAACGACATGCTGTTCCTGGCGCGCGCCGACCAGGGCGAGGCGGCCACCGGCGTCACGGCGGCGGACGTCGCGCACGAGGTCGAGATGACGATCGAGTTCTTCGAGCCGCTGCTCGACGAGACCGGCGCCACCGTCGCGATCGAAGGCGAGCTGCGCGCGCAGGCGACGATGAACATCGCGCTGTTCCGGCGCGCGCTGTCCAACCTGCTGCAGAACGCGATCGAGCACTCCGCCGCGGGCGCGCGCCTGGTCGTGACGATCACGCCGCGCGCCGGCGCGACGTGGATCTCCGTTGCGAACCCGGGCAAGACGATCGCCGCCACGCACCTGCCGCGCCTGTTCGACCGCTTCTACCGCGTCGACTCGTCGCGCCACGACACCGGCGAGATCCACGGCCACGGCCTGGGCCTGGCGATCGTCAAGGCGGTGGCGTCGATGCACGGCGGCGCGACGCTGGCCACGAGCGACGACGGCATCACCACCATCGCGTTCAGCATCGCGAACTGACCCGTCCGGCGCCGACGACCCTCTCGTCAGAACCCTCGCGCCGCGCCGTTCGGGTCGCGCTGGTCGGCGTAGCCGTAGAAGCCGGCCGGCGTGATCTCGATGGTCTGCGTGTCGCCCATCGCCTGGCGCTCGACGACGTTGTGGCCCATGCCGCGCAGCAGCGCGATCGTGTCCGGGCTCAGGCCGCGCTCGATGCGCAGTTCGTCGGGCAGCCACTGGTCGTGGAAGCGCACGGCTGAGCCGGCCTCGGCCGGGTTCATGCCGAAGTCGATCATGTCGACCAGCACCTGCAGCGTCGTCGTGATGATGCGCGCGCCGCCGGGCGAGCCGGTGGCCAGCCACGGCTTGCCGTCCTTCAGCACGATGGTGGGCGACATCGAGCTCAGCGGCCGCTTCAGCGGGCCGACGGCGTTGGCGTCGCCGCCGACCAGGCCGTACGCGTTGGCCACGCCGGGCTTGACCGAGAAGTCGTCCATCTCGTTGTTCAACAGGATGCCGGTGCCCGCCGCGACGATGCCCGAGCCGAAGTTCGTGTTGAGCGTGTAGGTGACGCTGACGACGCTGCCGTGGTCGTCGGCCACGGTGAACTGCGTGGTCTGGTCGCTCTCGTAGGGCTGCGGCCGGCCCGGCTTGATCTGCGACGACGGCGTCGCGTGCGCCATGTCGATCAGGCCGGCGAGCTCCTTGGCGTAGTCGGGCGAGGTCAGGCCCTTGACGGGCACCTTCACGAAGTCGGGATCGCCGAGGTATTCGGAACGATCGGCGTAGGCGCGCTTCTCGGCCTCGGCCATCACGTGGATCGTCTTCGCGCTGTTGTGCCCCCAGTCGCGCAGCGGGAAGTTCGACAGGATGTTGAGGATCTGGATGACGTGCACGCCGCCCGAGCTCGGGGGCGGCATCGACACGATCTCGTAGCCGCGGTAGCTGCCGCGCACCGGCACGCGCTCGACGACCTTGTAGTTCTTCAGGTCGGCCGCGGTGATCAGGCCGCCGTGCGCCTTCGCCTCGGCGACGATCGCGGCGCCGATCGGACCGTCGTAGAACGCCTTCGCGCCGTCGCGGCTGATCAATGCCAGGCTCTTCGCGAGGTCGGGGTTGCGCAGGATGTCGCCCATGCGCGGCACGTGGCCGTCGTGGAAGAAGACCTTGCGCGTGCTGTCCCAGGCGCCGAGATGGTCGTGCTCGGCGGCGAACGCGTCCGACAGCGACTCGTAGACCGGAAATCCGTTGCGGGCCAACGCGATCGCCGGGGCGATCAGCGTGGAGCGCTGCATCGTGCCGTAGTGCTCCAGCGCGTAGGCGAGGCCAGCCACGGTGCCGGGCACGCCGATCGCGGCCTGGCTGAACAGGGACTTGTCGACGATCACCTTGCCGTCGGCGTCGAGGTACATGTTGCGCGTGGCGGCCGCGGGCGCGGTCTCCCGGAAGTCGATCGCGGTGTCCTTGCCGGTCCTGCCGTCGTGCAGGATCATGAAGCCGCCGCCGCCGATGTTGCCGGAGTTGGGCTTGGACACCGCCAGCGCGAAGCCCACCGCCACCGCCGCGTCGACGGCGTTGCCGCCGTGGCGCAGCACGTCCACGCCGATGTCGGTGGCCAGCGTGCTCGCCGAGCTGACCATGCCGTGCCGCGCGTACACCGGGTGGAAGATGGTGTTGTCGAGGTCGTAGTTGATGAAGCCGGTCGCGGTCGGCCCCGACTGCGCGCTGGCCGCCGGGGACGTCGCGGCGAGCGCGGCCGCCAGCGCGGCGACAAGGCACGACACGGGCAGCGCCCGGCGGATGGACGTGCGGGACAAAGGCGAAACCATGGGCAGGATTCCTCGTGGCGGAGTGGACGTTGCGGGCGATGGTAGTTCGGCCCGGGCGTTCCGTCAGCCGCGGCGGCCGATGCCGTGGTGCAATACGGCTCTTCGAGCGTCACTATTTCCGTTGGAGCCACTGACCAAATGCCGACTCGCCTGCCCCGCCTTCTCGCCGCCACGGCCAGCCTCGCCGCCGCCCTGCTCGCGCCCGCGACCCACGCCGCCGCGCCTGAGCCCAAGGTGCTCAACATCTACAACTGGTCGGACTACATCGCCGACGACACGTTGAAGAACTTCGAGAAGGAGACCGGCATCAAGGTCAACTACGACAACTACGACACCAACGAGATCCTGCACGGCAAGCTGGTGGCGGGCAAGACGGGCTACGACATCGTCGTGCCGAGCGCGCACTTCGCGAAGATGCAGATCGAGGCCGGGCTGTTCCAGAAGCTCGACAGGACCAAGCTCACGAACTGGGGCAACCTCGATCCGGCGCTGCTGTCGCTGATGGCCAAGGTCGATCCGGGCAACCAGTACCTGGTCGACTGGCTGTGGGGCTACATCACGGTGGGCGTCAACACCGGCAAGGTGAAGGCGGCGCTCGGCGGCATGCCGATGCCCGACAACCCGTTCCAGCTGATCTTCGACCCGAAGTACGCCGACAAGTTGAAGAGCTGCGGCATCAGCTTCCTCGACTCGCCGTCCGAGGTGATGCCGATCGCGCTCGGCTACGTCGGCAAGCCGGCCTACAGCCGCAACGCGGCCGACTACGCGGTCGCCGCCGACATGCTCAAGAAGATCCGCCCGGACGTGGGCCGCTTCTCGTCGTCGGGCTACATCAACGACCTGATGTCCGGCTCGGTGTGCGCGGTGCTCGGCTACTCGGGCGACATCAACATCGCCCGCGCCCGCGCGATCAAGGAGAAGAACGGCAACGACATCGTCGCGTTCGTCCCGAAATCCGGCGCCACGCTGTTCTTCGATTCGATGGCCATCCCGGCCGACGCGCCGCACCCGCAGAACGCGCTGCTGTTCATCAACTACATCCTGCGCCCCGAGGTGCACGCGTCGCTCACCAACAAGGTGTTCTACGCCAACCCGAACAAGGCCTCGCTGAAGTTCGTGCAGAAGGACGTGGCGACCAACCCGAGCGTGTTCCTGAAGCCGGAAGACCTGGCCCGGATGACGGTGCCCGACACGCTGCCGCAGGACATCAAGCGGGTGCAGACGCGCACGTTCCAGACCTTCAAGTCGGCACAGTGAGCGTCCCGGCGCCGGACCGGAACTGGCCGGGTTCCGGCCCGTTGATCGGGCTTTAGGAACGCGGGCGGCTGTCTACGATGAAGGTGTGGTGAGAGCCTGTCGGCTGGCATCGCACCCGACCCATCAGGAACCCGCCATGCGCATCCAACCTCATTCTTCCGCCGCGAGGGCGGCGCCGGCAGCCGCTGCGAAGTCCGGCCGCACGGCGCACACGCCGGCGATGAAGCCTTCGACGTCCGTCCCGGCCGCCGCCGCCAAGCCGGCCGCGGCCAGGAGCGCGGCCGCCGCCGCGCCCAAGGTCGCCACCTCGGCCAAGGCCGCCGAAGCCGCCGCCAAGCCCGAGACCTACGGCGGCGCCGGCAGCCTGCTCGACGCCCACGCCTGAGCGCCCGCGCGCCGCGCGCGCGAGACGACCCCATCCGACTCCGGCATGGGGTCTTTTGCCGTTCCGATTGGCCGTTCGCGGCCCGTTGCCTAAGCTTGCGCGTTCCACCATGAGGGAATGCATGCCCAAGAAGACATCCGGCGCGAAGATCGCCGCCGCCTCCAGCCAGATCGACATCGGCATCAGCGCGAAGGATCGCGCCGCGATCGCCGACGGCCTCAGCCACCTGCTGGCCGATACCTACACCCTGTACCTGACGACCCACAACTTCCACTGGAACGTGACCGGGCCGATGTTCAACACGCTGCACGTGATGTTCATGGGCCAGTACACCGAGCTGTGGAACGCGGTCGATCCGATCGCCGAGCGCATCCGCTCGCTGGGCCACCACGCGCCCGGCTCGTACGCGCAGTTCGGCCGCCTGAGTTCGCTGCCCGACGCGCCCGAGACGCCGCCCAAGGCGCTCGAGATGGTGCGCGTGCTGGTCGCCGGCCACGAGGCCGTCGCGCGCACCGCGCGCAAGCTGTTCCCGCTCGCCGACAAGGCCGGCGACGAGCCCACCGCCGACCTGCTGACGCAGCGCCTGACCGTCCACGAGCAGACGGCGTGGATGCTGCGGTCCCTCCTGGAAGAGTGACCAGAAGCCCATCGTCGGGCGTTTCGACACCAAGGACTGCCATGCGCGTCGCGATCGTCACGTTCGACGGCTTCAACGAACTCGACTCCTTCATCGCGCTGGGGTTGATCAACCGGCTGCGCGCGGCCGGCGTGCACGCGGAGATCGCCAGCCCGTCGGCGCAGGTGACGTCGATGAACGGCGTCACCATCACCGCGCAGCAGCCGCTCGAATTCGTGATGGACGCCGACGCCGTGCTGTTCGGCAGCGGCATCTACACGCGTGCGATCGCGGAGAACGCCGCGCTGATGGACCGCATCGTGCTCGACCCGACGCGCCAGCTGATCGGCGCGCAGTGCTCCGGCACGCTGCTGCTGGCGCGCCTGGGCCTGCTGGGCGACGCGCCGGCCTGCACCGACCTCACGACGAAGCCGTGGGTGATCGAGGCGGGCGTGCGCGTGGCCGACCTGCCGTTCGTCGCCCGCGGGCCGATCGCCACGGCGGGCGGTTGCATGGCGTCGGCGTATCTCGCCACCTGGGTGATGTGGCGCGCTGCCGGCCGCGAGGCCACGCGCCAGGCGCTGCACTACGCCGCGCCGGTGGGCGAGAAGGACGCGTGGGTCGACCACGCGCTGAAGGTCGTCGGCGACACGTTGGGCGAGTCCGCGACGCCCTGAATTGTTTCGATCCGCTACAAGCGTGGGGGAACGACAGCTTGCGGTCGGAAAGCGGCCCGCGGCGCTGGCATGATCGCGCCTTTCCAAGGTCGAGCGGAGAGGTTTCCAGACATGGCCCAAGCCCACAACAAGCCCCTGCAATCCGGCGCGCGCGTGGCGCTTGCCTGCGTCGCCGTCGCGGCGCTGGCACTCGCTGGTTGTGGCCAGAAGAAGACGGAGCTGGGCCAGGGCGGCTCGGTGATCGGCGGCTCGGCCGGCCCGGCCGGCGCGCAGAACGCGAGCCACGAGCTGCTGAGGTGCGACGCGCCCGTCGCGACGATGGCGCTGGTCGAGAACCCGAACGGCTACACGATGGCCGGCGGCTACAACCTACCCCGCTCGCCGGTGCCGCTGGTGCGACTGATCGCGCAACAGAGCGGGTGCTTCCGCATCGTCGACCGCGCCGCCGGCCTGAACGCGACGATCGAGGAGCAGAAGCTCAAGGACGCCGGCGTGCTGGGGAACGCGGTGACGGTGCGCAAGGGCCAGGGCTACGCCGCGCAATACACCATCACGCCCAGCCTCACGTTCAGCGAGCAGGACGCCGGCCGCCAGCTCGATGGCGTCATGAGCCACATCCCCGTGCTCAACAAGTTCGTCGGCCTGGCCGACAGCGTCAAGCTCAAGGAGGCCCAGGTCGCCCTGCTGCTGACCGACAACGAGACGACCGAGCAGATCGCCGCCGCCACCGGCTCGGTGCGCGTCACCGACCTCGGCATGGCCGGCCTGATGCTCGGCCGCGCCGGCGGCGCCGCGGGCGCGGGCTGGAGCAACACCAACGAAGGCAAGGTGATCGCCGCGGCCTTCCTCGATGCGCACAACCAGCTGGTGACGCAGCTGCGGGCGCTGCAGGCCAAGGACCTGCCGCCCCCGGTGCCGACGAAGCAGCGGGCCGGCTGAGTCGCTGCCTGGTCAACGCGCCGCCGCCGGCAGGTGGCGGTCGAAGAAGGCCGCCACGGCGTCGTCGATCCGGCGCGTGCTCGCGGCGCGGTCGAAGCCCGGCGGGTCGTTGAGCAGGCGGCCGAGGAGGCCGGGAAGCCTGGCCGGCAGCGGCGACAGCGCCGCGCCGTGGCCCGCGTCCGGCAGCGCGACGAGGAGCTCGCAGGGCTGGCAGGCCCGCAGCACGCGGTCGGCATGGAAGCGCGGAACGAGCCAGCGGTCGGCGCCGGCCGTGACCAACCCCAGCGGCACGCGCGGCGTCGCCAGCGAGGCCATGTCGAAATCCGCGGCCGCGGGCACGGCGGCGGCGACGGCGGCGACGCGCCTGTCCTCGTACGAGATCGGCGCCGTGTCGGCGAAACGCGCGTCGATGATCCGGCGGGCCAGCCATTGGCGTGGGCCGTCCAGCCAACCGCCGGTCAGCTCGGTGGCCAGGCCCACGCACGAGGCGAAGTCGGCGGCGAGGTCGGCGTCGCAATGCGTCTTGAAGCCCGCGCGCGACCAGCGTCCGCCGGCCAGCACCAGGGCGGTATGGCCGCCCGCGGAGACGCCGTAGACCCCGACCTTGTCCAGCGCCAGCAACGGCGCGAAGCGCGGATCGGCGCCGATCGCGTCGATCGCGTGCGAAACCTCGGCGGGCCGGCGCGCCCAGCTGTCCGGCCCGGCGTCCCGGTCGTCGTGCCAGTTGTCGGCGCGATGCTCCGGCACGGCGACGACGTAGCCATCGTCCACGAGGCGCCGCGCCATGTCGGCGTGCACCCAGGCCGCGCCGCCCGATCCGTGCGAGATCACCACCAGCCGCCCGTTTCCAGCGCGCGGCGCTCCTTCCGGCGCGACGCTCAGGCGCAGCGCGCGCGGTCCGCGCTCGATCGTCTGCTCGGGCGCGTCGGACGGGTAGTAGACCGTGATCGGGCAGCCGTCGGCGCCGGGCAGCTCCGTCAGGCCCATCGCGGCACACTCGGGGGCGAGAGTCGTTCCGGCGACCGCCAACGCGGACAGCAGGATCAAGAAGCGGCGCATCGTCGAATTCCCGTGGCAATGCGGCCCGGGGCGGGCCGCGAGGCCTCGACGATGCGGATGCGCCGCGCCGGCGTCTTGCCGAATCCCGCAAGCGCACGCGTTGTCCGGCCCGATTTCAGGAATCGGCCAGCTTCCGGCGCCGGAATTCGGTCGGCGTGAGGCCGGTGTCGGCCTTGAACGCCCGGTTGAAGGGGCCGATCGACTGGAACCCGGCGCCGAGAGCGATGGTCAGGACGGGCAGCCCGCGGCGGGCGGGATTGGCCAGTGCGGCCCGCGCCTCGGCCAGACGCAGGCCGTTGAGGTAGGCGCTGAAGTTGCGATGCCCCAGCCGCCCGTTGATCAGCTTGCGGAGGCGGTACTCAGGCACGTCGAGCCGGAACGCGAGCGCGGCGATGCCCAGGCCTTCGTCGCGGTAGGCGTGATGCGTGGCCATCAGCCGTTCGAGGGCGGCGAGGAGCCGGTCGTCGGCGCCGTCGACGGGGCGGGTGGCGATGGGGACTCGTCTCGCGCGCGTGGGCGGTCCGCGGTGTTCCGGCGCGGCAGCCCCGGATCGCCCGGCGGCCGCGGGCACAAGCCTGGGCTCGGGCGTGGCTGCGATCGCGCCGTTGCCTTCGGGCCGTGCCGCCCACGGACCGGCTGCATCGAGTCGCAGTGCCCGCCATGCGACCATCGCCAGCAGCGCGAGGAGCATGCCTGCGTCGGCCGTCGCCTCGGGCCCGACGAGCCGGCCGCCCTGCTGGCCCAGGCGCAACAGCTGCTGGCCCAGCGCGTAGGCGAGGCCGCCGCCGACGACGAGCAGCCCGAGGCCGCGTGCGGCGTCGTCCGCGTCCGTGCGGCGCGTCAGCAGCGCCCTGAGCGCGAGCGCGGCGAACGCCAGCGGCAGCAGGCGCAGCGCCAGCGTCGCAGGTGCGGCGAACGAGCTGGCGCCGCGCAGCGTCAGCGTGCAATGCAGCACCGCCGCGCCGGCCACGGCGGCCCAGGTGGCGGCGTCGGCGCGGCGCAGCACGAAGTGCGCGTCGACGAGCGCCCGGGCGAACAGCCAGAAGACGACGGCGTTGCCGACCGAGACGGCCGCCAGCGCCATCGCGACGGCCACCGGCGCCGCAGCGGCGAAGGCCGGCGCCGTGGCGAGCAACTGCAGCGCGAGGCCGCCCGCCAGGGCCGCGGTCACCCGGCCCAGCGGCTGGCGCACCCGGCCGCGCAAGGCCAGCAGGCCGAGCACGGACAGCAGCGCCAGCGCGGCGGCGCGCAAGGCGGTGTCGAGGAGCGTGAGCGGCACGGCGTCGGGCATGGTCTGCTGGCGAAGCGGGGTTCGGCGGCGGCGCGCCGCGAGTCGTCGTTCGAAAGCATAGCCAGCTCGCCAGTCCGCGTCGACCGCCCCGCCGGCGGCCGGGCGCCAGGAAATCGGCCGTTTCGCCGCCTGCGGCGTCGCCGATGCCAGAAATTCGACGCTCCGATCGGGCGCACCACACCCGGCGGCGGCCGACCCGCGATAATCACGGGTTCCCCCGCACTCAACAAGCGTCCGCCCGGATCCCGGGCCGGCGCACACCGCCATGTCCGCCGATCTCGCCACCCAGGTGCGCCGCCGCCGCACCTTCGCCATCATTTCCCACCCGGACGCGGGCAAGACCACGCTCACGGAAAAGCTGCTGCTGTTCTC
>Ga0302311_10006531_pt1 | contig 12039 bp, 8 predicted proteins | sample III_Palsa_N1_3_FD_200449 | JGI IMG/M metagenome (GOLD analysis project Ga0302311, IMG submission 200449) | Peat permafrost microbial communities from Stordalen Mire near Abisko, Sweden - III_Palsa_N1_3 | ecosystem: Environmental > Terrestrial > Soil > Palsa > Peat permafrost | place: Sweden...
GTGATGCGGGCTGTGCGCCGGCGCATTGCCGCGCGCACGCTGGCGCCCGGCGCCAAGCTGCCGTCGATCCGCGTCATGGCCACCGAGATGGGTGTCTCCAAATCCACCGTGGTCGAAGCCTATGACCGGCTGGCCGCGGAATCGGTGATCCGCTCGCGCCGCGGTTCGGGCTTCTTCGTCGCTGGGCATTTGCCGCCTCTCGCCTTGGCCGAAATCGGACCCAAGCTCGATCGCGCGATCGATCCGTTGTGGGTGTCGCGCCAGGTGCTGGAAGCGGGCGAGGGGACGATGATGCCGGGCTGCGGCTGGCTGCCGGACAGCTGGCTGGCTTCGGACGAATTGCGCCGCGCCATGCGCAGCGTCGCCCGGAATGTCGATTCGGCGCGGCTGACCCGCTACGACATGCCGCTGGGGCTGACGGCGTTGCGCCGGCTGCTGGCGCGCCGACAGGCCGAGCATGGCATCGAGGTTTCGCCCGATCAGATCATCCTGACCGACAGCGCGACCCAGGCCATCGACCTTCTGTGCCGTTTCCTGCTCGAGCCGGGCGACATCGTGCTGGTCGACGACCCCTGCTATTTCAATTTCCACGCCCTGTTGAAGGCACACCGGGTGCGGGTGATCTCGGTGCCCTACACGCCGGCGGGGCCGGATGTCGCGGCCTTCTCCGCCGCCTTGGTCGAGCATCGGCCGCGGCTCTATCTCACCAATGTCGCGCTGCACAATCCGACCGGGGCCACCATCGCCCCGGCCGTGGCGCATCGGATTCTGCGGCTGGCGGAGCAGCATGATCTCACCATCATCGAGGACGAGGTGTTCGCCGATCTGGAACCCGAACCCTCGCCGCGCCTTGCCGCCTTCGACGGGCTGGAAAGGGTGGTGCAGGTGGGCAGCTTCTCCAAGGCGCTGACGGCGGCGGCGCGCTGCGGCTATATCGTCGCGCGCCAGGATTGGATCGAGCCGCTGATCGATCTCAAGATCGCCGTCAGCTATGGCGGCTCGCGGCTGCCGGCCGAACTGACCCTGGCGGTAATGACCGACGGCAGTTACCGCCACCATCTCGACCGGTTGCGGGAGCGGTTGTCGCGGGCCATGGGCGAGACGACGGCGCGGCTCAAGGCGCTGGGGATCGAGCCCTGGACCACGCCGCGCGGCGGCATGCTGATGTGGTGCCGTCTGCCCGAGGGCGTGGACGCCGCCGATCTGGCCCGGCAGGCGCTCAAGCGCGATATCGTGCTGGCGCCGGGTAACGCCTTCAGCCTGTCGCAGTCGGCGGCGCAATATATGCGCTTCAATGTCGCGCAGGCCTCCGATCCCAGGCTGTACCGGACGCTCGAAAGTCTTTTGCACGGCTCCTGAAAGGGGCGCTCTGGACAGGTTAATCTCGTTAGGGTAGTAAATATATTTACGATAAACTCTTGATAGAGCGTGCCTGATGGTCACTTCAGCGATCACCGTTCAGACGATTGCTCAAGAACTTCCCTACGGTTACACGGTCCCCCTCAGCAAGCTTTTCACCACGACGACGTCCGCCGGGCTGCCGATCACCGAATACATGTTCAGCGAAACGGGTGCCGGGGCGATCGCGCTGAACGGGGCGCCCAATCTCGCCACTGCCACGCAGACGGCGCAGGGCGAGGTGGTGGTCTCCGCCAGCGATCTCTCGAAACTGTCGATCTCGGCGACGGCGACCTCGGGGATCGCCGATCTCTACGTTTCGGCGTTCGATGGCGTCAACTGGAGCACAGCCACCGGCGAGGCGCTGACCGTCACCACCAATGCGGCGGCGGTGTCACCGACGCCTAGCCTGATCATGCAGGCGGGCAGTTCGATCGCCGCAACCAGCCTGTTCACGGTATCAGGTGATATCAATTCCGATCCCAGCTTAACCGGCTACACTTTGGATCCGGCCCCAGGCTCCGGAGTCATCTACGGTAACGGCGCCTATAACCAGGCCGCCGGAACATATGCCGGTACCTTCGAGGTCAATGGCAGCGAATTCAATTTTCTGACCTATCAGGCGCCGGCCAAACCGGGCTACTACAATTTCGTCATCAACGTCTGGCCCGGTGTCAGCGGGCAGCCCTGGAGCGATTGGGAACAGGTCAACGTCACGGTCACCGGTCCGGCCACCACGGCCGCGATCGAGATCCAGAACGCCGCCGCCAACCAGCCGCTTCTGGCCGCCTTCGTGTCGGACAGCGCCGCCAATGTGTTCGCCGCACTCGACAAGCTTCAGGCGAACCTGGCGACGGGCATCCTCGACGGCGTCACCCTGACCGACAGCGACACGCCGGTGGAGCAGATCACCGCCAGTCAATTCCTGCAGGATCGCGGCGTGATCGCCTTGATCTCCGGAACGTATTCCTTGTCGATCACCGGCATGACCGCGGCCGAAGCCCTCTCCCTGGCGGCTCCCGCCAGTATTCCGCATCTGACCTCGGTGACGGTGAGCGACAGCGGCGCGACCCTCATGGCCGATCTGGATGCCTTGCAGGCCGTGGCGTCGGCCGATCATCTGACGGCCCTCATCGCGACGGACGCCACGCCACCCACCGTCGATATCACCGCCAAGCAATTGATCGCGGACTCCACCGCAGTCTCTCTGCTGTCGGGGGTCTCGCTCGCCGTGTCCGGTTCCGCCAGCGAGATTTCGGCGTCCCTCGATACGCTGCAAGCCCTGGCGGCCGGCAAGACATTGGGGAGTGTCACGCTGAGCGGCGGGGTGCCCGCTCTGTCCGTTTCGGCCGCTCAAGTGTCGGCCGATAGCGGAGCGCTCGCGGCCATCACCGGCACCTACACCCTGACCGTCGCCGCCGGTTCCTCGGCGGTCGATATCACCGGTCCCGCGGGACATGCCGTCACCGTGCAGTTCTCCGGCGACGAGAGCCAATACAGCGTCAGCGTCACCGACGGCGGGCTGACGGTCAGCCAGGGATCGCTCATCGACCACCTGTCCGGCGTCGCGGCGCTCCAATTCGCCGATTACACCGACATCGTCGCCCAGACCCCGGGAAACGGCGCGGTGACCACCGGCAATATCACCGAACTCTACGGCGCGGTGCTCGGTCGCGAACCCGATGTGGGCGGGCTGGCCTATTACCAGAGCTATCTCCAGGCGAATCCCAACACGCCCTTGCTGCAATTCGCCGAATGGTTCCTGTCGTCCGCGGAATACACCTCGAACCCGGCGCACGTTTACGCCGAGAGCACGGCGGGCGACACTCAGTTCATCGAAGACAGCTATCAGAACCTGCTGCACCGAACGCCCAGCGCCGCGGAGGTTTCCTACTACGAAACCAACGTGCTCGCGCCCGCCATCGCCAATCTCACGCCCGGAACTCAGGCTTACGCGGCCGCCCAGCTTCAGGCGCATGCCCAGATGCTGGTCTATTTCTCGGCCTCGCCCGAGTTCCTGTCCGACGTGCAGATCACGGCGGGAAATCCGGCCAGCGCCGAGCATTGGCTGCTTCTGACTTAGCGCCCCAGACTCTTCGGCACGATAGAAAAACTTCACGCGAGGCTGTTTGCGGCCACGACTTCGTCACAATCTGCTGGTGAAAATAGTGGCCGATCAATCTCGTGATCGTCGCAGGCGGAGAAAAGAGCTCATGCGGACCCCAGCGTTGATTGCCCTTTTTGCCGCGGGGTTTCCCGCTTTTGCCGCCGACCGCCATGTGGCCGTCACGATCTATCCGGGTAACGCCGCCCTGGTCGAGGATACGCGGGTTACGGAATTTCCGGCCGGGCGTAGCGTGGTCAGCTTTCCCGACGTTTCGGCCAATATCCGCCCGGAAACGGCGTCGCTTAATGCCGAGGGCGTCGGTATCGTCGAGCAGAATTTCGATTTCGACCTGCTGACGCCACAGAAGCTGATGGAAAAAGCGCTCGGCCAGCCCATCAAGATCGTCCGCACCAATCCGGGCACCGGTGCGCAGGTAGTGGAGGATGCTACGGTCCTCTCGACCCAGCAGGGCGTGGTGCTGAAAGTCGGCGATCATATCGAGGTGTTGCGCGACGACGGCATTCCCACGCGGGTGCTGTTCGACAAAGTGCCTGACAATTTGAGAGCCAAGCCGACCTTGTCGGTCATGGTCGCGTCCAGCCATGCCGGGGCCCGTCCCGCGACGCTGCGCTACATGACGACCGGGCTTGGCTGGAAAGCGGATTATGTCGCCAATTACGACGAAAAAGCCGCCACGCTGGATCTGCAGGGCTGGGTGACTCTAACCAATACCACCAATGTTTCCTATGACGACGCCAAGGTGAAGATCGCCGCCGGCGCGTTAGGCAGCGGTACGCTGAATCAAGGCGGGCAGAACGACGCCCTGGCTCTGTTCGACCTGCCCGAGTCGGTGACGATCGCCGACCGTCAGGCCAAGCAGGTCGGCATGGTGACGCTTAAGGGCGTTCACGCCGAGAAGGTCTATCACTTCACCCAGCAGCAATTCTTTCCCGCCGTCGCGGTGCAGGGAAGTAAAGCCGACGTCATGCTCCGCTTCGAAGCCAAGGATGGCAGCGGGACCAGTTGGCGGCTTCCGCGCGGTTCCTTCCGCGCTTTCATCAAGGATTCCAAGGGCGACGCCCAATTCGCCGGTGAGACGCAGATCTCGGACATCATGCCGGGCGCCAAGGTGGAGGCGCCGATCAGCAAGGCGTTCGATATCGAGGTAACGCCGAAGCTGGTGAAGGAGGAGCATTTCGGGGACCGTGGTTCGCGCCGGTGGATGGAGTACAAAGTCGGCAACGCTTCCTCGGCGGAGGTCTCCGTCGAGGTCGAGCAGCGCTTCTTCGGCGGCGACATACGCGCCGTCGATGAAAGCCAGCGCGGCGCGATGCTGGATGCCCATCGCCGGCTCTGGGTCGTGAAGGTGCCGGCCCATGGCGAAACCGTCCTCACGTCCGAGACCGAGCAGGAATGGTGAAGGCCGCCGCTGTCCTTCTTCTGCTGGCGGCAAGCGTCTCCGCCGCGGACGTGGTGTCGAAAGCACCCGATGCCGTTTCGGCCACGCTCTATCAATCCTATCGCGGCATGCCCGATGTGGCGCTGATCGTCGAGACGCGGACCGTCGAACTTCCAGCCGGCGACAGTGTCTTGCGCTTTGACGGTGTCGCTTCTTCGCTAATTCCGGCTACCGCGCAGATATTGGGCCTGGCCGAACCGGCGCGGGAAAGCGACTTCGATTTCGACCTGTTCGACGCCGCGACCGTTTTGCGCAAGAGCGTCGGCCAGAGTGCCGATCTGGTCGAAACGCCGGTGAAAGCGCCTGAGATTCACCATCGTGGAACGCTGGTCTCCAATCAGGGTGTGCTGGCGCTGAAGGGGGAGGAGGGCGTTGAGAGCTTCGGCTGCGGCGGCCCGTCCGCCCGGCTGGACGTACCAATTCCCGTCGGTTTGCGCGCCGTGCCGTCGCTCTCGGTCCATCTGCATAGCGACCACTCGGAAAAGCGGGTGGTCCATCTGTCCTATCTGGCCGGTAATTTGCGCTGGCATGCCGCCTATGTCGCCAAGATCGCCGAGAACGGCCGGCGCCTTGCGCTGATGGGCCGCATCGTGCTCGACAACGACACCACCACCAGCTTCACTAATGTGCCGACGCGCTTCGTCGCCGGTGAATTGAACCGGACCCGCGCGACGACTCCGCCCGCGATTGCGGCGCAAGCCGTGCAGCGCGATTGCTGGAGTTTGGCGAAGTCGACCGATCCCGTCGGCTGGGATCCCGGCGCCGATTATTTGCGGCGAATGGTCGCGCTGATGGAGCAGCAGGCACCGGTCGGCGTCACGGCCAATAAGATGATGATGACGGCGAACGCGGTTGCGCCGGTGTCAGCCCCGGCGATAGTTCCCGGCGCGCAGCAAAACTTCGTGACGCAGGAATCGCTGGGCGATCTCAAGCTCTATCGTTTGTCAGAGCCGGTCCGCATCGCCGCCAGGCAGCAGAAATTCTTCGAGTTCCTGTCATTGCCTTCGGTGGAGGCGGAGCGAATCTACCTGGTTACCTTTCCGAATGCGACCACTGTCGAGGGAGCTTCCGCGCAGGCGGTCTGGCATGTCGAGAATCTTGCCGCCAAAGGGCTGGGCAAGCCCTTGCCAAAAGGCGCGGTGACGCTCTATGCGGGAGGCGTCTATTGGGGCGACGACGTTGTGCAGTCCGATGTGGCCGACGGCGGGAAATTCGATCTGCACGGCCCGAGACTCGGTGAAGTGGTTTTCGATCATTGGGTGACTTCGGAGAGCCGGTCCCAGGGAATGATCGAGCGTACCCACATACTGATCCTGCGGAATATGCTTGGTGTCGAGGCCGTGGTGGATGTTCCAAAGGCTGCTGGGGACAGAGTGAGGCTGGATCCGCACGAAACGCGCCGTTTGACTTACGACACTTCGGATCGCTTCTAGTTATAAGGTCCTTGGCGGGCGCGTCGCCCACCAAATACAGACGAGAAGCGCCACTTGAGCGGGCAGCCGGATAACCAGTGCCCAATAGGGAATCCCCGGAAATAACGCCGGATTTTGTACCATATAGATATTCGCAGGGGTCACTGCGACAGTCAGGAGCATGAGGCCCATGCCCGCCAGGCCGCGCGTTCGCTTGAGCAGCACTCCCACGGCGCCGGCCAGTTCGAAAATGCCACTGATAATGACGAGCCAGCGATGGTTCGGCAGCCACGGCGGGACAATCCGCATTTCGACGTCCATATAGGCGAAGTGCGCTATTCCCCCGACGAAGAACCATAAAAATACGAATGCCAGGGCAAGCAGCCGTAGTCTCATCCCGTCACCAGATCCACCAGCAGCAAGACATTCGCCGCGGTGATCAGCAGGAATAGGCCCCAAGCGGCGATAGCGGTGACCGGCCCGTTGGCGAACACGCCCATCACCGTCTTATCGCCGGTGATCCGCGTCAGCGGAAGCAGAACGAAGGGCAGTTGCAGGCTCAAGACCACCTGGCTCAAGACCAAAAGCTTGCCCAGTGCATGCTCGCCCATGAACGCGATGCCGACGAAGGCGGGGATCAGGGCCAGGCCGCGGGTGATCAGGCGGCGCTGCCAGCAGGGGATGTAAAGGTTGAGAAAGCCCTCCATCACCACCTGGCCGGCGATCGTGCCGGTCAGGGTCGCGCTCTGGCCGGAGGCCAGCAGCCCGATGCCGAACAGCAGGCCGGCCAGGCTGCCGCCGACGATCGGGTCGAGCAGGTGGTAAGCGTCGCCGATATCGGCCACCTGGTTATAGCCATGGGCATGGAAGGCGGCGCCGGCGGCGATCAGGATGGCGGCGTTGATCAGCATCGCCAGCACCAGCGAGACCACCGTGTCGAGACCGAGGAAACCGATCGCGCCGCGGCGGGCCTCCTCGGTCTTCGGCACGCGCCGGGTCTGCACGATCGAGGAATGGAGATAGAGATTGTGCGGCATCACCGTGGCGCCGAGGATGCCGATGGCGAGGTAAAGCGGCTCGCGCTGCGTCACCTCATGCAGGTTGGGCAGCAATCCCCGCGCCACATCGGGCCAATAGGGCTTGAGCAGCCAGAGTTCGGCCACATAGGACAGGCCGATGGTCAGCACCAGTCCCAGCACGATCGCTTCCAGCTGGCGGAACCGCTGGCCCTGCAGTCCTAGCACGATAAGGGTATCGAGCGCCGTCAGCGCGACACCGGCCAGCAGTGGGACGCCCAGCAGCAGGTGGAAGGCCAGCGCGCCGCCCAGCACTTCGGCCAGGTCGCAGGCGATGATCGAGATCTCCGCCATGGCCCACAGGAAGAGATTGACGGCGCGGCTGTTGCGCTCGTGCGACAGTTGGGCCAGATCCTTGCCGGTGACGATGCCGACTTTCATCGCCAGCCATTGCAGCAGCATCGCCGCCAGGCTCGACAGCATCACCGCATAGAGCAGCTGGTAGCCGTATTTCGAGCCGGACTCGATATCGGTGGCCCAATTGCCGGGATCCATATAGCCGACCGAGACCAGCAAACCGGGGCCGGCGAAGCTCCTCAGGCGTTTCCAGAAGGAGATGCCGGGCTGGACGGGGACGGACCCCTTGACCTCGGGCGGGCAGAAGGGAGCCGTGGCACTTTTTGGCAAGCTGTACATGCGGGTAAGATGTCATATCCTGGAAAGATTCAAAGCAGCGCGATGCGGGAGTGCTCCATGGACATACCGTCGAGAGACGGGGCGGGGGAGCTAAATGCTTCCATCGCCACGCGCATAGGACGTTTGAGCGTCGAAATCGCCGACGTAGTCGGCAATACGCACCAGGTAAAACAGGCGGTCGACGCGCAGAACGGCCGGCTGACCGTGATCGCCGAGGCCACGGGCCACATCACCGAGGCCAATCGCAATATCGACGATATGGCGCGGCGCACCGAACAGGCCGCCCGCCAGGCGCAGGGCGAGATCGACCGCTCGGGCGCCGACATCCGCCACGCCATCGCCGAGATCGGCGGGCTGGTGGCCGCGGTCGAGCAGTCGGGCGGCGAACTGTCGGGCCTGCGCGAGGCGATGGACCGCGTCGCCAAGGTGTCGGGCGAGATCCGCACCGTGGCGCGCCAGACCAACATGCTGGCGCTGAACGCCACCATCGAGGCGGCGCGGGCCGGCGAGATGGGCAAGGGCTTCGCCGTGGTCGCCTCCGAGGTCAAGAATTTGGCTCGTCAGACCGCCGAAGCCACCGCCCGCATCGACGAGACGTTGGCCGCGCTGACCGAACAGGTGCGGCGCCTCGGCGAGCGCATGGCGGTCAGCGCCGAAAAGGCGGCCCAGGTAGGCAACACCGCCTCGACGATCGGGAATGCGGTGGAGGCGGTGGGGCAGGTGGTGACGGAGGTGTGCGAGCATGCCGGCGCCATCGCCCAGGCTACCGGCGCCATTGCCGAACGCTGCGATTCATTCCGCCAATCGGTCGACGGGCTCAAGGAGGATGCCGCCCGCTCGACCGCCGAACTGGACCGCGCGGCGGCCCATCTCGACAGCACCCTGTCCGGCGCCGAGGCGATCCTGATGCTGACCGCCGGCGCGGGCACCGCCACCGAGGACACGCCCTTCATCGAGCGGGCGCGGGAGACGGCCGCCGCCATCGAGGCTCGCCTCGAACGGGCGCTGCAGGCCGGGGATCTGACCGTCGAGGACCTGTTCGACAAGGATCTGAAGCTGATCGAGGGCAGCGATCCGCCGCAATTCATGACCCGCTATATCGGTTTTCTCGACCGTGAGATCGCGCCGCTGCACGATGCGGTGCTGGCTTTCGACAAGCGGGTGGTGTTCTGCGCGCCGACCGACCATAACCGCATGATTCCATCGCACAATCCGCAATTCCGGCATCCACAGGGCGCGGATCCGATGTGGAACGCCGCGCATTGCCGCAACCGCCGGATCTATCAGGACAAGACGGCGGCCGCGATCGCGGCCAGCGAGGCGCCTTTTCTGCTGCAGACCTATCGGCGCGACATGGGCGGCGGCGTCTTCGCCCTGATGAAGGACGCCTCCGCCCCGATCCGGGTGCGCGGCAGGCTGTGGGGCGGCTTAAGGGTTTGTTACACGGCCTGATTTGTATAGAGTGGGCAGCCAAGAAATAAGAGGCTGCGTTAATGTCGGATCAGGAGACGGACCCTAAACCGCCGAGCAAGGCGCGGCGTATCGAGTCCGATCCCCGCACCGAGGAATTCGTCGTCCTGTTCCAGCGCTATGGCGAGACCGTGGTCGGCCATGTGGCGCGCAATATCGGCCGCGAGGTCGATCCGCGCATGCTGGACAAGGTCAATCGCCAGGTGGAGCCGATGCTGCGCCAGCGCATCGAGGCGCTGGTCAAGGATTACCTGCGCACCGCCTACGAGACCCTGACCGGCGAGGAAGTGGAGGCCGAGGAAGTCGGCTACCGTGTCCAGTTTCCCCGTCGCCGCCGCTATCATCTGCGCTTTCTGACCCTGGCCTTTTCCGACCTGGTCGCCTTCGACGAGAAGGCGCTGGTGATGCTGCCCGACGGCGGCAAGATCAAGAAGGGCGAGACCAACCCGGCGGTGTTCTCCAAAACCATTCTCGAAGGCATCGACGCCTGGTCGCGCCATATCCTCGACAGCCACGACATCGAAGCCGCCAATATGGTGGCGTTCAAGGCGCTGGACCGGCTCGACATCACCGCCGAGACCGAGGCGATGGAGAGCGACCGCGATCTGTGGCGCCGCCTCTATGACATGGACGACGCGATGGATCTGATCTGTCCGGTTCTGGTGCCGCTGCTGAAGCCGTTCGCCGAGGACTTCGAGGGCGCGCGCACCCATATGCAGCGCCTGATCGGAACCGGCAGCGAGGGCAGGGTGCAGTTGAACGCCAAGATGTGGGACCTGCTGTTCGCCCGCATTTTCGGCCGCCTGCTGCGGTTCGTCGGCGCCGAGGAGCGCCCCGAGATGGCTGCCAAGCTCGACGACGAGACGCGCCGCATCATCAGCGCCGTGATGACGCAATACCGCCGTTGGCGCAAAGAAAATCAACTGAAGTAAGAGAGCTATGACGGCGAAAAAGACTCCCTCCTTCGGTATCGTTGGGGCCGGTTTCTCCGGTTCTCTGCTCGCTGTGCATCTGCTGCGCCGCCTGCCGCAGGGCTCGCGGGTGCATCTGATCGAGCGGCGCGGCGAGTTCGGGGCCGGCCTGGCCTTCTCGAGCCCCAATTCCAGCCATCTCCTCAATGTGCGCGCCGAGCGCATGAGCGCCTTCGAGAAAGAGCCCGCCCATTTCCTCAATTGGCTGTCCGAGCAGGGCGGCGAGGAGGTTCCGAATGGCGCGGCGTTCGTGCCGCGCGGCATGTATGGCCGCTATATCCAGAGCCTGCTGGCCGACCAGCTCGGCGCCGAGACCGGCAATCGCAATCTCTATCTGTTCCCCGACGAGGCCGTCGATCTCGAGCTGCGCGAAGACGGGGCGGTGATCCAGATGAGCGGCGGGCGTCCGGTCAAAGTCGACGCCGTGGTCCTGGCCGTCGGCAATTTCCCGCCTCAGGTGCCGTCGGGCGCCGAGGCGCTGGCCGGCTCGCCGGCCTATGTGCCCAATCCCTGGGATTACGAGGCCACCCGCGCCATCAGCCATGACGCCCCGCTGCTGGTGATCGGCACCGGTCTGACCATGGTCGATTTCGTCCTCAACATGCTGGATCGCGGCCATCGCGGCCCGATCCACGCCTTGTCGCGCCGGGGCCTGCTGCCGCACCGCCACGCGCCGAGCCCGCCGCCGGTGCCATGGGTATGCGAGGACGATCTGCCGCTGTCCCAGCAGGTGCGCAAGATGCGCCGGGCGGTCGAAAGCGGCGATTGGCGCGCCGTGTTCGACGGCGTGCGGCCTTTCACCCAGAGCTGGTGGACCGATATGCCGATCCCCGAGCGCAAACGCTTCCTGCGGCACTTGAGGCCTTGGTGGGACATCCATCGGCACCGCATGGCGCCCGGAGTGGCCCGGCGCATCGACGAGGCGATCGGGCGCGGCGCGCTGTCGGTGCAGGCCGGCCGCTTCCAGCAGATCGAGGAGGGCGCGCACGGCCTGACCATCCGCTACCGCCCGCGCGGCAAGGATACGCAGGAGAGTTTCACCGTCGACCACGTGGTCAATTGCTCTGGCCCGTCCTCGGATTACGGCGCCATCGAACAGAAGCTGGTGCGCGCGCTGTTCGACCGCGGCGAGATCCGCCCCGATCCGCTCAGCCTCGGCCTCGACGTCGATGCCTCGCTGCGGCTGATCGGCCTGGACGGCACGGTGCATCGGCGCCTCTACGGCCTGGGGCCGGTCACCAAGGGCCGCTTCTGGGAATGCACCGCGGTGCCGGAGATTCGCCGTCAGGCCGAAGAGCTGGCGGAGCGGCTGGTAGCGGACTGGCTGTAATCATATGTTGAAGCTCTTAGCTCTTACCCTCGGTCTCTGTGTCGGCGCGTTCGCTCTTGCCGAGGACGATGCCGCGCCGACGTCGGTGGCGGTGGAATTCGCCAGATCCATGCGCGCGCATGATCAGCTCAGGCTGATGCTGAAGGGCGTCGCCGAGAATACGGTGACAATCAAGGGGTT
>Ga0302311_10006537_pt1 | contig 12033 bp, 11 predicted proteins | sample III_Palsa_N1_3_FD_200449 | JGI IMG/M metagenome (GOLD analysis project Ga0302311, IMG submission 200449) | Peat permafrost microbial communities from Stordalen Mire near Abisko, Sweden - III_Palsa_N1_3 | ecosystem: Environmental > Terrestrial > Soil > Palsa > Peat permafrost | place: Sweden...
GTATGCGTTGACCCGGGCGGCTAAGCGCTTTGATCAGATCTATTAAACACTTCCCTGCCGTGCAATTCGATGAAAGAAGCGGAAAGGAATCAGTGTCGCGAAAAGGCGCTTTGGCGTCTTAGAATGAATCGCATGACCCATCATGTTCTTCTCGTCGACGACGACCCCGTAGTGCGCGACCTCGTTCGCGAATATCTGCAAGGCAACGGCCTTGCAGTTTCGGTGCTGCACGACGGTACGGGTCTTAAGCGACGTCTCGATGTCGAGCGGCCGTCAATTGTCGTGCTCGACGTGATGATGCCCGAGCAGGATGGCATCAGTGCGTTGCGCGAATTGCGTGCGGCCGGCGACGACATCCCCGTGATCTTCCTGACGGCTCGCTCAGATGTGATTGACCGCGTGATCGGCCTCGAACTGGGCGCCGACGATTACCTGGCCAAACCCTTCGATCCACGCGAACTGCTAGCCCGCATCCGTACGGTCCTGAGACGTCGCGACGCGGCGGCGCCGGGCGCGCCGGAGGACCGGCCGCCTTACCGCTTTGGCCCCTATGAAGTCGATTTTGCCGCGCGTGAGCTGCGTCACAACGGGGAACGGGTGCCATTGCGATCCGGCGAATTTGCGACGCTGAAGATCTTCGTGAAAAACGAAATGGTGGTGCTCACGCGTGCGCAGTTGAACGAGAAGCTGCGCGGTCAGGCCGGAACGTATAGGGACCGCAGCCTCGACGTGTCCATATGGAGGTTGAGGCGCTTGCTGGAAGCCGATCCATCCGATCCCCGCTATGTCCAGACGGTCTGGGGACAGGGCTACATTTTCGTGCCGCACGGCGAGACCGGCGCCGTAGAACGGGCGATCCGGCGGGCATCGACCGAAGCGTGAACGAAGCGCCGAGTCTTGCAGGGTTTTGTCCGCAAAAAGCCGCTCGCGAATATGTATCCGCTGAAATGATCCGTTACCAACTGCATCAGTTATTTCTTCTGTACCCGCATAAGATCAGTTCCATAGTCCCGACCACGGGATCTGGAGAACTCAAATGAAACGCGTAGCAGCAGTGTTGGTGTTGGCCGGAAGTCTTGCCATGTCGGGTCAGGCGTCTGCGCACGGGGGTGGCGGAGACGGCGGTGCGGTTGTGGGCGCACTGCTGGGCGGCGCCGTGATTGGTGCACTGGTGGGGTCCGCGGTGGCTCAGCCGGTCTACGCACAACCTGTCTACGCGCAGCCGGTGTATCAGCCGGTTTATGCGCAACCTGTTTATGCACAGCCGGCCTACCAGCCTGGTCCGCCACCGGGATACTGCTTTGACGACTATCGCCGTGCTTATGTACCGTGCGGCCCGCAACCGCAGGCGGGGTATTACCAGCAACAAGGCTGGTAAGTCCTAGCCGCTTCGCAATGACAAAACCGGGCTGACAAGCCCGGTTTTTTTGTTTTGAACGCCCTGAAATCAACCGACATTCGGGGCAAAAGCTGGTCAAAGAGCCACTCCAAGGTCACATGTACTGCTGGCACAGGATTGTCGAAACGCCCGCCAGGCAAGCGTTACCGCTTATACAATAGCGGCATGTGCGGCATGCCCCTTGCACTAGCTTGAGAGCGAGCGTTGCGACTTGAGTCCTGCGCAACGCACTCAACGGAAGTTCAAGGAGGCGGCAATGAAACACGTGACGAAGAAGATTTTGGTGTCTGCGCTGGTGCTGGGTCTGTCGGGCGGTGTCTATGCGCAGGCGGGCGGGGGAGGCGGTGCGGGCGGAGGCGGCGCTGGAGGCGGTTCAGCAGGCGGAGGCTCGGCCGGTGGCGCAGGCGTGGGCGGCGGCGGTGGAATGGGTGGGGCCAATGCGGGTGGCTCCAACGGGGCGGGAATGAGCGGTGCCCCGGGGGGTAACGCAGTGGGTGGCGGGATGGGTACGGGAACAGGCTCCACGCCTAACATGAAGAGCAATGGTTCCAGCGCAAATAGCAACTCGACCACTGCATCGCCAAATGGTAGTGGGACAATGTCGAAGCCGCAGTAACAGGATCGGGCGTTTCGCTTGGCCCTGGGTAATCAGGCTTGAGGGGTCTGCCAGTTGCTGGCTGCTGGCAGATCTGCCCCGAGCGCGATCTGACCAACCGTGGCGCGAGCGAACCCAATCTTGGAGCCCTGACGCTTTGCACTCTTCGGATTCCGCTGCTCTCGACTTGCCATTGCCGTTGCGCAATTTCGCCGCGACGCGGCGGATCCTGCTAGTCGTGCTGGCGGTATCGATCCTGGTTCCAATCGTATTCCTGCTTGGCTACGGTTATTACGATTACCAGCGCCGCATGACCGAATCGGACGATATCGCCGACCGCGTGGCCCGCGTCGCCGACGAACAAGCCGTCAAGGTGCTCGACCTCAACCGCGAAATCTCGACGCGTATTGTGGAAATGCTCGCCGATAGCGACGACGCCCAGATCCACGCCAATCAGAAAGCCATCCATGATCGCCTGAGCGTGATCGGCGAATCGTTTGCCCAGGTGGCGGGCATCACCATTTTCGGCGTGACGGGTGAGATGCTCGCCAGCAACCGCTACTTTCCGGTGCCGGCGGTCTCCATTGCCAATCGCGACGACTTCATCTCCGCGCGCTCCATCCGCCCGGACCCCTATTTCTCCCTACCGCTGCTCGGCAGCGTCCAGCAAGCTGATGTATTTACGACCAGCGTCGGGCGTAGCCTGAACGACGGCCGTTTTGCGGGCGTCGTGTCGATCGCGCTCAAACGCGATTATTTCGCAGGCTTCTATCGCGATCTGTCGAATGGTGAACCCGGCATGAGCGTCGGCCTGTTTCGCCGCGACGGCGGCATTCTCGTGCGCGAGCCGCCCAACCGCGCCGGCATCACGCACGCCCGCGACGTGGCTTTCACCAGCGCCATGCGTAACAACGAGCTGTTCGGACGCTTGCGGATACGCTCCAGTATTGACGGCGTGGAGCGCGTGGTGGCGTTTCGTCGCGTGGGGGATTACCCGCTCTACGTGACAAGCGCCATTCCGACCGACGCGATCTTTGCGGAGTGGCGGCAGCACTACACGTTGATCGCCGTGATTACGGCGGCTCCGTGCGTCGCGGTCTGGCTGCTCGTGCTCTTTTCGTTGCGCCAGTTGCAGGCGCAACAGGCCGCATGGGAGCGCTGGCAGGCGGAAGTCGCCATGCGGCTCTCGGCCGAGGCATCCAGCCGGCAGTTGCGGCGCATGGGTGCGCTCGGCAATCTGGTCGCCAACGTGGCGCACGACTTCAATAATTTGCTGATGGTGGTGGCGGCGAACATGGAGCTTGCGCGGCGCAAGAATTTCAATGGGCTTGAAAGGGAAGTCCTGGCCGTGGAGCGCGCGACCGCTGGTGCCGAAGCGCTCGCACGACGCCTCCTCAGCGTCGCACGCAAGCAACCGCTCAAGCAGGAGCCGATCGATCTGGCTGTCTGGCTGCCCGCGGCGGCCGGGCTGATCGAAACGGCGGCTGGCGAAAAGGTCCAGGTGAAAGTGCAAGTGCCACCGGACATGTGGCAGGTTCGCGCGGACGCCACGGAACTTGAGTTTGCGATCATCAACATTGCGGTGAATGCCCGCGATGCAATGCCTCGCGGCGGCCGTTTTGTCATCCGCAGCCAGAACGTTCGCGTGACGGCCGACAACGTTTTGCCCGACGGTGAATACGCGCTGCTCGCTTTCACCGACAGCGGTGACGGCATGCCCGAAACGACCGCACGGCGTGCCTTCGAGCCGCTTTTCACGACCAAGCTGAGCGGCTCAGGCACGGGCCTCGGGCTGGCGCAAGTGCAGGCGGCATGCGAGCAGGCGGGTGGCACCGCGCGCCTTGACAGCGTGCTGGGGCGCGGCACGACCGTGCGGCTTTATCTGCCCCGATACCACGGTCCGGCCGCCGCGCCGGTGACTGCACCGAACGACGCAACCCACACGGCGGATCCGTCGGATACGCCGGATACGCCGGATTCGCAGGACAAGGCTGCGCCGGCACGGCTGCATCCGGGTTCGATCTTGCTGGTGGAAGACAACGAGGAAGTGGCGGCGGGCGTGGCAGCGGTGCTCGCGACCTTTGGCTGCGACGTGCGTCACGAACTCACCGCCGACAAAGCCTTCGACTTGCTCAACGAAGGCAGCCGCTTTGACCTGGTGTTGTCGGATATACAAATGCCTGGCCGGCTAAATGGCATCGACCTGGCTGAAAAAGTGCGCGGCACCTGGCCCTCACAGCGGATCGCCCTGATGACCGGTTATGCCGACGAATTCGAGCGCGCGCGCCATACTGGGGTGACCATTCTCGCGAAGCCATTCAATATCGACGAACTGCGGGAACTGGTACTGCGCTAACTCATCGACACGCCATTCGGGGCGAAAAAGTCGGCGAGTACTTCCGAGACACGCCACATCGGACACGGGCGGCGGCAATGACCGTCGAAGCCTGCCTCCTGCAATACCGGGACGCAATCCTCCGGAAGGAAGTTGCTCAACGCGAGAAGCAGGGTGCCGGCGTGGCGGGGGTTATCGCAGAGCCTGCGCACGAAACCGCTGTGCTCGCCCGTTCCCAGGCGGGTATCGATCATCAACGCCTGCGGATGCCAGTCTTCGATCAGCATCGTCAGCGCGTCCACGTCCCTCACGTGCTGCGCCGCCAGTCCCTTCAAACCGAGCAGCAACACGAACGACTCGCCGATCATCGGGTCGCGGTGCGCGATCACGACACGCCGGGCGGGCATGAGCGTGGGCAGGCGCTTGGGCTGCCATAAAGCGAACTGTTCCTGGTCCGCTTCAAAAGGGCGTCGTGTCACGGATTCCTCGAAAGTGAGGCGATCGGTTAGCCAACGAGTGACGCGTCGGAGAATCGAAAGCAGGCGGCAGCGGGCTCAACCGTGTTCAGGCTTGGTCGCGGGGGCGGCAATTGCACTGTTGTTGTCCATTGGAAGTGCGGTCGGCCCCGAGTAAGGACAGCAAAAACCGGTCCGCGCCGGGCGTGGAGGCAAGGCGCCATGCAATGAGAGGGAGTTGGGGGGATATTGCTGCAGAGCGCTGAAGCGGAGCGTCAGTCGCCGGTCGTTTCGGTGTTGGTGCCGGCATCGGTGCCCGAGCCGAATTGCGGAGCGAACGCCTTGGCTCGCAGGCTGATCTTTTCCGCGTAGGCTTTCGAGCCGCCGTAGCTCTTCAGGGCTGCGCCCACATCGCCACGAGCGGATTGCACATAACCGTGGAGAATCGCCGATCCCGCTTCAATATTCGCGGTGGCTTCCGTCAGGTCTATGTTGCGCACGAGTTGCTTGTGCGCGGCCGGCACGACCTGCATCAGCCCGGTTGCGCCATTGGCGCCGCGGGCTTTTTCCTTGAAGCGGGATTCAACGGAGATGATGGCGAGGAGGAGGGCGGGAGGGAGTGAGTATTTCGATGCCGCTGACATGACCGCGGCCGAAATCTGCTCAGCTTTTGCCCGCGCGACGCCGAACTTCTGGGAGATCAACTGGGAGACCTGATGAGTGGCCTCGACGGTGGCGTCGCTGGCTGCTGCATCTTGCTGGGCGGCTTCCGGGGCACGTTCCTGAGCCACCGCGCCCTGCATCGGTCCTAGCGTCGCGCCGAAGGTCAGCGCAGCGAGCCAAAGGAGTCTGCTCATGGGGAAGTGGCCTCGGAAGGGAAGGTCGCATTATACCGATGAGAAAAATCCTTGCAAATCATGTGTTTGCTGGGTCGCCCAAGCGGGTCCGGGCGCCGTCGGCCAGTACTGGGCATGCCTGCCGGCGTGCTCAGCCACTCACTACCGGCGCCGCCGCGTGGGCGAGCGGCCGGACGCAGTCGCGCCCTGCGGCCTTCGCTTTGTAGAGCTGCTGGTCGGCGGCGGCGAGCAGGCCATACGCACCGCCCAGGCCCGGCGGCGATGCCGTCGCGCAACCTATGCTGATGGTCACCGTGCCGAGCGCGCTGGCCCGGTGGGGGATCGTGCAGGCCTGCACGCCCTGCCGGATCGCTTCGGCAATATGCCGTGCGCCCTCCAGGGGGGTATCGGGCAGCAGAACGACGAACTCTTCGCCCCCGTAGCGCGCCGGGACATCGCCCGGACGGCGCACAGTCGTGGCAATACTGTGCGCGACGGTGGCGAGCGCGTCGTCGCCGAGTGCGTGGCCGTAGGTATCGTTGTAGGCCTTGAAATAATCCACGTCGATGAACAGCACCGACAACGGCGTGCCCGCCCGGCGTCCGCGGCGCCATTCGTCGTCCATGCGTTCGTCGAACGCGCGCCGGTTCGGCAGGCCGGTGAGCGCATCCGTGCCGGCCAGCCGGACGAGTTCCTCTTGTGCGCGGGCCCGCTCGCGCAGCGACAGCGCAAGCAGCCACGACACCGCGACGAAACTCATCCCCGACAGCAGCGTCAGCGCGCCGACGACCCGGCTGCGTTCGCGCCACTGTCTTAACACATCCTCTTCGGCCGGCGCCACGACCGCGATAAACGGTGTCCCCGGCACATGTGAGAACGTGTAGAGGCGGCGCACGTGATCGACCGGGGAGATGGCCGCGTACGATCCCGATGTGGCATTCACCATGCGCGAGAAGGTGGGCGAGATGGCGACGTTGCGCCCGACCAAGTCTTCGTGGAAAGGCTTGCGGGCGATCATCGTACCGTCCTGATAGACGATAAAGATCGACCCCTCGGCGCCGACGTTGAGTTTATCGAGCAGTGAGTTGAAATACGCGACGTTCATTGCCAGCAGCGCGATCCCGGCGAACGAACCGTCGGGCGCGTTGACGCGCCGGCTCATGCCGATTGTCGGCGTGCCGCGCAAACGCGACGCAAACGGATGCGAGAAGAACAGGCCGGTCGAGGGGCTGCGTTGCTGGGCGTAGAAATATTCGCGGTCGGCGAAAGAGGCCGCGAGCAGGGGGACGTCCTTGCTCGCCGCCGTGACCCTGCCGTGCGCGTCCAGCACATAGGCGCCGGTGATGTAGGCCGCGGAGATCGCGCGGTCGAAGAGAATCTGGCGGCGCAGGGCGGGCGAGAGTGCCGTCATGGCCGGGTTCTGCGCGCCTTCGACCATCGCGTTGAGGGAGAGATTGTAGATTTCGACGTTGCGGGCGAGGTCGCTGCTGATGATCGCGACGAGATTCGCCGATGTTTCATGGGCGTGGTCGAGCACGCCCTGGCGCCCCTGATACAAGGTCGCTATGGACAAGCTCGCCATCAGCACCGCGACCACGGTACCCACGACACCCGCGACCATCGGATGGCGGGAGAGCGCGCTGGCCATCCCGACCGCCGTCCAGCGAGACCTGATGCGGCGCTTCCTTAAACCTGCCGCTGGGGGAGAGGCGGGGTTCATCGCGCGTGGCTCACAAGGCATGGGCGGCGAAGACGATGCCTGGACCGGCGGCACGTAGCGCGGTGCGGCGCTGGGCACGCACTGTCATGCAGCGGTTTGGATTTCGGGTTTGGCATCGCGCGGGAGGTTCGATCGGGAGGCTCGCCATTCTTGGCTGGCCGCATTGTATCGGCTTGAACTTTCGTGACGGTTTTGCCGACCGGCAAGATTATCTGGGTTCGTCCTTTCTGTGGACCGGTGTGGACCCTTGATCCGTGTCGATGCGCATGGCAGAAGCGGCCCGGAAGTATCCCTTCACGCTGCCGGGGAAAGCTTACAAATTCATTTCGAGCATGGTAGCCTCCATTCGTCTTTGGGGAGTAGCCGGCTTCCACTTGCTGGAAGCGCTCATGTCAACACGCTTGGTTCAATCGAACCGTGGCATGAGCCGCCGTTAGCTTTTTGGTTGGCAAGACCATCGATGTATCGGCGAAACCGGTCGGGCTCGCCGCTGCATCGTATGTTCTTGCCCGGCCCGAACGCATAACCACATCCTGACATCCCCATGAATATTGCTTCTACTCTCCTGCTCGCCTTCGCCATGTCGACAGACGCCTTCGCCGCTGCGGTCGGCAAGGGCGCCGCCCTGCATCGTCCGCGAATTCGCGAGGCGCTTCGTACCGGCCTGATCTTCGGCGTGATTGAAGCCATCACGCCGCTGGTTGGCTGGGCGCTAGGCAAGGCCGCCGCTCCGTATGTCGCCTCGTGGGATCACTGGATCGCGTTCAGCCTGCTGCTCGTGCTCGGCGTACGTATGATCACCTCGGGCCTGCGCGCGCCCACGCCGGAAGTCGAGAAGCCCAACAGCCACGGTTTCTGGCTGCTGGCGCTCACCGGGTTCGCCACGAGTATCGACGCGATGGCGGTGGGAGCGGGACTCGCTTTTATCGATGTGAATATCTTGTCGACCGCCGCGACTATCGGATTGGCGACGCTGATCATGGTGACCCTGGGCGTGATGGTCGGGCGTTTTCTGGGCAAGGCCGTGGGGCAGCGCGCCGAGATTGCGGGCGGGGTCATTCTTGTTGTTATCGGGTCGGTAATCCTGGCCGAGCATCTTGGCTATATGAGTTGAAGTAGCGGATGACGGTCGGCATGCGGTAAGGCTCCTTCTTGTGCGCGGAGACCCTTGCCGCTACCGCGTTCAATGTCTCGAGTAGAGCGCACGTCCGTCGGTCGGTGCCGGCAGCCGGGCTGAGAGTGCCAATGCCAAGACGAGCGCCAAAATGAGGGTCTTGTTGATCGTCAGGATGCTTAATTAATTAATAAGGGTTGCGAAATAGCTGCGCTTCGGATGCATGCGATTGCGTCATGGCAGCATCCTTTCCATCAGGCGGTCGCGGTCTACCAACTGATGTTTGAGCGCACCGGCCACATGCAGCACGATCAGTGCGATCAACACCCAGGCACTGATCGTGTGTACCGTGAAGAAAATTTTTCGCAAGCCGGGGTCGTCCCAGGCCCACATTGGGAGCGGGATGCCCCAGAAGCGCGTGCTGAACTTGTTGAATGACGAGCCAAGATAACCCGTTAGCGGCATGACGATCATCGCCACGTATAAAAGACCTTGCGTCACGCTTGCGGCGGCGCGTTGCCATGCGGGCATTGGCGGAAGCGGAGGAGGGCCTGCAACCAGGCGAACCACGATGCGAATCAGCACAAGCAGGAAGATGGTGATCCCAAGCGACTTGTGGAAGTTGACCAGGCTCGACTTGAAAGCGAGGTCTTTCGGCAGCCCGACCATGTAGAGACCAATGCCGAGCATGACGATGATCGCCAGCCCGATTACCCAGTGCAGAGCGATCTGCGCGGACGAATAACGCGGCACGCCGGCGATTGGATCACGCGGCGGGGCGGAAGAATTCGCGATGTTCATGTCGCCTCCTTCGGTTGGTTTCGCGGTGGGCCGCGACTCGCCTTTTCCCTACGGGTTGCTCCACGGGACGTTCCACATTACCCCAATTGGATTCATCCGACGAGAAGCAGCCCCACATGAGCAGACCAGATACCGGAAGACTTCCTGTTCCTGTTCCTGCGACCGAGACCGAGACCAGGAAGACACCTGTTTCTTAAAAATTAACGACGGTGCGTACGCCGACCACCGCTTCGTCATGCACGCGCTCGGATGGATTCGCGGGGTTAGGAATTCCTCCGGCCGGCCGGAACGCGTATTGAAAGTCGGCCTGCAACTGCCACCACGGCGCGACCTGGTACTGATAGGTCGCTTCAATGATCGTTTCAGCACTGCGCTGCGGATACCCCGGTGTGGAGAACGATGCGGTATCCCGATCGAGGCCCTGCGCATTCGACCCGATCCTGGCGTAGCCAATAGCCAGTCCGGCAATATCGTTATCCCGGCCCTTGAACGGCGCTTTCAGCGTGACGCCCGCGTTCACGCCGAGGTCGACCAGGTTGCGGTCACCGGGCGCGCCCATCACGCGGGCGAATACACCGGCTGACTGGGGGCTGTCCGCGCCTGGACGCCAGATCATCTGATCGGCGACGGCGTAGACGCCGTAGTCGCCGCGATGACGTGCGGGAATTCCGTTGGACGCGGGGTTGGCAAGCGACAAGCCGTTCGTGTCGTGCTGCAGGTCGGCGAAGTTCTGGGAGTTGTACCAGAGGCCGAGTTCATAGGTGCCTGGAAGTCCGCTTGGCTGAGGCGCTTTCGCATCGGCCGGCGGCTGATTGATCGCGTACTGCACTTGCGCAATGAACAACGCGCCGTTGCCCAGATTGAAGTTCGTGCCGTGACTATCCTGCTTTTGCGGATCCCCGCTATTGCTCCCGGCCGGGTTGCCGTCGAACACACCTGCGAGCACGGTCACTGCGTCCGATGGCTTCGCCCTGAAACGAGCGCCGAGTGAGGACAGCGGGTAAGCGGGGCCGCCCGAGGGCAGGTCGACGGACGGCAAGACGGGCCAGCCGAACGTAGCGTTCATGAACGGCGTGGCGTACTGGCTGACCATGAATTCCTGATCGAGACTTTGCTGGCCAAGCTTTACATCGACCCGTCCGTCAAGCAGGGACTGCTGGTACCAAAGCTCCCACAGTCGAGTGCTTGCGTCTGCTTCTATGCCACTTGCAGACTGTAGCGTGAGCAGCGTGTGCTGGCTCAGGTTGCGACCATGAATTTGCAGGCCGGAGACGTTGAACGTACCGCCCGGCAGGCCGAATGCTTTCGATGTATCGATCTGGAGCGAAGCTTGGGTGAGGCCGTCATACGCACCTTCACGCGCCACGCCACCGGACAGGTTACGCAGATATTCGCTGGTCTCTTGCACGCCGAGGGTGACGCCGTAATTACCCAGCCATGGTCGCAGCCCTCCCATGTCCCCGAACAAGGTCGAGCGGTCCCAAAGCCCGGTTGGCGCCGGTGCTGCTTGCGTGTCAGCGGGTTGTGCGTCGGCGGTGTCTGCGCCCGGTGCGTCGACACTCGTCTGTGCGGCAGCGGTGGATAGCGCGCCTAGCGACACTAATACGGAAACCCCGTTGCGAACACTTGATCGTGCTCTGCTTGATAGGCGCGGTGCTTGCGCAGCGCAGGACGTTGGCGTTGGCGTTGGCGTTTCTTCAAGAAAACTCGAAAGCAAATTCTTAAGGTTTTTATTCATGGTGTGTGGAGAGATAGATGGTTTTACGATCTACATTTTTTTCTCGGTAAAAGTGCAAGGGCGGGTGGAAAGGCGAATGAGGAAGTGAGTGCGTGCTGCGGCCGCTCTCAGACGAACCACCAGCTCAAACGCACTGCGCGTTCGAGTTCGTCGCCTACTGAGGTAGCGGATAAACCGCCTGTGATAACAACGGCTGCAACGGTCAGCGCGATGAGCAAGCAGACTGTCGGCGTGAGCGAGCCGCCGGCGTAACCGGTCTTACGCAGCAGGGCACGAACGACGCCAGCCCAGAAGCGGCGTGAACACATTTTGTCCGGCGTAGTCAGGTAAAGCTCGACCCAGCCCGACGATGGGTTGCAAGCGAAGGTGTGGTGGGCCGGCCGTAATACCGGACGGATGCGCGAGATAAGCGAAATGACAAACATGAGCAGACTCCCGTCCAGCTCGACTGGATCGAGCGACGTGCCAAGACATGACGCGGCCTTGCAAGCGAACTTGCAAAGAGCGATCAGACAAAGGGGAGCGTGCTGCAGACAGACGGGCCTGAGGCCGGTCCGGGATGAAGCGCGCTAACCCGACGAGGCGAGTTAGCGGCTAAGGAGTTTTCCTGTGACGCTATCTCGCGGATGCTTCGCCGGCGCTGGCCGGCATCGAACTTCCACTACTAGGGCATGTGTCCACGAGGGACTCCTTTTTGATGAGACGGGCGGATTGTATTCTCGAGCCAAACTTATTGGCAAGTAAAAATGGCGTCAGAAAATGACGCCATTAACTCAGTGAAAAGCAGTCCCGTCCAACGTCCGATTAAGCCGGGAACAAAGCTGACGTCATTCAGTAATTCGTTTCATTATGCTTACGCGCACATTGCTCGCATATTCCTGCTAGCGTGAAAAATGATCCGCTAAGGGTGCAGTAACCACGAATCAACAGCGCATTAACCACGCGTCAAAACTATTTCTGCTCTGCTTAACGAATAGGGTTGACTCGACATTTAGCGCGCGCCTAGAATCCGGGCATCGTCACAAACGGGGCCAATGCCT
>Ga0302311_10006540_pt1 | contig 12030 bp, 9 predicted proteins | sample III_Palsa_N1_3_FD_200449 | JGI IMG/M metagenome (GOLD analysis project Ga0302311, IMG submission 200449) | Peat permafrost microbial communities from Stordalen Mire near Abisko, Sweden - III_Palsa_N1_3 | ecosystem: Environmental > Terrestrial > Soil > Palsa > Peat permafrost | place: Sweden...
CGGATCGAGGTGCGGCCCTTCTCGTTCATATAGGCAAACGGAATCGCCTGCTTGCCCGAGCCGTACAGAATAATCGTGCGGATATGCTCGGGCAGCTCTTCGAACGGCGTATCGACGTCGAATTCGTAGAACGCGGCCAGACTTTGCAGCATCTGGAAGTAAAACTGATTGCGCCGATCCCAGCCCTTGACCGCGCCGGCAGCCAACGACAGCGAGGGGTGTGCCACCACCCGCTTGGCATCGAAGAAGGTGATCTGGCCCAGTCCGTCGCACTCGGGGCAGGCGCCCATCGGGTTGTTGAAGGAGAACAGGCGCGGCTCCAGTTCCTGCAAGGAGTAGGAGCACACCGGGCAGGCAAACTTGGAGCTGAACATCTGCTCTTCGCCGCCGTCCATCTGCAACGCAATGGCCCGGCCGTCGGCCAGGCGCAAGGCGGTTTCGAACGACTCGGCCAGGCGCTGCTTCATATCGGCGCGCACTTTGACCCGGTCCACCACCACGTCGATGGTGTGTTTGTCGTTTTTCTTCAGCTTGGGCAGGTTTTCGACTTCGAAAATCTTGGCTTCGCCTTCGTTGGCGGTGCCGCCGCCGGAGCGCACGCGAAAGCGCACAAAACCTTGGGCCTGCATCGCTTCGAACAGTTCGAGGTGTTCGCCCTTGCGGTTGGCGATCACGGGCGCGAGCACCATCAGCTTGGTGTCTTCCGGCATGGCCAGCACGATATCGACCATCTGCGACACGCTTTTTGCTTCGAGCGCCAGATGGTGGTCGGGGCAATAGGGCGTGCCCACGCGAGCGTAGAGCAGGCGCAGGTAATCGTGGATTTCGGTCACCGTGCCGACGGTCGAGCGCGGATTATGCGAAGTTGCCTTCTGTTCGATCGAAATCGCCGGGGAAAGCCCCTCGATCAGGTCGACGTCGGGTTTTTCCATCAGTTGCAGGAACTGCCGCGCGTAGGCTGACAGGCTCTCGACGTAGCGCCGCTGGCCTTCCGCATAAAGCGTATCGAAGGCGAGCGACGACTTGCCGGAGCCGGATAAGCCGGTGATCACCACCAATTTATGGCGGGGCAGGTCCAGATTGACGTTCTTCAGGTTGTGGGTACGTGCCCCACGAATGCGGATTTCTTCCATGAGCCTATCGAAAAGCGGGGAGGCCAAACCTGCTACTATAGCGACTTTTGGCGAGTGCCGTACCCGTATCTCTGATACGGTCCCGTCCCCCGGGTCCGGATAAGCTGGAGTCAGGCTCGGTGCCGACCCTGCGCAATCTTGCTGCGTCTGCGTTAGCGGGATAAAAAAGGGGGCCGAGCAGGACTCGCGAGGGTCGTGGAAGCCGGTGCTGTTTTCGGACAATTTTGCCAACGACATCGTAACCTCGCCAAAAATGACTGCGAAATCCGGGCCGTACTTTATCGGCGTCGATGCTTGCGTCCCACTGTGACGGCCCAGCGCCGGACCGACCCGGCGAGCGCGATTCGCACTGCCACCAACGTTGCACATTCCTTCCGGATGTAAAACCCGATGTCGAATACCCGTGTCCCTTCCACCCGTATGAGCGCGAGCGAGATACGCGCGACTACGTCGCTGGCGGCGATTTTTGCCTTGCGCATGCTGGGCCTGTTTATGATCATGCCGGTGTTCTCGGTTTATGCCAAAACCGTGCCCGGCGGCGATAACGCCTTGCTGGTCGGACTGGCTATCGGCATTTACGGTCTGACCCAGTCGCTGTTGTATATCCCTTACGGCTGGGCCTCGGATAAATTGGGCCGCAAACCCGTGATCATCGCCGGGCTGGTTTTGTTCGCGCTCGGCAGCCTGGTGGCAGCCTTCGCCCACGACATGCTGTGGATCATCATCGGCCGCGCGATTCAGGGCGCCGGCGCCATTTCGTCGGCGGTGACGGCTTTTATCGCCGACCTGACCAGCGAAGCCAACCGTACCAAAGCCATGGCGATCGTCGGCGGCAGTATCGGCATGTCGTTTGCGGTGGCGATTATCGCCGCGCCCATCGTATTTCGCTGGATCGGCATGAGCGGCCTGTTTGGCGCCGTCGGCGTGTTGGCTGTGGCGGCTATAGGGGTGGTGATCTGGGTGGTGCCGAATCCGCCGGCGCCCCCGGTGCATGTCAAAGCGCCGTTTTTTGAAGTGCTGCACAACCCCGAATTGCTGCGCCTTAATTTTGGCGTGTATGCGCTGCATGCAACCCAGACCGCGCTATTTGTGATTTTGCCGCAAATCCTCGTGGCACAGGGCTTGCCGCTGGATTCTTCGTGGCAGATGTACCTGCCGGTGATGGGCCTGTCGTTCTGCCTGATGGTGCCGGCCATTATCGTCGGTGAAAAGCATGGCAAGATGAAAAGCATTTTGCTGGGCGCAATTACGGCCGTGCTGATCGGCCAGTTGTGTTTGGCGGTATTTCCCCATACGCTGTGGTGGATGGCGGCGATGTTGCTGGTGTATTTCACCGGCTTTAACGTATTGGAAGCCTCGCAGCCTTCGCTGGTCTCAAAACTGGCGCCGGGCATGCGCAAAGGCGCGGCGATGGGGGTCTATAACACCACGCAGGCCTTGGGTTTGTTTTCGGGCGGCGCGTTAGGCGGCCTGGTATTGAAAAGCGCCGGCCAGAATGGGGTATTTTTTGCCTGCTCAGGATTGGTCCTGGTCTGGCTTATAATTGCCGCCACCATGAAGCCGCCGCCGCGTCCGGCACATGCCGCCGCCAACCCGGCCCGCACGGCCTGAGCGGGCCGCCCGACTTGGTCTTGGCTAGGTCCGGTCCCGCTTGGCTTGGCACGATATAGCGACATCGCATCAACGAATTAACTGGAGAAATTCATGGCATCCGTCAACAAGGTCATTCTCGTCGGCAATCTCGGCGCCGATCCCGAAACCCGTTATCTGCCCAGCGGCGATGCGGTATCCAACATCCGCCTCGCGACCACCGACCGTTATAAGGAAAAGGGCAGCGGCGAAATGAAAGAGCTGACCGAATGGCATCGGGTCTCGTTCTTCGGCCGTCTGGCCGAAATCGCCGGCGAATACCTGAAAAAAGGTTCGTCGGTCTACATTGAAGGCCGGATCCGCACGCGTAAATGGACCGACCAGGCCGGCGTCGAAAAATACTCGACCGAAATCGTCGCCGACCAGATGCAAATGCTCGGCGGCCGCGGCGGGTCAGCCGGCGCGGGCGGCGGCGACGACGGCGGTTACCAGCAACGCGAACCGGCCGCAGAGCGCCCGGCACGCGTGGCTAGCGGCAGCGGTGCGGGCGCGGGACGCTCGGCCGGAGCCGCGGCCAGCCGTCCGAGTGCGCCGGCGGCGGGTGGCGGGTTTGATGAAATGGATGACGATATTCCGTTCTAACCACCCGTAATCAGAAAGTGTAAAGATCGACCCCGCCTTTTGGTGGGGTTTTTTTTATATATCTCCGTGTTACGGCCTTTGTCGACCCGCAACATTGAACGGAGGGGGTACCGCGGCTGCCGCCTATTTTTGCTTGCAACTGGTTTTGTAAATTTCGCCAGCCTTGAAACCCGCTTGCAGGCCGAGTCGAGCCGATTTCCTTGGAAAAAACGTAAACATCACCTATTGTATTCCTAACATGCTTGCGGGGAGACAGCCATGTCAGCTCAGTTTCACGTCAAGACTGTGCTGCATCCGGAAGGCGAACGCTTGCCAATCCTCCTTGATGCAAACCGACACCCAGTCGTTTGGATCAATCTCTATATCATCCGGCATCTGCGTGCCCGCTTGTCATCCAACAGTCTGGTCAAGATCACTAGAATATTAGGATTCCTATGGGACTGGGCATCTCGGCAAGAATTCTCCCTACGCGATCGCCTTGCCACTGGAAATGGCCTGACCCAGGTGGAAATTGAAGGCAATCTCTACCCATGGATGCGTCGGAATTTTCGCGCAAAAGATACCGTGCGGAGACTTACCGTTGTGCCGAGTTCGGTCGAATTTCGCCTTGACGTGGTGTGGGATTTCATTGAGTGGCATCTAAACGGAGCGATCTGTGCTCGGCCAGTCGGTAGTCGGGAAATCAAGGACATAAAGGCCAAGCTTGAGGCTTGCCGTAAAAGCTTTGAAAGCGCCGCTTGCGCTCGCCGTCAATCGCCGCTGCACGCGTGGGCGCTTTCCGAAGTTGAGCTTAAGCGACTACTCGACATCTGTGAGCCGGGCAGTCCGGACAACTGTTGGCAGAGAGCCTGTCGCGAGCGAAACCGGCTTGTCATCCGCCTGATGGCGATGCTGGGACTTCGCCGTGGCGAACTACTCAAGCTTAGAGTTTCAGACTGCCATCTTACGCGTACGATTCCGGAGATTCGCATCGAGCGCTCACCTGATGACAGGCTGGATCCACGGATTAACGAACCACAGGTCAAAACCGAATCGCGGCAACTTCCGTGCGATGTCCAATTGGCACAGGAGCTGAACGAGTATATCTGCAAGATCAGAAGAGTCATCCCTGGTTCGGACCGGACGCCGTATCTGTTCCTGAGCCGGAGTGGGCGGCCAATGAGTCTGAACCGTGTGAACGGTATCGTTGAACAGGTGGGCAACGTTAACCCGGAGTTCAGCGCGTTAAGTCCGCATTGTCTTAGAAGCACATGCGCCACCCGCTTCAAGGAGCTCGGGCTAAAGCGTGGTCTTGCGGAAAGCGAAGTCGACAAGGATATGAAATATTTCTTTGGCTGGCGGTCGGACAAATCGATCGATCCGTATGTGGAGGGCTCGACCCGAAGAGAAGCAGCGGAAATAGGCTTGGCCTATCAGCATGCGCTATTTGAACGATCAAGTCGATTATCGCCTTGCGATCATGACGAATGACCAGATCAACGATTCGATGAGGAAGTGGCTCCTGCTCTACGGCTTGTCGCCGTTGTCGCAAAGTATCGTGGATCGGGACGGTCGGACGATGGATCTGAGTGGCTCCGTATGGAAGTTCAACGTACCGACGCAAAAGACATCATTTGATTGGACCAATATCGAGGATTGCAACGTCATCTTTAACTATTCGCTCCGAAGGTGGGCGGAGCAGTTGCTCGCGCAACAATCGGCCCGTGCGGTCGCTACTAGTTTGTTCGACGTCGTGAGCGCTCTACGCGGTGGCGACCGACATGGAACTAAATCGGAAAAAGTGAGGGAGAGCTGGATTTTTATAGCGAAAATCAAGGATCCGAATAAATTTGGAGACGTGCTTCGCGTCCATATGCGGGCCGCCATTGAGTATCTAAGGTCTATCAAGCAGATGGAAAATTTTTATCGTCTTCGTGACTGGTATGTGCGGTGCTCAGATGTTTTGGGATGCTTGGGATTTGACGAGGAATTTGCGCTTGAGTTAAATCAGGTTTGGGTGCCAGGGAGGCAATCTGGCTTGGCGGTGGAACTTGAATGTGAGGAAAGCGGACCGTTATGGGATACCGAGGTCGCAGTATTGCGGAAGGCCCTCTTGGAGGATGACTCTTCAAAACGGGAGCACGTCATGCAGAGAGCGGCTATCGCGCTCAGTCTGGCCTTCGGGCGAAATCCGTCGAACTACTGCCTCCTGCGCGAGCCGGATTTGAAGAATGCGCTTGCGGGTTTTGACGTTCCCGAACAATGGGTGCTTTCGATTCCTCGAATAAAGAAGCCTGGTTTAGGTCCGCGCTGCGCTTTCATTGATGAGCGTGTCGACGGAAAACTAGTTCGATTTGTAAAAGATATCATTGCCTCAAATAGGGAAATTGACTTCGGTGACTTTCCTCGTCCGCTATTCGCGAGAGCGAAGCCCGACGCGTGGTTCGACGGAACGGGCATGGTTGAGTACAAGTTTCACCTCGGCATTGAGGGATTTCGCGCGTTACTGACTAGCTTTGTCAACCGACTGAAGGTGGTTTCGCCGAAGACGGGCCGACTGTTGGCGATCACTCCACGTCGATTGCGATACACGTTTGCGACAACGATGGTTGAGCGCGGCGTGTCCCGGCGAGTGTTGGCGGCGATGCTCGACCATTCTGATACCCAGCATGTGCAGGTGTACTACTCTCTACGAGGGAAGAACCTCACTGCGATTTTGGATCGTGCGGCGGCAATCCGACTTGGCCCCCTGATGAACCTTTTCCGGGGGAAGTTGGTAGCCTCTCCGGAGGACGCGATTAACGGATCAAACCCTGAGAAATCGGTAAAGTTTTTTGGGGACCTCAATTCGATACCTGCAGTTGACATTGGCGGCTGTGGGAAAGAAAGGCGTTGCTCACTTGATCCGCCGTTTTCCTGTTACACATGTCCGAAGTTCCAGCCATATGTGGAGGCGGACCATGAGGCAGTCCTTCGTGAGCTGCTTGCGAGCCGGGAGGAGCGTCGTGAAAAATACGGGCTCCAGATTGCCATCCAGCTCGACGACGTGATCTACGCTGTGGGGCAGATAATCGTGGAGGTCGCCGCTTATGTCCGCCGAAAGAAAAAATAAGCGTAAGTCGATGGCGGCGGTTGCTTCGTCAATAGGACAGCCTTCTGAAAACTGGTTGGTGAACCAGGCCATGCTGGTATTCCGATGGAAGGCGGAGAATCCATTTCAAAACGTGGACTGGGAGGCGTGGAAATGGGACGTTGCAGCTTCTTATGAGGATCGCACAAGAGGAAGCGAGTCAAATGGGACATCGCACAATCTCCTTTTTACTGTGCATTCGCTAAAGGCTCGCGTTGCTGGAGCGCCGCTGATTGGAGCGTTCGCAGACGTGGTGAAGGCACTCGTTTGCTCACGACATAGTCAGCGAGGACAAAGCGTCAGCAGCCACATGGTATTTATACGCGGTACCCGCTATGTGTATGACGAGTTGCACGCGTGCGGTTACGATGTGAGTTCGATTACAACGGATCACCTCAATCGCGCAGTCGTGGCGCTCTTTGCGCGGGAGGCGGAAACATCGGCTTACAAGGTAGTGGCACATATCGAAGAGTTTGCGGACGTGTTGGACTCGAACGGCCTGTGCCGGATACGCCTTGACTGGCGATATCGTGGGAAACAACGCCCCAAGGCTCTATCGCCTGAGCGTATTGAGGACGCGTTGCCCTTTGCGCAACCCGATGACAGACTTCCCCGGGAGGAGGTGATTCGTGCCGTAGGCTATCTGTATCAAACTATACCGGCTCAGAAATCTGAGGTTGATTCGCCAGAGCCTGACCGTATCGTGATTTTGATTTCAACGATCCTCGTGTGCACCGGATTGCGCATCGGCGAGGTGCTTACCTTACCCGAGCATCCCCTTTTCACTGAGCGCGATGGTACCCGGTGTATCCGGTATTTGAGACTGAAGGGCAGAAACGACGCAGTCATGGTCGAATGGAGAAGCAAGCCTCTGCTAAGTGCGACGGTTGGACTCGTCGAAGATGTAGTGAATGAACTGCATCAGTTGACGCAAGGTCCACGCACGGTTGCGCGTTCATTTCATAGATACTCGAAGCTATTTTCTGGAATGCGTCTTAAGCCACTGATGGATGGGCGGGCTGTCATGAAGCTGGTTCGCCTGAATAGCTTAAACGTTGGGCAGTTCCTTAAGATTCGAAAGATTCCATATCGAATCGTTTCGAAAAGGATTTACGTGGATCGTGACTCCTTTCTACAGGGTGTACTGCGCGATCACTGGACGCGACCGATGGTGCCCGGACCGGACGGCACGCGTCTGGAACTTCATAAGGCACTCTGCGTCGCTTTTGCCAACCAAATGCATCGTGGTATGAAAACGACCTTGAGGTATGCAGCGCAGCCAGTCGCGGATCTTCAGGTGCGCGACTTTCTGACCGCGCGCACTGGCACAAGGAATATCTTTGACCGCTACAGCATCGTGGACGACGAGGGACAACCAATCAATGTCCGATCAAAAGGGTTCCGTCATTTTCTGAACAATCTGCTGGACGAGGGCGGCGCTCCTGACATGGTTCAGACCAAATGGTTCGGGCGAAAGCATGCGAGAGACACGAAGGCTTACCAGCACCTCACTTCGGCGCAGCGCGCAAAGAAGTTGGTCGACGATATTTTGGCCGGCAACGCGCGCGGGCGAATTGTCGATATCGCCAAGGTCTTGCCGGTCGAAGTTGCCCGGGCATTCCTGACCACCCGCATTCAGGCTGTTCACGATGTGGGGCCGGGAATGTGTATCCACGATTTTCAGATGATGCCATGCCCGCGCCATCTGCAGTGCACAGCAAAGTGCGACGAGTTCGTTTGGAAAAAGGGCGATGAAGAACGCAAGGATGATCTGTTACGACAGGTTGCGACGACCTACCTGAACATTAAAACAGTCCGTGCGCGTGAAGCCGATGGGGCGCTTGTACACGCGGACTGGATGAAACATCTGCAGACGAAGCATGCGCAGTTGATGAAGCAGATGGCGACAGCCAATCTAAACGAGTCAGATATCGAGCACTATATTGAGGATAAGGACCATGGAAACGTCAAATAGTAGATTCTCCAAAAAGGTGTCCTGGAATTACTTGTGCGGAGCTCTACCTACCTCTTCCGGCTATACGTTGCGGTTACTAGGAGTTAGACATAGGCATTCTCGCCTCTCAAAAAGCTCAATTGTTACGAGAGGCGGCCATGCACTGTGACACCGAAGCCGCGAGGAAGGAACAAGGCTGTGGCCATCCTTGGCCATCGACTGTCGTGCGCTACTCGTCATGCATCAGGTAACGATGGCGAAGCTGACGTGGTTGGATTTCACCGGAGCGGATCTTCTGCGATACATTGAGGATTGTGGCGATGGCCAAGGCGATTCGAGCAAACGCTAAGATCAACGAGACGAAGGCTCAAGTTATCATCTCGGAGCTCGAGCGGTGGCGAGACCGAGAACTTGGAGCCAAGCTTACCTGGGAAAAGATCGAGGCATTTTCGGGGTATACCAGGCAGGCCCTGAGCCGACACCTGAAGATAAAAATGGCTTACGAAGCGGCGAAACGGGCGCTTGCTGGTCCGCTGCGTCCTTCGGCTTCGAGGTCAATAGCCGATGAGCGACAGTATTTCGACCAAGCGGTCAAAGACCTGCGCGCTAAAATACAACAATACGAGGCGCTCGAGCAGTCATGGTTACAGCGTTGGCAGCGGATTGCTTTTCACTGCGCGGCAAAAGGACTAAGCATGGAGGATCTGGACAAACCACTGGACAGCATCAACCGGAAAGACCAGCAGACGAGAAAGAAAAAAAAGAAGGAGCCTTGAATACTCTCTGTTAACTTGCACTAAATCTTGACCCACGCGAGGTGCAGCACTCGTTTCGCGGTGGTCGGCGCGGCCTGTCGGTGGGCTTCCACGCTTCGTGGAACATAACCGTTGTCACGATTTCTTGTTCCGCGGCTCCGACTTTTTCTATAAGACGGCAAATCGGTTCGCTGGCGGTCATTGATAGCGTTCCCCGGGGTGTTTCGATGGCCGCTCGGATTCTATCTGATTAGTAACCCCCATGATCCGCGCTTGCAAAGCAAGTTGCATGGCGACCAATAGGTAGACGCAGCGTTGATCTAACCTGTGAAATCCCGAGGTCTCGGGCCTGTAGGAGGCGAGATCGGAGGCAGTGCGCGATCGCTCCTTAAAATCCGCAATGACTTTGCCAATCCCAGTCTGTTGATTTGCACGGAATCCTGACCCACGGGGGGTGCGGACAAAATCTTGGACTACCAGGAGGTAGTCCATGTACTCGTATGAAGACCGTCTGCGAGCGGTTCAGCTCTACTTGAAGTTGGGCAAACGGATCAAGGCGACCATTCGGCAGCTGGGGTAGCCGTGTGAATTGCTTGCTGCGTGCTTCGGCTGCGCTCTTTGCCTTTCTCTCACTCAACGATCATTAGCGATGACCGACTGCCTCTCGTCGATTCCAAAGCAAGTTTGGGCGGCTGAGCCAGCCCATCGCGATCCCAGTGTGCAAAGCCCCGCGGGCAGGCATTGCCAACGCGGCCGACGCAAAGACGCACGGCGTGATTCTCTGGGTGGGCGAACAGATCGAAGAGGGGATCGTTCGTGCTGCCGTGCCAAATATTGCAGACGAGATTATGGAGCGGGCGCTCGAATCTCTCGTGGACGATAACGCTGCGTCGCTGCAGCCCAATGCGCAACTGAGGGGCTATGGCGTCGGCCATCCATCCGGCAATCCCGCCATCCCGGACCACTCTCTCATGTTCGGGAAGATCTCGTGCCAACTGCTTTCCAACAGGCGGCGGCGCAGGTGGGTCACCTCAGAGAACGCCTCAGGCGCGAAAGCGCTGAGTTGGAAATGGCGGTTAGGTCGCAGCTTGGCTGCCGAGCAGTACCTTTCTATGCCGACCCAATTGATGTCTTGCCCGGCAATCTCGAACTCAGCGATCGACGTGAAAAAAAAGGGCATTGTTTCTAACCACATCGTCGGGAGATCTTTTGATTCTAGGTGCCGTTTTACGAACTCGACAAGCCGATCAAAGGCCATCGGCCACATCAAGTACCAGTCTTCGTACGTCACGATCATGGGATAGATCGGCAGCCCATTGGGAACCCATTTTGAGACGCCCTTGACGGCGTCGTTGATATTCACATAGAGCTTGACGATGTCTTTGGCCATATCGTCGAGCGGCTTATCGAATTCATCTCCGTCGCCTGTTTCCTTGGCGTTCTGCGGGAGTCGACGAGTCTTGCATTCGATGAACAGATTGGCCGTGACGTCGCTGACGATCCAGTCGACGCCGTGTCGCTGCTGCCCTTCGACGAGGTAAGGTTGCTCGGCCGAGATATCGAACCGACCGGTGTCGAAAGCATTCTCTAAAACACGCCCCACATACCGTTCGAATGCATGGCCATACTCGTGCCCGAAATCTACCTGTGACTGATTTTTCCCATTGAGGAGGTCGTAGAAGAGACCTTCAGTTGCCCGGCGGAGCAGTAAGTGCGGGAAGGGACACCAGTATTCGCTTGGGCGGTTCCTGTCGATGCCAACGAGCGGTGTGGCTTCCAACGGGTTGAACGTTATTGCCCATCGGGTATCGTGCTTTTGAACGGCTCTTAGCGCTTCGCGCAGGTCTTCCGCAGTACTGCCACAAATCTTAAAGAACGCGTCGCGCTGCGCATCGCTCACGTCGAACGCAGAATAATCTTGCGTGGCAAGCGTACCCGGTTGCTTTATTCCAGCGCCCGCGATGGCAATTGCCAGCAGATACATGGCACGTACAGAAACGCCGGTGCTCCGCTCGAGCAGCTTGGACAGTGCAGGATCGTTGTACACGTGCCACGCGCGGAAGAGCCGCGCTTCATCCCGCGCTTGTTGCCATCGAAGTTGTTGATGAAGCGTCCTGTGCAATATTCCTTGAGCGAGATTCGATGCGCCGCTCGCAATCTCGAGCTTGGAAATTTCGTCGTTGAGCTTGCGAAGATGGCTAACGATCTGAGTCAGTCCGTTCAGCGTTGACAGCGGCTGCTCTGACCCTCGTGCATGCAACACGATCTCGCGGCACAACGTGTGCAGCTCCCATACGTACACGTCCCAAGTCTGGCCAAGTACACCCGTATGTATTTTGAGCACCCCGGTATTTGGGTCGACATTCCGATGGTAGTGCCAAATTGCTTGGAGCGAAGGCTTGACGGCCAGTTTGGCTATTCGATTGCGAAAAGTTTTGTAGACCTCGTACATACGATCCTGATGGATGATCGGACGCGATCCGTGCAAACAAAATTGACGGCCAACGCGCTATCGACGAAAAAGTGGGTTGAAGTGTTATCGTGAGTCTTCTATTTTGCCTCTCTGGCCGTTTTCGTACCTTGAGCAGACACACACCGACCGTAATCGACCGACCGCTCCTGGCCGCCTGTTGCCGGGGCATGCGCAATCTGAACCGCGCAAATCTGTGATTGGCACGCGCTCCGCTTCGGAAAATCGGTTTTCTCAACAGCGGTCAATCAGGCGAGGCGACTTTGCAGAAAGTAAGCGACTCCCATTGGCGACACGACGCCCTATATGACCACAACGCAGTACGAGCCAGCGCTGTGCCTTTCATCAAGAAGGCTAATACCGTTTCACCGCCCGCG
>Ga0302311_10006543_pt1 | contig 12029 bp, 6 predicted proteins | sample III_Palsa_N1_3_FD_200449 | JGI IMG/M metagenome (GOLD analysis project Ga0302311, IMG submission 200449) | Peat permafrost microbial communities from Stordalen Mire near Abisko, Sweden - III_Palsa_N1_3 | ecosystem: Environmental > Terrestrial > Soil > Palsa > Peat permafrost | place: Sweden...
CGACCTGGCGGAAGGCGTCGAGCACCGTCTGGCGATAGTCGGCGGCGACTTCATCGAAGGCGGCGCGGCTCAGCGCCAGGTTGGCCTTGCGCCGTCCGCCGTCGAACACCGGTAGCGATATGGCCAACGGGCCGAGCGCCCAATAACCGGCGGATGCGGCGCCGACCGAGCCCAGGCTCTCCAGACCGCCGGCGGCGTTCAGGGTGATGGATGGATAATAGGCGGCGCGGGCGACACCGATCCGGGCATTGGCCTCGGCCACCCGGCGCTCGGCGGCGGCGACGTCGGGCCGGCGTTCGAGCAGGGCGGAGGGCGCCGCGATCGGCACGTGCGGTGGATCGATCAGGGCGCTTTGGGCCGGCAGGGTGAAGGTGGAGGGCGACTCGCCGACCAATATGCCGATGGCGTGTTCGAGCAGGGCCCGGCTGGCCCCGGCCTGTTCGTACTGGGCCTCCACGTCGGCGAGCTGGGTCTTGGCCCGGCCGACGTCGATCTCGCTCGAGGCCCCGCCATCGAAGCGGCGTTGGGTGAGCTTCAGCGCCTCCGTATAGGCCTCGTCGGTCTGGCGCAGCACGTCGATCTGGGCGTCGAGGCCGCGCAGACTCAGATAATCGTCGGCCAGTTCGGCCTGCAGGCTGAGCCGGATCGAGGCGGTGTCGGCGGCGCTGGCCTCGGCCTCCAGCCGCGCGGCGCCGACCTGGTTGCGCACCCGGCCCCACAGGTCGACCTCATAGCCGGCGGCGGCCCCCAGGATCAGGTCGTGATTGGTGATCCCGGGATAGAAGGAACGCCCCACGTCCAGCCCCGCGCTGAGCGTGGGATAGAGGTCGGCGCGGGCGCGGCCGGCCAGGGCCGACGCCTGCTCGTAGCGCGCCAGGGCGGCGGCCAGCCGCGGGCTCGACTGTTCGACACGATCTTCGAGATGGTCCAGATCGGCGTCCTCGACCACCGTCCACCAGCGGCCGCGCGCGCTGGCGTCGGCCGGTGCGGCCGGCGTCCAGGGGCCGACCTCGCGATAGGCGGCGGTCGGCGTGACGCTGGCCGGGACGGCGTAGGGCGGGGCCAGGTCGCAGCCCGCGAGCGTCGGCAGGACCGCCAACGCTATCAGCCAACCCCTACGCATGGGCGTCGGGCCTGGTCAGCGCCGGCTTGACCTTGTCGCCGGTGGCGATCGCGTCCGACGGGCTGTCGATCACCAGGTCGCCGGCGGCGATCCCGCCGAGCGAGAGCTCCGCGCCGTAATCGCGCACGATCTGCACCGGCCGGATGGTTACATGACCGGACGGGTCGACCACCGCTACGGCCGTGCCCTCGCGGCGGAACAACAGGGTGCTGGCGGGGACGCGCAGGCCCGCTTCCTGGGTCGAGGCCTTGGTCACCAGGGGATTGTCGAGCGTCACCTGGGCGTAGGCGCCGGGCTTCAGCAGGCCGGCCGAGTTGTCGAACGCCAGCTGGATCAGCATGGCGCCCGACTGGATGTTCACCGCGTCGGCGGTGCGCTCCAGCCTGGCCGTGAACACCTGGCCCGGGTGGTCGGGCACGGTGAAATGGGCGGTCACGCCCGGCTGGAAGGCGGCGGCGTAGTTCTGCGGCACGCTGACATAGAGCCGCATGCGGGTGTTGTCGGAGACGGTGAACAGGGGCGTCGCCCGCGCGTCGCCGGCCACGATCAGGGCGCCGATGTCGGTCGAGCGGGTGGTCACCACCCCGTCGAACGGCGCCACGATACGCTTGAAGCCGGTCAGCGCCTTCAGCCGGTTCACATTGGCCAGGGCCTCGTTCTTCATCGCCACCTTGGCGGCGAGGTCGCCGCGGCGTTCGTCGGCCTCCTGCTGCGACACGGCCTTGTCCTTCACCAGCTTGTCCCAGCGGGTCGAGGTGGTCTCGGCCAGCGCACGCTGGGCCTCGGCGGTGGCCAGGGCGGCCGTGGCGGCGGCGAGCTGCTGATCGACCTCGGGCGTGTCGATGTCGGCCAGCACCTGGCCGGTCTTCACCCGGTCGCCGATGTCCACGTACCAGCGGCGCAGATAGCCGTTGGTGCGGGCGTAGACCGGCGCATCGGCCCAGGCGTCGAGCCGGCCGGGCAGGACCACGCTGTCCGTGCCCGCGCCCTCGGGCCGCACGACGCTGACCGTCGGTATGGCCGCCTCGGCGCTGGTGGCGACCAGGGCCTGGTGGGCGGCGAGGCGCGAGCCGACGCCCAGCGCCAGGATGGCGGCGAGCACGGCCGTGACGACGACGCCGGCGGTCTTCAGACCCTTGCCCGAACTGGGCGTGGCGGCCGGGATGTGCAGGGCGACATAGGCCGGATCGGTCTCGGCGGCGGGGTTGGGCGCCGGGTCGGGAGCGTGCTCAGGCATGGGCTAATCCTTGGACCGGTTGGGCGCGGGGGGCGCGCCGGACGCTGTGGACCACGGCGAACACCGTGGGGACGAAAATGAGCGTGGCGAGGGTAGCGAAGGCCAGGCCGCCGATCACCGCCCGGCCGAGCGGCGCGTTCTGCTCGCCGCCGTCGCCGAGGCCCAGCGCCATCGGCGCCATGCCGATGATCATGGCCAGCGCCGTCATCAGCACCGGCCGAAAGCGCACTACGCCGGCCTCAAGCGCCGCCAGGGCGGCGTCGCCGGTGACCGCGAGCCGCTCGCGGGCGAAGGAGATCACCAGGATGGAGTTGGCGGTGGCCACCCCCATGCACATGATGGCGCCGGTCAGGGCGGGCACGCTGAGCGGTGTGCCGGTGGCGAACAGCATCCAGACGATCCCGGCCAGGGCGGCGGGCAGGGCCGAGACGATCACCAGGGGATCGGTCCAGCTCTGGAAGTTGATCACAACCAGGAGGTAGATCATCACGATGGCGCCGAGCAGACCCCAGCCCATGCCGGAGAACGCGGTGTTCATCGTCTCGTACTGGCCGCGCAGCACCACCTTCACATTGGCCGGCCGGGTCTTGTCGAGCTTGGCCAGCGCCGCCTTCACGTCCTCGGCCACGGCGCCGAGGTCGCGGCCCTGGGTGGAGGCGTAGACATCGACCAATGACTGGATGTCGTATTGCGAGACCACGGCCTGGGCCGGGCCGCGGGTCAGTGATCCGAGGCCGCCCAGCACCAGGGGGTCCTGGCCGGGGAAATGGCTGTTGACCGGGATGTTCTGCAGCTTCTGTAGAGTGTCGGCGTCGTACTCCGGCGTTTGCGCCACCAGGGGATAGGACACGCCGTTCTTGGGGTTCAGCCAGTACACCGGATTGGTCTGGGTGGTGCCGCCGATCGAGGTCGCCACGCTTGAGGTCACATCGTTCTCGGTCAGGCCGAGCTGGTTGATGCGGGTCCGATCGACCTCGAAGCGCAGCTCCGGATAGCTGGCCGGCTGCTGGATGCGCGCGTCGACCAGGCCGTTCACGCCGCGGATCGCGCGCAGGATCTTCTGGGCGTAGGCCTGGTCGGCGGCGAGGTCATTGCCGATCACCTGCACGTCGATCGGGGCGGGCGCGCCGAAGTTCAGGATCTGGCTGGTGATGTCGGCCGGCAGGAACGAGAAGGTGGCCGTGGGGAAGATGCGCGGCAGGGTCTCGCGCAGGTGCTTCACATAGCCGGCCGTCGGGTGGTGGCCTTCCTTCAGGCTGATCAGGATGTCGCCGTCCTGCGGGCCGATGGTGCCCGAGGCGTTGTAGGCGGTGTTGATGCCGCTCGGCGACAGGCCGATATTATCGACGATGGTGTTGAGATCGGCGGCCGGGATCTGCCGGCGGACCTCATTCTCGACCCGGATGAACAGGGACGCCGTCTCCTCGATCCGCATGCCGACCGGCGCGCGGACGTGCAGGGCGATCGAGCCGGAATCCACGGTCGGGAAGAAGTTGCGGCCCAGGAACGGCAGCAGCAGCAGGCTGCAGGCGACGAAGGCCAGGAAACCCAGGATGAACACCTTGCGCGCGCCGAGCGCCCGCTGGAGCACGCCGGCGTAGCCCGACCGCACCTGTTCGAACCGGCGCTCGAACCCGCGCTGGAAGTGGACCAGGGGATTGCGCGTGGGTTTGTGCGCTTCACCGGTTCCGCTGTGGGGCGCGTGTGGCTTCAGCAGATATTTGGCCATGGTCGGGACCAGGGTCCGCGACAGCACGAACGAGGCCACCATGGCGAAGATCACCGACAGCGCCATCGGCACGAACAGGAAGCCGGACACGCCCGGCAGGTAGAACATCGGCACGAACACGATGCAGATGCACAGCAGCGACAGGAAGGCCGGAACGACGATCTGGTCGGCCCCGTCGAGGATGGCCGTGGTGACGTCCTTGCCCTGCTCCAGGTGCCAGTTGATGTTCTCGATGGTGACGGTGGCTTCGTCGACCAATATGCCGACGGCCAAGGCCAGGCCGCCCAGGGTCATCACGTTGAGGGTCTGACCGAAGGCCGACAGGCAGGCGATCGCCGCCAGCACCGACAGGGGGATCGAGGTGGCGACGATCAGCGTCGAGCGCCACGAGCCCAGGAACAGCAGGATCATCAGCGAGGTCAGCGCCGCGGCGATCACGCCTTCGCGCGCCACGCCGGCGATGGCCTCCTTCACGAACAGCGACTGATCGTTGATCGGCGAAATCTTCAGCGCGGGCGGCAGGCTGGGCTTCAATTCCGGCAGCATGGCCTTGATGCCGGCCACCACGTCGATGGTCGATGCGCCGCCGGACTTGTAGACCGTCATCAGCACCGAACGCTGACCGTCCACGTGCACCACGTTCTGCTGTGGGGCCGAGCCGTCGCGCACGTGGGCCACGTCGCCCATGCGGATCACCGCCCCGTTCACCGTGCGGATCGGCAGGTTTTCCAGCTGCTGCACCGTGCCGGGCGCGTTGTTGAGCTTCAGATTGTACTGGAACGCCCCGATCTTGACGAAGCCGGCCGGGGTGATCTGGGTCTGCGCCGAGACCGCGTTACCGACGTCCTCGGCCGTCAGCCCCTTGGACTGCAGCGCGTGCGGATCGAGGTCGATCTGGATCTGGCGGACCTTGCCGCCGAAAGGGAAGGGGATAGCCGCGCCCGCCACGGTGACCAGCCGGGTGCGGATGAAGTTGAAGCCGGTGTCGTAGAGCTGTTGTTCGCTCAGGCCCTTGCCCGAAAGCGCCAGCTGCACGATCGGCACGGTCGAGGCGTTGTAGTTGAGGATCAGGGGCGGCGTGGCGCCCTGCGGCAGCTGCTTCAGCAGGGTCTGCGAGATGGCGGTGATCTGGGCGTTGGCGAGGCGGATGTCGGCGCCGGGCTGGAAGTAGATTTTCACCACCCCCACGCCCTGCAGCGAATTGCCCTCGATATGCTGGATGTCGTTGACGGTGGTGGTGAGGGTCCGCTCGTAGGGCGTGACGATCCGGCCCGCCATGTCTTCGGGCGACATGCCCGTGTACTGCCAGGCCACGGCGACCACCGGCACGCGGATGTTGGGGAAGATGTCCGTCGGCGTGTGCAGGGCGGCCAGCACCCCCACGATCAGGATCATCGCCGCCATCACGACGAAGGTATACGGCCGCGACAGGGCGATGCGGACGATGGCCGACATAGGCGTACTCGGTCCCTCGACCCGGTGGGCGGGGGGAGGAAGCCGCGCCGGGAAGTGCGGCTCTATTGCGCCGCATCAAAACCGAAGTAAATCGAAAAATGCCCGACTATCGGGTCGAATGCCCACACAGTGGGCTTACGCTTTCCGTCAACCCATGCCGAGGCTGGCTTCGATCGAGCTGACGCAACGCAGCAGGGTGGCGCGCAGGGCGTCGTGGTTCCTGCGGAACCGGTGGATCGGGGCGATGATCGACAGGGCGTAGCGGTCGCCCGTGCCCGTTCGGATCGCGGCGCCCATGCCGCAGCCCCCTTCGGTGTGCTCCTCGTGCGCCTCGGCGACGCCCGAGATCCGCACCGCCTCGACCTGGGCCATCACCTCGGCGATCGAGGTCGGCGTGTGGGGCGTGCGCGATTCGAACGGGCCGCTGAGGCAGCGGGCGATCTCCTCGTCGCTCATCTGGGCCAGCAGGGCCTTGCCGTGCGCGGTGCAGTAGAGCGGCAGGGCGGCGCCGACGCGGAAGACGATCCGCAGGGACTGCTCGGACGGGACCTGCTCCACCAGGATGGCGTTCTCGCCGCGCGCGACGCCAAGGTAGATGGTCTCGCCGGTATAGCGTCCGGCGGCCTCCATGTGCGGGCGGGCCAGAGCGATCACGTCCGTGTGCGCCGACGCGGCCAGCCGGGCCAGCGCCGGCCCCAGCCTGACGCCGTCAGGGGTGCTCGACACCAGCTGCTGCGCCTCGAGCGCCTGCACCATCCGCTGCACCGTCGTGCGCGGCAGGCCGGTGTCGCAGGCGATCTGCGCGTGGGTCCGTCCGCCGGTGCGGTTCTCCAGGGTGCGCAGCACAGCCGCCGCCCGCGCGATCACCTGTTTTCCGCCGCTTTCGTCGCTCACAATTCCACCTTCGGTGTCAGTCTTGACATCTGATTGGCCCACTCGACGCATAAACTCAATAGCCCGATATATGGGCAAGATGTCCGACTGATGGGCTTCGCTTGCCAAATCTGCCCGAGTCTGCGGGTTTTCAACCGACCAACCTTTAGTTTTGCTGATTGCTGGCTCGGCTTATCTCGTTTGCCGAACGACGCCGACCTGGGTTGTCTCCACCCAAGAAAATCTGGGGACCCCTCAATGCCTTCCACACCTACCGCGCGGCGGCTGCTCGCGCTTGCCGCAACCTCGGCGCTCTCCGGCCTGGCCTGCGGGCCCGCCTTCGCCCAGGACGCCGCCCCGCCGGCCGACCTGCAGGCGCAGGTGCGCCAGCTGACCGCGCTGGTGCAGTCCCTGGCCGAAAAGGACCAGGCCCAGATCCAGGCGCTGCAGGCGCAGGTCAAGACGCTGCAGGCCCAGGTCGACGCCCAGACAGCCCAGGCCCAGACGGCGCAGACGGCGGCTGGCCAGACGGCGACCCCACGCGTGGCCCAGAACGCCACCGTTCCGTTCACGATCCCGGGCTCGCCCCGGTCCGGCGAAGAGGCGGGATTCGCCACGCCGCGGGTGGAGCAGAACGAGACCCACCACTTCGTCCTCAAGAGCGACGACGGCCAGTATTCAATCGGCTTCGCCGGGGTGGTGCAGTTCGACTCCGGCGAATATCTCGGCTACCACCCGGCGTCCAAGGTGGTCGGGCCGCAGGAGTTATCCGACGGGATCAACGCCCGACGGGCGCGCATAGGCATCTCCGGAACCGCGGCCGGCGGCTGGAGCTACGCCTTCGTCTATGACGGGGGCAACTCGCAGGACACCGCGCCCAAGGGCATCGAGACCGCGCAGATCGTCTATGGCGGCATCAAGGGCGTCGCGCTCGAAGTCGGCTATTCCAACACCTACTTCACCCTCGATCAGGCGACGAGCTCCAGCGACACCATCTTCCTCGAGCGCGCCACCCCGTCGAACATCGCCACCAACTTCAACACGGGCGACTCCCGGTCGAACGCGGGTGTCCGCTTCTTCGGCGACCGCTACTGGATCGGCGGCTATCTGACCGGCCCGGCCAGCGGCGATTCGCACACCACCACGGGCGAGCGCTTCGGCGCCTTCGAGCGCGCCGCCTTCCAGGTGCTGAAGGGGCCGGACTATTCGCTGCACCTGGGCGTCGGCGTCGACCAGCTGCTTCGGTCGCCGAACGCGGGCAACGGCACGCCTGATACCCTGTCGCTCAGCGATCAGCCCGAGCTGCGGATCGACCCGACCACCTTCGCGAATACCGGAACCCTCGGCACGGTGAAAAACCCGGTCACCGGCGGCTCGGTGATCGACGTCGAGACCGCCGCGACCTGGAAGGGCTTCATCTGGCAGGGCGAGTACTATCACTACGACGTGGATCGTCAGGGCCTGCGCAGCAACACCTTCGATGGCTACTACGGCCAGGTCGCCTACACCCTCACCGGCGAAACCCATCGCTACAACCCGCAGTCCGCCTCCTACTTCCGCATCTATCCGAACCATCCGTTCTCCTGGCGCGATGGTACTTGGGGCGCCTGGGAAGTGGCGGGCCGGGTCAGCTACGTCGATCTGAACAGCTACTTCACCGCCGGCCAGTCCCTGACCTCGCAGCCGGACGCGATCGACGGCGGAAAGCAGCGCGGCTACACCCTCGGCCTGAACTGGTATCCCAACGACCTCATCCGCTTCGAGCTCGACTACAACCGCATCGATTACGACAAGGCCAACGGTACGGCGGTGACCGGGGCTCCGCTCGGCGTCCCGGTGGGCGCCCACTTCAACGCCCTCTCCCTGCGCAGCCAGGTGGTGTTTTAGGGCAGCGCGCCGCAGCGGCAATCCTGCGCCAGCTTGACGAGGCGGTCTTCCGCGAAGCCGCCGAACCGCGCGTCCAACGCCTGGATCATCGTGCGCGCCTCACCGGGCCGCCCGGCGTCGATGGCGGCGCGAACGGCCTGCACGCCTTTCGCCAGGTCGCTGTCGAGGGCGGAGCGGCAGGCGTCCAGCCGGGCGGGGTTCGCCGGGGGCGGGGTTTGGAGCAGGCCCAGGGCGTCCGACAGGGCGTCGGGCCTGGCGAGGTCGTGGCCCATGAACGGGATGGTCCGCGTGGCGACGTTGTAGGCGCACCAGCGGGTCATGGAATGCGCGCTCTCGGCGTCCTTGGCGACGTTGATGCTGTCGTCCGAGCCGGTGACGGTGGCGATGCGGCTGCGCTCCTGGAACCGATAAAGCAGCGGCCGCGGCGGGACCGCCGTCCCGTCTCCGCCGAGCGGGTCGCTTCCCGCGTTGAGGAAGGCGCCGTGGAACAGCTCCGGAAAGGCGATGGCGGTGCGCAGGGCGATCCGCGAGCCGCCGGATAGTCCTCCGACATAGACGCGGTCGAGGTCCACCGGATAGCGGCCCATGACGTTCTGCGCCTCGATCACGGCCAGCGGAATCCGGCGCCCGAGCACACTCGCATCGTTTCCGGCGTGCGCCGCGGTGACGAGGATCATCCCGTATCGGTCGAGCACCGGGATCCATTCGGACGGTATCCTGGCCTCGGGCCAAGGCGGAACGAACACCAATAGCCCGTAGCCGCCCGGCGGCGGTCTCGGCGGGACGTAGAGCGCGAACCGTTCGACGCTGACATCCACGGGCTGGGTCGCCAGCGCCTTGCCGGATGCGGCGAGCTTTCGCCGGGTGAGTTCGGCCTGCAGCGGGGTCAGCAGCCGCCGCAGCAGTTCGTCATTGGTCGCCAGCGGCGAGTACCGATCGAACTGCACGTCCTGCTGCAGGCCGGCGGGCGCTCCGGCCGGAGCCTGTGCGCCGGCGAGCGGCGCCGCGGCCAGGAGGCCGAGCAGGATTCCGGCCGCAACGGCGGAGCGGTGTCGGTGGCGCGTTGAGCCCATAGCCTAGCCCCGGTTGAGATCCGCATTTCAACGCGATCTCGGTGGCCGTGAAAAGCTCGCGGTCGGCTAAAGCTCCGCCGGACGGCCGAACAGGCCGCGGAAGAAGTCGGCGTAGTCGCGCAAGAGGTCGGCGATCACCCAGTAGCCGTGGCGATAGGGGCGCGAGACGCCGATCGCCAAGTCGGGGGCCGGTGTCCCGCGCCAGGTGCCGAACAGCCGATCCCACAACGGAACCATGCTGTAGTGGCCGGTCGGCTCGTCCATGCTGAGCTTGTGATGCAGCCGGTGGTGGCGCGGCGACTGGATGATCCAGCGGCCGATCAGGCCCCAGTCGCTGGTCATCTTGGAATGCTCCAGATAGCCGAAGGCGTTCACCAGGGTGACCACATAGACCATCACCACCGGCGGCGCCCCAAGCAGGGCCAGGGGGATGTTGATCAGGAACAGGCCGACGAACGAGGCCGGATGCTGGCGATCGGACGTCAGGGTGCAGAACTCGGCCGCCGAGTGGTGATAGCGGTGCAGCGGCCAGATCAGCGGCATGTGGCTGATCCGGTGGGTCCAATAGTCGAAGAAACTGTAGACCAGGAAATACAGCGGCACCTGCACCAGGAAGGGCAGGGCGGCGGGATCGACCGCAAAGCCGGTCAGGTCGTGGATGCGATCGCGGACCCAGATGGCCGAGATCAGGCCGAGCCCGAGCATCATCACCCGCCCGGCGAGATCCAGGAGCTGGGTCTGGCCGAGAGCGAAGATGGCCAGATCGGTTTTCATGGTCGGCGAGCGCGACGCCAGCAGGTCGCGGATTGAACTCTTCGACCAGCCGACGACCGCGAACTCGATCATCAGCGCCAGCGGCAGGATCAGCAGCACCACCACGATCCGGCTGATCAGCCGCTCCTGCACCGAGCGGACCGTCACCGTGTGGCCGAGCAGGTGCAGCGAGAGCTGGTCGGGCAGGAGCTGCATCAGACCGAAGGCGAGCCCGGCCGTCAGCAATATGCCGGTCCCGAACAGGACGATGGAGGTCAGCGAGCGGAGCGAGAAAGCGGTCGCCACAGGCGCGTCCGCGGCGCCGACATCGATGCTCTGGGCGCCCAGGGTCGCGGTGTGTGCGCCGTCGCCTGCGCTCACGCCTGTTGCTCTTGGGCGGCGTTGGTGTCGACCCGCTCCAGCCAGGCCTCGCGCCAGAACAGCGGATTGGCGCGCGGGCAGTTGCGCGTGCAGCGCCCCTGGCAGTCCACGCCCTCGAGCGTCACGGTGGATTTCAGCCGCACCATCCGGCCGGTCTCCTCATGGATCATCCGCTCGACCGGTCCCGCGACGGTGTAGACGCGCCCCGCATGCCCGGTCATCTCCGGTTCAAATGTCATACCGCGGTTACGGCCGAGTGAATTCAGCGTCGCGGCGATGCGTTTTGGGTGTTTGATCCGCACCTGTTCGCCGGGCTGGAGGCCGAGCAGGTCGATGGTCTTGCCGTCCTTGCCCTTCAGGCTGCCGATCTCGCCGCGCCCGATCAGCGCCAGCGCCTTGCGGGCGACCGACCGGCCCAGGATCTCGATCAGCCGTGGCGGCGCCAGTTCACCGCGCGTCAGGTCGTCGGCCAGCGCCCGCATGCCGGGCGCGCGGCCGGTGGCCGTGGCCAGGGCCGTCGACTGGCAAAGGTAGAGCTCGCCGTCGCGGACGGCGAAGCCGGCCAGCCGCCGCAGCGCTTCGGCCTCCGCCTCGGGATCGAGCTGGATTCCGTCCTCGTCGTCGGCGGCGAGCCAGGCTTCGTTCCAGAACAGGGCGCAGCCGCGCTGGCAGCGGTCGTGAGCGGCGCCGTCGCATCGGGCGTCTTCCAGGAACACGGTCTGCGGCAGCGAGCGCAGGCCCAGGCCCTCGACGCAGGTCTGCTCGGCGCGCCGGCGCACGGCCAGGGTCTGGCCGATGAAAGGGATCATCTCCGGCATGAACGGCATGCCGTTCAGCCGGCCCTCGGTGTCGAGGGTCGACAGGATCTCGACCGCGCTCTTCACCCGCACCTGGTCGCTCCGGAGCAGGATCGGCGCCGCGGCGGGCGCCGGCCGGCGGCCGAAGGCGCGTTTCAGGCGGCTGGCCTGCCGGTACAGGCGCCAGCGCGGCGAGGTTTCGGTGGCGGCCTTGCGGACCCGCTCGGCGGCGTCCAGCGCCCGGCGGTCGACCTCGGTCTTGGCCGGATCGGCATAGAAGTCGGCGATCAGGTCGGCGTCGACGGCCCCGCCCTGCAGCCAGGCCGGGAGGCGATAGAGCAACTGGCGGATGTCGGTCAGAAGGCGGGTGACGCCAAAGGCGGTCGACGGGCAGGAGGTCTGGAAGGCGTCGCCGATCACCACCAGGCCGGGCCGCTCGGGCCGGACCAGCCGGTGCAGATGGGTCACGCGGATATCGGCGGCGCCGACCTCGCAGGCGCCGGCCAGCCGGTCCTTCAGGCCGGGCGCGATCGCCGCCAGGGCCTCCAGCGGCGTCCGCCGCGCCTGGCGCACCCAGGGGTCGGACGGGTCGTGGTAGGTGAACAGATTGACCCGCGTCGCCCCGTCCATGGGAAAGAAGCTGGCGTAGCCGACCCGGTCGCCGGCCCGTTCGCCGAGGTGGACCAGGTCGTTGAAGGGCAGGGGAGCGCCGGCCTCGGTG
>Ga0302311_10006552_pt1 | contig 12017 bp, 7 predicted proteins | sample III_Palsa_N1_3_FD_200449 | JGI IMG/M metagenome (GOLD analysis project Ga0302311, IMG submission 200449) | Peat permafrost microbial communities from Stordalen Mire near Abisko, Sweden - III_Palsa_N1_3 | ecosystem: Environmental > Terrestrial > Soil > Palsa > Peat permafrost | place: Sweden...
GAGGAGTCCACCGCGGACACGCTCGAAGCGGCGAGCCACCTGTGGGTGGTCGACGCCATCGACGGCACCCGGTCCTTCGCCGGCGGCGGCGACCAGTGGGTGATTTCCGCGGCCCTGGTGCGGGACGGCCGGCCCGTCGCGGGCGTGCTCTTCAGGCCGACGACGGGCGATCTCTACTGCGCCCGCCTGAGCGGCGGCGCGACCCGCAACGGGGCGGCCATCGCGGTGGCGCCCGGCGGCCTGGCCGCCGAGACGCGTTACACGTCGGCGCAAATGCCCAAGCGATACAAGGCCTACAAGACGGTGCTGCCGGGCGGGGTGAAGCTGCCGAATTCGCGCTCGCTCGCCTTGCGGCTGGCGGAGCTGGCCGAGGGCGCGTCCGACGTGGCCTTGGTCAGGGAGGGCGCGGGCGACTGGGACCTCGGCGCCGCCGATCTCATCGTCAGCGAGGCGGGCGGCGTGCTGACGGATGCGCAGGGGCGCGTGCCGCTCTACGGCGTCCCGCCCTTTCGCCAGCCGTTCCTGATCGGCGCAGGCCGCGCGCGGCAACCCGAACTCCTCGCCGCCTTGGCCGGGCTAGAGCAGGACGCGGTCTAGCAGCCGCCGATACGCCTCGAGCGCCGGCGTCGGGCGGCCCTCGAGCTTGCCCTCGTCGTCCCAGCGCCGGAGCCGGACGGCGGCCTCGGCGAACCGGCCACGCTCGAAGCTCCGGCATTGCGCCGGAGTGAATCGGCCGCCTTGCAGCCGCAGGCTCAGCGTCGAGGCCGCGCTCAAGGCGTCCTCATAGCCCGGCTCGGCCGCGCAAAGATAGCGCTTGGCCGCGACGTGCAGGCCGACGGGACCCGCGACCTCGGGGCCGAACCAGGCCCCCAGCACCCGGGCGCCGTGGACCTCGTGGCGCGCGTCCAGGCCGTCGCGCTCGGCCGCCTCGCCGCGGCCCTCGAAGAAGTGGCCGTAGTCGTGCAGCAGGGCGGCCGCCACCAGGTGATCGTCCGCGCCGGCGGCCTGCGCCAGCCAGGCGCACTGCAGCGCGTGCTCGAGCTGGGAGACGCCCTCGCCGTAGAAGTCGCCGCCGCGGGCGGCGAACACGGCGAAGATCTCGTCGACGACGTCAGACTGCATGGGCCGGCTCCAGCGCGCGGGTCCGCTCCAGTCGGGCGAGCGTCGCCCTCAGCCCGTCGATATCGGCGTAGCAGCCCTGCAGCCACCGGGAACTCTCGCGCGCCATGGCGCGCCGGCCGTGGACGATGCGGCGATTGTCGAAGATCACCATCTCGCCCGGCGCCAGCCGCCGGCCGAACGCCGCGGCCGGATCGTGCAGGCGGCGATAGTAGGCGAGGTAGGCGTCGTACCAGGCGTCGACCGCGCCCGGCTCGCCGTGGGCGAGGTCCAGCGAGCGGTGGTTCAGGCGCACGACCTCGACGTCGCCGCCCGCATCCAGCCCGAGCACCGGCGCCTGGTGCGACCAGCGGGCGCCGGTGTCGTCGGCGAAGCTGAACCGCACCGGCGTGCGCGCCAGGGTCTCGAACGCGACGGGCGCCGCGCGGCGCAGCGCCTCGGCGTGGGCGAAGCCATCGACGAACACCGTCTCGCCGCCGCTCGCGTCGGCGACGATCGCGTGCAGCAGCTGAACCGTCGGGACCGGATCGCGATAGGGATTATCCGTATGCAGATCGAGGGGCCGGTCGGTGTACGCCAGGTTGCCCGGCCTGGGTTCGATCCGGACGTCGAAGGTGCGGCCATAGTTGGTCTCACGGACGAAGCCGAACGCCTCTACCGCACGCTCGACCGCGCCGGGTTCACGGCCCGCGCCATCCAGGAACGCCACGCCCCAGCGGGCGACGCGCGAAAGCACTTCGAGGCGGGCGCCGTCGTCACCGAGGTAGTCCTTGAACGGAACGGGTGGCGCGGCAGCGATCGGATCCGGCGCCTGCCACGGCTCGATGGCGCGCGCCGAAGCGGCGAGATCCGTCCGCAGGCGGCTGAGATCGATGCGGAGCTGGGCGCCCGATGGCGCGAAGCGAACCTGTAGCGCGCCGCGCTCGATCGCCGCCGTCTCGATCCGGCGCGCCTCCTCCGCCGACGCCAGGGCGCCGTGCGCGCGCTGTCCGCTGACTGGATCGCGCGCGTCGTCGGCGTGGTCGAAGAGCCAGCGCGCCGAGACATCGCGGCTGGAACCGTCCGCCCACGTCACCCGCACGCCTCGCGCGTCGTTCAGCAGTGTGGCGCTCGCGGTCATGCGAGGTCTCCATCCAGGGCGCGAACCAGGTCGGCGACGGTCTCGATCACCAGGTCGGCGCCCGCCGCCTTGAGCCTCGTTTCCGCCACGCCCAGCCGCGCGCGTCGCTCGGCGGGCTCCAGCGCCGCGAACTCGGCCCGCGAGAGGCCCATGCCATTGCCGGAGGCCGAGACCCCGACGGTGAAGCAGCCGGCGGCGCGGCCCTCGGCGATCCCGGCTTCCGCGTCGTCCACCTTGACCACCCGCGACAACGGCCAGACACCCAGTTCGGCGCAGGCCTTGTATATCATCAGCGGCGAGGGCCGGCCCGTGGGCGTTTCACCGGCGCAGACCAGGTGATCGGGAGCGTAGCCCTGCGCCGCGGCCTTGGGCAGCACCGGGGCCATCATCTCGCGGGTGTAGCCGGTGGAGGACGCGACCCTGACGCCGGCCGCGCGCAACGCCGCCACGGCGGCCGCCGCGCCTGGGATCAGCTCGGCCGCCTCGGCCGCCGCGTCGCGCATCAGCGGGCCGAGATCCGCCATCAGCGCCGTCACGTCGTCCTCGCCCGGCGCCGCGCCGTTGGCCGCCGTCCAGGCCGCGCCGACGTCCGGCCGCGCCAGCAGCGCGCGGACGTGGTCGGCCTTGGCCTTGCCCATGTCGGCGCGGGCGACGGGCTCGTCCAGCCGCACGCCATGCCGGGCGAAGGCCTCGACCAGCGCCGCGATCGGCGCGCGGCAGCCGAAATCGACCATGGTGCCGGCCCAATCGAAGATCACCAGATCATATGCGCTCAAGCCGCCGGTCATTGCCGCCCCTCTCCAAACAGATCCGTCACCACCTCTTCGCCGAGCGCGAAGCCCGTCGAGGCCCCGGCGCCCGTGGTCACCATCACCAGCCGCACGCCCGGCGCCGGCGCGTCGACGATCACGGTGCGGCCTTCCGCCGAGGCGTAGGTCCCGGTCCAGCGCTCCAGCACCGGCGGCGCGGCGCGGCCGAACACCGCCTCGAACTCATCCAGGATCAGCCGGTCGACGGCCGCGTGGGCGAACGGATCGGGCGTCGCGCCGTAGTGGTGGCTGTCGCCGACCACCAGGCTGCCGTCCTCGCTCTGCACCACGATCAGGTGGACGCCCTGCTCGAGCTGGCCGGGCTGCTCGGTCCGCAGGCGAACCCGCAGCGCCTCGGCCTCGGGCAGCACGGCGTAGCCGGCGTAGCGCGCTAGGCCCAGGTCGGACATCACGGCGGCGGAGAGCCGAAACCCGGGATCGGCCAGCCGCAGCATCTGCAGCTTGCACCGCGTCACGCCATAGGCGGCGATCCGCGCGCCGAACAGGCTGACCAGATCATCGCCGGGGCAGACCGCGACGGCCTCGGCCTCCACCACGCCGCGCGAGGTGACGACCTTCGAGGTCTCGACGTCGTGGACGGCGGTCTGGCGCAGGAACGTCACCCCGTGGCGCGCCTCCAGCCACACCGCCAGGGCCGGGATCGCCAGCCGCGACTCCACCCGCAGCTCGTGCGGGCTCCAGAGCGCCGCCTGCAGCTCCGGCGTGGCGACGTGCGGATGACCGCGGCGGACCTCACCGGCGTCCAGCAGGCGGCAATCGGCGCCCATCTCGGTCAGCAAAAACGCCTCCAGCACGGCCACCGACTCCGGCCGACGCGCGGTGAGCAGCATGCCCCGATGCGGGATCTGCACGCCGGTCTCCGCCGCGACCTCGTCCCAGATGTCGCGGCTGCGCAGCGCCCGGCGCCACATCTCGCCGCGCGCCTGGCCGGTCACGGTGACAAAGCCGAAGTTGCGCACCGACGCGCCGTTCGCCTGGGCGTCGCGATCGATCACCACCACCCGCTTGCCGCGCCGCGCGGCCGCCAGCGCGCAGGCGAGCCCGACGATGCCGGCGCCGACGACGGCGAGATCGTATGAGGCGGGCCTAGTCACGATAGCGCTCCAGGGCGTCGCCAAGGGCGAGCTTCAGCGGGCCGAGCCAGGCCTCGTATTGCTTCCACTGGTCCAGCCCGTCGCGGAAGATCGGCTGGCGGACCTGCTCGGAGCTGGGCGTGCGCACGCTGCGCCGGGTCTTGTGGAACGCGAGGCAGGCCGGCTCGAACGGCAGCCCGCAGTGGTCCAGCAGCCGCCGCACGCTGCCTTCCAGATCGGCGACCACGTCCTCGTGCTGCACCCGCAGAATCCGGCCCGGCAGCACGGCGTCCCAATGGGCCATCAGCTCGAGATAGGTGCGGTAGTAGCGGGCGATGTCGTCCACGCTGTAGCTGAACTCCTGCCCCTGGGCGAAGAGCTGCTTTAAGTTGCTGAAGCAGCACGACATCGGGTCGCGCCGCGCGTCGATGATCCGCGCGCCCGGCAGCATCAGGCAGATCAGACCGATGTGGCGGAAGTTGTTCGGCATCTTGTCGATGAACCGCGGCTTGCCCGACCGGTAGACCTGGGTGTCGGCCAGATAGGTCTCGCCCAGCCGCCGGAAGTCCGCCTCGGCCATCTGCGCCAGCACCTTCGGATAGCGCGGATCGTCCAGGTTCGCCTCGCGCCCCTGCAGTTCCAGCACGATCCGCTGGATGTCCGCCAGTTCCTGCGTGCCCTCGACCTGCGAGTGGGAGGCGAGGATCTGCTCGAGCAGCGTCGAGCCCGACCGCGGCAGGCCGAGGATGAAGATCGGGTCGGGACGCGGATCGCCCCAGCCGGCGCGGCGGGCGAAGAACGCCGCCGTGCAAACCTCGATCTGCTGGCGCGTGTTGGTCTCGAAGACCTCCGGCCGGTAGCGGCTCTCCGAGCGCTTCAGCGCGTTGCCCTGCTCGTAGTAGCGCCAGGATTCGGCCGTCTCGCCCAGGTCCTCCAGCGCCTTGCCGAGGGCGAAATTGAGGTGATAGCGATCGATCAGCCCGGTCGTGGGCGCGGCTTCCTCGGCGCGCATGCGGGCCATCTCCGCGTCGCTGAACCGATAGGTCTTCAGATTGGCGAGGCTCCAATAGGCGTCGCCGAAGTCGGGCCTGGCCGCCGCCGCCGCCTGGTAGGCCTCGATCGCCTCCGGGACCCGGCCAACCGTCTTCAGCGCGTGGGCGATCCACAGGTGGACGTCGGGCGAGTTCGGCGCGAGCGCCAGCATTTCCTCGTAGAGGCCGATGGCCCTCTCGTTCTCCCCCAGCCCGACCGCGGTGGTGGCGGCCAGCATGAGGTAGTCGGGATGGCGCGGATCGATCGCCAGCAGCCGGTCAATCTGCTGACGAGCCTGCGCGTACTTGTGCCGCCTCACCAGGGTGTCGGCGTAGTCATAGCGGGCCGCCTGGTAGTCCGGCGCCAGGGTCAGCACGGCCTCGAGCAGGACCTCGGCGTCATCGAGCACGTCGTGGGCGATGCCGATCCGGGCCAGCAACCGCATCGCCTCCGTGTGATCGCCGTGCCGCAGCAGATAGGCGCGGACGATCTGCTCGGCGGGGGCAAGCTCGCCGTCGGAGAACAGCGACGTCGCCGTGACCACCTCCGGCGGCAGCTGGGCCAGCGTGGCGACGTGGGCGCCGGCCGTGGCGGCGTTTTCCGTATCGCCGGTAAGCCGGTAGAGGCCCTGCAGCATGCGCCAGCTCGTCGGTAGCGCCGGGTTGATGTTCACGGCGCGGAGCAGGGCGTCGATCGCGCGCGGCGCGTCCTTGCGCGCGACGTGGCACAGGCCGCGCTCCTCGTGCAGCCGGCTGAACCGGGGGTGCCGCGCTTCAAGCCGGTTCAGCGCTTCGAGCGCCTCGTCGAACCGCATCTGATAGCGCAGGCTGATGGCGACGATCAGCAGCAGATCGCGGTTCTCCGGCCGCTCGTCCAGCAGGGCGCGCGCGCCGTCGATCGCCTCGGCGTGGCGGCCCTCCTTCTGCAGCTTGCGCAGCCGGCCAACCTCCAACTCGATCGGCGACGGCGGTGCGAAGGCGACGATGGAGTCCATGCGGATCGGCGAAATGCGAGTGAACGGGCGGGGCCAAGCGCCCCGCACCCACCCTAACACAAAGCCCGCGTCAGAAGCTGGCGCCGATCTTCAGCATGAAGATCCGCGGGCGGATCGGAACCTCGGATTTGATGAACTGGGTCGAGGAGGTGAACATGCTGGCGTGGGAGTCGGCGAGATTGTCGCCATAGATCTCCGCGTACCAGTTGTCCTTGGCCACGCCGATCGCCGCGTCCACGGTGCCGTAGGCCGGCTGCAGGTAGCGCAGCAGCGTCGTGTTGGGGACGACCACGCCGGTCCCCGAGAGGTAGGTGGCGGGCTCGTTGTACATGCTGCCGGTGTAGCTGCCGCCGACCTGGGCGTGGGCCTTGTAGTCGCCGATCATCCACTCGTACCGCGCCCGCAGGTCGCCCTGGAAGTCGGGCGAGAAGGCGGGGACCGATCCGATCGCGCCGAACGGATTCTGGAACGGCACCAGGCCGACGCCTTTTTCCTCGACCTGGGTGATGCACTTGCCGAACGAGGGCGTGCCGGCGACGTTGTCGGTCAGGCAGGGCGAGTTGGCCTGCCGGTCGTCGTTGTAGGTCGCCGAACCCTGGATCGTCAGCCCGTCCATGACCTTGCCGACGACCTGCAATTCGGCGCCCTTGATGTTGTAGTCCGGGCCGTTGACGCCGAAGGTGGTGTTGCCGAGTTCGGTGGGGTTGAAGAACAGCAGCTGCACATCGTCCCACTCCATGTAGTAGGCCGAGAGATTGACCTGCAGCCGGTGGTCGAAGAACTCGCTCTTCAGACCGATTTCGTAGTTGGTCAGCGAGTCGGGCGAGTAGCCATTGGGCTTCTGATACTGCCCGACGCCCGCCGCGTCGTTGGCCACATCGCTCACAGAGCGGTTGAAACCGCCGGGGCGGAAGCCCTCCGAGTAGGTGAAATAGGTCAAAAAGTCCGGCGTCACGTGCCAGGTCACGTTCGCCCGGCTCTTGAAGCCGGAATAGGTGATGTGGTCGTTGTGCGAGTCGATGTTCTTATATGCGCCGGGGCCGCAGTGGCCGTTCGGGACGTTCAGGCACTCGGTGCCGGTCTCATACTGAGAGCCGACCTCGAACTCATTGTATGAGTAGTAGCGGGTGCCGAGCGTCACCGTCAGCACTTTCGGGATGATGTCGAAGTCGACGGAGCCGAAGCCCGCGATCTGGTCGTAGCCGCGCTGCGTGTCCTCGCCGAACGCCGTGGTGCTGCCGCGCACGCCCGGGTCGTTGGCGGTCGAGCCCGGCGCCGTCGTCACGTCCGCGAGGCAGACCTGACCGCCCGCGTCCGCGATGGCCAGATTTTCCGCCGTGCAATCCGGGATCGATTTGTAGTTGAAGTTCATCACGTCGTAGATGCGGAAGTTTTCCTGGTAGACGCCGGCGATGCCCCGGATGCGCCAGTCGTCCGGCGTGCTGATCCGGAATTCGTTGCTCAGGTGGGTGTTCCTGACCGTGTCCTGCCAGCTCCCGATCGGCGAGAAGCAGACGGGGGCCGCCGTGCCGAACCCGGTGCTGCCGCCGGTGCACTGGTAGTACATGCCGCCGACCGAGCGTGAATAGTTGGTGTAGTCCATCTGCTGCGAGATGTGCCGCAGCATGTAGGCGCCGGTGTAGACGGCCTTCAGCGGCCCGATCTTCCCGTTGACCGTCCAGGCGGTGTTTTCGAAGCTGTCGCGATCATAGGACGGCACGAACGAGGTGACCTCGAGCGGCGCCAGCTTCTGGAAGTCCGACCCGGTCGGATACTCGACCGAGAGACCTTCGGCGTCGAGGCTCTGGAAGCTCTGGGAGAGGAGCACGTTCCAGTCGTCATTGATCTGGTACAGCGCCTCGAGGCGGCCGCCTTGGTAGTCGACCGGATTGAAGGCGTTGCGGGCGATGTCGTAGTTGTTGGCCGGCTGCTGGTTCGGCAGGGTGCAGAGGTCCTTCGGACCGCCCCCCGGCAGGCCGTTGGGACACAGGCCATTGGTTCCCGGGTGGATGTTGAAATAGCTGTTGCCGAGGTCCTTGTTCGAGCGGGTGAAGGTGCTCGGCTCGTTGTTGATATAGCCGCCCTGGTGGTCGTCGTAGATCACGAGACGCAGCGCGAACTTGTCCTTGATGAGCGGCAGGTTGAGCACCGCGTTCAGGCTGCCGTTGGGGTCGCCGCCATCGGTGAGCCCGTACTGCGCCTCGGCCTTGCCTTCGAACGACTCGAGATTGGGCTTGTTGGTGATGTAGCGGATGGCGCCGGCTTCCGCGCCGCCGCCGAACAGCGTCCCTTGCGGGCCTTCGAGCACTTCGACGCGCTGCAGGTCGACGGCGTAGATGTCGACGTTGCGGGCCGGGAACTGCATCGACTGGTCGTCGAGATAGAGCGCGACGTTCGGGAACGTGGCGATCGTGGCGCTGGACTGGTTGCCCTGCAGGCCGGCGCTGAGGCCGCGCATGAAGATCACGCCCTGGCCGGGGCCGTTGTTCCCGAAGGTCACGTTCGGCGTGTATTTGATCAGGTCGTCGAGCGTCTGGATGTTCTGCTGCGACAGCACTTGGCCGGTGAAGGCCTGGATGGTCGCCGGGACGTTCTGGATCGACTCCTCGCGCCGCTGCGCCGTCACCACGACTTCCTGGATCGCCGCGCCAGAGGCGTCGTCGGTCGCCGCGGTGTCGGTCGTGGCGACGAGGTCGGTGGCGGGTTTCGTGCTGGTCGTGGCGCCAGCGCCCGGCGACGCCGTCGCGGTGGCCGCATCGGCGGCAGCCGCCCTGCCGACGCCATAGGTGGCGAGCGCTCCGACCGCCGTGGCGGCGAACAGCAGCGCGCGCAGATTGCTCCGCGTGGAGAGTGTCATGTCTTTGCCCCGTCCCTCGAGTCCATGCGTAGCCCGCGTGAACAGGCGGAGGCGTAGCGGGGCTGCGTGACAGTCCGGCAAAGCTTTATCGAAGTTGTTGTGACAGCCCCACGACGATCTTAGCGGCGTGACAATTCGGCCCCAGCGCCAGCGCGCCGGCTCAGGCGGGCGCCCAGCCCAGCGCCGGATCGCTGCGGCTGGGGCGGCCGGTCTCGATATGGCCGGCGATGCGGCGCAGGTATCTCGGGTCCTCGGCGAGGGTGACCTGGACGTCGTACCAATGGCCGGCGGCGTCGATCCGCCAGGCGTCGACCACCTCCGCGCCGGGCGCCAGCCGCAAGCTGCGCGCGCCGTCCGCGTAGGCGTTGGCGGAGCGGACGACGACCGGCCGGCCACCCTCGTTGCGCAGCACGATCCGCAGGCTCTGGCTCGCCGCGTCGTAGCGGTGGCTGACCGCGACGAGATCGGCCGCGCGGCCGCGGAAGCGGCGCAGGAAGCCGTTGGGGCCGTGGAGGGTGATGTCGTAGCCGTCGGGTCCGGCCGGCAGCCGGTCGCTCAGCCGCTGGCCGGCGTCCACGGCGTAGAACCAGGGGCCGGGCGCGTCGCCGCGGGCCGGATAGGCGGCGAAGCCCGCGCCAGCCGCGCCGAAATTGGCGATGGTGAGATCGAGACCGCCCGGCGCGCCGCGCGCCGAGGCGTCGAAGGCGTAGGGCAAGGCGCGCGCCGGTCGGGCGCCCGGCTCCTGGCGCGGCGGCGGCGCGGGGCTGGCGGGCGGCTTCGGCGGCGGCAGGCTCGCCTGAGCCAACGCCCGCGCCGGCAACGGCGACGCATCGGGCAACGGCGCATTCGCCGACCCGTCCACCGCCGCGAAGTCGAAGACGCTGGTCAGGTCGCCGGTTACGGTGCGCCGCCAGGGGGTGATCTGCGGCTCCCGCACGCCGAACCGCGCCTCCAGCAGCCGGATCACCGAGGTGTGGTCGAAGAGCTGGGAATTGACCCAGCCGCCCTTGGTCCAGGGCGAGACCACGATCATCGGGACGCGCGGGCCGAGGCCGACCGGCACGCCGTGGTAAAGCTCGCCGTCCAGCGCCACCGTGCTCTTGCCCGGCGCGCCGCCGGCCGGCGGCACAAGCGGCGGGACGTGATCGAAGAACCCGTCGTTCTCGTCGTAGTTCAGGATCAGCGCCGTCTTCGCCCAGACCTCGGGATTGGACGCCAGCGCCTCGATCAACTGCGCGGTGAGATTCTCGCCCGCCGCCGGCGTCGCCGAGGGGTGCTCGCAGGCGCTGTACGGCGCGACGATCCAGGAGACCTGAGGCAGGCGGTCGGCGGCCACGTCGGCGGCGAACGCCGCGACCAGGTGCGCGCCGCCGGAGGTCTTGGCGTTGGCGGCGGTCGAGCCCTCTACCCAGTCGCGGCCAAGCCGGTAGAGCGGGTCGGCGGGCGCAAGGCCGCGGAAGCTGGCGAAATAAGCGAAGGCGTTGTCGCCGTAGTTGTCATATTCCTGATACAATTTCCAGGAGACGCCCGCCGCCTGCAGCCGCTCGGCGTAGGTCGGCCAGCGGTAGGGCTTGAACGCGGCGGCGTCGTTGGCCGGATCGGCGGTCTCGTTCGGCTCGTCGGGCGGATTGCTCACCACCTGCGGCCCGTCATCGCCCGCCGCCAGGCCGCTGGTGCCGGTGAACAGGAACAGCCGGTTGGGATTGGTCGGGCCGAAAATCGAGCAGTGATAGGCGTCGCAGATGGTGAAGGCGTCGGCGAGCGCGTGGTAGAATGGAATGTCGGCGCGGGTGAAATAGCCCATGGTGAACGCGGACTTCGCCGGGATCCAGGCGTCGTGCCACTTCCAGCGTTCGTGGCTGCCCTTCCAGCTGTGGTCGAGGCTCCAGAGGCTCTGGGCGCGCGTGGCTTCGGCGTCGAGGTGAAACGGCGTCACCACCTCCGCCGATCCGGGCGCCCGGGGCTGATGGAAGACGCTGGCGCCGCCGGGCAGCGTCAGCGGGCGCGGATCGGAGAAGCCGCGCACGCCGCGCAGCGTGCCGAAGTAGTGATCGAACGCGCGGTTCTCCTGCATGAAAATGACGACGTGTTCGAGGTCGCGCAGCGTGCCGGTCGTGCGCCGCGCCGGCAGCGACAGGGCGCGCGCGATCGAGGCCGGCATGGCCGAGCCGACCGCCAGGCCGCCCGCAAGCTGCATGAAGCGTCGCCGACTGCCTGATTGTCCCGCCATATTCGAGTCCTACGCCAGCCCGGCCTTATGCCGCGCGGTCTTGAAGACTTTGCGACACCGATGAATTTCCGCCTCGCCGCTCACCGCGCCGCGGCCGTCCGCCAGCCGCCGCCGAGCGCTTTGAAAACGGCGATCTGGTCCTGGGAGAGGGCCGCGTCGGAGGCCGCGACGGCGGCGTCCGCGGCGACCAGGACCTGTTCGCTGGTCAGGAGATCGAGCGTGCTCACCGAGCCGGCAAGATACTGGCCGTGCGCCATGTCGAGCGCCGTCCGCGCCTTGGCCTCGGCCTCGACCAGGGCCTGGTGGTGATCGAGCTCGGCGCCATAGGTCGCCAGCGCCTGCTCGGTCTCCTTCAAGGCCTGCAGCACGGTCGAGTCGAACCCGGCGAGCGCGCCGGCCGCGCTCGCCTTGGCGGCATGGACCTGGGCGATGGGGCCGGCCATGTTGGGGAAGCTCCAGCTGATGCTCGGGCCGACGCCCCAGGTCAGGCCGCGCTCGGCGATCAGCCCGCTGAGGTCGGCCGAGGCGCCGCCATAGAGGCCGGTCAACGAGATGCGCGGGTAGAGGTCGGCGGTGGCGACGCCGATGCGGGCCGTGGCCGCCGCCAGCCGGCGATCGGCGAGGCGCACGTCGGGCCGCCGCTTCAGCAGCCCCACCCCGTCGCCGACCGGGATCAGGCTGGCGAGGCGCGGCGGGGTCTCACACGCCTGCACCTCGCGCGGCGCCAGCGCCGGCGTGCGGCCCAGGAGCGCGGTGAGTTGG
>Ga0302311_10006553_pt1 | contig 12017 bp, 12 predicted proteins | sample III_Palsa_N1_3_FD_200449 | JGI IMG/M metagenome (GOLD analysis project Ga0302311, IMG submission 200449) | Peat permafrost microbial communities from Stordalen Mire near Abisko, Sweden - III_Palsa_N1_3 | ecosystem: Environmental > Terrestrial > Soil > Palsa > Peat permafrost | place: Sweden...
TCGGCATCTACTCGGGCTGCCGCTGCCACATCACCAGGTCGAACTCGTTGCCCTCCGGGTCGGCGAACGTGGTCTGCCGGACCGCGTACAGGTCCCCGCCCAACCGGACCGCGGGGATCCTGGTCTCGTTGACCGGCCTGGCCCCCAGGCCGGTCAGCCGCCCGGTCTCCTCGTCGTAGCGGTCGGTCATCAGGACAAGATGCATCCCCTTCGGCTCGGGGACGGTGCGGAGAAGCATCCGGGGGCCGCTCTCGGGGCCGGTGGCGTCCACCGACGTGTCCCCGGCGACCGCGCCCGGGCTGACCGGGCGGCCGAGGGCCTTCCCCCAGAAGTCGGCCAGGGCGGCGGGATCGGCGCAGTCGACGGTCAGGGCTGCGACGCTCAGATTGATGGCGGTCATGATTGCTTCCTTCCGAAGGGGTCGTTCACAGGCGGCCGCGCTCGATGCGGGCACCGGCGGCCCTGGTGCTCCAACCGGGGCCGAGATGCCCGAATGACTTAACGCGTTAACTGAACCTATCTCCATGTCACTTCAAGATGCAAGTCATCAGACTGTCATTTCACTTCAAGTTTTAAGTTATTCTGTCCTCATGGACGCCCCGCAGGAACCCCGCTGGCTCGACGCCGAGGAAAGGCAGGCCTGGCTCACCCTGGCCAAAACGCTGACCAGGCTGCCGGCCGCGCTCGATGCGCAGCTGCGCCGCGACGCCGGGATCAGCCACTTCGAGTACCAGGTGCTGGCCCTGCTGTCGGAGGCGCCCGCCCGCACCCTGCGGATGAGCGAACTCGCGACGCTGGCCGAGGGCTCGCTGCCGCGCCTGTCCCAGGTCGTCGCCCGGCTCGAGCAGCGCGGCTGGGTGCGCCGCACCCCCGACCCGGCCGACGGCCGCTACACCCTGGCGACCCTGACCGACCAGGGCCTGGCGAAGGCGACCGAGGCCGCGCCCGGCCACGTCCAGGAGGTCCGCCGCCTCGTCTTCGACCCGCTGACCAAGACCCAGTCCCGGCAGCTACGCGAGATCGGCCGGCGCATCATGCGCGCCATCGACCCCGACGACCACCGCCTCGACGACCAGCCCCCGCCGCCCATGCCCCCGCAGGCGCCCTGATCCCCCGCGCGTGCCGACAATCCCTGCCACAGCCCTGACCAGCACAGCTGCCCTACCAGCGGCCCGGGCGGGGCGATCGACGATCAACGCGCCCGCGGCGCCCGTTCCTCCCGGTCAGGCAGCTAGCCCGGCTGCGTCGTTGCGGCGGCCGCCGTTCTGCTGCCCGCTGTGCGTTGCGCTCGAACGGGCAGTCCAGGGACTCCCGGTGTCCTGCTCGGCCTACTGGCTGCGAGACAAACTCCCCCGCTTCGCGTTGAAAGCTTGACCCTTACCGGGCAGAGCTGTCCTTGGCCGCACGGTTCACGGTCTCGATGCCGGCGAGGATGAGATCGATGCCGGCCAGGAACTGCTCGCGGTCGTCGTGTTCAGGCAGTTGTGTCCCGGCTTTATGTACGGATGGGTATCTGGCGGGGTCGAGCTGCGCCCACCGTTCGGCGACGGCGGCGAGGAAAGCTGACCGGTCCATCTTGCGGCTCGCGAGCGCCCGGGCGTTGGCGGCGTTCTGCCCGGCGACGCCGAGGATGTAGTTCACCAGCACGCCTGCGGAGTCGGACAGCGCTCGCTGGGGGACGTCGAGTGCCTGCAGTTGCTGGCTGATGCTCTCGTAGATGTCGAGCAGCGCCGGCCGCAAGGGGTCTCGGTTGAGCTGGGCACCGACCCAGGGGTGGGCAACGATCGCATCGAACAGGCCAGACGCGACCGCCCGCAGCGCTGGCCGGGGGCCGGCGCCGGCGTCGAGGTCGGTCACGATGCGGGCGATGACGTGGTCGGTGGCCGCCGCGAGCAGGTCATCCCTGTCTGCGACGTGGTGGTAGATCGCCCCGTAGCCGGTGGCCAGGCGCACGGTGAGCGCCCGCAGGGTCAGGGCGTCCTCGCCCTCAGCGTCAAGAATCTCGGTAGCGGCCTGGACGATAACGTCCCTGGACAGCGCCTCCGTACGCCGGGGGGCCCGCTGGGCCTTGGTCGCCATGAGCTCCATTCTGCCACATATGGATCGCCGCTCCAAACGCGTGCTAGCGTCATTGGAGTATCAATCCAACGAGTTTGCGAGGAGCGCGATGACGACACCGGTCACAGTTGTGGGGGCTGGCCTCGGCGGCCTGGTCCTAGCCCGTGTCCTGCACGTGCATGGCATCCCGGTCACGGTCTATGAAGCGGAGGCCTCGGCGTCCGCGCGGACCCAGGGTGGCCTGCTCGACATCCACCCTTCGAATGGCCAGCTAGCGCTTGAGGCGGCCGGCTTGACCGGACAGTTCCGGGGCCTCGTCCTGCCCGGCCGCGAGTCGTACCGGGTTCTGGACCGGGCCGGGACTGTTCTGCTCGACCGGCCCGACGACGGCACCGGCGAGCGTCCCGAGGTTTCGCGCGGCGAGCTGCGGCAGCTGCTGCTGGACTCGCTCCCGGACGGCGTCGTGCACTGGGGTCGCAAGGTCAGCAAGGTGCAGGCCCTGGGCGAGAGCCGCCACGAGCTGCACTTCGCCGACGGCGCCACCGCCACTACGAGCGTGCTGATCGGGGCGGACGGGGCCTGGTCACGGGTCCGCCCGTTGCTGTCCGGCGTCACCCCGCGGTACATCGGCTTCACCTCCGTCGAGACCTTCTTGTTCGACGCCGACGCCCGTCATCGCTCCACGGCGCAGGCGGTCGGCGCCGGATCGATGTTCGCACTCGCCCCGGGCCTGGGCTTCCTGGCTTACCGGGAACGGGGCGGGACTGTGCATGCCTACGCCGAGCTCAAGAAGCCAGCGGACTGGCTCGCGGGCGTCAATGGCGCATCGGTATCGGCGCGGCTGGTGGCCGAATTTGACGGGTGGGCACCCGAGCTCACCGCGCTGATCACCGACAGGGACACCGCACCGGTCGTGCGCCCCCTCTACACGCTCCCGCCCGGGCACCGCTGGACCCGGGTGCCCGGGGTGACCCTGCTCGGCGACGCCGCCCACCTCGCGCCCCCAAACGGCGAAGGCGCGAACCTGGCCATGCTGGACGGAGCCCAACTTGGCCAGGCCATCGCCACGCACCCCGGCGACGTCGAGGCCGCGCTGGGCGAGTATGAGCAGGCCGTCTTCCCGCGCGCCGCCGAAGCAGCCGGAGCCGAAGACATCTTCGACCTCATGCTCGGCGACAACGCTCCCCACAGCTGGATCGCCATGATGAACGGCGGCGAGCAGGCATCGTGAGTACTGTCGCTGCCGACACGCCCTTACGCCGGCCTGGACTTCGGCCGCTTCAGGATGTCGGAACTGAAATACCCAGGGCGGCCGCGCTGGCCAGGGCAGACGGTGTTGAGGGGTCCCCGCTACAGGCAAGGCTTGACGATGCGTTCGCGGTGGTGGCAGGCCATCTCTTTCGCCGCGAGGTGCGGGTCCGGGCGCGGGCGTGCCTGGGCGGGATGCTGTCCGGCCTGGAGCGCAAGACCAGCTGGTCGCTGGCCGAGCACGCGGGCGAGACAGCCCCGGACGGGATGCAGCGGCTGTTCACGACGGCCCGCTGGGACGCGGACTTGGTGCGTGACGACCTTCGAGGGCACATGGCCGGGGTGCTCGGCGACCCGGACGGGGTATTGATCGGGACGATACCGGGTTGGAGCTCAAGTCCACGGTCCTCGGCGGCCGGGTCCTGCGCGCCCGGACGCCCGGCGGCGTCGAGCATGAGGTCTGGGCCCTGCTGGTCACCTACCAGGCGCTGCGCACGGCGATCGCGGACGCCGCCATCACCGTTCCCGGCGCCGACCCCGACCGCGCCAGCTTCTCCATCGCCCTGAACCCCTCCGCGGCCAGGCCATCCTCGCCGCCGGCGTCCTTGCCGGCCCCGATGTCGAGCTGGCCGCGACAATCGGCAGTCGCGTCCTGGCCGGCCTGACGCCCGGCAGGAGACTGCGCGTCAGCCCCCGCGCCGTCAAGCGCGCCATGTCCAGATACAACGCGCAAGGCAAGGTCGACGCACAACCTCAAGGCCACCTTCACCATCGCCATCCTCGGCGCCCCCTTGACACTCGGCGACGAACCCTAACTGACCGGAAACATGGTGTGGCAGCTCAACAAATACCAACTGCGGGCCGGGCCGCGACGTTACGCGAGTTCGCCGAGCAGGTCGCTCATGACGTCCGCTGCGGTCGGGTCTTCCTCGTCGAGGATCTTCACGTAACGGGTCGTGGTGGTGAGGTCGCCGTGGCCCAGTCGGTGGCGCACTTTCTCGATGTCCACGCCCTTGTCGATCAGCCACGAGGCGTGGGTATGGCGGACCTGGTAGGGGTGTAATGGAACGGCAGGTCTGCTTCCTTGACTGCCTGTTTCCAGATCCGGCCCCAGGTGTTGTCCCCTACGTACTCGGTGGGGTCGCGGCGCCGGGCAGCTGACCATTCCCGCTCGGTGCGGCCCGTGCGCTGACGCTTGCGGTCGCGTCCGTAGTCGGCGGCCCATTGGCGGCAGCCTTCACAGCGGCACTTGGCCGTGGCGTATGCGCCAAGGGTGCCGTGGGGGTACTGCCTGCCGTTCGGCAAGTCGCCAGCATTCGCTGCCGGTGGCGGCCTGGGCTGGAGCCGCCAATTGTCAGCCACCCCCACTGGGCGAACCACTCGATGCGCCCCGCTGCGGGCACTACGCCGTGCTCGCCTCCGCCAGCTAACGGGTTAGCGCTGATGGCCGAGAGCGCAGTCGCTTGCCCAGCCTGATCGTCCCCAGAGAGCCAGACTCGACGGCGTCGTAGACCCGCCTCTTCCGACCTTGCGCCGGGTGCACAGGTCGTCTGGGGTGAGTAGTAGGCCAAGATCCGCCGAGGCGTCTCGTCATCGGCCCGATGCCTCCTCGTCGTCGCTGTCCATCATGTCGAGTACGATGCAATATAACTTTCACGAAAGAAAGTTACTTTGAAGTAAGTTACATGGAGGCACACGGTGGTAGGCGAGTTCGTGGGACGGCAGAACGAGTTGGCCCAACTCAGCGACCTGCTCGACCGTGTCCGGGCCGGCGGGCGGGCCGGGCGGCCGGGCAAGGCCGTGCTGGTCCGCGGCCGACGCAGGGTTGGGAAATCGCGCTTGGTGGAAGAGTTCGCCCAGCGGGCCGGGCTGCCGCACGTCTTCTTTACCGCGACCGGGGAATCGCGCGAAGAGGAACTCGCCAGCTTCGCAGCCGAGGTGGCCGCGTCCGACTTGCCCGAGGCAGCTCGCTTCGCCGACTTCGCCGTCCCGAACACCTGGGATGCGGCGCTGACGCTGCTGGCCGCCATCCTGCCCGTGGACCAGCCAAGCATGGTCGTGCTCGACGAGATCCCCTATCTCACCAGGGCAGATCCCGGCTTCGAAGGAACCCTGCAGAAGCTGTTCGACCGCACTCTGTCGCGGCTCCCCGTACTGCTGGTCCTGATCGGGTCGGACCTGGCCATGATGGAAGCGCTCAACACCTATGGCCGTCCCTTCTACCAGCGCGGCACCGAGATGATCGTCCCGCCGCTCAACCCGGCCGAGGTAGCGGCCATGCTCGGTCTCCCCCCGGCCGAGGCCATCGACGCTTACCTGATCACGGGCGGCCTCCCGCTCATCCTGGACGAGTGGCCCCCGGGGGCGACTCTGTGGGACTACCTGGAATCCGCTGTGCGCCGACCCACCTCGGCCCTCATCGTCACCGGCGAGCGGGCACTAGCAGCGGAGTTCCCCGCCGAGGCACAGGCCCGTACCGTTCTGGGCGCAATCGGGAACGGCGAGCGCACCTTCGCCCTCATCGGCCGCGCCTCTGGGGGCCTCAACCCCGGCGCGCTGAGCAGGTCACTGGACATCCTCACCAGCAAGCGGCTCGTCGGGGCGCACCTCCCGCTGTCGACCCGGCCATCCAAGGACACCCGCTACCACGTGGCCGACCCGCACCTCAGGTTCTGGCTATCCTTCATCGCCCCCGGCCTGCCCGCCATCGAACGCGGCCGGGGAGACCAAGTGCTCACGGCCATCAAGGGCAAGTGGACTTCCTGGCGGGGCCGCGCCGTCGAGCCAGTCGTCAGAGAAAGCCTGGTCCGCCTCCCGGCGGGGACGCTGCCCGAGGGAACCGAAGTGGTGGGCGGCTACTGGACCCGCAGCAACGACCCGGAAATCGACCTGGTAGGCGCTGACCGATCCCCCATCGCCAAGAAAGTCACTATGACCGGATCCATCAAGTGGCTGGAAAACAAGCCCTTCGACGCACGAGACTTCGCCAGGCTCATCATCCACCGCAGCCAACTCCCCGGCGCCGACGACTCCACTCAGCTGCTAGCCGTTTCCCGCACCGGCACCACCGCCGGCGGCGTCACCACCCTCACACCAGACGACCTCCTCGCCGCCTGGGACCCCGCCTAGCCAGACCGAGCCAGGCCTGGGGGTCAGGTGGCGGTGGCGACGGGGACGGCGAATAGGCCGTCCAGGTGCGGGGGGAGGTCGCAGAGGATGACCGACTCGCGTTCGGCCGGGTCGGTGCGGGCCATGACCGCGACCATCATCTTGGTCTCGCTGCGGTTGACCGGCAGGTGCGGGATGCCGGGCGGGATGTAGAGGAAGTCGCCGGCATGCACCACCGTGCGCCCGCAGAGGCCGGGGCCGTGCCAGATCTCGGCCTCGCCCATCGCGACCCAGATCGCCGACTCGTGGCCCTTGTGCGAGTGCGGCGTCCCCCGGGTGCCCGGGGGCAGCATCATCAGGCGCATGCACAGTGCCTTCGATCCGACCGTTTCCTGGCTGACGCCGGTGGTCAGGGTGAGGCCCTGCTCTTCGATCCCGGCGTTGGGGCGGATCACCACGCAGGTGGCACGCTGCCCAGTCCCGCGGTCGGAGGGGGCTGCGTGATCCTGCTGGTCCGCCGTCGGCCGGCCTGCCCGGTCCCGCTCGGCGGTCGCCGCGGCGGCGAAGCCCTGACCATGTGCCATCTGCTGTTCTCCCTCTCGGAAGCCCGGTCCACCGCCCGGGCATGACATGCGCTGGTGACCTGCCGCAGCAGCCGGCCGGAGGAGAGGGAGACTCCGGGCGGCTCAGTGCGACATGCACTCTTAAATGTGAAAATCACGGCCGTCCGTTGATCCAGGCAACCTGGCGGATACGTTACCGGATCACCACAAGCGACCGAGAGGTAACTGCGCGCATCGGGCCGGTATTTTTCGCCGGCGCCCGTTGCCGTTCGTCGTGCGTGCAGGCTTGGATACCGCCGGTACACTCGGACCGTTCAGGCGTGACCCGCCGCGCCCCCCGGAGGGATAGAGCATGAGCGAGAACGACCCCTGGAAAAACTGGTACCAGCAGCCTACGCCCCCCGACCCGGAGTCCGCTGACCGGACCGTGTCCATGCAGCAGCCCTCGAATCGGCCGACATTCGAGCCGACCCCCGGATCCGGCGGCGGCAACGGCGGCGGCGGATATGGCGGCGGCGGATATGGCGGCGGCGGATATGGCGGCGGCGGATATGGCGGCGCCGGCGGCGGCGGCTGGGGCGCGCAGCCGCCGCTGGTCTCACCGCCGGGGGCGCCGCCGACCGGAGCGCCGGGTCGCAGCGGCAGCGGCGGTGGCCGCCGGTGGCGGTTCTGGGGCCAGCCCGGTCGTCACGGCCGGCGGATCGCGCTGGTCATCGGCGTGGTGATCCTGCTGGTCATCGCCGGCACCGCGGGCAGCTACTTCTGGGTCAACGGGAAGCTGAACCGGAGCGTCGCGCTGCCCGCCACCACTGCGGCCTCGGCCGGCACGAACTGGCTGATCGTCGGCTCGGATGCGCGTAATGGCCTGACCACCAAGCAGATCGTCCAGGACCACGTCGGGTTCGACTTCGGCACCGACGACTCCGACTCGCTGATGCTGCTGCACATGGGCAGCGGCCGGCCGGTGCTGATCTCCATACCGCGCGACTCCTACGTGCCGATCCCCGGCCACGGCGATAACAAGATCAACGCGGCCCTCGCCTACGGCGGCCCACAACTGCTGGTCCAGACCGTCGAAAGCGTCACCGGGCTGAAGATCAACCACTACATGGGGATCGGGTTCGGCGGCCTCGTCAGCGTGGTCAACACCATCGGCGGCGTGCGCATCTGCCTGTCGAGCGGGATCAACGACTCGTACTCGGGCGCTGACCTGTCGGCGGGCTGCCACAACCTGAACGGGACGCAGGCGCTGGCGTTCGTCCGCGACCGGCACTCGTTCGCCGACTCCGACCTGCAGCGGATCCAGGACCAGCGGGCGTTCCTGAAGGCCCTGCTGGCCAAGGCGACGAGCCCGGGCGTGTACCTCAACCCGTTCTCCTCGTTCCCGTTCGCGTCGACCGCCGCGAGCTCGATCGCGGTCGACAAGGGCACCAGCCTGTACGACCTCCTGCAGGCCGCGTTCGCGCTGCGCAACCCGCTCACCGGCACGGTGCCGATCGCCAACGCCGACCTGCAGACCGCGGCGGGCGACTCGGTGGAGTGGAACCAGAGCCAGGCGCTCGAGCTCTTCAACGCGCTGCAGAAGGACAAGCCGGTCCCGGCCGGGCTGCTGACCGGCACCACGGTCGGCTGACCAGCGCGCTCCCCGGTTGGTGCTGCCGTTTCGATCGGTTGCGTCGGTGACAGAACTGGTTCGGGCGGGTTCGGACGGTTTGAGCGAGGCCTTTTTGGTGTATCTGTACGGGTAAAGGTAGGTCTTGAACCCGTGACGCGACTTACTGTGGCGTCGCCAGCGTGTGCATATTCGCGCGCGCCGACGTGCCCTGTTCGGCGCGCCACGAACTGGTTTAACCGGAGGTCTCATGAGCCGCGCAGGGGTTGATGAGGAGGCCAGCCTAGGGCTGTCGACCCGCGAGATCGAGGTCATGTCGCTCATCGCGGGCGGGCATACCAACGGCGAGATCGCGGCTCACCTGTTCCTGGCAGAGAAAACGGTCAAGAATCACGTCCGGCGGATCTACTCCAAACTCGGCGTGCACAACCGTCCGGCCGCCATCGCGCACTGGCTGGAGGCCCGCACGCCGCGCGCTTCCTGAGCACCCGCCGCAACGCGGCCGACCTGATCCGTCGGCCGCGTTCGACGATCCCGAATCTGATCAGCGCGCACCGCCGTGATCTGCGCAGCAGGCGCGGAGCGTACCCTGGGAACACAGCAGCCGTCCCCGAGGAAACGTTCAGGTTGCCCTCAGCAAAAGGCGCAATGATGAAGATCATGAACACGTCGATGACCGAAGAGCGGGCGCAGTCTGACGCGCGGCTGCTCGTAGTCGAGGACGAGCCGAACATCCTCGAGCTCCTCTCGGCGTCACTTCGCTACGCGGGCTTTGAGGTAATCACCGCGGCCGGCGGCACCGAGGCGGTGCAGGCCGCGCAGCGGCACCGGCCCGACCTGATCGTGCTCGACGTGATGCTGCCCGACATGGACGGCTTCGACGTTATCCGGCGGCTGCGCGGCGGCGGGGCGCGGATCCCGGTCGTGTTCCTGACCGCGCGGGACGGCACCGACGACAAGATCCGTGGTCTCACCCTCGGCGGCGACGACTACGTGACCAAGCCGTTCTCGCTCGAAGAGGTCATCGCGCGGATCAAGGCGGTGCTGCGGCGCACCCGCGGCGACGGCGTCGAGCCGACCCCGCGGCTGAAGTTCGCCGATCTCGAGCTCGACGAGGAGAGCCACGAGGTCTGGCGGGGCGGCGCCCAGGTGCAGCTCTCCCCGACCGAGTTCAAGCTGCTGCGCTACTTCATGTCCAACGCTAACCGGGTGCTGTCGAAGATGCAGATCCTGGACCACGTCTGGGACTACGACTTCCGCGGCGACACCGGCATCGTCGAGTCGTACGTCTCGGTGCTGCGGCGCAAGATCGACACCAAGGAGCCCCGGCTTATCCACACCCTGCGCGGCGTCGGATACGTGCTGCGGCTTCCGTCTTAGCCGGTGGCAGCCATGTCGGGACCGGATGTCGTCGACACGGATGCGCCAAGGCCGCCCTGGCGCCACCGCGACGAGCGCGGCCGGCATCTGCTGCAACGGATCTCCGACCGGACGCCGCTGCGGACCAAGCTGATCACGGCCGTCCTCGCCCTGGTGATCATGGCTCTGGCGGTGATCAGCGTAGTGAGCGTGGTCATCGTCCGGTCGGACTTGTACTCTCAGCGAGACAAGCAGCTCGAAGGCGTGTTCACGAGCCTCCAGTCTCAGGTCCAAGCCGACGGCCTTAATCCCGAGGTTAAGCAGTTCAATATCGCCTACAACACCGGTGGCAGCGGCATTATTACGGGCTTCCAGGAGATCGGAAGCCAGCTATCACCGCTTAGCGTTAACAGCGGCGGTCTCCCGGGGTTTAGTAACTCGTCATTGATGCAGGCGCTCCCGCAACTCCCGACCGGTCAGTGGGCTGGTTCAGGCAACCCCGAAATGATCATCGCGCAAGGGCAGTCGAGCAGCGATACGTGGCGGGTCATCGGTCTGGCCGTTTCGGTGACGAGTCCCACCACCGGCAAGGTGGTGACCGCCCTCATGTTCGCGGCGGTCGATCTCGGGCCGGTCGGCTCGGAGATACAGCGGCTGATCGTGGTGGAGCTGATCGTGGGCGCCTCAATCGTGATCGTGCTCGCGATCGTCGGAGTGGGGGTCGTGCGGGCCAACCTCCGGCCGCTCGACGACATCGAGCTGAGCGCCGGCCAGATCGCCCAGGGACACCTCGACCACCGGGTCCCCGAGGGCGATCCGCGGACCGAGGTCGGCTCGCTGGGCCGGTCGCTGAACGCGATGCTGACGCAGATCGAGCGGGCCTTCCATGCCCAGGAGGAGTCGGAGCAGGCCGCGCACGAGTCCGAGGAGCGGATGCGGCGGTTCATCGCCGACGCGTCGCACGAGCTGCGCACGCCGCTGACGACCATCCGCGGCTTCGCCGCGCACTACCGCATGCGGGGCGGGGCGGGCGGCGGGCGGCGCGACGCCAACGGCGGTCACGGCCTTCGTGACGCCAGCGGCGGTCACGGCGGCCGTTCGGAAGATCAAGAGCAGTCATCCCGAACGGACGCGTTCGTCCCCCAGTCGGCCAACGGCTCCTCGCTGGCCGGGCTGACGCCGGAAGGGGCATCGCGTGGCGGGTCTGGCTACTCGCCCTCCTCCTCCTCTTCCTCCGGCGGCATGCCGCCGGAGGAACTCGACCACTTGATCGGGCGGGTCGAGGCCGAGGCCACCCGGATGGGGCTGCTGGTCGAGGACCTGCTCACGCTGGCCCGGCTTGACCAGCAGCGGCCGCTCAACATCGCCCCGGTCGACCTGCTGACGCTGGCGGCCGACGCCGTCCAGGACGCCCGAATCGTGTCCCCCGGGCGTCCGATCGACCTGGTTGTCGCGCCCGGGACCGCGTTCCTGGTGGACGGGGACGAGCAGCGACTGCGGCAGGTGCTCGCGAACCTGGTCAACAACGCGATCACGCACACTCCGGCCGGGACCCCGATCCGGGTGAAGATCGGGGCGGGCACGCTCCCGCCGGTGGCCGACCGGCTGGCCGGCGGCGCGTCTGCGGCCAACGGAACCGGATTTGCGGGCGGCGCCGGGAGCGCTGCCGCGGCCGGTGAACGACCGGCGCCGGCCGTGGTGCTCGATGTGGAGGACGACGGTCCGGGCATGCCCGCCGAGCAGGCGCAACGGGTGTTCGAGCGGTTCTACCGGGCCGACGCGGCGCGGAACCGGGCGTCCGGCGGGACCGGGCTCGGGCTCGCGATCGTGGCCGGACTGGTGAACGCGCACGGCGGCACGGTCTCCGTTCGCACCTCCCCCGGCCAGGGCGCCGACTTCCAGGTCCGGCTGCCGCTCTCCCCCGATGCCCTGGCGTCGTCCGACGACCTCGACGACACGCTGCCCGACTGAGGTCCCGCGGAGGGCCGGCCAGCGACCTCGCGTCTTCTTATCACTTCTGACCAGTCGTGCATCTATCTATCAGTTCTGACCACAAGAATCGGGCATAT
>Ga0302311_10006556_pt1 | contig 12013 bp, 6 predicted proteins | sample III_Palsa_N1_3_FD_200449 | JGI IMG/M metagenome (GOLD analysis project Ga0302311, IMG submission 200449) | Peat permafrost microbial communities from Stordalen Mire near Abisko, Sweden - III_Palsa_N1_3 | ecosystem: Environmental > Terrestrial > Soil > Palsa > Peat permafrost | place: Sweden...
GCCAGGGAGGGAATTGAACCCCCGACACGCGGATTTTCAGTCCGCTGCTCTACCAACTGAGCTACCTGGCCGTGCCCGAAGAGCCGCGTATTAAACAGGCGCGCAAAGGCCGAGTCAAGAACAATCCATAAATCATGGACTTACGAGGGACCCTGGGCCGCTCGGCGGCCCTAAATCTCGGCTTTTGGCACAAATTCCTTAGGCTTTTCAGAGCCTTCGCCGAAAAAGAACTTCTCCATCTCCTTCACCAGGAAAGCGCGGGCCTTGGGCTCAATGGTGCTGAGGCGATTTTCGTTGATGAGCATGGTCTGGTGGGCCACCCACTGCCCCCAGGCTTCCTTGGAAACGCTGGCGTAAATCCGCTTACCCAGGTCGCCGGGATACGGAACGTAGTCGAGGCCATCGGCCTCGCGCTTGAGCACTACACAATTGACTCGTCTTGCCATGCGGCGATTCTACGCTAACCGCCCCAATCGATCGAACAAGGCGCGGATCGGCTGAGGCAGGCCCACCCGGGGCGGAGATTCGAGCGAATACCACAGTCGTTCGCCGCCATCGCGCACCATCGACGGGGCGCCGCATAGCACTCGGAGCGGATTCAGCCGCAAATCGAAATGCGTGAACGCGTGATCGATGGGCTCTAGCGCCTCGCTCTGCCCCTCCAACTCTCCCAACTCACGGCGGCACCAGGCCAGCGCCTCGCCCTCATTCTCGAACTGCGGCGGCGACCACAGGCCGCCCCAGATGCCGGGCGCGGGACGCTTCTCGAGGAGTACCGCCCGCGATCCGCCGCTCACCGTCTCCGCGATCAGTAAGGTCGCCTCACGGGCCTTACGCTCGCGCCGCTGCTTCTTGCCGGGCAACTCGGCCTGGCGTCCTTCGCGTGCGGCGATACAAAAAACAATGATGGCTTGGGTATAGGCGCTCACTCGTTCAGCGGGCGTGCACTCATCCGCCTGCGCCCAGAGACGCTCCGTGACAGCGGCGGAGCTCGGATCGCCTTCGATGCCGAACACCCGCGTCAGCACGCGCTTCACGTTGCCGTCCAAAATCGGATGTCGCTCGCCTCGCGACAGCGCCAGAATCGCGCCCGCGGTGGAGCGCCCGATACCCGGCAGCGCGTTCACCGCCTCGAGTCCTTGCGGAAATTCTCCACCGTGCTCAGCCACCAACACCTGCGCGCAGGCCTGCAAATTCCGAGCGCGGGCGTAGTAGCCCAAGCCCGTCCACAGGTGCATGACTTCGTCCGCCGGTGCCGCGGCCAGCATTTGAACGGTGAGGAAGCGCTCCGTGAACCGTTGGTAGTACGGGATCACCGTGGCGACTTGCGTCTGTTGCAGCATCACCTCGCTCACCCACACCCGATACGGCGTGGTGTTCACCTGCCACGGGAGGTTTTTGCGCCCATGCACATCGAACCAGCGCAGCAGCGCGGCGGTGAAGAGCGAGGCCTCGCTCACGGGTTCGAGAACCTCGCTCACGGCTTACCGAACAGACTCTTCAACTTATCCTGCACCACATCCTGAAGTTTCTGTTTCAGCGCGCCCTTGGCCAGCGCCTCCACATCCGGAGTCACTCGAGGGTCCGACAGACTTCCCGTGACTTTCACGGGCACTTGTATCGGGACATTGCCCGCGGTTCGCAGGGTATCCGCCAAGAGGCTCAAATCCAGGGTCTTTGCCGGAAGATTCACGTTCCCCTCGCCCGTGATCTTGATCACCGCCGAATCGATGGTGAGGTCCTTGGTCGTCGCCACGCCGCCCACGATATCCGCCGTCAATTTGAACACGTCGAATTTCGTGCGCTTGGTGTTTTGCAAATTGGTGGCATTCTGCTGCCGCAGCAGGGCTTCGGCACGCGCCAGCTCGAAGCCCATGTCCACGCCCTCCACCGCGCCATTGGCCACGTCGGCATCGAAATGTCCCGCGAGCGTCTTGAGCAACGCGTCCGCTCCCACCCCATGCCCGGTGGCTTTGATATTCACATTGCCCTTGCCGCTCACCCGCGCGACCTTCGTCGGGCTGGCGAGGAGCTTGCCCACATCGATGCCGGTGAGGTGTTCATCCATGGACAACACGGGTACGGGCGTGCGGCTATCCAACGTGATATCCCCCGAGTACTGGCCGCCATCCACCTGGGCCTTCAACGGAAAAAGATGCATCACGCGATCCTTGGTCGCGACGGTCACTTTCACCGCCGACATATCGAGGGGCGCCACGTGCAAGGTCCCCACCGAGAGCGTGCCGTTCACGTCCACGGGCGTCGCGGGCGAAGCGTCGGCGGCCGCCGGCGCGACATCAGGCGTCGCGGCCACAGGTTCGCCGTCGGGCGCGCGATAGCGATCGAGGTCCATGGTATCCACATCGAGATTGAACGCGATCGCGTTACTCCCCAGCGTCACCGCGGCACCGCCCTTCAGGTGCGTGTCGTCCAAGGTGACCTGCAGCTGGTCCACGCGCGCGCCGCCGCCGCCGTAGGCGAACTCACCGGCGAAGGATAACGAGGAGAAGGCCTTGGGATCGCGGGTCTTGGGCAACGGCACGCCCATGCGCGGCAGGTACTCCCGCACCACCAAGGGCGCAAGCGCCACATGCCCCGTGACCCGCAGGGCGTCGAGGATTTGCGTTCCCTCGACGCTGCCATTCACCAGCGCGCCGGCAAGGTCTAGCGCGAAGGACGGCGCGCTCAAGGTTTGCGCCCCGAGATCCGCGAGCACGCTCGGCACCGTGATATTCCAACGGATGGGGCGCGGATTGCCGGCCAAGGCGACGACGCTGTTGAGATTGAGGGCCGACAAGCGAAAGCGCTTGGGTGCCAGATCCGCGCTCAAATCGAATTTGGCGTCCACACTGGCGCGCTCATCCGCGATGCCGCGGCTGGCCTCCAACGTGAGGCTTACCGGCACCTGGCCCCGTTCCACGAAGGCGCCGGTCTCCAAGGTAATGTTGCTCAAGGTGAGCGTTTGGTAGCTCACACGCGCGTTGGTCAATTTGACGCCGGCAATGTCGTCCAAGCGCTCGTCCGACGCCGCCGAGGGCGAGGAACTAGCAGGTGTCGCACCCGGCGTGTGGCCGAAGTCCTCCCAATTGCCCTTGCCCTCGCCATTCTTGAGAAGCTTGAGATCGAGTCCGTCCACCTCCACGCGCCCGACGTCCAAGCGGTTCGCCAAGAGCGGTAAAAGCCGCACCCGCACCGAGGCATGGGTGAAGGACACGAAGGGCTGCGCCGGGAACCCGGCGGGATTCCCCAAGGAGGCGGGCCCCATTTCGAGCGCCACCCACGGAAACACCGACAATTTCAAATCGCCGGACAGCACCAAATCCCGGCCCGTGGCCTGTTTCACCGCTACCACGATCTTGGGCTTGTAATCGTTGGGATTGACGAACAGCCACACGGCCAAGAGCGCCACTAAAAACAACGCGATCAGGCCGCCAACCACAGCCCCTAATATTTTTGCAGTCCGCATAGCCAGCCCTTCAAAAAGTCGTTCCCGATCATAGCTCAAGAGGGCCTCGCCCCGGCCGATACATGGCCTGGGCCGCGCCCACCAGCGGCTTAGGGTCCGCATGCGCAACTGGCCGATTCGCCGCAAATTATTTGCTATCCCCCTCGTAGCCGTATTGCTGCTGCTGGTGACGGCTGCCTGCCTGTTCGAGTCCAGCCTGGTTTACGAACAAGCGGTTCGTACCGCGGTCGAGTCGGCGTCGACCTATCCTGATGCAGCGCACACGGCGGCAGCGGCGGCCGTCGAGCACGCCAGCCACACTTTCTTCATCGACCGACTCGTCCTGTTGGGCACCATCGCCGTCGCCACCCTCATGCTGTTGGTCGGCGCGTGGCTGATGATCAGCGCGCTGTCCCGGCGCCTGCGCGACCTACAGGAGTCCTTTTCCCAGGCAGTGGATCGCGGCGCGGCGCCAACCCCGGACTCCCCGGCAGGCGACGAAATCCAAGCCCTGTCCAATCGCCTGCATAAAGCAGTGTTCCGCGGCCGTGAACGCGAAACGCGACTGCGCCGCTCCTCCGAATTCCTGGAATTCGCGCAAGCCGCCGGCGGGTTCGGTGTGTTCGACCTGGACTTGGTCACCGGCCAGATCACCGGCACCCCGCTGTACTTCGAACTCTTAGGTTTAGTGCCTCACGACGGCCTTTTCACCCGCGAGGCGTGGCTGGTCACCGTGCATCCCGAGGACTACGAGACGGTGGTGCAACGGCTCAACGAGGCCATCACGGTCGGCGGCGGCTTCCAAGCCGAATATCGCACGCTGCGCCTCAACGGCGAACCCTGTTGGCTCGCCAGCCAAGGCCAAGTCATCGGCGACACCGAGGGCTTTCCCGCCCGCGCCATCGGCACCGTCATCGACATCACCCGGCGCAAGCAGCTGGAAGAGACCTTACGCCAGACCACCGAATCCCTGAACATCGCCCAGGCCGTTGCCGGCGTGGTCACCATGGACTTGGATTTTGGCAACAAGCGCTGGGTGGCGTCGGCCAACTTTCACGAAGTGCTGGGCCTCGCGCCGAGCACCCGGCTGGATGATCTCGAAGGTCACCTTGCCGCCGTGCATCCCGACGACTTCGAGAAGATCCGCCGCGCGCGCTTCGAGACCACGGCCGAATCGCCGTCCTACACCTGCGAATACCGCGTACTCCTGCCGGATCGCAGCGAGCGCTGGGTGACCGAGACCTCCACGGTCACGCACAGCCGCGAGGGCAAGCTGAACCGCATCACCGGCTCCATTGTCGACATTACCCACTTGAAGCGCACCGAAGCGGCCTTGGACTCGGTCGAGAAACGCCTCGCCCGCACCATGCGCGGCACCCGCGACGGTGTTTGGGAACTCGATATACCCCACGGCACGACCTGGTTCGGCCAGCGCTCCGAGGAATTGCTCGGCTACGAATCCGGCGAGCTTGAAAATTCGCGCGAGAAGGTCGAGCAACTGCTGCACCCTGAGGACCTGGCCGGTGCGCAGGAAGTCCTGCGCTCGCACTTGAAGCACAACACGCCCTTCGACCTCGAGCTGAGGCTGCGTCACAAAGCCGGCCACTACGAATGGGTGCGCCTGCGCGCCCAAACCGAGCGCGATACCGCGGGTAAACCCACCTGGCTCGCCGGTTCCATGCAGCTCATCACCGATCGCAAACATGCGGAACAGGCGGCCATCGACGCCAAGCACGCCGCGGAAGCCGCCAACCGAGCGAAGAGCAATTTCCTCGCGAACGTGAGCCATGAGATTCGCACGCCCATGAACGGGGTCATCGGCATGACCCAGATTCTCGCCGAGACCCAGTTGGACCCCACCCAGCGCGAATACGTGGACATCATCCGCGGCAGCGCCGGGGCGCTCTTGTCCCTCATCAACGATGTGCTCGATCTGTCCAAGATCGAGGCAGGGCGCTTGGATATCGAGCACGTGACTTTCGATTTGCGCGACGTGGTGTACGAAACCGTCGCGGTCATGGCCTTGCAATCCGCCCAAAAAGGCATCGAGATCATCGTGGACATCGCACACATTCCCATTGTGTTGCGCGGCGATCCGGGGCGATTGCGCCAAATCATCATGAACCTGCTGGGCAACGCCATCAAGTTCACCCACGAGGGCCATATTCTCGTCTCGGCGATGCGTACCGACCCGGCATTGGGCCCGAGCAAGCTGCGCATTGCGGTCACCGACACCGGCATCGGCATCCCCGCCGATCGCATCGACCGACTGTTCAAAACATTCTCGCAAATCGATTCCTCCACCACCCGTCACTACGGGGGCACCGGCCTCGGGCTCTCCATCGTCAAGCGGCTCGCCGAACTCATGGGCGGCGAGGTCGGCGTGATCAGCGCTCCTGGCACGGGGTCAACTTTCTGGTTCACCGTCGCGAGCGAGGAGACGGATCAGCAACCTGGATTCGGCAACGTGGGACAGGGTCGACGGATTCTCGTGGTCGACGATGTGGCGGCTAGCCGCGAGAGTCTGGTGCGCAAGCTCAGTTACTTCACATACGAGGCAGTCGCGGTGGACAGCGTCGACGCCGCATTGCGTGCTCTCGAGGAAGGGCCACCAGCGAGTCTGGTGTTGGCCGACGAATTGATGCCGGTGCGCGGCGGATTGGATCTGCTCAACGCGCTGCGTGCCGACCCACGCTTCGCAGCATTGCCTTTGGTGCTCATGAGCCTGTTCGGCTCCGAACACGACATTGAGCATTGGGCGCATCGCCCCGACGCCATTGGCACCAAGCCCATCCGCTCCTCCAAGCTCGCGCACCTCGTCGACAGCGTGCTGTCCGGCCATGCGCCGCAAGTGACCATCGAGCCCGAACGGCGCACCGCCCTTACCACCTACTACGGCCGCCAGATCCTGTTGGTCGAAGACAACCCCGTGAACCAACGGGTCGCGCAGCGCATGCTGCAAAAGCTCGCGGCCGAGGTCGTCATCGCCAATAATGGCGCAGAAGCCCTGGAACGCCTGGCCGAACGGCCCTTCGATGCCGTGCTCATGGATTGCCAGATGCCGGTTATGGATGGTTTCACCGCCGCCCGGCGAATCCGCGACAACGAAGCGCGCGAAGGACGCGGCAAGCGTCTACCCATCATCGCCCTCACCGCCAATGTCATGAGTGAGGATCGCGAGCTTTGCACCGCCGCCGGCATGGATGCGCATTTGTGCAAACCCATCGTCCCGGAGCAGTTGGAGGAATGTCTCGGCCGTTACTTGAAATCCGGTGCCGTCCCCACCGTGATGGATGTGGATCTGGATGCGTTGCGCGAACTCACCGGCGGCGACCTCGAGTTCGAGCGCGAACTGGTGGAAACCTTCGTGAATAGCGGCGATCAATGCTTGGCTGAAATCATCGCTGCCCTGTCGGTCAGTGACATGGAAACCATCGGCAAGCGCGCCCATGCCTTGAAAGGCGCCAGCGCCAATATCCACGCCCATACGCTCACCGCCGCCGCGTCGAATCTGGAGAACGCCGCTCGGCGCAACTCGGTGCAAGAGGTCGATGAATTGGTACGCCTGCTCAAGGTACGGCTGCAGGCCGTGAATGCGCGGCTGGCACAGGTCTCGTAAACGTCGACGCGCCGAGGCGCAGACCGCCGCTTAGGCGCTAAGAATAATCGCCAGAGAATTGGGGATCTCCACTCCCATGGTGCGATCCCTGCCCGCTTCCTTGCTGCGGTACAGGCATTGATCCGCGGCCTTGATGAGGTTTTCCACCTTCATGGCCAGATCCGGCCCGTCGGGACCGGTGGAAGCCACCCCGAAACTCGAGGTCACCCGAATGTCGCCCGAGCGGGTGGAGAACAAGGGGCCGCCGATGAGCGCCCGAAGCTTTTCCGCCACGAGCATCGCCGCTTCGTGCTCGGTCTCCGGCAGCACCAACAAGAACTCTTCGCCGCCATATCGGGCCACCCAGTCGCTGTTCGAGCGAATGGTCTTTTGGATGCGGCTGACGAACAGCTGCAGTACGTCGTCCCCGGCCGCGTGTCCCTTTTCATCGTTGATTTGCTTGAAATGGTCGACGTCGCACATGATCACCGACAAGGGATAGGCATAGCGCCGGCAGCGCTCGATTTCGCGCGGCAGCTGTTCCATGAGATAGCGGCGGTTGTAGGCGCCGGTGAGCGCATCGGTAATGGAAAGCACCCGATTGCGCTGATTGGCCACGCGCAGCGAGTGCTCGAGGTCCAAAATACGGCGGCCGGCGTTCAAGCGAGCCACCAGTTCCGGTTCATGCACCGGCTTGACCAGATAATCGTCGGCGCCGGCTTCGAGGCCGGCAATGATGTGTTCCTTGGCGTCCTTGGCGGTCAGCAGCAGCGCGTACACGTAGCCGTCCAGCTGCATATTGCGCACGGCCTTGCAGAGCGACAGGCCGTCCATGCCCGGCATTTCCCAGTCGGAAATGAGGATGGGGTAGTAGCGCTCCATCATCTTGTCGAAGGCCTGGGCACCGTCGCTGACCGCGTCGACCTCGTAGCCCGCCTTTTTCAGGAAACGCGTCATGAGCATACGCGCCACGGGATCGTCTTCCGCGAGCAGAATAGTGCGCGGCGCGTCGGCCGTGATCGTCGTCGCAATTTCCAAATCGTGCAAGATAACAACTCCGCAGAGCCGCTGGTCAGCCCTGGTTATCGGCTCGACCGGTCGTGACTTGATTGTCCGGCATTACGGGATGGGAATTCTCGGCACTGCCGCTCAGGTCGGCAAAGCCGGCGTGTAGGACACGCGCCCCCGTGGGCAGTGCAACAAAGCCCCTACCCCAGAAAGCCTAGGGTCGTTGGGGGATTTAACCTAGCCTACTCGGTTTCCGATGGCTCGTTCGACGGCGTCTTGATAGCAAACTCGACCCCGCTGGACTCCCGGCCGGTAAACCAGTTGACCGCGTATTGCACCAACTGAGTGCCCGTGCTGAGATTCAATTTGCGTTTGATGCGCTGGCGGTGCGACTCCACCGTCTTGATGCTCAAGTTGAGCGAGTGCGCCGTTTCGCGCGTGCTCATGCCCTTGCCGATCATGTGCAGGATTTGCAGTTCGCGATTGCTCAACCGGTCGATGGGATTGGCCGAAATATAGGCGCCCCCCGCCGCGAACTTCTGAATCATGTTGTTGCCGACGGCTTCCGACACATAGATATTGCCGTCGAGCACCCGGCGCAGGGAAATCAGGAACTGATCGCTGGCCGCCTGCTTCATGATGTAGCCGTTGGCCCCGGCGGACAGCATGCGCTCAGCGTAAATGGTCTCATCGTGCATGGACAGCACCAGGATGGGGAGGTGCGGATAGTGCGCCCGGACGTCCCGCACCAGCTCGATGCCGTCGCCCTGTTTCAGGCTGATGTCGGCGATCACCACGTCGGGGTTCAATTCCTTGATGGCCGTGCGGGCATCGCGTGCCGTTTCCGCCTCACCACACACGGTGAGATCGTCCTCGTTCTCCATGACCCGGCGCAGGCCCTGCCGCACGATGGGATGGTCATCGACGATCAATACCCGTCGCACCCTGCGCTTGCCGGCTGTCGCCCCGGATTGCGGCAGGGAAGTGCGGAGCCATGAATTACTTGCGGCCATAGTCCTTCTCCTTAATTCACATGAGCAGTAAGTAACGTACCCGCCGTCACCGGTTGCTGCCCGGTAACGCGCACCACCGTACCCTGAGGATAGTTGGGCACGATTTCGAACATCGCGCCAATCATACTGGCGCGGTATTTCATGATTTTCAGCCCCATGCCGCCGGAGGACTTACGGACTTCACCCAGTCCAACCCCATTATCGGCCACCCGCAGCTGAAATCGGGCCGAGGTGACGCTGAGATTCACGGCCACCGCGGTCGCGCTGCCGTGGCGGACCGCATTGGTGAGGGCCTCCTGGGCGATCCGGTACAGGTGGCTCGCCGTGGTCTCGGCGAGCTTCATCGCGGGCGCCATTTCCACTCGGCACTCTACGTCCAGGCCGTAGAGTTCGCTGTTGCGGTCGGCGAGGGCATACAGTGCCTCCGGCAGACCGCCGTCCGTATTCACCGGCAAGAGCCCCCGTGCCAGGCCGCGCGCCGTCTCGACGGACTGTTTGACCAGGTCGGCGATTTCGTTGACCCTCTCCAGCGACCGAGGACATTCCCGCTCCAGATGGGTGGCCAAGCCGCGCAGCATGAGTGACACCCCGGTCAATTCTTGCCCCAGCCCGTCGTGCAGGTCGCGACCAATGGCATGACGCTCGCGGCTGGACACATCGAGTATCTCGCGTTCCAGGCGCTTGCGCTCCGTGTAATCGCAAATGGCGATGGATATACCGGTCTCCACTCCTTCCTCGCTTACCAGCACGGCTCGTCCCTCGAAATAATGCGTCTCTCCGTCCCAGTCCGCGGCGAATTCAAACGTCGTGATGTCGCCAGTCACGAGTATCTCGCGCAGCTTCATAATGACATTGTCGCGCGCCGGCCGTGGAATGAGAACCGAAATCTCTTGTCCCACGATGTCCTGCACGGTGAGGCCCCGGACATCCCGGTTGATGAAACGCACCCGCAGGTCCGTGTCCACCAGCAATAGAATGTCGGCCGCGTTCGCCGTCGTCGTCCGCAGTAGCTCCTCCGAGCGCCGCACCCGCAGTTCCGACTCACGGTACGCCGTCACATCCTGCGTCACCCCCACCAACCCGCTGGGTTGGCCCATCGCATCGAACACCGGGCTCGCCACCGCGATATACGTCCGATAATTCCCCGCGCGGGACCGGAGACGGAACTCTGCCTGGCCCTCCGAATGGTGCTCAAAGGCATGATCCATGGCGCGCCGTAAGCCGAGCCGGTCCTTCGGGTGCACACTGCGCAAGAGTCTTTTCATGCCCGGGAATACGCGTGGCAGGTGCATCATCTGTCCATCGACGATCGCGAATTCCAGCGAATCCGTCGCCCGGTCCCAGCGCCAGCCATGCATGTGAGCCATGTTCATGGAGAGCTTCAACCAGTCCGTGCTCTTTTCCAGCGCGATTTGCGACAGCTTCTTGTCCTGAATGTTCTGAATGGAGCCATAGGCACGGAACGGCCCCCCATACAGCTTCTCGATCTGTCCCACCAGGTGCACCCACACCCGCTGCTCCTTGAGCGTCAGAATCTCGAGTTCCAAGTCGAGTTGGCCGTCGCCGAGGTGGGCTGCATCGATGGCTTCATTGAGACGCTCCTTGGACTCCGGCGGACACCGCGAGAGCATGGAATTCCAGGTCACCGTGAATTGCTGGGCTGTGGTCTCGTAGATACGGTAGGTCTCCTCCGTCCACTGCAGCTCATGCGTGGCGTAGTTGTAGTCCCAGCCGCCGATCTTGGCGACCCGCTGGGTATCGGCGAGCAGCTCGGTGAGGCGCTTGATCTCGGATACATCGACGCAGCAGCCGATGGCCCGCAACGGCTCGCCGCTGGAGCTGCGCTGGATCAGGCCGCGCTCCAGGACCGACCGGTACCGGCCCCGGGAATTGCGAATACGGTAGGCCGCGGTCCAGCCTTGCCGATTGCGCAGCGCTTCCGCGACCATCTTTTCGTATTCCGCGCTGTCCTGGGGATGGATCCGGGCCGACCAGGCGCCTTCGGTTTCGAGCTCCTTGGGCTCCAGGCCAAGCACATCGTAGACGCCACGCGAACGGTGCACGACGCCCAGCCTCAAGTCCCATTCGAAGACGATGCCGTGGACCGCGTCCGAGGCGTGTCGCAGCACCTCGTCGCAATGACCGACCCGCTGCTCGGCGAGCTTCCGTTCCGTGATGTCGCGGCAATCGCACACCACCCCATTGATGAGGGGGCGATTGAACGCCGCCACGAAGTTTCCTTCCAGCCATCGGTACGAGCCGTCGGCATGCAGTATCTGGTACTGCTGCAAGAAGCTACCGATCCGTCCGGCCGCGAGTTCCGAGTACTGTTGGCGAAGGCTTCCCACATCGTCGCTGTGCACGAAATCGAACATGGTCTGCGTCAGCCGCTCTTCCGGCGTGTAACCCAGAAGGTGCGATACGGCGCCGCTGACATAGATGAGATTACCTTCGCGACCCGCGACCGTAATAATATCCCGGGCACTCTGCGTCAGCGCCTGGAGCCGGCGCTCCCCGCCTTGGGCCGTCCGTGCGCGCAGCCGCCGCTCCGTCACTTCCATGGATTGCACCACGACCCCGACGATGGCGGTCTTGTCCTGGAGAGGCTGCACATCCACATCGAACCAACGGGTCGCCGCCCCCGGCATCCTCACCGACACAGCCTCTTCATGATAGTGAAGGCCTTCCAATGCCCGCGTCAGAGCATCCCGCGGCACGGCCGAGGTCGGGATCAATGTCAGGGCCGAATAGCCCAGGATCGCACCCGAGGTAGTGCCCGCCGTCCGCGCCGCGCCGGCGTTCGCATACGTGACGGTCAATTCCTTATCGAGGATCAGGATGTCGAGGGGAAGCTGTTCCAGGGCAGAGAGAATCCCTGGCTGTGATGCGGGTTCCGCCGACGGCTCGGAGAAGGTCGCCATGAGGCAATGCTGACCACCCTGGGCCAGC
>Ga0302311_10006561_pt1 | contig 12008 bp, 7 predicted proteins | sample III_Palsa_N1_3_FD_200449 | JGI IMG/M metagenome (GOLD analysis project Ga0302311, IMG submission 200449) | Peat permafrost microbial communities from Stordalen Mire near Abisko, Sweden - III_Palsa_N1_3 | ecosystem: Environmental > Terrestrial > Soil > Palsa > Peat permafrost | place: Sweden...
CGGAGAACGTCAGCAGCAGCCTCTGCTCGAGATTGTAGGCGCCGGAGTAGCGGGAGTTGTTGGGGTCGGTCCAGATCGCATCGATCGGATCGGTGAGATCCGGCGTAGCGGTGCTGCAATTCGCCGCGCCCCTGTTGCAAGTCAGCTGCGACGCCGTCGGGAAGTAGGGGCTCGACGGGTTCATTTGGAAATCATAGAACATGGGCCCGGAGTAGGCGTTCACCTCCGAGTGAGCCAATAAGTACTGCACCTTGATCTGGTTGTTGAGCGGCAGCGTCTTGGTGAGTTGGAGCAGCCCGGAAATCTGATCGGACTGCGGTATCAGATCCGTCGCGGCCGAATATCGGTATGAGCAGTCGCCGAAATACGTGGTCAGTTGCGGATTGCCCGAGCAGGTCGGATAGCCCGACTGCCAAAGGTTACCGTTGGCATCCAGTACGTTACCGGGCCAAGATCCCGGATAATTCGTAGCGGTGATGCCGTCGGCGGGGTTAAAGCCCTGGGCGGAAAAAGCCCGCTGCGTCGCCTTGATTTCATTGGCCTGGTTGTAACTTCCCGTGACCAGGACGTTATAGCCGTCTTTCCGCAGATTGCCGTATCCGTAGCTGAGATCGCCCAGGATCTGGCTGCCGCCGGCATGCTGCGGTTTGTCGAAAGTGCCCTCGATCGTGCCCCCCTGCTCAGTCTTCTTGGTGATGAAGTTGATCACGCCCGCGATCGCGTCCGAGCCGTACAGTGCCGAGGCGCCTTCCCGAAGAACTTCGACCCGGTCGATGGCCGAGAACGGAATACCACTCAGATCGATGCCAAGGCCGTTGAAGGCATTGGGAGCCAGCCGCTGGCCATCAAGCAGCACCAGGGTGCGGCCATTGCCCAGGCCGCGCAAGTTGGCGTAAGTACCGCCTCCGGAAAACGTGCCTACGACTGAGGCGATGTTGATCGACGGAGTGGCGGAGGTCAGCGTGCTCAGCACCTGCTCCACACTCGTGATGCCCTGAGCCTTGAGGGCATCCGCGTGGAGGACGGTGACGGCTTCCGCGGTCTCGGCATCGGCCCGCTTGATCATCGATCCGGTGACCACCACGGAGCCCAACTGCGTAGTTGTATCCTGCGCATTCGCTGCGCCGGCAATGGTCCCCAAACTTGCAACAAACGCAACTCTTGCAGCCAGACGAAGTTTTCCGTCGGTACTCAGTCTCATCATCAATCTCCCTAGGTCGAATTCAATACGTCGCTAACGACTGCAGGCATCCCCAAAAAAGCATGAAAGTTCAATGCCCCGGTAACATCGGTAATTTACGCTTGTGAACTGCTCGAAACCTGCCCCTAAATAGACACAGCATCTGTCCGCAACATCCTGCATCTGTCCGCAACCATGCTTATCCAAGCATTCCGTCTGGTCCGCGGTTCCTCAGATGTAGTTCTGCCAGCTGCCATTCCGGCTCTCCGGAACATGGACTTCCAAACGGCGATCAAACAAGACATGCCGCATGCCATCCATAACTTGCCCCTGGAGTGACTGGCGATTTTCAATGTTGCCCATCATGACTACCTGGCACGCCTGCATCGGCAGCCTGCGCACTGATAGTTTCGTCGATGAATTTCCTGACACGTCGAACTGCTCTACCTCCCCGGTTTGGTCATGGAACTTTCCATAATGGAAAATGTCTGCTTACCGGCCGAGCGTAGCGGGGCGTTCCAGGCGCGTCAAGTAATTATGACGTAATTGTTTCCAGCTATAAGATTTCTTATCCCTCTACTTAAAAGCAGGCAGGCCACCAACAGCTTTTATTGTTGTAAAACAACATCTTGAAATCGGCGCTTAATCTCGCTTCCTGACCGGCGCCCGATGCCTGTCAGGTGCTATTCGCCAGCCACAGTAGTATGAAATTCCGGCGGCCTGCGAGCGGCGCTCGCCTGCTCGTAGGCGTAGGCATAGCGGATCAGCCGGGATTCACTCCAGGCCGGGCCGATCACGGACAGGCCCACCGGCAGCCCATGTACCGCCCCCATGGGCACGGTGATGTGCGGATAGCCGGCGACCGCCGCCGGCGTCGATACGCCGCCACCGAGAAAATGATCGCCGTTGACCAGATCGGTGGTCCAGGCCGCCCCCAGCGTCGGCGCCACCAGGGCATCGAGCTTGTCCTTGGCCAACGCGGCGTCGATGCCTTCCGGGCCGGCGAGGCGCTTCACCCGGTCCCTGGTGGCGATGTAGTCGGGATCGGTCAAGCCGGCCTTGGCCTGCGCATCCGTAAACAGCTCCTGCCTGAAATATGGCATTTCGCGCGCCGCTTCGCGCAGGTCGAAATCGATCAGATCCGCGAGGGTGCGCGGCCCGGTGCCGACACGGGCCGCCAGATAGCGGTTGATGCCGTCCTTGAATTCATAGAGCAGCACCGTCGTCTCGTCGGCATCGAGCTTGCCCTGGTTGGGGATTTCGACGTTGTCCACCACCACGGCGCCTTGCGCCCGCAGCGTGTCGAGGGCTTTCTCGAACACGCCGTCGACTTCCTCATGGAAACCCGCGTACTGGCGCAGCACGCCGATCCGCGCGCCCTTCAGTCCATGCGGGTCGAGCGCGGCGCTGTAGTCGATCGGCTTCTGCGTGCGCAGCGGAGCGGTGGCGGGGTCGGCCGGGTCATAGCCTGCCAGCACCGTGAGCAGGGCGGCCGCGTCGGCAACGCTGCGCGCCATCGGGCCCGCCGTATCCTGGCTAGCCGAGATCGGAATGATGCCGGAACGCGACACCAGCCCCACGGTCGGCTTGATGCCGACGATGCCGTTGACGCTGCCCGGGCAGACGATGGAGCCATCGGTTTCGGAACCTACCGCGACCACCGCCAGATCGGCGGCTACGGCCGCGCCGGAGCCCGAGCTGGAGCCGCAGGGATTGCGATCCAGCGCATAGGGATTGCGGGTTTGCCCGCCCCGCCCGCTCCAGCCGCTGGAGGAGCGCTTGGAGCGGAAATTGGCCCATTCGCTGAGATTGGTCTTGCCCAGGATCACGGCGCCCGACTCGCGCAGGCGCCGCACGATGAACGCGTCCTGCGCCGGCTTCGAGCCGACCAGGGCCAGCGAGCCCGCGGTGGTCAGCATCTGATCCGCGGTGTCGATGTTGTCCTTCAGCAGGATCGGCACGCCGAACAAGGGACCGCGTGCGCCTTTGGACGCATCCAGCCGCGCGGCGATGGCCGGTGCCTCGGGATTGACTTCGAGGACGGCTCGCAGGGTCGGGCCGCTGCGGTCGATGCTGCGGATTCTCCCTTCGTAGTGCGATTCGACGGTACGCACGTCGTAGCGGCCGGCACGAATATCTTCGCGCAGCTGCGCAATGCCCGGCTCGGCCGGCACCGGATCCGCCGCCGCGGCATCGGCCGCCTGGACCAGCGGCGCCGACATCGACAGGACAGCGCCGAAAAGCAAATGGAACGCCCGTACTCCGCGCATGAATGACTCCCCTATCTTCCGTTTTCCGCCTGGCCAGGCCGGCTTTCGATCAGCATGCCAAATCATTTGATTCGCTGCATCACCGCCGCGAGACCGTGAGCCAGGCACCCTGGAGGAGATCACTGCGGATTGCTCCTGGCGCATTGATGAGTGCCGGCAGCCTGGGACTTAGTTGCGCACGTTTGCAGAATCAATGGTCTGGTTGAAGAATCAGGCTCCGGCAACGATCTCGCCGACGCGTTCGGCGATCGCCAGCGAAGCGGTCAGGCCCGGCGATTCGATGCCGAACAGGTTGACGATGCCCGCCACGCCATGCACGGCGGGACCGTCGATGCGGAAGTCGGCGACGGGCTCACCGGGGCCGGAGATTTTCGGCCGGATGCCGGCGTAAGCCGGAGTCAGCTGACCGTCGCGCAGCTGCGGCCAGTAAGCGCGGATGGCGGCGTAGAACTGCCCGGATCGGCGCGGATCGACGCTGTAGTCCAGCGCGTCGATCCATTCCACATCGGGACCAAACCGGGCCTGGCCGCCCAGGTCCAGCGTCAGATGCACACCGAGCCCGCCGGGTTCCGGCACCGGGTAGATCAGCCGCGAAAACGGCGCGCGGCCGGCCAGCGTGAAATAGTTGCCCTTGGCGTACCAGGCGCGCGGCACCTGCGCGGCGGGAAAATCCTCGATGCGCCGCGCCAGCTCCGGCGCATGCAGCCCAGCGCAATTCACCACCCAGCGCGCCTTGAGCAGCGGCTGCGGCTCCTCGGAAACCCATAGCTCGACGGCGCCGTCTACGGGCCGCAAGGCGCTGACCGTGCTGAGCAGCGCCAGCGTCGCGCCCTTGCTTTCAGCGTCGCCCAGCAGGCTCAGCATGTAGCCATGGGAATCGACGATGCCGGTGGACGGCGACACCAGGGCCGCCACGCATTGCAGGCTTGGCTCCAGGCGCAGCGCCTCATCGCGGCCGACCGGATACAGGTCTTCGACGCCGTTGCGCCGCGCCGCGGCGGCAATGCGCTCCAGATCGGCAAGCTGCCCCGGCTGCGTCGCCACGATCAGCTTGCCGCAGCGGCGGTGATCGATGCCGCGTGCGGCGCAGTATGCGTAGAGCAACTCACGGCCGCGCACGCAGAGCTGCGCCTTGAGCGAGCCCGCGGGGTAGTAGATGCCGGCGTGAATCACTTCGCTATGGCGCGAGCTGGTCCCGGTGCCAAAAGCCTCCTGGCGCTCCACCAGCAGAGTTTCGTGGCCATCCAGCGCCAGCTGACGCGCGACCGCCAGCCCGATCACACCGGCGCCAACCACCACGCAATCAACCATATCCGTCATGCGGGGCTCACCTTCTCCGCGGCAGGTAGCCGAGAGTAGCGAAGAATCGGGAAAAGGAAGCGCAGAAACGACAAAGCCCCGCGAACGGGGCCTATACGCTGAAGCTTGAAGCAAATGGTGCGCCCGGAAGGATTCGACAAATTCGTCGGGAACGAATTTGGACCGCCGCAGGCGGGCCCTGAGCGCAGCTCAGGGTCAGGCCCAAGGATGTGCCTGACATGATTTCGCCGGGAGCGAAATCACGCGACCGGAGGGAGCCCGAAGGGCTGGGCGCATGGATGCGTCCAGCAACCTCCGACGCAGTCGGAGGTGAGAATCCGCAGTGCAGAAACGACAAAGCCCCGCGAACGGGGCCTATACGTAATGCTTGAAGCGAGTGGTGCGCCCGGAAGGATTCGAACCTCCGACCCCCTAGTTCGTAGCCAGGTGCTCTATCCAACTGAGCTACGGGCGCGTCTTGTGCTTTTGCTTTACTCGCACATGCTGAATGGCGGAGAGAGCGGGATTCGAACCCGCGATAGGGGATAAACCCTATACTCCCTTAGCAGGGGAGCGCCTTCGTCCACTCGGCCATCTCTCCTCGCCGAGAGCAAGGCAGCAATAAAGCCGCAATAGGATAGCGGTGGACGCCGCTCAGGTAAAGGGAAAACTCGGGAAAACCGGGGAAATATTTAATATTTACCCGGAGATGCCTACTTCTTCGCCACGCTCGACGCGAATGCGTTCGAAGATTTCCTCGCGGTGAACGGCAACGTTCTTGGGCGCCTTGACACCAATGCGCACCTGGTTGCCCTTGATGCCGAGCACGGTCACCGTGACCTCATCACCAATCACGACCGTCTCGCCGACACGCCTTGTCAGAATCAGCATGAAAGTTCTCCTTTGCAACTACAGTGTCATGCTGCGCGCGGGCGCCGTATAGCCGAAAAAACTTACTACTGAGGGGGTCCTCGCCGGCCACGGCTGACCACTGCCGGCGACGATCTGTCATTGCCGTCCGGCGGGCCCGCCGGCGAGAAAACCCTTAACTGACGGGGGTTTCGTCGAGCTTGAAGGCCTTGTGCAGGGCGCGTACCGCCAGTTCCAGGTACTTGTCCTCGATCACCACGGAAATCTTGATTTCGGAGGTGGAGATCATGCGGATGTTGATGCCCTCGGCCGCCAGCACCCGGAACATCTGCGCCGCGATGCCGGCGTGCGAGCGCATGCCGACGCCGACCAGGGACACCTTGACGATGTCCAGCGCGGTGCGCACGCCCTTGGCCTTGAGCTCTTCCGCCACCTTCTTCGAGATTTCGGTGGCGCGCTCGTAGTCGTTGCGGTGCACGGTGAAGGTGAAGTCGGTGGTGCTGTCGGCGGCCACGTTCTGCACGATCATGTCGATTTCGATGTTGGCCTCGCCCACCGGGCCGAGAATGGCCGCGGCGATGCCGGGACGGTCGGGCACGCCGGCGACGGTCAGCTGCGCCTCGTCGCGGTTGAAGGCGATGCCGGAAATGAGCGCGTCTTCCATCTTGGTTTCCTCTAGTGTGATCAGCGTGCCCGGACCTTCCTGGAAGGTACTGAGCACGCGCAGCGGCACCTTGTACTTGCCGGCGAATTCAACGGAGCGGATCTGCAGCACCTTGGAGCCAAGGCTGGCCATTTCCAGCATTTCCTCGAAGGTGATGCGGTCCAGGCGGCGCGCCTTCGGCTCGACCCGCGGGTCGGTGGTGTAGACGCCATCCACATCGGTGTAGATCTGGCATTCGTCGGCCTTCAGCGCCGCCGCCAGGGCCACGCCGGTGGTATCGGAGCCGCCGCGGCCGAGGGTGGTGATGTTGCCCTCGTCGTCCACGCCCTGGAAGCCGGCCACCACCGGCACGATGCCGGCCTTGCAGTCAGCCAGCAGGCGCTCGCTGTCGATGCTCTTGATGCGCGCCTTGTTGTAGGCCTGGTCGGTGCGGATCGCCACCTGCGAGCCGAGGTAGGAACGCGCCGGCACGCCGCGCTTTTCCAGGGCCATGGCCAGCAGGGCGATGGTGACCTGCTCGCCGGTGGCGAGCATCTGGTCCAGTTCGCGCGGATTCGGCCGCGGGTTGATGCCCTTGGCCAGTTTCATCAGGCGATCGGTCTCGCCGGACATGGCCGACACCACCACCACGATCTGGTGACCGCGCTCGCGCGCCGTCGCCACCTTGGAAGCCACATGGTCGATGCGCTCGACCGAGCCCATCGAAGTGCCGCCGTACTTCTGTACCAGGAGTGCCATCGTATTCCGCTTGCCTTTAGAGATACCCGCTGCGCGGTGCGGGGCAGCCCCGCCGCGAAGCGGCCAAGATAATTTTACAGCTTGCTTTCGACCCAGGCGTAAGCCGATTGGACGGCTGCGTCGAGATGCTCCGGCTGGGTACCGCCGGCCTGGGCCATGTCCGGCCGCCCGCCGCCCTTGCCGCCAACCTGGAGCGCGGCCATGTTGACCAGCTCGCCCGCTTTCACCTTGGCGGTGAGGTCGGCGCTGACGCCGGCGATCAGGCTGACCTTGGCGCCGTTGGCCGAACCCAGCAGCACCACGCCGGAACCCAGCTTGTTCTTCAACTGATCCATCAGGGCCCGAAGATCGTTGCCTTCGACGCCATCGACGCGCGCCGACAGCACTTTCACGCCTTTGATGTCGCGCGCCTGCGCGGCCAGGTCGCTGCCGGCGCTGGAGGCGAGCTTGCCCTTGAGCTGGGCCAGGTCCTTTTCCAATTGCTTGCCGCGATCCAGCAGCTGCTGCACCTTGTCGACGATTTCGTCGCGGCCGCTGCGCAGCAGCGCCGCGGCATCGCGGACGCGACCTTCCAGTTCGCGCACATAGGCCAGGGCGTTTTCGCCGGTGACGGCCTCGACCCGGCGGATGCCGGCGGCCACGCCGGATTCGGCCAGGATCTTGAACAGGCCGATGTCGCCGGTGCGGCCGACGTGGGTGCCGCCGCACAGCTCGGTGGAGAAGTCGCCGAACTTCAGCACCCGCACCACATCGCCGTATTTCTCGCCGAACAGGGCCATGGCGCCCGCGGCGACGGCCTCGTCATAGGAGCTGAGCTTGATGTCGGCGGCAACGTTTGCCAGCACCTCGCGGTTGACCAGGCGCTCGACCTCGGCGATCTCAGCCGCGGTCATGGCGCGGTCATGGGAAAAATCGAAACGCAGGCGCTCCGGCGAGACCAGCGAGCCCTTCTGGGCGACATGGGTGCCCAGCACCGTGCGCAAGGCCGCATGCAGCAGATGGGTGGCGGAGTGGTTGCGGCGGATGGCATCGCGGCGCGCGCTGTCGATCTCGGCCTTGAGGTTGTCGCCGACGCGCAGCACGCCGCTTTCCAGCCTGCCGATGTGGCCGCGCGCATTGGGGTTCAGCGCCTGGGTGTCGCTCACGGCGAAACGCATGCCGGGCGCGCTGAGGACGCCGGTATCGCCGACCTGGCCGCCGGATTCGGCATAGAAGGGGCTGCGGTCGAGGAATACCACCGCCTCGGCGCCGGCCTCAATGCGCTCGACCGCCTGGCCGTTGCTGACGATGGCCAGCACCTTGGCCGAATTGGCATCGTGCTCGTAGCCGGTGAATTCGGTTTTGGCGTCGCCGAGCACATTGCCGGCCGCGCCCTGCGAGTAGTCGGCGGTGAAATTGCCGCCGGCGCGGCTGCGCTCCTGTTGCGCCTTCATCTCGCGCTCGTAGCCTTCGGTATCCAGTGTCAGACCGCGCTCACGCGCGATGTCGGCGGTGAGGTCGAGCGGGAAGCCGTAGGTGTCGTACAGCTTGAACACCGCACTACCGCTAATCGGCAAAGATCGCAATTTCTCAGCTGAAAACCACTCTACCTCCAGCGAAGGTGCGAGCTTTTTCATTTCCTCGCCAAATTGTTCCGCCTTGACTCTTTCTGACGACTCTATAACCAAGCCAAGTATGGGGGAAAGCGCGAATTGCTCGTGCTGATCAAGCAGACGATTTGAGAGAATATCTATAGCTACGGATGGAACCGGAGCGGCCCATAACGGGAGGAAAACAACCCTCCCCCACTTGGTGCCAGTTTTGTAGCTTACGTCTACTCCATTGAAATCTAACCGATCAGCGACAAACAGTCGTGATACCAGAGAGGCGTGATCGACCGAAGCCTCGAATGCCCTTGCTGCTCGCATAGTCGGCGCCAACTCTTCATTGAGCAGGCGCATGCCCTTGTCCAGGGTGGTGGCGAAGGCCTCTTCTTCCTGGCGGATGACACGTTCCAGCACGGCGCGCTTGTCGATCAACTCGGGGTAAGCCTGCCCCATCACCTCGCCCAGGGTGGCCACCAGCTTGTAGAAGAAGGGCTCGTTCAGTCCCAGCTTGTAACCATGACGGATGGCGCGGCGCATGATGCGGCGCAGGACGTAGCCGCGCCCTTCGTTCGACGGCACCACGCCGTCGCAGATGAGAAAGCTGGTGGCGCGGATGTGATCGGCGATGACCTTCAGCGAGGGGCTGGAGTCGGGAGCAACCTTCGCCAATTTCGCCACCGCGCCGATCAGGGTCTTGAACAGGTCGATGTCGTAGTTGTTGTGCACGCCCTGCATTACGGCGGCGACGCGCTCCAGGCCCATGCCGGTATCGACCGAGGGCGCCGGCAGCCTGTTCAGCGTGCCGTCCGGGGAGCGGTCGAACTGCATGAAGACCAGGTTCCAGATTTCGATCCAGCGGTCACCGTCTTCCTCGGGCGAGCCCGGGGGACCGCCCGCGATGCCTTTGCTGCCGTCCGGATCGTGGTCGTAGAAAATCTCGGTGCAGGGGCCGCAAGGGCCGGTGTCGCCCATCTGCCAGAAGTTGTCGGAGCCGCCGCCGGGCTTGTCGCCGATGCGCACGATGCGCTCGGGCGGCAGGCCGATCTTCTTGTGCCACAGCTCGAAGGCTTCGTCGTCGTTGTGGTACACCGTCACCAGCAGGCGCTCCCGGGGGATGTTGAGCCAGTCCTTGCCGGTGATGAACTCCCAGGCGAAGCGGATCGCATCTTCCTTGAAGTAGTCGCCGAAGCTGAAGTTGCCCAGCATCTCGAAGAAGGTGTGATGGCGGGCGGTGTAGCCGACATTCTCCAGATCGTTGTGCTTGCCGCCGGCGCGCACGCATTTCTGGCTGCTGGCGGCGCGCTTGTAGCTGCGCGCCTCGCGGCCGGTGAACACGTCCTTGAACTGCACCATGCCGGCGTTGGTGAACAGCAGCGTCGGGTCGTTGCCCGGCACCAGCGGGCTGGACGGCACCACGGTATGGCCCTGGCTGCGGAAATACTCCAGGAAGCGGGCGCGGAGTTCGTTGCTGTTCATAGGCAAAGACGGCGGGAAAGGGGCGAATGGTAACGCTTTAGGCCCTCCTCCCGCCATGTTCGCGGGCAGAATGCGAACCCGGCCCGGCGCTTGGGTCCTGGCCTCCGAGTCTGGAAATCATCTCAAAAATATCCCCTCTCCCCGCGCAGCGGGGAGAGGGTCAGGGAGAGGGGCGCCGGCGCAGCCGGCTTTTGTCACAGGAAACAAGCTTCGGCACGCGCGGACACTCCCCCTCTCCCTGGCCCTCTCCCCCACATTCGTGGGGGAGAGGGGATTTTGGAGATAGCTTCTAGTCCTCGGTCGGCGCTTCCCGCTTGAGGGCGGCGTAAATCTGCTCCGCCTCGAAGCCGCGCCCGGCCAGGTGGCGGTATTGCTTCTGCCATTCGGGACCAGTCTGGGGAACCTGGCCGAACTTGCGGGCATGCAGCTCCACTGCCAGCACCTTCCAGTCCGCGTTCACCGCCGCCAGGGACTCGCGGATCAGGCTGTCGGCGACGCCGGCATTTTCCAGCTCGGATTCGATGCGTAGCGGGCCGAAGCCCTGGGCAACCCGGGTCCGCACCAGGGACTGGACGTAGCGGGTATCGCTCTGCCAGCCGGAGCGGGCCAATTCACCCACTACCTCGGCGGCGCGCTCCTGATCGACGCCGCGCACCGCCAGCTTGTGCTGCAACTCCCTGGCGCTATGCTCGCGGCGCGCCAGCAAGCGCAAGGCGCGCGCGCGGGCGGCCGCGGGGTCCTGCGGATCCCTACTCTTCGTCTTCAGGCGTGACTCGCGTGGTGCGGGCCGTCGGCATCAGCTTGAGGCGCAGAGCCGTCTCGATCTCGTCCGCGATTTCCGGATGCTCCTTCAGATAGGTACGGGCGTTGTCCTTGCCCTGGCCGATCTTGTCGCCCTTGTAGGCGTACCAGGCGCCGGACTTCTCGACCAGGCCGTTTTCCGCGCCGAGGTCGATCAACTCGCCCAGCTTGGAGATGCCCTCGTTGTAGAGAATCTCGAAATGCGCTTCGCGGAACGGCGGCGCCATCTTGTTCTTCACCACCTTGACGCGGGTTTCGTTGCCGACCACTTCCTCGCCCTTCTTGATCGCGCCGGTGCGGCGGATGTCGAGGCGCACCGAAGCGTAGAACTTGAGCGCGTTGCCGCCGGTGGTGGTTTCCGGGCTGCCGTACATCACGCCGATCTTCATGCGGATCTGGTTGATGAAGATGACCAGGGCATTGGCGCGCTTGATGCTCGAGGTGAGCTTGCGCAACGCCTGCGACATCAGGCGGGCCTGCACGCCGACCTGGGCCTCGCCCATCTCGCCCTCGATTTCCGACTTCGGCACCAGCGCGGCGACGGAGTCGACGACGATGATGTCGACGCTGTTGGAACGCACCAGCATGTCGGCGATTTCCAGACCCTGCTCGCCGGTGTCCGGCTGCGAGATCAGCATGTCGGCGACGTTGACGCCGAGCTTTTCGGCATAAGCCGGATCGAGCGCGTTCTCGGCGTCGATATAGGCCGCCACACCGCCGAGCTTCTGCATCTCGGCCACCACCTGCAGACACAGGGTGGTCTTGCCGGAAGACTCCGGACCGTAGATCTCGACCACGCGGCCGCGCGGCAGGCCGCCGATGCCCAGGGCCACGTCCAGCGCCAGCGAGCCGGTGGAGACGACATCGATATCGCGTGCCGGATCGTCGGCACCCATGCGCATGATGGCGCCCTTACCGAATTGACGCTCGATCTGCCCCAGTGCCGCATCCAGCGCCTTGCGCCGATTGTCGTCCATTGAAGCCGTCTCCTTTGCCGCTGCCGCTGAGGCCCTAGCCATTATTTGCCTACCCGTCCCAGATATTCGCCAGTGCGCGTATCGACCTTGACCACTTCACCCTGCTGCACGAACAACGGCACGCGCACCACCGCGCCGGTTTCGAGT
>Ga0302311_10006562_pt1 | contig 12008 bp, 13 predicted proteins | sample III_Palsa_N1_3_FD_200449 | JGI IMG/M metagenome (GOLD analysis project Ga0302311, IMG submission 200449) | Peat permafrost microbial communities from Stordalen Mire near Abisko, Sweden - III_Palsa_N1_3 | ecosystem: Environmental > Terrestrial > Soil > Palsa > Peat permafrost | place: Sweden...
ACGAAAGCGGCGATCTCCGATAGGCACCCCGGCGGGGGCGAGCGATCTGCTAAATAATTTTTCCAAGAAATCGAAGCCGCATCGAAACGGCAACGGCCGCTGATTCGATTCAACGGCCGGCAACGTCTCAGCCGCGATCCGCTCTCGCGAATCGCGGCTGACGAAGGCCGTACCGGCTAATGCGGCGGCGGTTTCTTCGGCGGCGGAGCATGTGGCGCAGATGGCGTCGGCGGCGGCCGCCGCCGGACTGCCGGCGCAGGTCGCGGCGGGGCCGGGCGCGGCGGTGCCGGTCTTGCGACCGCCGCGCGAGGCGCCGGCGCGGGTCTCGCCACGGCCGCTTTAGGCGGCGGCGGTGTCGCGGTGCGCGGCTTGACCTGGTTGGTTTTGAGCTGATTGCCGACCGGCTTGGCTGGTGCTGCGCCAGTCGGCGCGTGGCCGGTATTGGCAACCGGCGGTTTCTTCTCGAGCGCCGTCGGGCCTGCGGGCGCGGGGCCTTGTTTTCCTTCCTGCGCGACTTCGTGCGCGGGCACGACGCCCTTGCCGGTGAATTCACCCGGCTTCGAAGTCGCCGCGATCGCCGGCCGTCCATGATTGACCGATGCAAGCAGCGACTTGTCCGTGCTCGCGGTCTTTTCGTGTTGGACTTGCCCGGCGGTCGGCGGCACATGCCGCTCATGCGCGAAGGTTTGCTCTTCGGCCGTGGGCCGCACCGTCGTGCCGCCGGCGCCGCCGTTGAAGCTCGTTCTGGACACGTTGTTGTTGACGATCACGGTCTTGTTGTAAACGTTGGTGATCGAGACGCCGCCGAAATTATTGACGGTCCTGTTATAGGCGAACACCCCGTTGTTCCAGTAGCCGCCTTCGTAACCGGCACCGCCATATCCGAAGCCGTAATTCACGCCGCCGTAAAAGCCGATATGCGGTCCCCAATAGCCTGCATTCCAGGCGTAGGTGCCGTCCTGCCAGCCCCAATAACCCGGCGTCCAGAGCAGTCCGACTTCCGGCGGCTCAACCCAGGTGCCCGGCACCCAATAATAGCCGTCCGGACCATAGGCCCAGAAGCCGGGCGTCCAGATATAGCCCGGCGCAGGAATAGCAGGCTGTTCGTAAACCGGCAACTCCGGGGGGATCAGTGTGATCGAGAGAATTTGCGCCTGCGAGGCAGGCGGCAACGCCGCGGCGATCAACGCACATGACAACCAAATAACAAAACCGAAGCGTTTCATCCGGATTCCCCAGGAACATTACAGCGAGTTCACACTCCGGAGCGAATGGCACGACATTGTGGCGCGGGCAAATTGTTTTCGGTTCGCAGCCCGTTTCCTGTGAGATTTCTTAGTTGCTGTGAGTTTGGTGTAAGCTTTGCGCGCGTCGGCACCGGAAAGAAGCCTATGAGCACCGTTTTTGGTTACCGGTGGATCGGGCTTAGTCGACTTGCAAAAATCCAGGCTCGATGATCAATTGCCGCCGGTTCAAACCTGCATTGGGAATTTCGGCTGATGGACAAGACGCTCGCGGCCGCACAGATCATCGCGAGCGCCCGCCGCAATCGCACGCGATTGGGCGCGCTTTCGTCCGACATCGCGCCACAGGATGAAGCGGAAGGGTATCGCATTCAACGCGCTGCCCGCGATCTGCTGCTGCCGCATTTCGGCGCGATGGTCGGCTACAAGATCGGCTGCACCAGCGCGGTGATGCAGCAATATCTCAATATTCCCCATCCCTGCGCCGGCAGCGTATTCGCCAAGGGCGTGCATGACAGCGGCGTATCATTGCCATCGAACAATTTTGTTCGCGTCGGCGTCGAATGCGAGATCGCGGTCCGGCTCGGGCAGGACCTGCCGGCCGCGCAAGCGCCGTTCACGGCGGACAGCGTCGCGCGCGCCATCGAGGCCTATCATCCCGCGATCGAGATCGTCGACGAGCGGTATGTCGATTGGCAGACCCTCGGTGCGGCGACTCTGGTAGCTGACGATTTCTACGCCGCCGGCTGCGTGCTCGGGGCGCCGGTGGCGCGATCCGCCGTGCCCGATCTGCTCAAGGTGGTCGGCCGCGCCATCATCAACGATGTCGAGGTCAGCCGCGGCACCGGCGCGGACGTGCTCGGTCATCCGCACAATCCGCTGGCATGGCTTGCCAACCATCTTGCCGCCGATGGCAAGGGCCTGCGCGCCGGCCAGATCGTATTGACCGGTAGCCTGGTGAAAACCATCTGGCTCAACGCCGGCGACAGAGTGACGATGGAGCTGTCGCAGCTCGGCGCGGTGCACGCCGCGTTCTCCTGAGCACCGCTTAAGCATGCGTTAACCATGACCGCGCTAGCCTTTTGCGAGCACAGCCTCCGTTCGAGAGGCTGTCGTGATCAATCCAGCAAGCAAGCGGTGGCCGCATGATTCTAGGTGATCCCGTACCCTGGTTCAGTGCGCCCCTGGTAACGGGCGGCTCATTCGACCTGCATGTCAGCGCCGGACGCTGGGTGGTCCTGAGCTTCCTCGGCTCGCCGGAAAATCCGCGCGCGATGACCGAGTTCGCCGGGTTGGTCGGCGCGAGTGCCGGGCTTGCCGAAGACCATGTCGTCGTCTGCTGCGTGTTCACCGGGCCGCCGGGCGATATCGATAGCCTCGCCGCGGTCTCCAGCAACAAGCTGTTCTGCCTCGCCGACTACGACGGCGCGATCAGCCGTTCGTTCGGTGCAGCCGAGATGCCGCGCACCATCGTGCTCGATCCGATGCTGCGATCGATCGCCGACATTGCCTGGGACAATCCGCAAGGCCACGCCGAGACCGTTCGCGCGGTTCTGCACGGCCTTCCCGACGTCGAGCAATCCGCCGGCGTATCGATGTTCGCGCCGGCCCTGATCGTGCCGCGCGTCTTCAGTTTTGAGCTGTGCGATTTTCTCGTGCAGTTCTACGAGCAGCAGGGCGGCGTCGATTCCGGCTTTCAACTCGATGTTGCCGGCAAGACCACCACGTTGTCCGACTGGCGGCTCAAGCGCCGCAGCGACGTTCCGGTGGCAGCCTCCGAAGTCCGCGAATTGGTGCGCGGCCAGATCGTGCGCAGGCTATTGCCGCAGATCGAGCAAAACTTTCAGTTCAAGGCAACACGAATGGATCGCTACATCGTCGCCTGCTACGACAGCGAGGTCGGCGGCCATTTCCATCGCCATCGCGACAACGTCAACGCCGGCGCGCAACACCGGCGTTTTGCGGTTTCGATCAACCTCAACAAGGATTTTGAAGGTTGCGATCTGATGTTTCCGGAGTTTGGCCGCAAGGTCTACCGGCCGCCGGAAGGCGGCGCGCTGGTGTTTTCATGCGGCGCGTTACATCAGGTGACACCCGTCACCAAGGGCCGGCGCTATGCCTTCCTGGCATTCCTGTATGCCGAGGAAGACGCGAAAAAGCGCGAAGCCAATAATTCGAAACTGCATGCCGGCGAACAGCAATATGTCGCCGGACGGGATCGGTTGTTCCCCGAGGAGGCGCAGCCAGAGCACATGGTCGCGGTAGCCTGATCCGGGCCTCCGATCCAGGCAGCCTGATCCGGATATGGCCTCATTTCTGATCGGGCCAAAAATCGTTCGGCGAATCCGTCGTAGGATCTTCCGCGGAAGGTTCGGGCAATTCGAATACGCCCAGCCGAAAGTCATCCTCGGTTTCGGCTGCCGGCGGCCGGTAGAGCGTGAACGATGCGTTTGGGAATTGCCGCCAGACCGCGAGCTCTTCCTCGGTGATCGTGAGCCAGCCAAACTTGAACATGTATCGGCCCGGCGCCGTGACGCGTCCGACCTTGGCCCAGTTGACCTTGTTGACCGCCAATCCCGTTCCTCCGCGCGATCCTGTCCTTCCATGATAGCGGGAGCCGCCGCGGGTTGCAAAACTCATCCCGCGCCGTATTCACTTGGTCAGTTTACTTGGTCCAATATTCACTTGGTCAGCGACGGCCGGCCTCGCCTGGCAAATCGAATTCCCTGCTTGTCGGCGGCGATGCGCAGTTGGCTGGCCTTTTTGAGCGCTTCACTGCGCACCAGGCCGCTCGGCAGCTTGAGGGCTTCGCTGAGAGCCTCGTCGGCCAGCATGGCCAATTCATGGATATCCAAAGGCTCTGGTTGGCGCTGCGGCATGATCTACCCCCGGGCCCGGGCGCGGCCTCGCGCAGTAGAGGTCACGTGCTTTTCGGGAGCGTGCCCGGTGGCCAACTCTGTCCGCATGATTTTCATTGACGCAATCTGGAATCGCGCGGCTCGACGAAGCATGATTGGAACTCGTAAGGCCGCTTGGCGCTGAAGTGGGTGCTGTTGTTCGTCAGGAACGAACGGGCAGCACCGGTCTGATATCATCCTCGAACAAAGAGAGGTCATCACGACTGAACAAGAACTCATCACATCTAGATGAGCCGCTGCGATGGTTGAAGAGGGCGCGAGGTACCGGCTCGGCTGTAGCCCGCATGAGCTCTTGCGATATGCGGGACGGCGGTACGAACCCCGGATATCGCAAGGGCTCATCCGCACTACGCTGCCCATCAAACACCCGCATTCAGATCGTGGGAACGACGGCGTGCGACAGATACAGGAACATCGAGAGCCCGAGCAGGATCAGCAGCGACGCCAGAGCGACATCGAGTTTCGAGCCGGCTCCCGGTTTCGGTTCGTCGCTGTCGATATCCCTGGCATTCCTGATGAAGCGGATCATCGCCAACGCAACCATCGCGGTGCCGACGGCGATCAGCGTCAGTCCGGCGAAATCGCCGAACTTCTGCCCGGTGGGTGACAGCATCCGGCCGGAACCGGAAAGTGAGGGAGCGACGGTCTCCAGGAACAGATCGAAACGCTCGACCAGAAAACCAAAAGCCATCACGGCGATCGCGGTTCTGACCCAGGCGAGAAAGGTCCGTTCATTCGCCGCGTGATCGCTGAAATTCCTGATCATGGTGGTTGCAGCCTCGCGAAAGCGTCATCCAGTCGGGTGAACATGCTTGGTGAAAATCCGCAGCACCGCGCCCTTTACGGCCGGTTTCTCGTCGTACAGATCGGAAGCGACCTGTTCGATGGCGTCGCGGTGCGCCAAAAACTGCGCCTGGCGGGCGCTGTTCTCGGTCCCCTTGACCCCGATGAGTTCGTCCATCGCCGCGTCACTGATCCGGCATTCGACCGGTTCGTCTCCATTCAACAGGATAAACACGAAAGCCAGTCGCTCGCTATCATGTCCGATAATCTTGCCACGTGTCAGCGGCATCGAAGGCACCCCCAAAGCTTCGTTTCCCATGGTGGTTTTCGGCGCTAATTTTGTCGAGAGGATGGACTGGGCCCGCTCTAGCCGCGACGGCCGGCGATTGACGCCGAGCGGTTATCATCGGCTGCCCTGCTGGGCTTTAGCCGGGGCTCGGAGCTCAGAGGCGCGCAGCCGATTGCGTCTGGATAGGCTCTCTCGATCAGCGTCCGTCGGGGGTCCGGACGCCAACCCACTTGTCGCGCACCTGCAGATAATGCACGCTCGGGTCGTAGACCGAGGTGGCCAGATTGAGCACCTGCGGCGACAACCGTCCCACCGCGTTCAGGACCGCATATGACGCGACCACGCGGTCGTGCTGTGCGGTGACGAGCGCGATGCGGGCGTTGACCAGCGCCTGCTGGGCGTTCAGCACATCGAGCGTGGTTCGTTGCCCGGCTTTGGCTTCGTCGCGTACGCCGTCGAGGGCGATCTCGGAAGCGCTCACCTGCGACTGCGCCGACGCCACTTGCGCCTTGCCCGCCACCAATTGCCCCCATGCGGTTACGACGTTGGCACGGGCCTGGTCGCGAACCATTTCGAGATTGAGACGCTGCTGTTCCAGGCTTTCCTTGGACTGCCGGATCAGCGAATATTCGGCGCCGCCCTGATAGACCGGGACCGAGAGCTGGGCGGTCGCGGAGACCGCGGCTTCCCGGAAGACGATCAGTTGCTGTTCGTAGGCCTGCTGCGCGGCGATCTGTACCGTGAGCGTCGGCAACAGCGCGCCTTCGTTGATCTTGACCTGGAGATAGTTGACGTCGATGCCGAACATCGCCGCGATCACGTTCGGAGACTGCTTCAAGCCGAGATCGACCGCGGCGGCCAGCGTTGCCGGCAGGAAGCGATCGATCGGCGAGCCCGGCGCCAGCGCCTGCGGTTCGTTGCCGATGATGCGGCGGAAATTCGATCGCGTCGTCGTCAGCGTGGCTTCAGCCGCGAGTTCCTGGGTCTTGCCGGCGGCGAGTTGCGCATCGGCCTGGGCGACATCGGTATTGGTGAGCTCGCCGACCCGGAACCGCTCCTTGGTCTGGTCCAGCGTTTCCAGCAGGACCCTGACATTGCTGCGCTGAACCTCGACGATGGCGCCGTCGCGCAGAAAGTCCATATAGATGGTGGCGGCGTTGAGCAGCACCGTCTGTTCGAGCACCCGCAGGCCTTCGCGCGCGCCCGAAACCTGGCTCTCCGCCGCGCGCGTCTTGTTGGCGGTTTGATTGCCGTTATACAGCGTCTGCGTGACGGTGGCGCCGACGCTGCGCGGTGCGTTGGTGCCGTGAATTTCGCCTTCGGCAGCCGGCGCGATACCGTATGTATCGGTATATTGGTAGCCGGCGCTGGCGGTAATCGCGGCCTGGGGACGATAGCCCGCCAATGCCTGCGAAACATTCTCATCGGTGGAGCGGACCTGGGCGCGTTGTGCATTGAGCTGCGGATTGCTCTGATAGGCGCGCACCAAGGCGGCCTCGATGGTATCGGCGAGGGCAGGCGCCTGGCCCGCCATCGTCATCAGAAGAATCGTAACCGCAACCCCGTGAACGCTTCTCAAACCCATCTCAACGCGCCTTGTTGCTGTACCGATGTACAGCGGTACACTTGCCACGCCATTCCTGCCAGAGCCCAAAACGGTAATCCGCCCATGCGGTAGGAGGCAAGCTGTTCCGTAAACCAGCTTTGCGTGCACAGATCGCGCGCGCGGTCGATCGAAGGCACCGAAAGCGCAACGATGGCTCGACCGTCGATCTTAACCGTAAGGTTCCCGCGCTTCCCGTCGGCTTTTTGTTCTTTGCGCCGCCTTGTCGTCGATCGGCTGCTTAAATCCTGTGTCTCTGACAACACAGTCGACTCGATTCCACAACAAATAGAAACAATCGAGCGCGCTCTTGCAAATACGCACGGCCTCCGCCAGGGGAGCTGGCGGAGGCCGCGTAGAACATCTCACGGCGCCTAGGTTCGCCACGAGATGTGGGAGCTCTTGAAATCAAGCGCTAGAACGGCAACAGCACGTCCATCACCTGTTGGCCGTAGCGCTGCTGTTGAACGTCGCTGATCTGGCCGTGGCCGCCATAGGCGATGCGGGCCTGCGCGATCTTGCTTGAATCGATGGTGTTGTCGCTCTGGATGTCTTCCGGACGTACGATGCCGGCGACGATCAATTCGCGCATTTCGAAATTGACGCGGATCTCCTGCTTGCCCTCGACCACCATGTTGCCGTTCGGCAGCAACTGGGTGACGACGGCGGCGATGTTGGTGGTCAGGCTTTCCTGCCGCTGGATTGTGCCCTTGCCGTCGCTGGAAGAGGTCGAGTCGGCGGTCAACAGCCGCCCGGGCAGAACCTTCGCAGCGTTGCCGGTCAACAGGCCCGAGCCCAGAAAATTGGTGATGCCGGAATCTTCGCTCGTGGAGCGGCTGCGCTGGGTCTCGTTGGCGAAATTGGCCTGGTCGGTGATGTTGACGGTGACGGTCAGGAGGTCGCCGATCTGGTGGGCGCGCTGATCCTTGAAGAACGACCGCGAGCCGTTACGCCACAGCGAATTGGCGTTGTAGGAAACCGCTTCCGGCTTCGGCATCGGCATCTGCACCGGCTTATAGCCGGGTTGCGTGGTCGGATTTTCGATGGACGAGAGTTTCGGCGTCTCGCCGATTTGCGAAAGCCGGTCGATCGACGAGCAGCCGCCCGCGACGCTGATGACGGTCAGCATGGTGCCCGCGAGAGCGATACGATTGAACTTCGCCCGGTTGAAGCTGATCCGGTCGATACCCAACGAATTCATACAAGACTTCACACGATACATGGACATCGAACTTACTCGGCTTTTTGAGCGACTGACGAACTGGTGCTGGAGGCGACCGAAACCGGTGCGGCTTCGGCCGATCCGACGCTGGAAGTATCCGAGGCGGCGGGAAGACGCGGCGTTGCGACGCTGATCGCGATTTGCCCGCGGCCGATCACGACGCCCGAGACGGTGCGCTTGGATTGCAGATTGGTGACGTTGATCACGTCGCCCTCGGTGCCGTTCTCCATCGCCTTGCCGCGAATGGTGAGATAGAGACCGGAAGATTCGTAGATCAAGGTGACGTTGTCGTCGCGCTGCACGAGGTCCGGCTTGGCGAGATCGGCGACCCGCAAGGCCTGGCCGGCGCGAGCCTGTCGTCGCATTTGCATCCCGACCGCGAGATTGCGCACGGCGGCGTCGCTGCCGACTTCGGCTTTCGCGCGCCGCTCGGTCATCACGTCGGAGGATTTGAGGATATCGCCGTGCTGGACGTCGCGGGTCAGCACGGCCGCCTCCACGGTCTCGATCACGCTGCCGGTGAAGCGCAGCCGGGTCGGCTTGGCGTTATTTTCGCTGCTGACGTCGAAGCTGACGTCGAAGCGGCCGCTGCGCGGCTCGTAGCGGGGCGCGACCGGCTGTAGTGCGCCGCTAAAGGAGGCTTCGAGCTGGACATCCTGGAGGTCACGATCGAAGGTCAGCGAAAGGTTGGCGGCCTCGCCAAGGCCGCCGCGATGTTCCAGCGCATGCGCGACCTGGGACTGGATGTCCTTGACCTCGATGGCGCGCGACAATCTCGTGACCGAGACCGCCTTGATGTCCTTGGTGTCGACGCCGATCACCTGATGCGCCTGTAGCGCGGTGAGCAGCTGCGCGGTCGGCAACGAACCGGTGGTGCCGAGGTCGGGGGCGCGATAGATCGCGATCTGCGCCGCCGTGCCGGCATTGTCGATCAGGTCGCCGATCCGCACCACGTCGTCGGCGACCGTGACATTGGCGCGAAGCACCGGAGCCGCGATCACGTCGTCGCTGCTCTGTGCGAACGCGGTCGCGGCGGTGGCCACGAGCAGCGCGGCCGCGAACAGAACCGAACGAACGATCATCATCAGCTCCCTTACCGGAACAGCCCGGAGGTGGTTTGCAGCATCTGGTCGGCGGCGCTGATCACCTTGGCGTTCATTTCATAGGCGCGCTGCGCGGCGATCATGTTGGACATCTCGGAAACCACGTCGACGTTGGACTGTTCGAGGCTCCCCTGGGTGATGCTGCCGTAGCCTTCGGCGTTGGCGAGGCCGTCCTGCGGCGGGCCCGACGAGGGCGTGTCCTGGAACAGGTTGTTACCGACCGGCAGCAGCCCGGCCTTGTTGATGAAGCGGGTGAGGCTGATCTGTCCGATGATGGTCGACGTCGTGGTGTTCGGCAGTGTCACCGACACCTGGCCTTGCGAGTTCACCGTCAGGCCGGAAGAGTTCTGCGGGATCGTGATCGCCGGCTGCACCAGATTGCCCTGGGCGTTGACGATGCGGCCCAGATTGTCCATCTGGAAGGTGCCGTCCCTGGTGTATTGAAAGGTGCCATCCGGCATCTGGATCTTGAAGAAGCCTTCGCCGGTGATGGCGACATCGAGATCGTTGCCGGTTTGCGACAGCGTTCCCTGCGTCATCGCCCGCGGCGTTCCGACGGTCTTGACGCCGCCGCCGACATCGATGCCGATCGGCAGGATGGTGCCTTGGTCGGAAGACTGCGCGCCGACGCGGCGGATGTGCTCGTAGATCAGGTCCTGGAACGCGGCGGTCTGTTTCTTGTAGCCGGTGGTCTGCAGGTTCGCGATGTTGTTGGCGATGACGTTGACGCTGAGTTCCTGGGCCGCCATTCCGGTCGCGGCAGTATTAAGCGCTTGCATGGGTTATCTCCGAAGATGGTCTTAGGCCGGAACGTCGGCGAGCTTCTCGATCGCGGTTTTGTGCAGGTCGCTTTCCTGTTGCAGCAGGGTCGCTATTTGCGTGTAGGTCCGCGTCACCTGGATCATGCGGCTCATCTCCGCCACCGAGCTGACGTTGGATTTTTCCAGGTAGCCCTGCTGCACCTGCGACTTGGTGTCGGGCTGCGCTGCGCCGCCTTCACCTGCGGAATAGAGGTTGGAGCCTTCCTTCAACAGCTTCTGCGCATCCGCGAAGCTGACGAGGCGAAGCTTGCCGCGTTGCGCATCGGTCCGGCCGGTGCCCTCCACCACGGTGATGGTGCCGTCGGGTGAAACGCTAACGTCATGATCGGCCGGCTGAAACACGATCGGTCCGGCGGTGCCCTGCACCGTATCGCCGGCAGCCGTCACCAACTGGCCCAGATTGTTCATGTGCATGCCGCCGTCGCGGGTGTAGCGCTCGCCACCCGCGGTCTGCACCACCAGGAAGGCGTTGCCGGAAATGGCGACGTCGAGCGGATTGCCGGTTTGCTCGGTCGGGCCTTGCGAGAAGTCGCGGTAGGTGCCGCGATCCTGCACATAGCTGAGGCGGCGATCGCGACCGACGAATCTGTCTTCGTGGGCGCCCGGCATCAGATATTCCTCGAACAAGGAGGAGTCGGACTTGAAGCCTGCCGTGTTGACGTTGGCGATGTTGTTGGCGACGACGTCGAGCTGCCGCTCCAGCGTCGTTTGCCGCGAAAGTCCGATGAGAAGCGTATTCTCCATCGATGGTTCTCCCCTTGAGTGATCCGCTGCCTCAGCCCTCCCAGGCCGCATCGGCGGATGCTGCGAACCATTGGCTCTCCCAAGCCGCCGGTTCGCTTAACAACAGAGCGAAAGCCGTGCCAGTTTGGAAAGCGTCTATTTCACAATGGCTTAGATGTTTCGCGTGGGGTGCCAGCGGGCGGCAATAAGGTCTTGTTGACCATGTTTGCCCGGCAACTTTTTCCTACCTGCCGGTCAAACGAAAGGTTCCGTTAACCATTGTTACCTTAGCGTCAGTATCTAGAGAGCGCATGTGCGCTGGCGGCATTGTATCGCGTTTTAAAGCCTGTCCGGCGGCATTGAATTCACGGCGACACCGGGCGGGGCAATGGCGGACAGCGAGAAGGCAGACGACGGCGCGGCGGAAGCCGCGGGCGCCGCGCCCAAAGGCAAGCTGAAGCTGATCATCGCAGGCGTCGGCCTGCTCGCCATCCTCGGCGGCGGCGCCGGCTGGTTCTTTTTCTTCCGTCATCACGGCGAAGAGGTGCACGCCGAAGCGCCTCCCGCCAAACCGCCATCCTTCGTCGACGTACCGGACCTGATGGTCAATCTGGCGGGCTCGCCGGGCGAGCGCGTGCAATACCTCAAGGTGAAGGTCACGCTCGAGGTCAAGGAAGAGAAGCAGGTCGAGGCGATCAAGCCGACGCTGCCGCGCGTCACCGATATTTTCCAGACCTATCTGCGCGAGCTGCGGCCGGCCGATCTGAACGGCTCCGCCGGGCTGTTTCGCCTGAAGGAGGAATTGACCCGGCGGGTTAACGCGGCGCTCGCACCCAACGAAGTCAGCGCTGTGCTGTTCAAGGAAATCGTCGTTCAATGACGAGACGGATTTAGGTCATGGCGGGCAACGATCAAGTCGACCAGGATGCCATCGCAGCGCAATGGGAAGCCTCGCTGGATTCGGAGGATCCGACGGCGGCCGCGGAAGCGGCTGCCGCCAACGAACTCTCCGGCACGATGGCGCTGCAATGGGCGGCCATGGTCGAGGACGGCGGCCGCGAGTTCGGCGGCGGCAAGAACGGCGGCGAGCGCGTTCTGTCGCAGGAGGAAATCGACAATTTGCTCGGTTTCAATGTCGGCGACGTCAATGTCGACGAAAATTCCGGCATTCGCGCCATCATCGATTCGGCGATGGTGTCCTACGAACGTCTGCCAATGCTCGAAATCGTGTTCGACCGGCTGGTGCGGTTGATGACGACGTCGTTGCGCAACTTCACCTCGGATAACGTCGAAGTCTCGCTC
>Ga0302311_10006568_pt1 | contig 11999 bp, 13 predicted proteins | sample III_Palsa_N1_3_FD_200449 | JGI IMG/M metagenome (GOLD analysis project Ga0302311, IMG submission 200449) | Peat permafrost microbial communities from Stordalen Mire near Abisko, Sweden - III_Palsa_N1_3 | ecosystem: Environmental > Terrestrial > Soil > Palsa > Peat permafrost | place: Sweden...
TGTGGGGCAAGCCGCTCTTCGGCTGACCGAGGGCCCGGCCGTGACAGGGGGACCCGGCCGGGCCGCCGCTACGCCGAGCGCAGGGTGAGCAGAGTGATCTCGCTGGGTGCGAAGACCCGGAAGGGCGGGCCCCAGAAGCCGGTGCCCCGGCTGGTGTAGAGCCGGGTGCGCTCGCCGTGCCGGCTCAGGCCGTGCACCACCGGCTGGTCGAGCCGGACCAGGAAGTTGAACGGCCAGATCTGCCCGCCGTGGGTGTGCCCGGAGACCTGCAGGTCGATCCCGGCGGCCGCGGCCTGTCCGACGTACTTGGGCTGGTGCGCGACCAGCAGGACCGGCAGCTCCGGGTCGGCCCCGGCCAGCGCGCCGTCCAGGTTCGCCCGGTGTCCGGCCAGCCCGGAGGAGGCCGCGGTCACGTCGTCGACCCCCGCCAGCACCAGGCTGTCCCCGCCCCGCTCGACCACCACGTGGCGGTTGTGCAGCGGCTCCCAGCCCAGCTCGGCCATGTGGTCGAGCCACCCCTGGGCCTCGCCGAAGTACTCGTGGTTCCCGGTGACGTACACCTTCGCCAGCCGGGAGCGCATCACGCCGAGCGGCGCGGCCTGCTCCCGGCGCTGGTCCAGGGTGCCGTCGGCGATGTCACCCGCGTGGCAGACCACATCGGCGTCCAGCCCGTTGACCACCTCGGCGACCCGCCCCGACCATCCGGCCCGGTCGATCGGCCCGTAATGGGTGTCGGCCAGCACCACGACCCGCGTCCCGTCCAGGCCCCGGCCGAGCCGGGGCAGGGTGACGTCCAGCCGCTTCACCCGGGGCACGCGCATGGCCTCGCGGTTTCCCCAGAGCAGCAGTCCGGCCGCGACCACCGCGACGGCGGCGGCCACGATCCGGGACCGGTCCGGGTTGCCGACGCCGGACCCGATCAGCACCAGCCGCAGCAGGGCGCCCAGCGCCGACCAGGCGAACAGCACCCAGACCACGCCGAGGGTGGTGTCGGCGATACGCGCCGCCCGGTCCGAGCGCCTGCGCCCGTGGCCCCTGGCCATCAGCACCGGGAAGGCCACCAGGGCGGCCGCGAAGAGGACGGTGCCGGTGACGAACACCGGCAGCGGCCAGTCGGCGCCGGAGGCGAACAGCGTCCACCAGGGCAGGAAGAACAGCGCGACGAGCACGGCGAGGACGACCAGCCCGCCCAGCGACCGGCGCCGGCTCCGCCCGCCGCCCGCACCGGCCGCGGCGTCGGCCGGGACCGCGGCCTCGGGCGCCACGGTATCCGGCACGTGGGATTCGTTGTCTGTCACTGCGCTGCCCCTCACATCCGCTGTCCGGCCGGTACCCATCATCCGCTATTCGCTCGCCCGGCCCCGGGGGCGGGCCCTACGCTCACCGGAACCGCACCCGCGCCGACCCCCGGAGCACCATGAACGCCGACGGAGACGATCCGCAGGGCCGCGCCGACGGCGCCCCGGTGACCGGCATGGTGCTGCCACCACGGCTCACCGACTCGGCCCGCTCACTGCGCGACACCGCGCGGGCGCGCGGCATCCGGACCGTGCAACTGCCGGACTTCACCGTCCCCGCAGGGCTGCGGGCGCAGCACCTGCACGCCGGACCGGACTTCGCCGACGCCGTCGCCGACGACCTCGGGATCGCACTGCTGGAGGCCCCGGCCGACTGGCTGGCCACGCTCCCGCCGGAGTTCACCCGCCGCGAGGTGCGGGCGATGCCGCTGAGCGAGGCGTACCCGCTGCGGCGTCCGGTCTTCGTGAAGTCGCCGAACGACAAGAGCATCAGGGCCCAGGTCTACGCCGACGGCTCCCGGCTGCCGGGGCCGGACGCGGTCGACCCGGCGACCCGGGTACTGGTCAGCGACGTGGTCACGTTCACCAGCGAGTTCCGGCTGTTCCTGCTCGACGGCCGGGTGCACGCCGCGAGCCGCTACGCCCGGCGGGGCCGGTTGACCCTGGGCCCGCCGACCGGCGAGGCGTCGGCGTTCGCGGCCGAGCTGCTGGCCGGCTGCGCGCACACCCTGCCGACCGCGATCGTGGTCGACATCGGCACCACCGGCGACGACAGCTGGGCGGTGATCGAGGCCAACGCCGCCTGGGCCAGCGGCAGATACACCGCCGACCCGGACGCGGCCCTGGACGTGGTGCTGCGCGCCGCCGCCCCGGCCGCGCAGCTCACCCCCCGCGACCGGCCCTTCGTCCGTCCCGTCCGGGAACTGCGCGGTCCAGGCACCTGATCGGGTAGTCCGGCGCGCTCGCTGGCGTGTCCGCCGGTGTCGGTGCGGGCGTTGGGCGAGGATCGCGACGCCGGAAGGAACCGGCAGGAAACGGACAGGAGGAATCGGATGATCAGTCGACTGGGCAGGCATGCGGCGGTGGCGGGCGCGGTCGCGGTGGCGTTGACCGGCGCGGCGGCACAGGCGGACGCCAGTGTTCCCAGCCACGCCACCGGGAGCGTGCGGACCGCACCGGCGTCCCTGAGGTCGGGCTGTACCGGCTGGAACGGGCCGGTGTACATCTCCATCAGCGGCGGGCCGGGCGGGTTCACCGTCAGCGGCAAGGCCAACATCTTCGGGCACATCCAGATCACCGGGCCGAACGGGCTGAACGTCAGCAGCGCCAAGGACCTCCCGGGCCCGGCGCTCGACAACATCCACGGCACCGGCGCGGGCCGGGTCTATGTGACCGGCTGGTCGCCGAACGCCAACGGCATCGGCTGGCACTCGATGGGTCAGCCCTCCTGCGCGGTTTACTGACCGGCACCGCCCGGCTCCGGGGCCGGCCGGGCCGTCCGACCCGGCCCGGCCGGCCCGTTGTCACCGGTGCGGTGCGGGGCCGGGGTCAGACGGTCACCGGCTGGGCCGCGGTGAGGGAGCGGAGCAGGGCCGGGCGGTCGGTCTTGCCGTTCGGGTTGAGCGGCAGTTCGGCCAGCTCGATGAAGCGGTTGGGGACCATGTGGCGCGGTACCCGGTCGCGCAGCCAGGCCCGCAGCTGGGCCGCGGTGAAGGACTCGCCGGTAGCCCCGGATCTTGATCTGGGTGTCCAGTCGGCCGAGGTGCGTCAGCCGGTTCCCCTCCAGCCGCACCCGGTCGCCGGTCCGGTAGTAGTGACGGCCCGTCAGTTCATCGGACTCGTCAAGGACATGGACCGGGGCTGAGCTGTCGAGGGCGAGGAAGCGCCCGGCGTTGTCGGCCGGGTCGAGGTAGCCGCCGAACCTCTGGAGGCCACGCACGCACAACTCACCCTCGGTGGAACGCTGCCCGTCCTCGTCCAGCACGACCGCGTCCAGGAAGGGGTAGACCGGGCCGATCGGGACCGTGTCGTTGGGCGTGGACGGCCAGTCGGCCGGATCCCGCGGCATCCGGAACTCGGATCAGGCGACCGTCAGTTCGGTCGGACGGTATGTCAGCGGCTCGCCGATGAAAACGCTGTAGCGCAGGGTGGTGACCGAGTCCGGGCCCAGGTTGCCCAGCGCCGCCGCGACGGAGACCACCGAGGGCACCGAGGACCAGTGGGTCAGCCGGTTGCGTGCCGCGTACTCGCTGGGGGCCAGCAGTTCCGGACGCTGCGGTGCCACCAGCGTCCCGCCGCCGCCGGCACCGAGCTGTTCGAGGCCGGCACCGCCGCCGGTCTGCTCGGGCACTACCGCTCCCTGCTGCGGTCCGTCGTCCGGGACGCCGAACCGGATCTGGTCGACGCCGCCGAGCGGCGGGTGCTGCCGGCCGCCTCCGCGCCGGAGCACCCGGCCGCAGGACGTCGCGCTGCGCTCCGGCGGCGAGCAGACCCGGTACGGCGAGCTGGAGGCCTGGTCCGGCCGGATCGCGGCGGCGCTGGCCGAGGCCGGCGTCGGCGCGGGCGACCTGGTGGGCGTGCTACTGCCTGGCTCGGACGCCTGGCCCGGCACGCGGATCTCGACGTGGTGCTGACGGACCCGGCGAACGCCGGGCGCGACCGCGGCACCGTTCGCCGCCCTCCCCCGGCTCACCGGGGCCGGGCGGTCCGGCGAACCGGCCGCCGACCTGCCCGGTCAGCGCCGGGGCGGGCAACCCCTCACCGCCGTCACCCGCCCGGTCCGCCAGGCCTGACCGACTGACGGTACGTCAGGAGTCGTACTGCCGGGCCGGCCCGGCGTCCTCCGAGCGCTGTTCGAGCTGTTCGGCCAACGCGGCCCAGGCGTTGGCACAGCTCCGGGCGAGGTCGGCCAGCGGGAGGGCCCAGTGGTCCGGGATGTTCGGGGCCAGGGTGCGGCAGTCCGCCGAGCTCACGGTGTAACGGTCCAGCCAGCGCAGCAGGTTGCGGCCGGAGTTGTTGAACTTGAGCGAGGGATCGCCCATCAGCTTGGCCATCAGCTCATCGCGGTTGACGGGCTTGAACTGGAAGGCGCTCCTGCGCGGCGCCCCGGCCGGCTCGGTGTTCGCAACTCCCGCAACTCCCGCGACTCCCACGGGCGGTACGGCGGCGGTTTCGTCCCTTTCCGAATCGCTGTACCGCGCGGGAACCGGGTCCTTGCCGTCGTTGATACGCGTTCGCACGTCCCGCACGGTGGAGGGGGAGAGACCGGTGGCCCGGGCGATCTCGCGGAGGCCCACGCTGGGGTCCTCCTGGATCAGCGCCGCCGCATGGCGGCGCCGGGCCGCGCTGTTGAGCGGGCGGAGGCGGCCGTCCCGGCCGAGGCGGGCGTTCTGCTCCGTGCCGCCGGAGCCGGGGGCGGAGGTGCGCAGCGCGGACACGGTCTTGTCGGAGAGCCCGGTCTGTTCCGCGACCACCCGGTCCGACCAGTGCGGATGCGAGGTGATGATGGTGACGGCGGCGGCCCTGCGGTCCGCGAGCGAGAGCGGCAGCCCGTGCGCGACATTCTCCCGCACCGCGAGGACATAGCCGGTACGCTCGTCGCATTCGACCAGACGGGCGTCGATGACGCTCTGGCCGTTCAACAGGGCCGCGTGAATTCTGTGTCTGCCGTCGATGACCTGCATGGTCTGCTGCCGGACGGTGATCGGCGGCAGCGTGCTGTGAATACTGGCGAGTAAGCGGGCATGTTCAAGATCCTCCCCGGCCAGCCGGGGAGACCCGTCCAGCGTGAGCTTCTCGATCTTTATGCTGACGACGGGTAAATCCTCAAGGGACGCAATCGGCGTCGACTGCTCGTGGACCCGCACGGCATGGCGGGAATCGCTATTTTGCTGACTCAGCATGACAACCCCGGGAAGATGTGAAGATCGTTTACGAGGGAGTGGACTGAAGCGGCGCAGGTCGGCAGCGGTGGCGACGACGCGGGTGAAGGACCGCGCGGGGAAGGGCGACGCGGGGAGGGCACGACGGCGCGCCGGGGTGCCCCGCGGGCGGGTCGCCCGGCACCGTCCCGCTGTCACCTGTCACATTCCTTCCGTCGCGGGGGTCATATAGGTGACGGCACCGCCCCGTACCCGTGGCGCGGGCGTACAAGCTGCTCAGAACGGACCTTGCGTGCGACACGCGCGCGAGACATGAGGAGGAAACAGGCATGGAAGCACGCATGAAGAACCCGGCCATCGTCATTCCGGAGGCGTGGAAGGCGGTCGTCGCCCTCAACGCGGCCAGTGACAAGGGCGGCGTGCCGAAGACCACGCTCGACCTGGTTCACCTGCGGGCAAGCCAGATCAACGGTTGCAGCCCCTGTGTGGACGCCGGCATCAAGGACCTCGTGAAGAACGGCGAGACCACCGAGCGCATCGGCGCGGTCGCGGCCTGGCGTGAGACGACGTACTTCACGGACGCCGAGCGGGCGGCCCTGGCGCTCACGGAGTACTCGACCCGGCTGGCCGACAACCCCGAAGGCGTGCCGGACGACGTCTGGGACGAGGCGGCCGACCACTACGACGAGCAGGGCCTGGCCGCCCTCATCCTCAAGATCGCCACCACCAACGTCTTCAACCGCCTGAACCGCGTCACCAAGCAGGTCGCCGGCGCGGGCTGGTGATGGACCCCGGTCAGGCGGTGCGGTCAGCGGGTGACCGCACCGGCTGACCGGACACACCGTGCCGGTCCTGGCGGTGACGGGGGTGATCGCGCGGTGTCCGCCGTGCCGCCTCGGCCAGGGCGCGGAACAGGTGGTCGTCCTCCGCGTTCTCGGCATGCCACTGCACGGCGACGGTGAACGGGTGGCCGTCGAGTTCCACCGCTTCGATCACCCCGTCGTCGGCCCGTGCGGTGACGCTCAGACCGGTTCCCAGCCGGTCGATCGCCTGGTGGTGGTGGCAGGGCATGACGTAGCTGTCGCAGTCCAGGATGGCTCGAATTCGACTGTCCGGCAGCAGCCGCGCGCGCTGCGTGCCGAAGACCACGTCACCGGGTGAGTGCTGGTCGTGGTGGACGACCTCGGGCAGGTGCTGGTGCAGCGTGCCGCCCCGCAGCACGTTGAGCAGTTGCAGGCCGCGACAGATGCCGAGGACCGGCAGGCCGGCCGTGAGGGCGGCGTCCAGCAGGGCGAGTTCGAGGGTGTCCCGCTCGATGGCGGCGCGCGTCTCGGGGTGACGGGGCGCGCCGTACAGCCCCGGATCCACGTCCGGGCCGGGGAGCAGCAGCAGGGCGTCCAGCGCCGGGACCGACTGCTCGATCCCGGGCAGCGGCGGCAGCAGCACCGGCTGACAGCCCGCGCCGCTGACTTTGTCGATGAATGACTGCGGTACGAACGTGGCCGGCATGTCGTATACGGACAACTTCATCGGGCCGATGTGCGCACACATCCCGACCACGGGCCGGGACGCGCTCTTCGCCGTGACTGGACGCGCGCTCTCTGGCGTACTCGGTGTACGCGGCGCGGCGGCAGCATCCGGTGCCATTACCAACCCCCATGCAACGCCGGAAACGGTAGCTTGTCAGTGTACGGTCACTAATTGGTCAGGCCGGTCCGAACCACTTCCGCAGGGCGGAATGGGCGTCGTCGCAGCCGGGCGCGGCCCAGGCGACATATCCGTCCGGGCGCACCAGCACGCTGCTGAGCCCGGCCTGCCGTACGTCGTCCAGCGGCCCGGCCCAGTTCCCGCGGACCACGTCGACCCGGTCCGACCACCCGGCCGCCGGCGCGTCCGCCGCGGCGGCGTCGGCGGTGGCGATGAACAGCCCCTTCGCTCCGTGCAGCAGTTCACCGGTCCTGACGCTGCTGCCGTCGGCGCGCTCCAGCACCCAGTCGGTGGGCAGCCGGAAGCCGACCAGCGGGTGCCCGGTCACGCCCATGTCGTAGTGGACGTCGACCCCGCTGACCTTGCCCGCCAGGCGGCGGGCGATCTCCCGATAGCCGACGAGTTCGCTCATCACCCGGCGCAGCGGCTCCATCTCGTCGCCGGTGAGGTAGAGCGACGCCTGGGCCCGGGTGTTGCGCAGGACCTGCGCCCCGACCGGGTGCCGTTCGCTGTGGTAGCTGTCGAGCAGGGCCTCCGGTGTCCGCCCCTTGACCACGGCGGCCAGTTTCCAGCCCAGGTTCACCGCGTCCTGGACGCCCACGCTCAGCCCCTGCGCACCGGCCGGGATGTGGATGTGCGACGCGTCCCCGGCAAGGAACACCCGTCCCCGCCGGTACTCGGCCGCCTGTCGGCTGGTGTCGGTGAAGCAGTTCATCCAGCGGACGTCGGCCCCGTGCAGCGACTCACCGGTCAGGCTCTGCCAGGAGTCCGCGATCTCCTCGAACGTCAGGTCGTTCGCATCGCGCGGCGCCAGCGAGTCCGGGTGGATGACGATCCGGTCGACGCCGTCCTCCAGCCGGACCGCCATCACCATGCCGCCGGGCACCCGCTCACCGATCGCCCTGGGGCGGATGCCACGGCCGGCGATGTCGGCCACATAGGCGCCCCGCGACGCCGGGTGTCCGGGGAAGTCGATGCCGACCAGTCGGCGGACCGTGCTCCGGGCGCCGTCGCAGCCGACCAGGTACGCGCCGCTGACGTCGTGCAGGCCGTCCGGGCTGTCGACGGTGGCCACCACCGCGTCCCCGGTCTCGCGCAGATCGACCAGCTCGCTCCCCCGCTGCACCACCGCGCCGAGATCCTTCGCCCAGGCCTCAAGCACCTCCTCGATCCGGTGCTGCGGAACCCCGCGGACACCGAAATGGATGTCGTCCAGCAGTCCGGCATCGATTCGCACTCCGCCGAAGTGCATTTCCCTGCCGATTTCCACCTCACCCAGCCGGGTGAGCAGACCGCGTTGGTCGAATACCTCAGCGGCGCGTCTGGTGAATCCGACCCCGCGTGATTCCCCGGACGGTTCGGTCCGGCGTTCGGTGACTATGACATTCACGCCGGCCAGCCGGAGTTCGCCCGCGAGCATCAGCCCGACAGGTCCGGCACCGACGACGATTACATCGGTTTTCATCTGGCTCCTCAAAGACGTGCAGGTATGTATTCCCGGCCTGCGGGGTCGTTGGGAGAGCCCCGGCGACCTCGCCGTCACGCACTCACAGGATCTCGGTAACCGTCCCCCTGGGCAACCATGCCGCACTACCGGGAGAAGACCACCCGAACCAGCCCATCCTGAATGAATAACCTGCTCACAGGGATCACGGCGGGCCGGCCGACTATGTGTTCAAGCCAGGCCTTTCCGCAGTTGCACGCTTTGTGTCCGGAAGTACTATTACTGTCGCCGACTGCAGCGGGGCAAAGTCCGAATTGGCACGGAACCACCCCGGTGCAGGCGCCACGGAATGACGTCTTCGCGTGCAAAGACATCGCTTCGGCGAAGGAAGCAGAGGAGGCAGGGCACGATGACCATTCTCGTCACCGGCGCGACCGGAAGAGTGGGCAGCCGACTGGTCCGGCGCTTACTGGGCCAGGGCCGGTCGGAGCCGGTACGCATTCTCGTTCGCGATCAGGCCAGGGCCGAACCGCTGATCGCACTGGGGGCCGAGGCGGTGGTGGGCAATGTCGTCGACCCGGCCGTGGTGAACCAGGCGGTCAAGGGCGTGGACAGCATCGTCCACCTGGTGACCATCTTCCGGACGCTGCCCGGCGAGGACATCGTCGAGGTCAACCACCAGGCGGCCGTCGAACTGGCCCACGCGGCGCTGCGCAACGGCGTCGGCCGCTTCGTGTACTGCAGCACCAACCAGGTGTACGGGCCGGGGCGCGGCCGCCCGGCCGTGGAGACCGACATCCCGGATCCCGACCGGCCCTACTCCATCACCAAGACCGCCGCCGAGCGCTCACTGCTGGCCCTGCACGCGACGGAGGGGCTGCCGCTGCGGATCTTCCGGCCGCCGGTGATCTACGGCGACGGCGACCCCCGGCTGGGCCTTCAGCCCACCTGGTCCAGGAAGTGGCCGCTGCACCGGCGGCTGCAGCTCGTGCACCACGCCGACGTCGTCCAGGCGCTGATCAGCGGCATCCAGGCGGAGGGCATCGACGGCGAGATCTTCAACGTCGGCGACGACGCGCCGGTCACCGCGTACGAGATCCTGCGGCTCAACAACCTGACACCGGACCCGGACGCCGGGAGCCGCACGCTGGACGATCCGTGGAAGGACATCATCGACAGCTCCAAGATCCGGCGGGTGCTCGGCTTCCGCCCGATCTACCCCAGCGTCTATGCCGCCATGGACGCCGGAGCGCTGTGACACCCGCCGGGCGTGCCGACTCCTCGGCACGCCCGGCCCCCATTCAGCTGATCAGCCGTCAGGACAGTTGGCGTACGCCGGAAGGAGTTCCGATGAAGGCGGACGCGATCCGCACGCGAGAGCCGCTGACCCGGCCGCGTGAGCTCGGCCGTGATCCGCTGCCCGCCGGCCTGCCGCCCTGGCCCGGCCCGCCCGAGCTGTGGGCGGCGCGAACCGCGGCGCCGGACCCGGAGCTGCTGGACACCGCGGCACTGGACCCCGGCGAGCGCCGCCGGGCCGCCGGCTTCCGCTCCGGCGCCGACCGCGTGGCCTACACCGTCGCCCATGTGGCGCTGCGCAGACTGCTCGGCGGCATTCTGGCGGTCGACCCGGCATGGATCCGCTACACCAGGGAACCCTGCCCGGGCTGCGGAGGGCCGCACGGCCGCCCCGCCGTACGGGGGGCTCCGGTGCACTTCTCGCTGTCGCGCACCCGGGGGCTGGTCCTGCTGGCCTTCGCCGGCCACCCGATCGGCGCCGATGTCGAGCGGCTGCCGTCCCAGGCACGGCTGGAGCGGCTCACCCCGGCTCTGCACGCCCACGAGCAGGCGCAGTTGGCCGCGCTGCCGCCGGGTGCGCGGGCCGGCGCCTTCGTCCGCTGCTGGACCCGCAAGGAGGCCTGGCTCAAGGGCACCGGCGAGGGCATCGGCACCCGCCTCACGGCGGCGACCCTGGTGGGCGCCGGGACCCGGCCGCTCCAGCGGCCGGGCTGGCGGCTGGCCGACATCGCGGCCCCCGAGGGGTTCGCGGCGGCCTACGCGGTCCGCACCGCCCCGCCTCAGCGGTGAAACAGCGGGGACGGCGGGACAGGCACGTACTCCCCGAACAGAAGTCCGTGCCTGTCCCGCCTACGGGGCTCCACTCCAGGTCAGACCGGCACCGGACGCGGTACCGCTGCGGCGGGGCCCCGGGTCTGCAGGGGTCAGGAGCGGTAGTCGCCGATGACGGTCAGCACCTCCGGGACCGGCGGGCCGACCAGCCAGCCCTTGAGGGCCGCCTGGAACTCCAGGAAGGCCGGCACACTCGGAAGCGGGTTCTCGATGCCCTCTTCGACGTCGAGGACCACAACATAGGTGACGCCGTCGGCGAGCCGGTACGACGAGTACCGGACGCCCTGCGGCTTGGCCTCCTCAAGAGCGGCGAAGAGGGTCTTCACCGCCGCCTCCACCTCGTCGGCGCTCTCGGACTTCACCTGGGTACGCAGCAGCATGGCGCTCATCAGGACAACCCTTCCAAAGTTTCAACCCGCTGTCGGGAACAGGCACATGTCGGCCTCTTCGCGTTGGCTTTCCGAACGGGCATGGTGTCTTCTTGTCTCGGACCGGGTTCGGCCGGTCACTATCTATGACACCTCGCGACGGAGGAATGTGACCGATGGACGAACACGAGTGGCTGGCCGAGCGTTTCGAGGAGCACCGGGCGCATCTGCGCTCGGTGGCCTACCGGATGCTCGGCTCGGTCACCGAGGCCGACGACGCCGTCCAGGACACCTGGCTCCGCTTCAGCCGGGCCGGTGTGGACGATGTCGAGAACCTGCGCGGCTGGATGACCACCATCGTGGCCCGGGTCTGCATGAACATGCTGCGCTCGCGCAAGGCCCGGCCCGAGGACCCGATGGGCGTGCACCTGCCCGACCCGGTGGTCAGCCCGGACGGGGACATCGGCCCTGAGCAGGCGGCGCTGCTGGCCGACTCGGTCAGCCTGGCGCTGATAGTGGTGCTCGACACGCTCACCCCGGCCGAGCGGCTGGCCTTCGTCCTCCACGACATGTTCGACCTGCCCTTCGACGAGATCGCGCCGATGGTGAGCCGTTCCTCGGCCGCCACCCGCCAGCTGGCCAGCCGGGCCCGCCGCCGGGTGAAGGACGTCGGCGCCCCGGTGCCCGACCCCGATCTCAGGGCCCAGCGAGGGGTGGTCGACGCCTTCTTCGCGGCGGCACGCGGCGGCGACTTCGACGCGCTGATCGAACTGCTCGACCCCGAGATCGTGATGCGTACCAGCGCGGGCGCCGCCCGTCCGGACGACTCGGTGGTGGTCCACGGCGCGGCCGCGGTCGCCCGCCGGGCCATGATGTTCGCGCAGCCCGCGGCCGTGCTGCGGCCGGCACTGGTGAACGGGGCCGCCGGAGTGGTGGTCGTCGTCGGTGGCAGGCCGGTCTCGGTCATGGGCTTCACCGTGACCAACGGCAGCATCGCCGCGATCGACTCGTTCAGCGATCCCGAACGGCTCGGCAGGCTCGACCCGGCCTTTCTTGACGCGTAAGTAATTCGGGCTTCTTGCAGGGCAGTTGGTGATTGCGAACTGGCCTCCGGCCCGGCGGCCGCTCGCCTGGGGCGAACGTCCGCCGGGCTCCCGGCCGGTCAGCCCAGACG
>Ga0302311_10006570_pt1 | contig 11998 bp, 9 predicted proteins | sample III_Palsa_N1_3_FD_200449 | JGI IMG/M metagenome (GOLD analysis project Ga0302311, IMG submission 200449) | Peat permafrost microbial communities from Stordalen Mire near Abisko, Sweden - III_Palsa_N1_3 | ecosystem: Environmental > Terrestrial > Soil > Palsa > Peat permafrost | place: Sweden...
GAGACCTCCGCACAGCCGACACGCAATCTGTCCCTCGCCTTCAACGTCACATATCTGCAGACGCGATATGACGATTATTCGGCGCCGGCACTCGGCACCGTCCCGGCGTACAGCTACACCGGCAATCACTTTCCCGGACAACCCAAGCTTCAATATTTCGCATCGGCGACGTGGGAAATACCGGTAAGCGGCTACGGCACGCTAAAGGTGGGCGCCAGCGGCAATTACGAGACGTCCTATTATTCCGATGCGCTCAACAACGCCCAATATCGAATACCGGCGCACGGCTTCGCCAATGCCTTCCTCGATTTCGAGACGAACGACCACCACTGGAATTTCACGTTGACCGCGCGCAATATCGCCAATGCCTTCTATTTCACGACGCTGACCCCGGTCGGCTCGGGTATAAAATCCGGTGCATATGCCGGCACCCTGTTGTTGGAAGGCGCGCAGAATCCACCGCGCACGGTATTTTTCAAGGTGAGCTACCGATATTGAGGCGTTCCGACCAACATCGGTCGGACCGCAACATATATGCGGCGCTCATCGATCATATCAGACAATCCCGTTCGTACGACGGTCCCGCTCGCCGTAGATGTCGTACATTCGACGAACAGGAGCGCCACCATGGCCAAGGCACGCACGATCAAGCTCGGTTTCATCCTGCACGGCGTCGGCCGTACTTGGAACGACTGGCGACATCCCGATCGCGATGTGGGCGCCAGCACCAGCTTCGCGCATTACAAGCGACAGGCGCAGCTCGCCGAGCGCGGCAAGTTCGACTTCCTGTTCGTCGCCGACAGCCTGTCGATCACCGAGAAGTCGAGCCCGCATTATCTCAACCGCTTCGAGCCGCTGACCATATTGTCCGCGCTCGCCGCCACGACGTCGCATATCGGCCTCGTCGCGACGCTGACGGTGAGCTATTCGGAGCCGTTCAACGTCGCGCGTCAATTCTCCTCGCTCGATCACATCAGCGACGGACGCGCGGGCTGGAACATCGTCACCTCCTGGTTGGGCGACACCGCCGCCAATTTCAGCAAAACCGAGCATCCCGCACACGACGTCCGCTACGGGATCGCCGCCGAATATCTCGATGTCGTGCAGGGGCTGTGGGATAGCTGGGAGGACGATGCGCATGTCGCCGACAAGGCGACCGGGCAGTTCGTCGATCCCGACAAGCTCCACCGCCTCGATCACAAGGGCGAGCATTTCCAGGTGCGCGGGCCGCTCAACATCAAGCGTTCGCGCCAGGGCCAGCCGGTGATCTTCCAGGCGGGGCAGTCGGACGACGGGCGGGCCTTCGCCGCCAAGCGCGCCGAGGTGATCTTCACGCATGCCGAGACGCTCGAGGACGGGCAGGCCTATTTTGCCGACGTCAAGGCGCGGGCGCGGGGCTTCGGGCGCGATCCCGACCAGTTGTTCGTCCTCCCCGGCATCGCGCCGATCATCGGCGATACCGAGGAGGAGGCCGAAGCGCGCTACCAGGAACTGGCCGCGCTGGAATCGCTCGAGACCGGCTTCGGCTTCCTCTCGCGCACCTTCAACGATCACGACTTCCGCCAATATGATCTCGATGGGCCGTTCCCCGACGTCGAACATATCGGCCGCAACAGCCAGCAGAGCGGATCGAAGCGCATCCTCGATCAGGTCCGCGCCGAGGGGCTGACGCTGCGTCAATTGGTGCAGCGGCTATCGACCCCGCGCGGCGCCTTCGTCGGCACGCCCACAGGCGTCGCCGATACGATCCAGGCGTGGTTCGAGCAGCATGGTTCGGACGGCTTCGTGCTGTTCGAGCCGCTTCCCGGACAGCTCGACCTGTTCGTCGAGAAGGTTATCCCGATCCTGCAGGCCCGCGGGCTGTTCCGCACCGAATATGAAGGCGAGACGTTCCGCGAAAATCTCGGCCTGCCCTTCCCGGTCAACCGCTACACCGCCGCGCGGCGCGATCGATCGGCCGCCTGATCCGGCCTGCCGCCGAACCGTAGTCCGCGTCCCCGCCCGCCGTCGCCTGAGGCGAACGGCGCGGCGGGTGTCGGCCGGATCAAAACCGCAACGACACCCGGCCGTAATAGAAGCCGCCATCCAGCCCGAACGGCGCGAAATTGCCATATTGGCCCGATCCGTCATAGGCGATCAGGCCGTGCTTGTCGGGATAGACGTTGAACAGATTGTTGGCGCCCGCCGATAGGGTGAGATGATCGGTGAGATCATAGCCGATATCGAGATCGGTTACCCATTTGGCGCCGAACGTCCGATCGCCGCTCGCGACGGTGCTCGCCTCGGTGTATTTGCCGAACCGCGTGACGCGCAGCAGCGCATGCGCACGCCCGCGGCTCCAGTCGTTGGTCAGCACGATCTTGTCGTGCGGCAGCGCCTTGATGAGATCGGTCTGCGCCTGATGCGCGAACAGCGTCACGTTGAGATTGCTGAGCTGCGCGGGGTTGTCGCCGATGTGGAGGATCTTGGTCTTGTCGTAGCTATACGCCGCGCTCAGCCGGAAGGTGCCGAGATTGCCCGTACGTAGATCGTAGGCGGCCACCGCGTCGATGCCGCGGGTGCGCGTGTCTACGCCGTTGATGAAGAATTGCGCGCTGTTGACGCCCGTGACGCCGTTGGCCAGCAGGATCGCGTTGATCGCGGCGCCACCGTTGGACGAGGTACCGAGAAACTCGGTCTTCACGATCCGGTCGTTGACGCGGATCTGATAGGCATCGACCGTCAGATGCACCGCGCCGGTCTCGTAGGTGACGCCTGCGGTGTAGTTGAGCGACTTCTCGGGCTTGAGCGGCTTGGCGCCGAGTGCGATCGCCGCCGCACTGTCGACGGGCAGGAATTTCGACGTGGTCGAGGTCGGCGTATTGCCGATCACGGTCACCGTATTCTGCGTCGTCGAGAAGCCGGTCTGCGCGAGCGAGGGCGCGCGGAATCCCGAATTGACGCCGCCGCGGATGGCGAGGCCCTTGGCAATTTCGTAGCGCGTCGAGAACTTGCCGCTCGCAGTGTTGCCCGCGCTGTCGTCATAATGTTCGAAGCGGCCGGCCAGGCCGACGAACCAGGCATCGGTTATGTTGGTCGACAGATCGACATAGCCCGCCACGTTGCTGCGGCTGAGCGACGCAGCATCCGCCGGCGAGGTGCCCGTGAAGGAGACGAGGCCGGGCGATGGATATTGCCCGCCATAGACATTGCCGAACGGCGTGCCGTCCGACGGGATCTGGTAGCCGCCGTTGATATAGCTGTCGGGCTCGCCCGCCTTGCTCTGGAACTTTTCCCAGCGATGCTCGACGCCGACCGAGACGGTCAGCGGCCTGGCGAGGCCGACCTCATAGTCGCGAGTCAGGTCGAGATTGTTGACCCATAGCGTCTGGATCTGCGTGCCCAGATAGAAGCTGGTCGGGCTCGTCGGCCCGAGCGAGGGATTGAGTGTGTTCTCGGCGCCGAGACGGACGTGATCCTGGCCGAAACTGCTCGAAAGGTCCCAATTCCAACCGGCCAGTTCACCCCTGGCGCCGACCGTCGCCTGGAAATCGGTTTCGTGGATATCGCGGTAGGCCTGGAAGCCGTCGGGATAGATTTGCGGAAGCGACGCATTGCCCGCCGATGTCGTCAATCCGCCGTAGCCCGTGGGCGACGGGATGAACGCGCCGCGCGCATCCTTGATGTCGCGGTAGCTCAGCGTTGAGAAGCTGTAGAGCTTGACCGTGTCGCTGATCGGCAGCTCGGCATTGTAGCTGCTGTCGACGATCTTGTCGCGGTTGGAGCGGCCGTAACCGCCGGCGATGACATGATTGGCCGTCGCCTCGCGCGGGTCGGGCTGGCCGTTCACGAGCGGATAGATACGCGGCACCGGCAGCGCGGAGCTGTCGGCACGGTCGTGATATTTCGCCTCGACCGAGGCGCGGATGAAGCCCCCGTCGGCGCCGAGCCTGGTCGCATAGCTCAAGTCGGTCTGGATGAGCGGCGCGCCCTTGGAATATTGCTGGCCGCCGGTGATCGAGAAGGCGCCGCCTTCGGGCGCATCGTCGAGGATGATGTTGATCACGCCCGAAATCGCATCGGAGCCATATTGCGCGGCGGCGCCGTCGCGGAGCACCTCGATATGGCCGATCGCGTTGGTCGGGATCAGATCGAGATCCACGGGCGTCGAGCCGCCCGAGATACGCGAGAGATTGTTGATCAGCGAGGTGGTATGGCGCCGCTTGCCGTTGACCAGCACGAGCACATAGTCGCCCGACAGGCCGCGGATCGAGATCGGCTTGACGCTGGCCGAGGTGCCGCCGCCGCCGAGCGCAGGCATCTCGAGCGACGGCACGATGTTGCCGAGGATCTCCTTGAGGCCGGTGCGGCCCGTCGCCTGCAATTCCTTGGCGTTGATCACGTCGATCGGCACCGGGCTGTTGGCGACGGTCCGCGCACGGCTGCCGCGCACGCCGGTGACGATGATCGCATCGCCCTCCGGCGTGGCGCTCGTCGCGGCGGCGGCTGCATCCGTGGTGGCAACTGCCGTATCGGCGGCGGCAAGCCGCAGCGGCGAGGCCCGCTGCGCGAGCGTGGGCGCGGTGAAGGCGGCAAGGGCAACGCCCGCGAGTAGATGACGAGTGATGGTCATGATCGGTCCCCGAAAAATGGACGCACGCATCCTTCGCTCCGAATTGGAACGTGACGGTGTCGCAACGATGTGAGTGGTTTTGGCGGCGGGTGGCCGCGACGGATCAGCTCCGCATCTGCAGATCAGTCGCCATGCGCGTCCCCCTGATCGAGCGGCAGATAGGCCGCGTCGAGCGGTTGGTTGCCCGCGAGTGCGCCGGCCTTGCAGAAACGATCGACGACATCGCGCTCCTCGGCCTTGAGCGCGTCGTCGATCGGCACGCGCACCAGCGGCTGGTGCTGGACCTGATAGAGCGCAATCGCGGGCGGCAGGCCGGTTTCGCGCGCGAGCACGTCGGCATAGGCCTGCTGATGCGCCTTGGCCCACAGCAGCGCCCTGGCTTCGCGCCGCAGGAAGTCCGCCAGCAACGTCTTCTTCGTGATCGCCGAGGAGGCATTCGCCGCATCGAACGCGTAGCCGCTGAGATAGGTGGCACCGTCGACCAAGATCCGCCCGCCGCTCGCCAGCACCGTGGGCACATAGGGCGACCAGGTCGACCAGGCGTCGATCGATCCGGAATCGAACGCGGCCTTGGTGTCGCCGGGCGACAGGAAGATGATCTGCACGTCGGCGGGCGTCAGGTGGTTCGCCTCGAGCACGCGCAGCAGAAGATAATGGCCGACCGATCCGCGCGTGGTGGCGATCCGCTTGCCGCGCAGGCCTACAGCATCGCGGATCGCGCTATGCGCCGGCACGAGGATAGCGAGCGATCCCGAGGGCCTGGGGCGCGACGCCAGCGCCGCGACCGCACGGACCGGCTGACCGCTCTGATAGGCGAACTGGAAAGGCGCATCACCGGCGACGCCGACATCGACCGCCCCCGCGCCGATCGCCTCGAGCAGGTTCTGTGCGGCCGGAAATTCGGACCACACCACGCTGTACGGCGCACCGTCGAGCGCGCCCGAGGCGAGCATCAGCGCCTTGGTGCCGCCGCGCTGGCTGCCGACGTTGAGCACGCCCGCCTCGGTCGCCCCGCCGCCGCGCGTCACCCAGAAGGCGATACCCGCGAGGACGAGCACGGCGACGACGAGCAGCGGCCAGCGTCGGCGGCGCGGTTCGGCGGGCGGCGGCGACGGTGCCACCGGCTCGCCCGCCGCCTCGGTCCACAGATTGTCGCTCATCCGGCGGCGCGCTTGGGTTCGGCATCGCGCGCGGCGACCAGTTCGTGGACCAGCGGCAGCAGCCTGGCGCCATAGTCGATCGCGTCCGCCAGCGGCTCGAAGCCGCGGATCAGGAAATGATCGATGCCGAGATCATAATAATCGAGCAGCGCGTCGGCGACCTGTTCGGGCGTGCCGACGAGGCCGGTGGAATTACCTTGCGCGCCCGCGACCGCGGCCAGCCCCGTCCACAAGCGCTTGTCCGCGCGGTAGCCCGCCTTGGTCGTCTCGAGCAGGCGCTGCGATCCGGCATTGGGCGGGGCATGGCCCTCGGTCGCAGCACCCACCGACACGCGTAGATCACGAACGCGCTCGACGATCGCGTCGGCCTTCTTCCACGCCGCCTCCTCGGTGTCGGCGATCACCGGGCGCAGCGACAGCGAGAAGCCCGGTCGACGCCCATAGCGCGCCGCCGACGCGCGGATCGTCGAGACCGCTTCGCGCACCTGCGCCTGCGTCTCGCCCCACAGCGCATAGACGTCGGCGTGGCGCCCCGCGACGTCGATCGCGGCTGGTGACGATCCGCCGAAGAACACCGCCAGGTTGGTCGGCTTCACCGCGCTGAACGCCTGCACGACGTTGTAGAAGCGCCCCTCATGATCGAACGGCGTCTCGGCGGACCATTCCTGCTTGAGGATGGTCAGATACTCGTCGGTGCGCGCGTAGCGATCGTCCTTGACCGAATGGTCGCCGTCGCGCGCCATCTCGGCATCCGCGCCGCCGGTGATGATGTGGACCGCGACGCGCCCACCCGAAAGCTGATCGAGCGTCGCGAGCTGGCGCGCGGCAAGCGTCGGCTGCGTGAAGCCGGGGCGATGCGCGATCAGGAAGCCGAGCTTGGTGGTGATCGCGGCGGCGTGCGCGGCGACGATCTGGCTTTCGGGCGTGTTCGATCCGAACGGGATCAGCACGCGATCGAAACCGCCCTCTTCCTGTGCCTTTGCGGCTGCCTCGACATAGGTCTTGTCGAGCGCGCGGACGCGCGCGGCGCCGTGGATTTCGGAGGTGTCGTTGAAGCCGATATAGCCGATGAACTTGACGGGCATGGAAAATCTCCTGCTTGGTCGAAATCAGATGACGAAAAAGCCGTGGCTCGCGTCGCGCGCGAGCTGGTCGACGAGGCCGAATTCCCAGTCGAGATAGGCCTGCATGGCGTCGGCCGCGTTGTCGGTGCCCTCATAGGGGCGCTTGTAGCGATGCGCGGGATCAGCGGCCGGGATCGCCGCGGGCGCGCCGCTCTCCAGCGCGCCGTCGAAGCCGCCGTCGAGCACATAGACCTCCCACCCCATCTGGCTGAGCCACGAGGCGCTCATGTCCGCGCGCGGGCCGATATCGTCCGCGAGCAGGATGCGCGCACCGCGGATCGGCGCGGCCATGTCGGTTTCCTGGACGAGCTGGCCGCCGGGATAATGGCGGAAGCCCGCGATATGGCCCGCGGCATATTCCTCGGCCGAACGCACGTCGAAGCGGTAGAGCGTACGCGCCGTATCGCTGGCGAGCACCACGGCATCGCCCGGCGCGATATGCCGCACGCCGGCCTTGTAGGCGACGGCGCGCGCCTTCGCCCGCGCATCGGGTGAACCGGTATCGGCGCGCCGATCGGCACCGTGCTGGAGCGACTGCCCCGCCAGCGTCCAGCCGATCGTGCCGTTGCGCAGCGCGACCACCCGGTTGGGCAGGCCGGCGTTGATCAGCGACTGCGTGCCGATGATCGAGCGTGTCCGGCCCGCGCAATTGACGATGATCGTGGTATCCGGATCGGGCGCGACCTGCTGAGCGCGCAGCACGAGTTCGGCGCCGGGCACGCTGGTCGAGCCCGGGATGTTCATCGTCGCATATTCCTCGAAGCGGCGCGCATCGAGGATCGCGATGTCGGCCTTCTCCTCGATCAGCGCGGCGACGTCCTCGGCCGCCAGCGAAGGCGTGTGTCGACGCGCCTCGACCAGTTCGCCGAACGCCTTGGAATAGCTGTTGACGTCCTGGAACAGCTCGTAGCCTGCGGCGCGCCAGCCGGCGAGGCCACCGTCCAGCGCGCGGACATCGGTATAGCCGAGCGCGGCAAGGCGCGCCGCCGCATCGGCGACGAGACCCTCGCCGTCGTCGTAGAGGATGATCGGCACATCCCTGCGCGGCAGGCGTGAAGGGGCTTCCAGCTCGATACGGTCATAGGCGAGATTGGCGGCGAACAGCGGATGGCCGGTGGCGAACTGCGCCTCGTGGCGCAGATCGAGCAGTGCGATCTCGTGGCGCAGCAGCAGCGCGCGCCGGACGTCCTGCGCGGTGGTGGTCGATGTCATCGCGAGCGATCCCAGATATTCGGCAGCGTGTCGTTCGCGTAGCCGGAGATGAAGCGCCTGGGCGCGCCGGCGGCGTCGTATGTCGCGCGCTCGACCGCGCCGATATTGGCACCGTAGACATGGATGCTGATCGACACGCGATCGGCATAGGGGTTGGTGACGCGGTGGATGTCGCCGACACGCGGCGAGACGGGTTCGACCTGGCCGACCTCGAGCCTGTCTTCGCCGAGCTTGCGTAATCGGCCGTCGGGCGTCCGCTCGAACCGCTCGGATATCTCGGCGCCGCGCAGCACGCCGACCAGCCCCCATACACGATGGTCGTGGATCGGCGTCGCCTGCCCCGGCCCCCAGACGAAGCTGACCACCGAAAAGCGCTCGCGACTGTCGCAGTGGAGCAGATATTGCCGATATCGTGCCGGATCGGGGACCGCATAGGCAGCGGGCAGCCAGTCGTCCGCCGCCACGAGGTCGCCGAGCAATATCCCCCCCTCGGCAAGGATCGCGGCCTCGTCGTCGCGTCTGTCGAGAAGGGCGCCGAAATCGGAGACGAAGTCTCGCAGCCTCGCCGTGCCGACGTGCGAAGCGGAAACGAGTGAGGCAGATGCGCTCGCCATGCTATTGCTCGCGACCGATGAGATCGGCGTAGACGCCGTCGCCGACCTCGAGCCCAAGATGGCCGAGCAGTTTTGCGCGCAAGGTGCGCACGACGCCGCTGCGATGGCCGCGCACCGCGGTGATGCGCTCCTCGGCGGCGATCTGGCCCTTGTCGAGCACGAGGATGCGGTCGGCGAGCGCCATCGCTTCCTCGACGTCGTGCGTCACCAGCAGCACCGCCGGCTGGTGCGCGCGCCACAGCGCCAGCACCAGCGCGTGCATCTTGATCCGGGTGAGCGCATCGAGCGCGGCGAACGGCTCGTCGAGCAGCAGCAGGTCCGGCTTGCGCACCAGCGCCCGCGCGAGCGCCGCGCGCTGCGCCTCGCCGCCCGACAGCGTCAGCGGCCACGCGTCGAGCCGGTGATCGAGCCCGACCTCGTGCAGCGCCTGCTCGGCATGGTGGCGCGGCGTGCCGCCGCGCAGGCCCAGCGCGACATTCTGCCACACCTTCTTCCACGGCAGCAGCCGCGCGTCCTGGAACACGGTGGCCCGCGAGGGCGGCACGCGCACGTCCTGACCCTGCGTGTCGTCGAGCCCGGCGAGCGTACGCAGCAGCGTCGTCTTGCCCGATCCCGAACGACCCAGCAGCGCGACGAATTCGCCCGGTGCGATCTCCAGATCGAGGCTCTCGATCACGCGCGTCTCGCCGAAGCTGCGAGTGAACTTGCTGAGCCGGACGACGGGTTCGGGCCGGGGCTTGGCCACCGCAGCGAGCGGGATGCGCAGCACTTCGCTCATGATCGGGCCTCCACCAGATTGGGTCGCCAGGCGAGTGCGCGGGTCTCGACCGCGCGGACGATCAGATCGGCGCCGAGGCCGAGGATCGCGTAGACCATCAGGCACACGACGATAATGTCGGTCCGCATGAAGTCGCGCGCGTTGTTGATCAGGAAGCCGAGCCCCGACGAGGCGTTGATCTGCTCGGCGATCACCAGCAGGATCACCGCGATCGACAGCGAGTAGCGCAGGCCGGTCAGGAACGAGGGCAGCGCACCGGGCAGGATGACGTGGCGGATCAGTTCGGCCTGGCCGAGCCCAAAGCTGCGCGCCGCATCGAGCAGCCTCACGTCGACGCCGCGAATCCCCTGGTAGAGGTTGAGGTAGATCGGAAAGATCGTGGCGAACGCGATCAGCGCGATCTTGGGCGTCTCGCCGATCCCGAACCACACGATGAACAGCGGCGACAGCGCGACGACCGGGATGGTACGCTTGATCTGCATGACGGGATCGATCGCCGCATCGCCCGAGCGCGACAGCCCGGCGACCAGCGCCAACACCGTTCCGATCGTCACGCCGATGCCGAGCCCGACCGCGGCACGACCGAAGGAGACGAGCAGGTTGCGCGGCAGCTCACCCGATCGGATCATGCCGAGCAGCGTGGCGATCACCGACGAGGGCGCGGCGAGCGTACGCTCGGGAATCAAACCGATCCGCGAGCCGAGCTCCCACAGCAGCAGCAGCACGATCGGCGACAGCCAGCGTGCGCCTTTCAACTGATACGCCCATCGTTGGGCGCGCGATCTCTGCATGGCCATTCCTCATTCGGTGCTGCCATCCGAAAGGGCCTGCGATACGACCTTCAATCAATTGAGTATTTCTGCTTCACCTATGAGCAATCTCGATTCATGCACTTAGGTATATCATAAGTCATTGATACTTATAGGTTTCGACCGAGTTTCCGGCTCTGGAAAGAAAGCCTTGCAGACCGGAAAGGCAAAGCGGGCTAGTCATACCCTACTGTTCGGATAGGCAATGCGCATCAGCTCAGCAGCGGGTCGTCCGCGCTTAGGATTGCGCATATTGGCATTCTCCGCGCGCCCCTCGGGCGCGCGGAGAAACCGGTCAGCGGAACGAACCGCTGAACGACACGCCGACGACGCGCGGATCATTGTAGATGCCCGCGCGGTAGTTCGAGGTGTCGATCACGTCGATCAGGTTCTTGGTGTTGGTGAGATTGCGCACGAACACGGCAAGCTCATATTTGCGGAAGGCATAGCCCGCCTTGGCGCCCAGTTCGTAATTGCCGTCCGACGTATATTCGACGGTCGCATAGGGCACGTAGCTGGTCTTGCCCTGCATGTTGAAGTCGCTCGATACGAACAGCCGGCTATCGCCATCGCCGATCGGCAGATCGTAACGCCCGCTGATATCGATGTTGTAGCGCGGCGCGTTGGGGAACGGGTTGCCGTTGATCTGCGCGTAATAATTGCCGTTCGCGGCATGCACCAGCGGGTTGAGCACCGTTTCCGCCGGTACGCCGTTGGCCGAACCGACCTGCGTCAGCACGTTGCGATCCTCGATCTGCGTGTGCAGCCAGCTGAACCCGACGTTGAACGTGAAGTTCTTGACCGGGTGCGCGTCGAGCTCGGCCTCGAGCCCGTAGCCCTTGCCCTTGTTGGCGTTGAACAGCACGCCGTTGCCGTTGCTGTCGTTGCCGTTGATCTGCAAGTGATCGACGACATAGTAGAAGCCGCTCAGGTTGAAAAGGACCTTGTTGTCGAGCAGCGAGGTCTTCACGCCGGCCTCGTAGCTTGTGTTGGTCTCCGAGTTGGCGGTCGAATAGGCGGTGGCGAACACCGCGGAACGGCCCTGGATCGTCGGGCCGCGGAAGCCGCGCGCGACGCGGGCATAGAGGCTGACGCTCGGATCGACCTTGTAGAGCAGGCTGGCATCGAAGCTCGGCTTGGTATCGGCGAGGTGGCAATAGGTCGCCGTCCCGCAACCCGACGACGACGAGGCACCGCCCAGCACCGCGAAATTGGGATGCAGCAGCAGGTCGGTGCTCTTGGCGTCATGCGTCACGCGCACGCCGCCGGTGAGCGTCAGCGCGTCGGTCAGGTCGTAGCTCGCCTGGCCGAAGCCCGCATAGCTGGTGTTGATGTCGTGCAGCAGCACGAAGTTCTTGGGGTTGGGCGCGGTGCCGAGCACGTTGCTGGTCAGGAAGAAGGAGCGCTGGTCGAACTCGGTATTGTCGCGCTGGTCAAAATAGATGCCGCCGATCTGCCACTTGAAGCGCCCGGTGTTGGGGCTGGCGAGGCGGACCTCCTGCGTCTACTGATCGAGCGCGCGGACGCGGCCCTGCGATTCGCCGCAGCCAACTGCGCAGATGCCCGCCGCCGCCGCCGGCGTGCCGCCGAAATTGGCCGCCGCACCGCCGTCGGTATCGCCGCGGCTATAGCCCGACAGATGCTCCCACGCGGTGATCGAGGTCAGCGTCGCGCCGCCGAAATCATAGT
>Ga0302311_10006571_pt1 | contig 11995 bp, 12 predicted proteins | sample III_Palsa_N1_3_FD_200449 | JGI IMG/M metagenome (GOLD analysis project Ga0302311, IMG submission 200449) | Peat permafrost microbial communities from Stordalen Mire near Abisko, Sweden - III_Palsa_N1_3 | ecosystem: Environmental > Terrestrial > Soil > Palsa > Peat permafrost | place: Sweden...
ACGGTTGTATGAAGACCGGCGTCGCCTCAGCGCCGTACAGTGGAAAACCTGCATGGCGACCTTGAACCGCCCCGGCCCGGCGAAACCGGATTGCCGTCAAACCGTAACTCATGTGTGCTCAAACTCATCCGGATCCTCGCAATGATGGCGGTCGTTTTCGTGGCGGCGCTGGTGATTCTGGCGCTGATCACACAGGCCGGTGTCCTGGTCCTGCAGCGCAGCTATCCCGCGCAGGGCGTGATGGTCGAGGTGACCGGCGCGACCCTCAACGTCGTCGATATCGGGCCGCGCGACGCCGTCGGTCCGCCGATTGTGCTGATCCATGGCGCCAGCTCGAATCTGAAGGCCATGCAGCAACCGCTCGGTGATCTGCTCGCCGGCAGGCATCGGGTCATTCTGATCGACCGTCCCGGCCATGGCTGGAGCCCACGCGCGCGCGAGGCCGATTCGACGCCCGCGATCCAGGGCCAGATGATCGACGCGGCGCTGGAAAAGCTCGGCATCGGTCCGGCGATCCTGGTGGTCCACTCCTGGGCCGGTGCGCTGGGTGCGCGGATGGCGCTCGATTATCCCGACCGCGTCGCGGGTCTGGTGCTGCTGGCGCCGGCGCTCTATCCGTGGTCCGGCGGCGTCGGATGGTACAATGATGTCGTCACCACCCCCGTGATCGGTCCGTTGCTGGCCTATACGATCACGCTGCCGCTCGGCTACTTCCTGACCGCGCCCGGCGCCCGCCGCGCGTTCCTGCCGCAGACCATGCCGGAAAATTTCGTCAGCGACACCGCGACGGCATTACTGCTGCGCCCGCGCGAATTCCTCGCCAATGCCCGCGATCTCGTGACCTTGAAGGCGGCGGTCAGGGAGCAATCCCCGCGTTACCTGGAAATCAAGGTGCCGGCGGTGGTGATCGCCGGCGACGCCGACACCACCGTGTGGCCGACCATCCACTCCCGGCCCTTCGCCGCCGCGGTGCCGAACGCGAAACTGATCATGCTGCCGGGTGTCGGTCACCTCGTGCAAAATGCCGCGCCCGAACTGGTGATAAGTGAGATCGACGCCATGATCGGTGGAATTGCGCGCGGCACGGCGGCCGTCGCGTCACACAGGCTGACGAGCCAACCTTGAGGCCCTCACGCCGATGAAGCGGCGATACCGAGATGATCGCGCAGCGTGGTTCCCTGGTAGTCCCGGCGAAACAGGCCTTTGTCCTGCAGGATAGGCACCACGCCATCGACGAAGTCTTCGAAGGTGTCGGGCAGAAACGCTGGCGAAACCACGAAGCCGTCCGCCGCTTCGGAAGCAACGATCTCGGCCATCTCCTCGGCAATGTCTTTCGCGGTTCCTACCAGGCGGGGACACATCACGCCCCGGCCGTAAATGCGGCCGGCATCGGCGATACTGATCGATTTGCCAGCCGCAATGCTCTTCAACGCCGCAATGTTGCCCTGACTGCCCGATGACGTCACCGCCTCGACGCTGGCGTCGAGCGCCAGACCGGAGAAATCCGCATTGGCATGGGCTCCAAGCGTGGAGAGGCCGACCAGCGGATCGACCAGGGAATCGTGCAGATCGCGCTTGTCCTCGGCCTCGGCCCTGCTTTCGCCGATGAACGGCATGATCGACATCAGGACCCGGCTTGCGTCCTCAGGCCGTCCCTGTTGGGCCAGAGCAGCGCGGACTTCAGCGGTGAAGACGCGCATGCGCTCCATATTAGGCTGCAAGGCGAAGATCACTTCGGACCAGCGCGCGGCGAAGGCCTTGCCGCGGCCCGACGAGCCCGCCTGGATCACTACGGGGCGGCCCTGCGGACCCTGCGGGATATTCAGCGGGCCTCGCGACTGAAACCATTTTCCGACGTGATTGAGGTAGTGCACCTTGTCCGGATCGGCATAGATGCCGCGCTCGCGGTCGAGGATGAGGGCGTCGGGCTCCCAGCTGTCCCAAAGCCTGAAGGCCACTTCCATGAACTCGTCGGCGCGGTCGTAGCGCTCGTCATGACCGAGATGGGGCACGCTGCCGAAATTCAGCGCTTCACCATCGTTCATCGAGGTCACCACGTTCCATGCCGAACGGCCGGCGGAGATGTGATCGAGCGTCGCGAATTCGCGCGCGATATTGTAAGGCGCGTCATAGGTGGTCGACCGGGTTGCTCCGAGGCCGATGCGGTTGGTCGACGCGGCCAGCGCTCCGAGGATCGGCAACGGATCCATCCGCGTGGCGTCCTGATCGCCGTGACGAATTCCGGTCACGTGGCTTGCGCCGTAACGGTCGGCGATCGCGAGCCGGTCGGCGAAGAACAGGAAATCGAATCGACCGCGCTCCAATACCCTGGCGATATGTGCGTAGTGATCGAGGCTTAGGAAGTTGGTCTTGTGTTTCGGGTTGCGCCAGATCGCGTGGCTGTGAACCACCGGCCCGGCAATCAGAAAACCGCAAAGATGCATCATCCTGGAATTGGCCATGTCGTCCTCCTGGAAAGCTCTTGTCGCGTAAAGCTGGGGCCGCTGGCGCGGTTGTTGGTATTGGCGAGGCTCACGTCAGGTCACCACGCCGATGATCCGGTTCTTGCCGTTCTCGATGACCTGATGCAGGAACGAGCGGTTGAGCTGATCGCCGCGTTCGTCGAAATCGACCGTGGCCCCGGCCCCGACAAAGTTGATCTTTTTGCCGGCCCGAACCATCGCGAGCGCGCTCAGGATGTCATCGACCTCTTCGCCGGGGGGATTGCAGACTTCGCGGATTGACTTCGCCCAGCGCGCGCCCTCCGAACTCTTGGCGTGTTCCATGGCGAGTGCGGTCACACAGATCTGATCGTGGGTGTTGCCGGCAAACAGGAAGACGGTGCCTTCCGGTGCGCCCATCAGCTTGACGAATTTCTTGTAGGCGGCGGAATCCATCGGTGGCGCCGGCTGCAGGTGATGAATGCCTTCGGCGACTTCGGGGGTGACGCTTTTCAGATAGGCGCCATCCGCGTCGGCACCGGTTCCCAATGCAAGGATCTTCGATTTGAAGCCGCCGCGGTACACTTCCTTGGTGATGGCTACGAAATCGGTGAGCAGCGGGAGGCAGAACACGCCCTCGGGCTCCGGGCCAAACGCCTTCTCGACTTCGGCGCGGTATGACGGCTGATCCGGATTGTAGAGGACGACATCCATGACCTGACCGCCCAGCCTCGCCATCTCGGCCTTGAAGGGTTCGATCATCGAGATCACGAACGGGTTCTGCTGCGCCAGAATCGTCACCTTTTTCAGGTTCATCCCCGCCATGACCTTGGCGCCGGCGGGTCCCCACTGGCTGCTTTTCGCCTGGAACCGGTAGACCAGCCCCTTGGTATCGCCGTCGGTGATGCCGTTCGCCGCAGCGGACACCATCTGCACCTTGTTGGCGGCAAGAATCAGCGGCTTCGCTGCCAGCGCGATCGGGCTGCCCCAGAACCCGCCGACCAGTTCGACCTTGTCGACCTCCAGCAATTTCCGCGTCGCGGTGACGCCGACGGTCGGATTGGTCTCGGAATCCTCGACGTGCAAACGAAGCTTGCGGCCGCCGAGAATGCCGCCGCCATCGTTGATGATCTTGACGACGATATCGGCGGCCTTCTTCATGTCGGCGCCATAAGGGCCGGTGGCGCCCGAGAAGGGCAGTACCATGCCGACCGGCACTTCGGCGGCGTCCTGCGCGAAAGCCGATACGCCGGAAAGGCCGACCAGCGACGAGGCGCCCAGTCCGGCAATCACGCGCCGTCGATCGGGCAGGCGATGTCTGTCGTTCATTTGCTGGTCTCCATGGTCGCGGGATGAAAGGTGAGTTCGCCAAGCGCCGCGGCGGCGGCGCCATCGTCGATGCTCAGCGCATCGTTGAAGCGGTTGAAAAAGCCTGTCAGCGCGACGCGCAGCGTCAGTTCAACGATCTGCGCTTCGCTGAAATGAAGCCGCAACTGCCTGAATACGCGCTCGGGGATACGTCCCGAGCTTTGCGTCACCAGCGTCGCATATTCGATCACCAGCCGGTCGACATCGTCGAAGTCAGGATGATTGCCATCCGGAAGCTGCGCGATGGCCGCCGCTGACAGGTTTTCAGTTGCCAGCACCGGCGAATGGCTCGCCACGCAATAGGCGCAGGCATTCAGCTTGGATACGACCACGATGCTGAGCTCGATGTAGCGCCACGGCACCGCCTTGCCGGACTTCAATTCCATCAGCATCTGACAAAGATGATTGAGCGCGGAGGGCACATGCGCCAATACGGCGACCTGGTCCGCAAACGGGCCGTAAGCGGCAAACCGCTCGTAGACGTCGGCAATGGCGGGCGGCAGTGTCGTCGATGGCAGGGGGGTTACACGCGGCATCTTCAAGGTCCTCCGTCGTCGGGAAAGAAATCATGGACGCGCCGCCGCGGCTCGGCGAACAGTCCTTGTGGCCGCAGGATCAGCATCAGGACGATTCCGACGCCGATCAGTCCGAGGCGCAGCGCCGCGAGCTGGGTGCCGTCGATGACGGCGATCGCATCCTTGAGAAAGCGGGCGGCTTCCAGCAGCGCCATAATAGTACCGGCCCCGAATAGCAGGCCGATATTGGAGCCGCGGCCTCCGGCGATCACCGCCATGAAGGCATAGGCGGTGATGATCGAGGTAAACTGGCTGGGATCGATGTAGGTCAGGTAAAATGCGTGCAGCGAGCCGGCCAGGCCCATCACCGCACCGCCGATCGCGAACGCCTTGACGCGCAGCTCCAGCACCGGTTTGCCGAGCGCGGCCGCGACGGTCGCGTCATCCCTGACCGCGCGCAGTGCGCGGCCGAACGGCGAGCGCACCAGGGTTTCCAGCAGCACGAATATGACGGCCACGAGCGCGACGGAAAACAACAGCAGGACGATATCGTAATGGACGGCCGATACCCGGCTGACGAACGGCCGCGGAATATCGGCGATGCCGATTGCTCCGCCGGTGAGCCAGCTCTCGTTGAGAAGGAGGATGCGCACGACTTCACCGAATCCGATCGTCACGATCGCCAGGTAGTTCTCCTCGAGTCGGATCGATAGCAGGGCCAGCACGGCGCTGACGACCGCGCACAGCAATGCGGCGACGAACATGGCGCCGTACCATCCCAATGCCGGCGCCAGCAACGCCGTTGCATAGGCGCCAAGTGCCACGAAGCCGACGACGCCGAAATTAACAAGTCCAGTCACGCCCCATTGCAGATTGAGCGCCAGCCCGACCAGTGCGGAGATGGCGACGAGCACGACAAGGGTGCTGAGATAGGCGATCATTTGCGCACCGCCTTGCGGCCGAAAAGACCCTCCGTGCGCAGCAGCAGTAATCCCAGGATCACAGCGAAGCTGACGATCTGCCGGTAGTTGGTGGGAAGAACCAGCGATGAGAGCTCTTCCGCCAGACCGATCACGAGCGCGCCGGCAACGGCACCGGCAGGGCTTCCGAGACCGCCGAGGATCGCGGCGGCGAAGATCGGAATCTGATAGTTCCAGCCCAGCAATGGATCGACCGCGCGATCCAGCGCGGCCAGAACCCCCGACAAAGCGCAAAGCGACCCGGCAAGGCACCATGTGATGCGCGCGATGGTTTGGCGCTCCACGCCGCGCACCGCGGCCAGCGAAGGATTGTCGGAGACGGCGCGCATGGCACGGCCCAATGGCGAACCGTACAGCAGCAACTGGATCAGGATGACGCAGATGATGACCGTGACCGCCGTAATCAGCTGTTCATGGTTGATGCGCAGTCCGTGCCAGCGAATTGGACGCGCGACATCGAAGGCGAAGTTGCGCGTCGAATTGCCGAATGCGAAGCGGCAAATGTTTTCGAGGATCAGGGAGAGCCCCATCGATGCGACCAGCAGCGTGATCGAACCGCGATCGCGCAGGCGCGCGAAAACCAGAACGTCGGAGAGCATTGCGATCGCTGCCATAGCCAACGCGGCAAAGAAAGCGGCGACGGCGAGCGGCATCCCGAGCAGGCTGTTGCCGATCCAGGCCGCATAGGCGCCTGTTGTCAGCATCGAGCCGATCGCGAAATTCGGGAATTTGAGAATGCCGAATATCAGCGTTAGCGCCAGTGCGGGCAGCGCCAGCAGCAGGCCGGTGACCAATCCATTGAGGATGAGCTGCGCCATCATTTCAGCTCGCCTTCATTTCATGTCACCCTGGCAAAGAACAGATCGGCGAGATCCGCGGTCGATACTTGGCCGGCCGGTACGCGCAGGCTCTGGCGGCCGGCGACCAGAACCATCACCTCGTCCGCGACATCCAATGCCGCAGCCACATTTTGCTCGACCAGCAGGACGGTGACGCCGGATTCGCGCACCCGCGTTACCGCGTCCATGGTCTCGCCGACGAATTTCGGCGATAGACCGGCTGACGGCTCATCGAGCAACAGCACCTCCGGATTGGCCAGCAGCGCGCAGGCAAAAGCCAGCATTTGCCGCTGGCCGCCGGATAGATTGCCGGCCAGCATTTTCGGTCGAGCAGCGATCTGTGGAAACAGCTCCATGACCCTCGCTTTTTGCGCAGGGCCGGCACCCGGCCGGCCGCGCAGGAATTCGGTCGCGAGCTGAAGGTTCTCGCGGATGGTCAGATTACCGAAGATATTGGCTTCCTGGGGGACGTAAGCCAATCCGGCGACGACGCGCCTGGCCGGTGACAGGGGCGTGACGTCGCGGCCCGTCACCGCGATCGTGCCGGCGCGTGGCCGCAGTAACCCCGCCAGCGTTTTGACCAAGGTCGATTTGCCCGAGCCATTGGGGCCGATGACAGCAAGAATGGTTTCCGGCGACTGGTCGAGATCGATGTTGCAGACGATGTCGCCGCCATTGCCGTAGCCGGCGCGCAGCCCACGCACAGCGAGTGCGGAAGCGGTCGCGCTCATATCGCGAATCCCAGATAGGCGTCGATGACGCGGGTATCGGCGGTCACCTCGGCGAAGCTGCCGGACATCAGAGTCCTGCCCTCCGCCAGCACGTGAACCTGGTCGCAGATCTCACCGATCAGATGCATGTCATGCTCGACAATGCCGAAGGAGATGCCGTCGGCCTTGAGTTCGCGAATGAGCCGAATGATGTCTTTCAGTAGCGGCGGGGCGACGCCCGCGGCGGGTTCGTCGAGCAGTACCAGGGTCGGCTCGAGCAGCAGGACGCGTGCGAGTTCAAGCAGCTTCTTCTGGCCGCCGGACAACGCCGATGCCGACTGATCGGCCAGCTTCCACAAACCAATTCGCTTCAGGATGGCGCGCGCCCTGATCGCATTCTCCTGTTCCTGATGCCTGACCGCTGTGCGGGCGAACAGCGTCCCGGTGACAGCCTCGCCGCGCTGATGTGCCGGTGCGAGCAACAGGTTCTCCAGCACTGTCAGCCCGCTCAACTCGCGAACGATCTGGAACGTGCGCGCCAGACCGAGCGCCGCCACACGATGCATCGGCAGCACGGTAATGTCCTGGCCGTCGAAATGCACCTGGCCGGTGTCGCATTTGACCAGTCCCGATATGACATTGAGCAGGGTTGTTTTGCCGGCTCCGTTCGGGCCGATCAGTCCGGTCACCTCACCTTTGCGAAGCGACAAGGAACAATTGTCCAGCGCTGCGACGCCGCCAAAATGTTTGCCGACATGTTGGACTTCGAGCAGCGGCGTCATGTGCCAGGCCGATGCTGCAGCGGCCCGGCACACCATTCAAAGAAACGGGAGCTCTGTCCAATAAATAGGCGCATCTGCTCGCAGGCTGTGCATAAGCTACTTATATCATTGAAGAATTATCCCGACTGCAAATCTCACGCAAGTTTATTGTGCTTCGCAAAAAGAAAAGTTTTGCTTATGTATGATTATGCGCCGCCCGCTGGAAATTACACTGCTTCGGACGTTCGTGATGCTTGTCGAGGAGCAGAGCGTCACTCGGGTTGCGCGGCGGTTGAACCTGACGCAACCGGCCATCAGCCTGCAATTGAGCCGCCTCGAAGAGGCCGCAGGGCAGCAGATTTTCGAGCGCGACCGCCGCCATCTGCGTCTCACGCGTCACGGCGATATGCTGCTGCCCTATGCGAGACTGATGCTCAAATTGCACGACGATGCGCGCGCCCGGCTGTCGGCGGAGGATATCGCGGGCCGGGTGACGCTGGGATGCCCGGACCTTTATGCCGCTTTTCTGTTGCCGCAGACCCTGGCCCGGTTTCGGGCTTCCTATCCCGGCGTTGAAGTCACGGTGCGCTGCGCCCTGAGCGCTCAGCTCTCGGAAGAAATCTCCAACGGCCGCATCGATATTGCGTTGGCGACGCGGATGCCCAACGTCCATCCGAATGTCGGCAGCATCACGCTGTTGCGTCACGAACCCCTGGTGTGGCTTGGCGCCGCGACCGGCTCGGCTTTCAAGGATCGCACCTTGCCGCTAGCCATGCTGCCTGAGGGCAATCTCTATCGAGAATATGCCTTGGCCGCCCTCAACCAGGCCGGTCGACCGTGGCGGATTGCCTGTATTTCGGAAAGCATTGCCGGGATGGAGGCCATGGCGCTGGCCGATGCCGCGGTGATCGTGCTTGCGGAATCGGTCAAGGTGAACGGGTTGCGCCGTCTCGACGCCCAGGACGGCATGCCGCCTCTGCCAAATGTCGAGCTGATGCTGTGGCGGCGTGAACCCGGTCTGCTACCGGCGGCCGATCATCTCGCAGCCTATATCTCAAACGACATTGGAACCGGCATGGCACAGGACGTCCGCGGTAGCTCCTGATCGGTAGCTGCCGCGGCGCTTATATCAAGCAAGGCCTTCCTTCGGGATCGTGATCGGGCGTCTGCTTCGGAGGGCTGTCCGCATACCCGTTACTTGGTTTTGCCGTCCTTGTCGTATTGCGAGATGAACGCCCAGAGGTCATTGACCTCTTTCTCGTTCTTGACGCCGGCGAAGGCCATCTTGGTGCCGGGGACCTTCCCCTTCGGATCCTTGATGTACTCCTTGAACTCGGTCTCGTTCCAGGTGATGCCGGAATTCTTGTTGGCGTCGGAGTAGTTGTAGTCCGGCGCGGTGCCGGACTTGCGGCCATCGAGCCCGTTGAGCTGCGGCCCGACCTTGTTCTTGGCGTCTTCGCCGATCGCGTGACAGGCCAGGCACTTGTTGAAAGACGTCTTGCCGGCCGCGGCGTCCTGCGCCAGTGCCGCGGATGCGGCGGCCGACGATATGATGATGACCAGCGCGCTCAATGTCAGTTTTTTCATACTCTGCTCTTCGTTGCTTCGGGGGTTTCTCGGCGGTCGTTTGTGGCACAGCGCGCTTGTCATGGACAAGCCACGAAATGCTTATCAGGTTTCATCCCTCTCGGTTGCATCCTTCGGGTAGCCGATATTCGCGGCCCGCCGGTCTCGCGGCGGCCTACCCAAACCGATCCAGACGTGCTTGATTTGTCATGACAAATCAAGCCATGCCGTGGATCTGCCCCGGTTCGATGGCGGCGGGAGAAATTCACATGACCATCATGATGCCCGCGCCGGATCAGGCGGTTCTGGGGCGCCGTGACGCCATCGTGATGGCGTTGCGCGCCATCGTGCCGGGCGAGGGCGTGATCGACAGCGCGGCCGAAATGCTGCCCTACGAGTCCGATGGCCTGATGGCGTATCGTCAGCCGCCGATGGTCGTGGTGCTTCCGGACACCACCGAACAGGTCTCGCAGGTTCTGAAATATTGCTTCGAGCAGGGCATCAAGGTCGTGCCGCGTGGCTCCGGCACCTCGCTGTCCGGCGGTGCGCTGCCGCTCGCCGATGCCGTGTTGCTGGGTCTCGGCAAATTCAAGCGCATCCGCGAGATCGATTTCGACAACCGCGTCGTGGTGACCGAGCCGGGGGTGACCAATCTCGCCCTCAGCCAGGCCGTCGCCCATGCCGGGTTCTATTACGCGCCCGACCCGTCGTCGCAGATCGCCTGCTCGATCGGCGGCAACGTGGCCGAGAATTCCGGCGGCGTACATTGCCTGAAATACGGCATGACCACCAACAACGTGCTGGGGTGCGAAATCGTGCTGATATCGGGCGAAATCATCAGGGTCGGCGGCAAGTCCGCCGAGACCAGCGGCTACGATGTGATGGGAATTATCACCGGCTCCGAAGGCCTGCTCGGCGTCATTACCGAGGTCACGGTGCGGATTCTGCAGAAGCCGGAAATCGCGCGCGCGCTGATGGTCGGCTTCGCGCAGGTCGAGGCGGCCGGCGAATGCGTGGCGCGGATCATCGGCGCCGGGATCATTCCGGGCGGCATGGAGATGATGGACAAGCCCGCGATTCACGCCGCCGAGGCCTTCGTCCATGCTGGCTATCCGCTCGACGTCGAGGCGCTTTTGATCATCGAACTCGATGGTCCCGGCATCGAGGTCGATGAACTGATCAAGCGGGTCGAGGCGATCGCGCAGGGGTGCGGTTCGACCACCTGCCAGATCTCGAATTCGGAAATGGAGCGCAATCTGTTTTGGGCCGGCCGCAAGGCGGCGTTTCCGGCCGTCGGGCGGATTTCGCCGGATTATCTGTGCATGGACGGCACCATCCCGCGCGGCGCGCTGCCGACAGCCCTGGCCCGCATTCGCGATCTCTCCGAAAAATACGGTCTTCGCGTCGCCAATGTATTTCACGCCGGCGACGGCAATCTGCATCCGCTGATCCTGTACGATGCCAATATGCCGGGCGAGATGGAGCGGGCCGAAGCGTTCGGCGCCGATATACTGCGCTGCTGCGTCGAACTCGGCGGCGTCCTGACCGGCGAACATGGGGTCGGGATCGAAAAACGCGACCTGATGCCGGAGATGTTCAGCGAGATCGATCTCAACCAGCAGCAGCGGCTGAAATGCGCGTTCGACGCCCAGGGCCTGCTCAATCCCGGCAAGGTATTTCCGACCCTGCATCGCTGCGCCGAGCTTGGCCGCGTGCATGTCCGCGGCGGCAAGCTGGCTTTCCCCGAGCTTCCGCGGTTCTAGGCACTATTACCGGTTTCGTTCATGCACCCTTGTGCGCCGGTTCGGGATGTTTGGTCTCGGCGCCTTTGACATCCGGATAGAACTGCGGCGCTTCGCGCCGATCGAATCGACCGTAGTCGCGCACGACGCGGATCTTGCGGTGCCGGAGCGTCTCGATAGCGTCGATCTTGCTGGGCGACCACGCGTTGGCCGCTTTCGGGTCCCTCCAGCCCACCAGCAGGGCCAGCTTTCCCGGATTGTAGATGCTGGCGAACACGTCATGCTCGATGACGGCGCCGTTGTTGGGATCGAGGCCAAGATCGGTCAGCAGCAGATCGGTTTGGGCCGCAAACGTGGTGCCCTTGACCGGCGTGATCTCCGTAAAGGTCACGATTTTTGCGGCGCCGACCTCGGTTTCATCGAAACGCCGTTCGTGAATCGGCGCTTCCTTGGGCGGGGTGGTGTCGGCGGTCACGTCGCCGACGCGCAGATGATAATCGCTGAATATCTCGAACCGGCCTTTGCCCTGCACGACGTGATGTTCGCCTTCGGTACGCCAGCGTACCACCGACTTCTCGTCGCGCCAGGTCGAGTGCGACAGCACCCATCCCGGCCTGAGCCGGCTTTCGAAACGCTCATTATCGACGAAGCCGTCGATCTTTTCCAAAATCGGCTTCAAGTGCTTGGCGAGTTCGAGATAGTCGTCCTTGCGGCCGTCATTGGGGTGAACTTCAAAAATCACGGAAAACATCGTCTTTCCTTTCCAGTTTGTTTCAGGCTGCGATCGGTGCGGTATCGTTGGCGAGCAGGAAGTTGATGCTTTCCTGCCAAAGCGCCGGCCGCATCGTCTCAAAATGCATCAGATGGGTACCGCGGCCGATCTTGATGTCGCGCTTGATCGGCGATTGCGTGAAGGCGTCGAAAAGCCAGCGCGCATCGTCATCCCGCATCAACCCATCCCATTCGCCGCGGATGATGGCGACCGGCACGCGGATCAGCGCCGGGTCGTAGGCCAGTTGGCCGTGCCATGCCTTGATGATCTCGCTAAAGGGACCGAGCGGGGTCTTGACGCC
>Ga0302311_10006575_pt1 | contig 11992 bp, 15 predicted proteins | sample III_Palsa_N1_3_FD_200449 | JGI IMG/M metagenome (GOLD analysis project Ga0302311, IMG submission 200449) | Peat permafrost microbial communities from Stordalen Mire near Abisko, Sweden - III_Palsa_N1_3 | ecosystem: Environmental > Terrestrial > Soil > Palsa > Peat permafrost | place: Sweden...
GCGGCCGCGACCACGTCGCTGCCCGAGCGGCTGGAGGGCGGCCGGAACTACGACTACCGCTACGCCTGGATCAGGGACCAGTGCTACGCGGGCATCGCCGTCGCCGCGCACGGCCCGCACCCGCTGGTGACCGGCACCGTCCGGTTCGTCACCGAGCGGCTGCTCGACGACGGGCCCGAGCTGATGCCGGCCTACACGGTGGCGGGGGAGCCGATCGGCGACGAGGTGTCGCTCAAGCTGCGCGGCTTCCCCGGCGGCACCGCCAAGTCGGGCAACTGGGTGCGCGGGCAATTCCAGCTCGACACGCTGGGCGAGTCGCTGTCGCTATTCGCGGCCGCGGCCCGCCTCGACATGCTGGCCGAAGACGACTGGCGGGCGGTGGCGGTCGCCGCCGACGGCATCGGCAAGCGCTGGAACGAGCCGGACGCCGGCATCTGGGAGCTGGACGACCGCCGCTGGACGCACTCCCGGCTCGCCTGCGTGTCGGGGCTCCGCTCGATCGCGGCCGCCGCCGCCGTCGGCGCGCCCGGCGGTCACGGGCACCGCGAGGCGGCGCAGTGGAGCGGCCTGGCCGACTCCATCGCCGCCAGCCTGAGCGACGCCGTGCACCCCTCGGGCCGCTGGCAGCGGGCGCCGGACGACGAGCGGGTGGACGCGGCCCTGCTGATGCCCGTGATCAGGGGAGGCTTCGCGGCCGACGACCCGCGGAACCTGGCCACCGTCGAGGCGGTCCGGCGCGAGCTGGCGGCCGATGGCTACGTGTACCGGTTCCGGCACGATGGCAGGCCGCTGGACCAGGCCGAGGGCGCGTTCCTGCTCTGCGGGTTCTGGATGGCGCTGGTCGAGCACGCGTGCGGTAACCCGGTCGCGGCGGCGCACTGGTTCGAGCGGAACCGGAGCGCGTGCGGGCCCGCCGCGCTCTACACCGAGGAGTACGACGTGCACCAGCGCCAGCTCCGCGGCAACCTGCCGCAGGCGTTCGTGCACGCGGGCCTGCTCGAGTGCGCGGTTACGCTGTCCCGCGACGTCCCGCTCGGCAGCGCCTGACCCCGGCCGGCGCCTGAGCGGGGCCTGGAACTCGAGGCAACTCCTGGGTTCTATGGAACGGTTGTCGTTCTTGGCCCATGATCTTCGTTTGCACTTCCCTGGCCAGGGAAGACGCGAGGCTATGGGCGAGCAGAGGGACCGCCGCCGCGCGGTCAGCTGGTTTACGGTTAACTGGTTCGCCTGGTGGGCGCTCATGATGGGCTTCTGGGTGGCGATCGACGACCTGCTCAGGGCCGACGAGCTCATCGTCGGCGCCGTTGCCGCCGCCCTCGCCGCCGCGACGGCCGTGCTGGTCGGGCACCTCGCCCAGGTCCGGGCCGGATTCAAGTCCGCGTGGCTGCCGGCGGTCGTCGGGGGAATCCTCGCGCTGCCCGGGCGGGTCGCGCAGGAGACGTTCCTGGTCTTCGCCGCGCTCGCGAAAACGCTCGCGCGCCGCGAGCCGCCCAACGGCGGCTTCCGTGAAATCAACGTCCGCTACGGCGACGACAGCCCGGCCGGGGTGACCAGGAGAACCCTGCTGACCGGGAGCAAGAGCCTGGCGCCGAACGCCTTCGTGGTCGACTTCGACGCCGAACGCGACGTGATGCTGGTGCACGAGCTGGTGAACCCGTCGTGACCGCCTTCGTCATCGCCGCCATCGTGATGCTGGCCGCGCTGGTCCCGGCCGGGGTGACCCTGGTCCGCGGCGAGCTGGCCGACTCGGTCGTCGGCTACGAGTTCATCTCCACCGTCATCGTGATGGTGCTGGCGCTGCTGGCCGAGGGGTTCGGGCGGCCCGGACTGTTCGAGTTCCCGGTGATTCTCGCGGTGCTGCTGTTCGGCGGCGGCCTGGTGTTCGTCCGCGCGCTGGAGCGCTGGCTGTGATCAGGGAGGTGGTCACCGACGTGCTGCTCGGTCTGGCGGCGCTCACCGTGGTTCTGTCCTCGATCGGCATCGCCGTCATGCCCGGCGCGGCCGCCAAGCTGCACTACGTCACCCCGGCCGCGGTGGTGGCGCCGGTGCTGGTGACGCTGGCGGTCTTCGTCCGCGAGGGGCTGGACTCCAACACCGGGATGACCTTCATCGCGCTGCTCTTCCTGGTCGCCGTCTCGCCGTTCCTGTCGCACGCCACCATCCGCGCGATCCGCGCCCGGTCCGAGAACGACCTCGGCGACCCGCTGCCGCGGCTGGTGCCGGGCAAGCCGAGCAGCGGGGAGCGCTGATGATCGCCAACGGCCTGATGGACACCCTCCAGATCGTCATCCTCGTCCTGGTCGCGGCGGGCGCGCTGGTCGTCGTGCGCACCAGGGACCGGGTCCGGCTGGTGCTGGTGCTCAGCGTCTACGGCATCCTGCTCGCGGTCCTGTTCTTCGCCTTCCAGGCGCCCGACGTGGCGCTGTCGGAGATCACCGTGGGGGCGGTGGCGCTGCCGCTGATCCTGCTGCTGGCCATCGCCAAGGTGCGGAAGCCGGAGCCGTGACCCCCCGTCAGCGCCTCGTGCTCTTCGCCGTCGCCGTGACCGGACTGGTCGGCTGCTACCTGTGGGCGTTTTCCGGCCTGCCCGGCTTCGGCAACTACCCGGGCCCGTACGGCCAGGCGATCCTGGCCCACGCGATCACCCAGACCCACGCCACCGGGGTGGTCTCCGCCATCAACTTCGAATACCGCGGCTTCGACACCGTCGGTGAGGAGTTCATCCTGTTCACCGCGGCGGCCGGGATGAGCGTGGTGCTCCGCCGGCTGCGGAACGAGCGCAAGGACCCGCCCGAGCAGCTCGAGGCGGCGGCCGCCCGTGACGTCCCGCGCACCAGCCCGGCCGTCCGCGGGGTCGCGCTGCTGCTGGTCGCCCCGACCGTGGTCCTCGGCTGGTGGCTGGGCACCCACGCGCAGACCAACCCGTCCGGCGGCTTCCAGGGCGGCGTCGTCCTGGCGACCGCGTTCATGCTCGTCTACCTGTCCGGCGATCTGCGCACCGCCCGGCGGCTGCGCACGGAGACGGTGGTCGACGCGGCCGAGGCGATCGGCGCGGGCGGGTTCGCCGCCGTCGGCGTCACCGCCGTCGCGCTCGGCTTTCCTTACCTCTACAACTTCCTGCCGCTGGGGAAGATCCCCGGCTCGGTCAGCTCGTCGGGCACGATCGCGCTGATCAGCCTGCTGGTCGGGATCGAGGTGGCGGCCGCGTTCGTGGCGATCATCGGGGAACTGCTCGAGCAGTCGCTGATCGTCCGGCAGCCGACGCCGGCACCGCCGAGCCAGCCGCAACCAGCCAGCCCGCCGCAACCAGAGGGAACCGACTGATGCAGATCTTCCCGTTCCTGGTGGTCGCCTGGATCGTCGCGGTCGGCCTCTACGGCCTCGTGACCAGCCGTGACCTGATCCACCAGATCGTCTGCCTGATCGTCGTCCAGTCCTCGACCTACGTGCTGCTGCTCGGCGTCGGCTACGTGACCGGCGGCATCGCCCCGTACTTCTCCGACATCTCCCCGCACACCAAGCCCGTCGTCGACCCGGTCGTGCAGGCGCTGGCGTTGACCGACGTGGTGGTGGAGGCGGCCGTCACCGCGCTGCTGCTCGCGTTCGCGATCCAGGCGTACAAACGCTTCGGCACCCTCGACCCGCATGAGCTGGCCGAGTTGAAGGGCTGATGGACCAGCTCTACCCGCTCGTCATAGCGGTCCCGCTGCTGACGGCGGCGGCGATGCTCGCCGCCCGCCCCCTGCTGGAAAAGCAACGGCTGGTCCGCGACCTGGTCGCGGTCGCCGCCTCCCTCGCCGTCGTCGTCATGCTCGCCCTTCTGACGTATCGAACGGTCGGTGGCGATACCGTCTACTGGTTCGGCGGCTTCCGTCCGGTCGGCAACGTGGTGATCGGCATCGACTTCGAGGCCGGCCCGCTGAGCGCCGGCCTCGCCTGCCTCGGCGCGGTCCTGATGACCGCCTCGATGATCTTCGCCTGGAAGTACTTCACCCAGATCGGCACCTACTTCCACGTGCTGATGCTGACCTTCCTGGCCGGCCTGACCGGCTTCTGCCTGACCGGCGACATATTCGACCTGTTCGTCTGGTTCGAGCTGATGGGCGTGTCCGCCTACGGGCTGACCGCGTACCGCCCGGAGGAACGCGGCCCGCTGCAGGGCGCCCTCAACTTCGCCATTACCAACAGCGTGGGCGCCTACCTGTCGCTGTCCGGCATCGCCCTCATCTACGCCCGCACCGGCGCGCTGAATATGGCGCAGATCTCCGTCTACCTCAGCCGCCACCAGCCGGACGGACTCGTGGTCATCGGCTTCCTCCTGCTCATCACCGGGCTGCTGGTCAAGGCCGCGATCGTCCCGTTCCACTTCTGGCTGGCCGACGCGCACGCGGTCGCGCCGACGCCGGTCTGCGTGCTCTTCTCCGGGGTGATGGTCGAGCTCGGCCTGTACGGGATCGCCCGGGTCTACTGGGCGATGTTCGGCGACGCGCTCGGGCACCGCACCGGGATCTCGCACCTGTTCCTGGCGCTCGGCGTCCTCACCGCCATCGTCGGGGCGCTGTTCTGCTTTCGCGAGCGGCACGTCAAACGGCTGCTCGCGTTCTCCACGGTCAGCCACTCGGGGATGTTCCTGGCCGGGTTCGCGCTGCTGACACCGCTCGGGCTGGCGGGTGAGGCGGTCGCGGTGGCGGGGCACGCCTGCATCAAGGCGGCGCTGTTCCTCGGCGTCGGGATCGTGTTGCACCGTCTCCATTCGGTCAACGAGACGTGGCTGCACGGCCGGGGCCGGCGTCTGCGTCTGACCGGGATCGCGTTCACGCTGGCCGCGTTCGGGCTGGCTGACCTGCCGCCGTTCGGCAGCTTCCTCGGGCAGGGCTGGATCGACGACAGCGGCGACACTCGCGTCGGGCCGTGGCTGGCGGCCGTCTGCCTGGTGTGCACCGTGCTGTGCGCGGGCGCGGTGCTGCGGGTCGCCTTCGGCGTGTTCTACGGCCTGGGTGATCCGCCGTCCGAGGACCCGCGGATGGCGGCCGAGGCGAACGAGGAGACGGGCGAGAGTTCGTCCGGCCGGCATCGGACGCCGCTGAGCATGCTCCTGCCCTGCTGCGTACTGGTCGTCTTCGGGTTGGCGGTCGGCGTGCTGGCGATGGTGCCGCGGTTCGCGAACGGGATCGAGGCGGCCGCCGTCCGGTTCCAGGACCAGGCCGGCTACGCCGCCACCGTGCTGCACGGCACGCACCTCACCCATCCGGTGTCCCTTTACCCGCCGGCGCCGGCCGGCGTGACCCCAAGCTCGGTCATCATCGCCCTCTGCTCGGTCCTGCTGGCCGTCCTGCTCGCGCTGGCCGCCCTCTACTGGCGGCGCCTGCCGGTGCTGAGCCGAGGCTACGAACCCGGCCGCGGCCTGACCGTCGCCGTCCAGCGCTTCCAGAGCGGCGTCATCAACGACTACATCACCTGGCTCGTCACCGGCGTGGCCGCCATCGGCGCTGTTCTCGCGCTCATCGTCCGCTGAAGCCGCGCCCTGACCGGGGACCACGATCACGAGCGGCCTATCTGCAGCCATTCAGATGTAATACGTGTTTCGAGTCGGAAGTGTTATTAATGTTACGAAACAATATATTACGAGTAGTGCAGAACTCTTGACACTCAATCCTTTTCGGATTTTACGCTCCCTTCACCTCCGCAAGTGACCACCCCTCCCCAGCAGGCAGGGGAAGGGTCAAACCGAAAGGTCGAGCATGGGTAGTTTCGATTACGGGGCTTTCTTTCTTTTGGGCGTCGACTCGCTGATCGCCTGCATCGTCACGGGACCGATGTTCATCCGGCCGCGGCCTCACGAGCACCGTGAGCTCAGGTCGCCGGACGAGCACAAGCACGCGGCACGGTGGAAGTGGTGGGCGATCGTGGGTCTGGGCCTGTCAGCCCTGACCGTGCCGTACGGGATTTCGTACGGAGTCGGAGACGGACTCGGGTACCTGCTCGGCACCCTGTTCCACTTCTCCACTGCTTTGCAGATCTGCCCTCCAGCGTCTGCGCCTGCACCCCCCGAGGAAGCCACGACGTATAGCGGAGACGTGCATCACGGCTTGCGGCCCACCGCCGCGTAGCTGGTCGGGCCGTGCGGATCGGCCGGCGCGCCGCCATCGGGCCGCCACGCCTGCATGGGGACCACGCCCGGGTCGACCAGGTCGAGGCCGCGGAAGAAGGCGGCGACCTCCGCCTGGCTGCGCGGCACGTAGGTGATACCCCCCTGCTGCCCCGCCTCGGTCGCCTGGGCCGCCTGCGCCGGGTCCATGAAGTCCGCAGTGAGGTTCGTGATGGTGAGGTAGCTGCCCGACGGCAGGGCATCGACCAGCTCGGACACGATGCCCTGCGGGTTCTCGCCGTCGGTGAAGAAGTGCAGGATGGCGATCAGCATGAGGGCGACCGGCTTGCCCAGGTCCAGAGTCTGGCGCAACTCCGGGGCGGCGAGGATCTTGCCCGGCTCGCGGAAGTCCGCCTGGATGAAAACCGAGGCGCCCGCCGGGTCGCTGGTCATCAGCGCCCGCGCGTGCGTCAGCACGATCGGGTCGTTGTCCACGTAGACGATCCGGCTGTCGGGCGCCGCTGCCTGCGCCACCTCGTGGGTGTTGCCGACGGCGGGGATTCCGGTGCCGATATCGAGGAACTGCCTGATGCCTGCCTGGCCAGCCAGGTAACGGACGGCGCGGCCGAGGAAGGCCCGGTTCTCGCGGGCCTGGACCGGCGCCGACGGGATCGCGGCAATGAGCCCGTTTCCGACCTCCCGGTCGGCCTTGAAATTGTCCTTGCCGCCCAGCAGGTAGTTGTAGACCCGGGCGGAATGCGCCACGCCGGTATTGATCTCGGGCGGGAGCCAGTCAGGATCTTCCGCGGAAGCGAAAACAGTCTCGTCAGGACTGCCGTCCTGGGGCATCAGCGTCTCCTCGGGGGTTGTGTGAAACACGCTATCGCGACTGCCGCGGACCGCTGCCGGCTGGGCGGACCTGAGCTGTTGCGCGGCGGAACGGCGAGCAGTCACACACCCCCGCCTTGATGAATCAAAATTCTCTGCGGCGGGGTGGGACGACGCGCCGGGTCATTGCGACTGATGCGGGCGCTCGCGTGCGGTCCGCATTCCCGGCGGCCTCCGGCCGCCACTTGAACCCCGCCGATGCCCTTGCTTGTCCGTCATCTTGGGCGGAAGCCGACAGTGACAGGCCTGGCTTCCCGCGGCCGGTCCTCGGAACGGCTGAGGTCCCGGTCGAACACCCGGCTGACCGAGTTGCCGGCCAGGTCCTCCAGGACGGGATCGACGACGAGCTGGTGCGGACCGGATGCCCAGGCCCGGCGGGGCGCCAGCTGCCATGCCTGCTCCCCGTGGCCGGTCTGGGCCGTGCCCTCGACAGGATGGCCGTCTGGTCCGATCACCTGAAGGCACCGCGCGAGCAGGCCGTAATCCAGCGGGCGGTCGAAGGTGACCCGCAGTGGTTCTGAGCTTCCGGCCGGCGGCACCGTCAGTACCCAGCTGGCGGGATCGACGTGGCGGCGCTCCGCACCGCCGACGTGGTACCGGTGCTGGGCGGGGGCCCGGAGCGGGAGTCCCTCGGCATCACGGAATCCGCTGCCGATAACTAGCCGGAATGGCTCGCCCGGGCGCAGCGGGTAACCGCCGTCCTGGTGGCCGATCAGGCCGCGCTTGATCCGGGCGGGGTCCAGCAGCACAGTCAGCCGAAGCCGGGAAGCGTCCCACAGCTCGTGCTCGGTGGGCAGCAACGCTCCGGTGATGTTGTCGCCGTCATCGCGGGCGAGCCGTATGTACTCTGCGGCGCAGCCCTCGCTCATCGGCGCGGAGAACTGGAGGTAGAACCGGAGCAAGTTGCACGGCACCTCGGTCGCCGTCGGGCGGATACCCGTCACCTTGGTCACCGGCTGCCGGTCGGGTAGGGCACGAACCAGGACCGCCGCGATTTCTCCCTCGACGGTCACCGTGTAGGTCGTGCCGTCAAGGAACGCGAAGCGGGGGACGAAGCAGAGGTCGTCGCCCTCACGTACCAGCCGGCCGGCCGTCGCCGGACGGCCGCCCGCTCCGCCAGCCGCCGTCTCCGGAGATACGCCCCTCCCCGGAAATATCCGCACGTGCGCTCCGGCCGGCAGGCCCGTCAGCCTGATGCAGTCGCCGCCGTCGCCGCGCGACCAAGAGGCCTCGGTCACGGCGACTGCTACAGGGACGCGGTCTTCAGGGAACGCAGGTGCTGGCGACCCTCATCGTCGTGCTGCAGGACCAGCACGTGGCCGCCGCCCAGGTTGGCCAGGCGGCGGATGCCCTGCAGGTCCTTGGTCTCCCTGGGCACGCCGACCGGCTGCTGCGGCTCGGTCAGCGGCGGCTGGCTGTCAATGTCCCGACAGGCGATCTTGACCAGGCCGTGGGCGCTGTTGGCCACGAGCAGGTACTCCTCGCCGTCCTGGACGAATGACACCATGTCAAGCGGCTGGTTCACCGAGCCGAGCTCGGCGACCGTCCGGCCAACGGCCTTGGCGCCGTCGGTGAGGTCGGCCAGCGGGAAGTACACGACGGGCGTGCAGGTGTAGCTGGCCAGGATGCTCGCGCCGCCGTCATAGGGCACGAAGGCGCGGATCGGCGCCGCGGTCTCCCACTTGCCGTGCGAGACGTGGAAGATCTCCAGGCTGCTGCCGGTGGCGCCGTCGCGGAACGGGAACGGGATCCGCCGCAGCCTGGACGAGAACTCCTCGTTCGACAGCCCGGCGACGAGCAGCGCCCCACCCGCGTAGGCGATGTCGGTGATGGTCGCGGTGCGGATCGGCTGTCGCAGGATGCGGATCTTGCGCTCGCCGACCTGGATCTCCTCGCCCTCGCTGCCAAGCGGGAGAGTGATGTCCACCCGCTCGTCATCGTCGGCGGGGGCGTCGTCGAGCGGCGCCGCGGCGAAAGCCACGTCATCGAGCGGGATGTCGGTGATCGCGCCGTCGAGGCGGCTGATCCGCACCAGCACCGGCTGCGCGGCCTCGCCGTGGCCGCGCTGCACCGACAGGTACACGTTGTGCGACAGCGGGTGCACCGCCATGTCCTTGATGACGATGTCGCCAGGCTCAGCGCCCAGGAACGAGCCCACCCGCGCGTCGACGTCCGCCAGGTCGAACGGCTCGGCCCCGCCCTCCGGGCCAGGATCCGGGTCGACGACATCGACGGCGAACACCGTCGCGGCCGCATTGTCGGCCAGGAACAAGATCCCGGCAGGCCCGAACGTGATCGCCCCGGCGGACCGGAGGTCCACGCTGCCTCGCTGCAACCCGAACTCACCCATCGGACCTCCTCATGCCAGCCACAACGCATCGCATTTAGTTGCTTTACGCAGACTAACCCCAACCTGCGGTTCCAGTTAAGCCGAGCAGGCGGCTCCCGCCACGCTACGTCCGGTTGGCCAGGAGCATCATGGAGCCATGGCCTCCAAGATTTCCCAGATCCCCCTTCAGACCATCGACGGCGCCGACGCTACGCTCGGCGACTACCAGGGCGACGTGCTGCTCGTCGTCAACGTCGCCTCCAAGTGCGGCCTCACACCACAGTACGAGGCACTCGAAGGCGTCTACGAGCGCTTCCGTGACAAGGGCTTCGCGGTCCTCGGCTTCCCCGCCAACGACTTCGGCGGCCAGGAGCCCGGCACGAACGAGGAGATCACCGAGTTCTGCGCCACCACCTATGCTGTCCAGTTCCCCCTGTTCTCCAAGATCGTGGTCACCGGACAGGACAAGCACCCGCTGTACGCCGAGCTGACCAGCGCGGTGCCCGAGGCCGAGGGTGACAAGGCGGCCTTCCGCGACAACCTCAAGGGCTACGGGATGATCCCGACCGAAGACCCCGAGGTGCTCTGGAACTTCGAGAAGTTCCTCGTCTCCCGCGAGGGCGAGGTCGTCGCCCGCTTCGCGCCGAGCATCACCCCGGACGACGAGCGGATCACGTCCGCGATCGAGCGCGAGCTCCACGCCGGGTAACACGGAACGACAGTCACCACGGCGCCGAGTGAGGCGGCGAACGGCACGCCTCGCCGGTGTTTGGTTCTCGCTATGCCCAGCGGCCGCTTCGGCCCGGGCACGCTAGCCCCGGGCCGTCGCGCCTGACCCCGCTCTGGCATGGAACCTAGTCCGCTCCGATGGCGAGGCGAGGGCCCGCGCCGATGGAGCCTAGGCCTTGAAGGTGTCGCGGACGTTCTTGCCCACGTCCTTGACCTGCTCGCCGACCTGCTTGGTACCGCCCTCGACGCGGTCGCCCGCGCCCTTCGCCTCTAGGTCCTGGTCTCCCAGGGCCCGGCCGGCGCGCTCCTCGCCGTGGCCCTTGGTCATCTGGAACCGGTTCCTGAGCTTGTCCATGAAACCCATCTGTTTCTCCTTCATCGGTAACAGCCCCGGACCTAGCCGGGCCGGGCTCACCCGCACCGCTGCCCCCGATCGGGCCGTCCATTCAGGCCGCCGCTCATTCAGGGCTCCCGGGTTTGCCGGTGGAGCTGCGGGTAGGCGGAACGAACCGGCGGGGCGTTGGCAAGGCGAACCGGGCCGGATTTGCCAGAACCAGCTAACGACCGGCTGACGACCACAAGGAGACCGCATGCCAGCGTGGCTTAGGCGCCAGAGCCCGTCCAGCGGGACCGTGCACGGCATCGACCGCATGGTCGGCAACATTCAGACCGGCCACTTCGAGCGGAGCCTGGCCGGGCTGACCGCGGCCGGCGCGCTGGTGACGGCGGCCGAGATCTACTTCGAGCACGACAGCGCCAGCTTCGGCAACAAGATGATGTGGGTGCCGGTGGTGCTCGGCCCGGTGGGCGCGGTGGCCGGCGTGGCCGGGTTCTTCAGCCAGCGGATGGCGAAGACGGCGCTGCCGATCGCCTCGGCCGCGATCGTCGCCAACGGCCTGCAGGGGGTGTACCTGCACGCCCGGGGCATCTCGCAGAAGCCCGGGGGCTGGTCCAACGCCCGCTACAACCTGGAGATGGGGCCGCCCCTGCTGGCGCCGCTGCTGGTGACGATGGTGGGCGGCATGGGGCTGCTGGCCGCGATCCTGCGGCGCGAGCAGTGACCGGCCCCGCGACCGGGCGGTTCCCCGGCTTCGACGTGCTCAGCCAGGCCGGGCACTGGGACCGGGTCACGGCCGACCTGATCGCGTCCAGGATCAGGCCGCCGCAGCCACTCGAGTTCTTTACCGCGACCGAGCAGGCGACCGCCGCGGCTCTCCTCGACCAGCTCACCGGCCAGTGCGATGAGCCGCTGGAAGTCTCGATCGTGGAGATGGTCGACGCGCGACTGGCGGCCGGCGAGACCGACGGGTGGCGCTACGCCGATATGCCGGAGGACGGCCAGGCATGGCGGGACACGCTCGGCTACCTGGACAAGGACGCGCACGCCCGCTGCGGGAGCAGCTTCGCCGACGCCGCGGAAGCGGACCAGCAGGCAATGATCCAGTCCGTCCAAGACGGCGGCGACGACGGCCAGTGGCACGGTCTGCCGGCCGCCCGGGTGTGGAGCCTGTGGACCAGGTACGCCTGCACCGCCCTGTACGCGCACCCGCACGCGTGGTCGGAGATCGGCTTTCCCGGTCCGGCCTACCCGCGCGGCTACAAGAACCCGGGCGTCGGCCGGCTTGAGCCGTTCGAAGTCGCCGACGCGCGGCCGGCCGAGGACCCGGTCGGAGACGAGGCCTGATGCCCGGCGTCACTACCAGTAGTCTCACCACCGGCAGCGTCCGCGCCCGCAACGAGTCCGCCTGGCTGCTGCCCAACGACGGCACCAGAACCGATCACCGGCTGCGGGACGACATGCGGCGGTTCCACGACGCCGACGAGATCGACCTGGTCATCGTCGGCTGCGGGGCCGGCGGTTCCGTTATGGCGCAGCGACTGGCGCGGGCCGGCTGGCGGGTGGCGGCGCTCGACGCCGGTCCGTTCTGGGACCCCGACGCCGACTGGGTGAGCGACGA
>Ga0302311_10006577_pt1 | contig 11991 bp, 13 predicted proteins | sample III_Palsa_N1_3_FD_200449 | JGI IMG/M metagenome (GOLD analysis project Ga0302311, IMG submission 200449) | Peat permafrost microbial communities from Stordalen Mire near Abisko, Sweden - III_Palsa_N1_3 | ecosystem: Environmental > Terrestrial > Soil > Palsa > Peat permafrost | place: Sweden...
GTTCGACCCCTCACTGGCCTCCGAACCCGCTCGCGCCCGCGCCCGACCCCCGCGCCCCGAACCAGACATCGCGTTCGCCGAGCATCCGCAGCTCGGCGTCGTCGCCGCCACCGCAGACACGATGGGCGCCGTTGAACACGGCGGAGCAATCCTCGCGTCGCACGGCTGGCGCTTCAACCACGAGCTGGACATCTACACGCTGCCCATCCCCACCGACCGCAACACAGCGCTCGGGAAGGTCACCGCCGCCACGCTGCAGATGCACCGGTCAGACCTCCAGGTCGCCGTACAACCCCGCCTCGCCCAGGACGCGGCAGCGCGCCGCCAACCAACACCGGCGACCACCACGGTTCTTGAGCGCAGCGAGGGCTTCACCCACCCCAGGCACCGCTTCAGCGCCGCCGCGCTCGCCGCCAGCCCCGCCCGTGCCGGCCTCCCCGGCAAGGCGCCGGTCGCGGCTCCCGCAACCTCTGCTCCGGCTGCGGGTCCGGTGGACCCGCGCATCGCGTTCTCCCACAACCGCTGACCCAACTCCCTTAAGGAGAAGTTCTCATGGCCGTGAAGACCATCTGGCAGATCACCCATTCCTGTGGGCACCAGGCCGATCGCGACCTGTCCGACCGGGCCGCCGACCGTCGCGCGGGCTTCGCCGAGTGGCTCGCCAGGCAGGAGTGCACCGACTGCTGGCGGGCCGCCAAGGAAGGCGACGAGCGGGACAAGGCCGCCTGGCTGGAGGCCAAGCGCGCCGAGGAGCAGGCCGAGTCCGATGCCTGGTCACGGCAGTACCGGATGCCGCCGCTGGAGGGGACCGAGCGCGCCGTCGCCTGGGGTGTGCGCTGCCGCCATCAGATTCTGGCCGCCGCCTACACCTCTCTGGTCCTCGAAGGCGAGACCAGTGAGGCGGGGTGGGAGGAGATCGAGGAAGCCGCGCGCACCGTTACCCGTGCCGGGTGGTGGATCGATCAGCGCTCCTCCGAACCCGGTGACCTCACCGAGCTGCTCCAGGCCGCCACCGAGGCCGATCGGCCCACGGAGAACCCCCACTTCTGAACGCCCGCTCCCGGTGCCCCGGTTGCGGGGCACCGGTTCTCCTTCCCGCCCAGCGATGTGGACACCCCATGCCCGCCTATCCCCTGCTCTGCGACGTGCACCGCACCGAGAGCACCACCGACCTGCTCAGCAGCCTCCACCGCAGCGAGCACAGCTTCGCGCCCTACCTGCTCACCGCCTGGTCACCGGAACTCACCGCCCAGGACTCCGTCACGCTGCCGTACCTGGCGCTGCTCCTCGACGAGCCGATAGCCCTGCGGAAGCCGCGGACCGGGCATGCCGCAGCGCGGCGACTCACCTGGCACTGCGGCATCCGCAACACCACCGGGGTGGAAGTCGACGACGACGCCTGGTTCGAGCTGGCACGCGAGGTCGTCGGCGTCACCGGCATCGAGCCGGACGGCGACCCGTCGGCGTGCCGTTGGGTGGCTATGCGCAACCAGGCCGGCGGCCTCGACATCGTCGCCACCGTCATCCGCCAGGACGGTCGCTGGGCCAGGCTGCACCACGACGCCTACAGCGCCCGCGCCGCCTGCATGGACTTCGCCTACGACCACGGCCTCCACCAGCCGCGATGAACCGGGCGTCTACCAGCGATCCCCGGCCGGGCCAAACCGCGGAATCTGCCGATCCTTCTGTTCCTGACGGCCCGGACCCCGGGCTCGTGCCCGCCACTCTCCTTCGAGGTCTACGTCGTGATCGCGTACTTGCAGCGCACACAGCACACCCTCGGGCTGCTCAGCCGGCAGCTCGGCACGGGCCCGCGCGGCGCGTACACCGGTCCCCGTCTGATCGACGGAGACTGCCACGGCGCACCGTTCGAGATGCTCGCCCGTCACGACGCCCTGCCGTATCTGGCCCAGGCGCTCGACGCTCCCGTCGAACGCCTGGGGCCCAGGGCACCGCACCAGCCGGTGTGGTTCTGCGAGGTCCGCTCGGATCCCCGCCGACCGGACCTGACCGACTACCAGTGGGCCGACGTCGCCCGCCGCATGGTGGCGGCGACCGGGATCGCACCTGCGGGTGATCCGGACGCCTGCCGGTGGATAGCCCTGCGCAACCAGGACCGCCATGTGGTCGTCGTGGCAACCCGGGTCCGTGAGGACGGCCGCGTCCACAACCCCTACCGCGACGCCTTCCGCCTGCAGACCGAGTGCCAGCGCATCGCCGCCGACCTCGGCCACCTCTCCCCAGACCTTCCCCCGACGCCACTCGTCCAGGAGCCCTCCGTGCCCATCACCGTCACCATCACCGCCGAGCCCAGCGGAAGCGTCGTAGCGCGCGGGGGCGACAGCTTCGCCTACTCCCTGCTCGACCACGCCGGATTCGCCTTCACCAACGACTGGCACGGCCCCCGGCACCGCCTGCCGACCAGCATGGACCGGGGCGAGCAGACCGCCATCGCCGCCCACGCAGCCGAGATGCTCCGCACCGCCCGCTACAGCGTTGACCTCGACCCCGCCCTCGAACAGGCGCACGCGGCCACCCCGGCGAACCCGCTCGGCCCCTACACCGCCGGGGCGGAACTCCTGCGCCTCACCGACCAGATCAGGTCCGCCGAGAACGGCGCCGAACTTCGGCAGGCGGTCGACCACCTCCTCCATCCCGAGCACGGCGCGCTGGAGCGTGTCCGGGAAGCCCTGGAGGCGGCAGGCGAGCAGATAACCGACCTCGACGACGAGGCGTACCAGCTCGCCGACCGGTTCGCGGTCGCAGCCGAGTTCGCGAGCGCGGCGCAGTCAGAACTGGTCGAAGTGGATGTCGAGTTGCCTCATATCGGCAGCGCACCGCAGCCCCATGCCGTCACGCGGGCCCAGTCCCCTGCGTTCTCCGCTCCGCAGAGCGCGGCGCTGGCCGCGTCGCCCGCAGTGGCCAAGGCCAGGACGTCGTCGGCGCTCGGTGCTGGTGCGGCAGATGCCGGCGCGTCTGTACGTCCGGCACAGTTCCCCGGTCCCCGGACGCGGTGACGGGCAATGCTCTCTCCCCTTCCTCCTTGGAGCCCGACCATGCCTCACTTCCCCTCTTCCCTGCGGTTCCAGCGCTCGGGCCACTGGCTGCGGTTGGGCCGCCACCGAGTCTGGCTGGATACTTCACCCCTGACCGATCAGCTGCTAGCCCGCGACGAGGCCGAGCGACAGCAGGAGCGCGCCCGGCACTTCCACGCGCTCCCCAGCTCACGGCCGTGACCGCCTGACCACGCTTTCGGCCCATCGGCCGGAGTTGATGCGGCGGCGAACCACGAGCTCGCCCACGAGGTGCAGTGCGCGCGCTGCCTTACTCCCACCCCGGCCCCACCAACCAGTACACGAGCAAGGAGAGACCATGCCCGAGTCCTACCCGAGCATCGGCGAGGCTGTCGGCGCAGCCATGGCCCACAACATCCGCCTGGCCCACGGCAGCGGAGCACCCGCAGAGCCTCCCTTGCAGGTCCGCTTCATTCCCCGTCCGTCGGCCGACCCGTACTCCGTGCCTGGAATGATCGCCCGCCTTACCGAGGACGCGTCACCGAACGAGGTCGCCACAATCATCGAAGAGGTCAACGGCGCCCTCACCGGGGCCCTGCCGCAGCTGACCGAACTCGTCGCTGCCGCCGCTGACTGGACCCGCGCCCGTCTACGGTTCGATGACCCGCACCACAATCCGACCTACGAAACATGGACGTACCTGGCCGCCGCGCACGACATGCTCGGCGACGTCCAGGAGACATTGGAGATCGCCGAGGACAGGCTCTCCGCCTGTCCCGCCGAGCGCACCGACCACCGCCACCACGACAAGGTGAGGGTCCTGCGGACCACGGAGTTGCTCAGCGACGTCCTCGGTGCCGGCCCGGAAGCCGAGGCCGCCTCGCCAGCTGACCAGAGCCCCGAGGTGAATCGGCAGCGTGCCGCCCGTATCCCCTCACCGCGGGCCGCTGCCCAATGCACAACACCCTCGGCCAAGACCGCGGAAGCTCCCGCCAACCCGTCGCCGTCTCGCACACCCCGCACTCGATAGTCCCGTCCGCCGACCCTCCGCACGAACAGGAGCTACTCCGATGACCAGCAGAAGAGCGCCGCGCGCCCCGCCTCCACCACCCGCCTGCGCTCACTCCCAGGACCAACCATGCCCGCACCGCGTACCAGCGCGCCCTCGACCACCACCGGGTCCGACGCGCTCCTGTCCTGCCTCTTCGGCGTCCTCGGCATCGCCCTCGCCTTCGGCTCCCTTGCCTGGCTGACCGGGAACATCAGCAACTCCCTGTTCGGCACGGGACCTTGGGCACCCTTCAAAGTCACCGATGCCCTGCTGCACCCCGGCGTGCTGTGGCCGCGCCTGGGCCCAACCGCCCTGCTCGTCGGCGCGCGGATCATCCCCGGCCTGCTGTCCGTCGGCCTCACCGTCTCCGCCCTCGTCCTGTGGATGCGGCTGCGCGGCGGTGCGAACAACGGCCTCGCCCGCAAGGCCGACCTCGCCCCGCTGCTGGACAAGGAGATCACCGCCAAGGCCCGGAGCCTGCGGCCGTCCCTGAGCGGCCGAGAGTGTAAGGAGGTCGCTCCCGACGACCGGGGCATCCTGCTCGGCACTCTCTCCCCGGGCCGCGCCGAGGTCCGCGCCTCCTGGGAGGACGTGATCGTCGCGATCATGGCCCCGCGAAGCGGCAAGACTTCCGGACTGGCGATCCCGGCGATCCTTGCCGCTCCCGGCCCGGTGCTGCTGACCTCGAATAAGGCGGCCAACGATGCCTTCACCGCGACGGTCGACGCCCGTGCGGAGGTCGGCGTGATCTGGACGCTGGATCCACAGCAGATCGCGCACCACCCGCGCGAGATGTGGTGGGACATCCTGGCCGACGCCCGCGACCTGGCCGGGGCGAAGCGCCTCGCCAGTCACTTCGTCGCCGCCTCGGTGGACGAGTCGAACGGCTCCGACTTCTGGTCCACCGCCGCGAGCAACACCCTCGGTGGTCTCTTCCTCGCAGCCGCCAGCCACCGGCGTCCGATCACCGACGTCCTGGCCTGGCTCGCCTCCCCCGCCGACCGCACCCCGGTGGACCTGCTCACCGATGCCGGCCACGAGGCGGTGGCCGCTCAGCTCCAGGGCACCGTCTCGGGCGCGACCGAGACCAGGGACGGCATCTACGAGACCGCACGGCAGTATGCGAGCTGCCTGCTGGACCCCGAGGTCGCCGCCTGGGTCACCCCCGACCCGGCCCTGCCGCAGTTCCGGCCGTTCGACTTCGCCACCTCCCGCGACACCTTGTACCTGCTCAGCAAGGACGGCGGCGGAAGCGCGAGCGCGATCATCGCGGCTGCCGCCGACGCCGTGATGCGCGCCGCCGTCGTCGTCGCCGAACGCTCCGGCGGTCGCCTGGACCCGCCCGCACTGTGCGTCCTGGACGAGGCGGCCAACGTCTGCCGCATCTCCGACTTGCCCGACCTCTACTCGCACCTGGGCTCACGCGGCGTCATCCCGATCACCATCCTGCAGTCCTACCGGCAGGGCCAGCGCTGCTGGGGGGAAGCCGGGATGGACGCTCTGTGGAGCGCCGCGACCGTCAAGGTCATCGGCAGCGGCATCGACGACGCCGACTTCGCCGACCGCCTCAGCAGGCAGGTGGGCGACCACGACGTCCAGACCACGTCGGTGTCCACCAGCGACGGCGGAAAGTCGACCTCGGTGAGCATGCGCACCGAGCGGATCCTGCCCCCGGACGCCATCCGCGCCCTGCCCAAGGGCCGGGCGCTGCTGTTGGCCACCGGCATCCGGGTGGCCATGCTCGACCTGCGGCCCTGGTATAAGGAGCCGTCCGCCAAGGTGGTGGGCCCGGCCTCGGCCCGCGCGACGAGGGCGATCACTGAACGGGCCCTCGCCAAGACCGTGGGCCGCGACGACTTCGGGCTGTCGGCATGAGCGCGCCCACCCCGCCTCCGGGGTCTGTCGTCCACTCGCCCGTCGTTCTGCGCGACGGCCAGTGGTGGCTAGTCAGCGGTGCCGGCGCGATCCTCGCCACCGATCCCGTGTTCACCAGCGTGCTGGACAAGTTCGCCACGGCGCTGGCCGCTGCCGACCAGGCGGTCGCCGACCTGCGGACCCGGCAGAACGAGCCCCCCGCCGCCGAGGCCGGAGGTCAGCGATGAACCCGCTGCTGGGCGCCGAGCGGGCGCTGCTCGGCGCTGTGCTGCTCGACCCGGTCCAGCTCTCGCGCCTGGACTGGCTCGCGCCGGATCACTTCTACCGCCCGCTCCACCAGGCCCTGTTCGCCGCTCTGCGCAAGCTCCAGGCAGACGGGCACCCCGCGCTGACGACCGAGGAGGTCGTACCGCTGTCCTGGGTGACCGACGCGGTCGCCGAGGCCGGCCTCCACGTGCGCGGGCTGGCCCCGGAGTACGCCCACGCGCTGATCGCGGCCTGCCCGCGCCCCGCACACGCTCCGTTGTACGGCCGCATGGTGCTGGAGGGCGCGATCCACCGCAGCGTCACCGAGCACGCGATCCGCCTGCACCAGGCCGCTCGCGCCGACGCCCTGCAAGGCGAGGTCGAGGGGGCGCTGCACCATGCCGACGTGCTGACCGGCGTACTCGGCGACCTCGCCCGGCGTTGGGGCTCCGAACCGCGCCCGGTCGCGCCGGCCACTGCCCCGGTCGTCGCGCCGCCGGTTCGGGCCGAGCAGGTCGCCCAGGACGAGCGGTTCCTGCTGGCCGCTCTGACCGACCGGCCGGGGGCCATGGACGAGGTGGTGGGCTGGCTGCGGCCGGACGACTTCGCCGACCCGGCCCACGGCCAGCTCTACCGCTGCCTCGGCGCGCTGCACCACCGGGGCGAGCCCCTCGATCGGATCACCGTGCTCTGGGAGGCCCAGCGGCGGGGGCTGCTGGCCGACGGCACGCTGTCGGGCGACCAGGTCATGGCCATCTGCGGCGGTCTTGGTCCCGGCAGTGGCGAATGGCTCGGCGAGCAGGTCATGCGCTCCTCGATCACACGCACGGCGGCCACCTCCGCACGCGTCATCCGGGCCCTGGCGGAGAACGAGGCCCTGGCCCCTGGACCGCTCATCAACCACGCCCTGCACGCCCTCGGCCCACTGGACGAGGTCCGTGCCCGCTGGCAGATCGCGAACGGCCGCCCAACTCCCACACCCTCCGCGTCTTCGCCGAGCGGCCCACCCGGTGCGCGGGTGCACGCCGCTCTCGCCCGCAGCACACCGCGCGCTTCCGCCCCGCCCTCGGAGCGGCTCGGTTCCGCGTCCGCTCCGGCCTCCGCGCGACCCCTTCGCGCAGCCGCAGCTGAACCCCACCCCCCAGCCCATCGCCCGTCCTCCCCCTTGGAATCCGCCGTGAACAACGACCCCATCTCCGATGCCCTGGGCCTGCGTGCCCTGGCTTCTGCCGCCCGAACGACGCGGAGCCGGTGACATGCAGACCACCATCGCCCTCCCACCGTTGATCGGCTCGCTCTGCTCGGGATACGGCGGACTCGACCTCGGGGTGCAGGCCGCCCTCGGCGGCACGCTGGCCTGGCACGCCGAGGTCAATCCCGACGCCTCCCGCATCCTGGCCCGGCACTGGCCCGGAGTGCCCAACCTGGGCGACATCACCACCACGGACTGGTCCCTCGTCCCGCGGGTGTGCGTCCTGACGGCGGGCTTCCCCTGTCAAAGACGTCTCGGTCGCCGGCCGCCGCGCCGGACTCAACTCCCAGACCCGCTCGGGGCTGTGGCTGCACGTCGCCCGTGCAGTCGAGGCCCTCCGACCCTGCTTGGTTGTGATCGAGAATGTGCGCGGCCTCCTCACCTCACCCGCCGGTGCCCCTGGCGACGTGGAACCCTGCCCGTGGTGTCTGGGAGACACCCCAGGTCAGCCTCCTCTGCGGGCACTCGGTGCCGTACTCGGATCCCTGGCCGACCTCGGGTACGACGCACGCTGGCTCGTGCTTCGCGCCTCCGACATCGGAGCCCCGCACCGCCGCGAGCGCACCTTCCTCACCGCCTGGCCCGCCGGGCACCCTGCTCAAGACACCGACTTCCAACATCGGCAGGAACGGCGGATCCCAGCACCCGGCGAAGCGGAAGAGCGGGGGCCACGGCCCGAACCTGGCCGACGAGGTGGAATGGCTGCTGCCGACTCCGAAGGCGTCGGACGGGATCAAGGGCTCCCCCAACCAGCGGCACGGCAACGGGGACATGACCCTGCCCAGCGCGGCGGCCTCCCTGCTGCCCACCCCAAGGGCCTCCGACACCGGCACCCCGGGCCGCCGCCCCGGCAAGGGCTGGCGACCGCCCCTGTCGGCAGTGGTCCTGCCGCTGTGGACGCAGACCGAGGAACGGACGGGCGATGGGGGCCCTACGCCGCCGCCATCACCCGCTGGGAGACACTCACCCGCCCCGCGCCGCCGCCTACCGACGCGGCCGGACGGCTGCGCGCCGACTTCGTGGAGTGGATGCAGGGCCTCGAACCCGGCTGGGTGACCGCCACCCCCGGGCTCGGCCGACCCGCCCAGCTCACCGCGCTCGGCAACGGCGTCGTCCCCCAACAGGCAACCCGAGCAGTGCAGTTGCTGACGCCACCCTTCCCCCGCTGCCCTCGCTGCACGGCGCCATAGCGCCCCACTACCGGAATTTCCCGGCACGGCCAAATCGCGGATTCTCCGGATCCTCTCCCTATGTCGCCCTCCCCCAATGAAGAAGTCCCCACGCCCGACACCGGCAAGACCACCCCTACACCCGAGCCCTTCCGCGTTCCCGACAGGGACCTCGACGACCTCGCCAGCACCCTCGCCAAGACCATGGCCGAGGTCAGGCAGCACGGCGTCATCCTCGACCGCCTCAGCTCCGAGCCCACTCCCGTGGCCGCGGACCCCCAGCCGACCGGCTCTGCTTCCCCGACCGACGGGGAAGCAGAGCCCGAGCACGACGCCGGCCCCACCTCGGTGTTCATCCTCGCCCTGGGCGGCGAGGCGTACGCCGTCGAACTGGCCGCGCTCAGCGACTGGGTGAACTACCTCTTCCTACCCGTATACGGCCGGGAGATCAGCACCATCCGCCCGTGGTGCACCCAGTGGCACGAGCATCCCGAGGCCGTGGCCCGGCTGCACGCCCTGTGGCTGGCCTGGCAGCAGCTCACCGACGCCGAGGCCGGCCTGTCCGGTCCCTCGACGTGGCACCGCGACCACCTGGACCAGGCCCTGGTGCACCTCCGCGCTCCCGACGGGCCCTTCGCCGCGTGCACAACCAGCCCGACCCGGCCCAACCACCGCGTGCTGGCCACCCCCGCGCCCGAGCAGTTCGGACTGGCGGCATGAACGGCGAACCCGACTTCCGGCTCGACGGTCTCATGCCTGGCGACGAGGAATCCGAATTCGCGGAGAGCATGATGTGGCCCGGCGATCTGACCCTGGTGGCCGAACACCACACCACCCCGAACGGCTCGCACAGCTTCTTCGTAGTCCACGACCGTTCGATGACCTGGGGCGTGCCCGGTAGTCCCCAGCTCGTCGCCGTCAAGATCGCCCGGGACCTCGATGCCCGGACCTTCACCGTCGAGTCCGAGAACCACGCCGCGCTGGGCTTCGCCCAGAACTGGCTCATAGAACGCGGCTGCCCGCCCGGTCCGATCACACGGCTCAGCAGCGACTTCGTGCAACCGGCGGACGACCAGACCATCCGCGTCGAGCAGCAGATCCGCAACTCGGGGGACCGATACAAGGTCCTGGACACCCTGACCAGCGACGGCTACCCCTACGAGACGTGGACGATGGTCCGCGACTCCCTCGCCTCCCAAGACCCGATCCGCGTCTTCCTGGAAGAAGCGGACCTGGCCGCCGACTCCTACACCGTGCGTGAAGGGGCCTTTCCCGACGAGGACGCAGCACTTCAGTGGCTGGACGACCGCGACACTCCCCTGCCGGAGCCGCCGGAATACCGCGGTGATCCCGCTGTCCTGCGGACCCGCGCAGCTCTCGCCCGCTCTGCCGGCTCCACCACAAGCCCCGGCACCGGACCCAGCGTAGAAGCCCCCGCCAGCGTCCCTGCCCGGCCGACCCCCGGCAGGTCGATGTGAGCCGCGCCCGTTTCGCCTTCGCCGCCCACCCGGACGCCATCGCGGACCTGCGGGAACTCCCCGACAAGATCCGTGACTTGGCACTGTTGGAGCTGCAGAACCTGGTCCACGGAAGCGACGACTGCCTACCGCTGAAAGGCCGACTCGCAGGGTTCCACAAGGTCTACGTCGACCCGTCCGTCTCCTACCGCATGGTCATCCAGTTCCGCCCGGCCCCGCCCACCTCGACCCACAAGCGCGAGATCTACCTCGTCGCCGCCGGCAGCCGCAAGGACTACGCGGTCTACAACTCGGCCCACCTGCGCACCGGCCCCCACCCGGACACCGAACCGGAGTCCGCCACCGAGGCGCGCGTGCAGGCCGCCCGGTCCCGGTCCCCCCGCACTGCCGACCAGACGGCAGCCGCCCCCGCCACTGCGCCAGCAGCACCCCAGCCCTCCGCTTCCGCTTCCCGAAAGGCTCCCCAACGATGAACGCCAACCGCGCCCCCCTGGCCCGCACCGAACTGGCCGACCTCCTGGCCAACGCCGCGCAGAGCGTCTCCGGGATCCTCACCGCCGAATACCCGACGCCCCCCAGCCGCTCCTACCTGCACCCCGTGCTGGGAGCACTGTCCGCAGGCCCCCGGGTGGTCTGCGAGTTGAACGAGCGGCTCGAAGGGTTCGTGGCCGACGAGCCGCTCCCCGCTACGCCAGCAGGTCTGTTCACCCTGGCCTCCTACGCCTCCGCGCTGGGATGGCTCACCGAGTCGCTCGCCGAGCTGACCACCTCGGTCGACCAGATCTGCACCCGCGTGGGCATCCCCGCAGTCCCGCCGGACACAGCCTCAGCTGCACCCGCCGTCGTGGACGAGGGCGACGAGATCGACTTCGTCTTCAGCGCACCGGAGTTGGCGGCCATCCGCATCGCTGCCGAAGCCGCCAGTCTCGCGCCCGGCGACTACGTCGAGGCGCTCTCCCAGTCCCTGCTCGCCGCCTCCCGCATCACCGACGCCTGCATGGAGATCTCCAGCGGCCTCCTCGAAGACGCCGCATACGTCCTCGCCGAAGCGACCGACCACGTTTGGATCGGCGATGGCCCCAACAGCCTTCCCACCCTGGTCCGTTCGCTGCTCGCGCGGATGGAGGCGGCCGAATGAACCCCCACGACGCGGCGAAGCGGCCCGGCGCACACCTGGTCGCCGAGGAGTTCGGCGTCGAGGACCCGTGGGCGCTGAGCGACAGCCACCCGCTGCGCGACCCGCGCGACCTCGTCGGCAGGATGGTCGCCGAAGCCGCCCGCGATGTCGACGAACTGCACGGCGAACTGACCCGCGCTGCCCAGTCCGCCATCGAGCTGCTTTCGCCCATCGCCGAAGGCGCCCACGCGAGCATGCGCGGCTGGGACGGCATCCTGCGGACCACCGGCCCGCAGATCGAGCTGCTCGTCGCACGCCGGGGCGCGGCCTACGAGCAGCTCGACCGCGCCGTAGCCGCCTACCGCCGCCTCCTGCCCGGAGCGGACGCCGCCCAGCCTTCGAAGGCGGCGGCCCGAAACCTGGGACAGGAGCAGGCCCCGGGCCGGGACGACGACTGGGCCGTCTCGGGGGATCGCCAGCTCCGCGCCCTGGAAGCTGTCGAGGCCGGCGGGCTGCGATTCCACCAGAGCGCGGCCTACGGCTACATCTTCCTCTCCGACGGACGGGGCCAGCGGCCGAATCCAGACGTCTGGCCCGAAACCGTCCGGCGGCTGGTCGCCGACGGGCTACTGGACCAGGACCCGAGCGAGAACCTGTACCGGCCCGGCCAGCTCCTCTCGCTCACCGAGAAGGGTGCGGCCGCCCTGCGAGAGGCACGACCGGCCTCGCCGCGTGTGTCCGCCGCTCTCAGCCGCAGCAACGCTGCCGCGATCCCCAGCACTACCGCCG